>WNGA01007582.1_pt1 | contig 30174 bp, 25 predicted proteins | sample 5400061 | NCBI WGS metagenome assembly WNGA01 (sample SAMN13153366, study PRJNA577476) | soil metagenome | isolation source: 100 cm soil or saprolite under grassland replicate 2 | place: USA:California | collected 2016-06-15
CATCGGAAAGCGCCTGCGAGCCGGCGTCCTCGGGGACTTCGGGCGGTGCTGCGGGGGGCTGTTCGTACGAACCGTTCATGCAAGGAAAATCAATAGAGGTCGGACGGTCTGGGAGCGAACCCTCACCCCGGCCCTCTCCCTTTCGGAAAGGGAGAGGGAGAATCGTCGACCGGTGGTCGGCGAAACAACGCGCACAGGGATTGGGCGAACACAAGAAGCCTGGTCCATCGCGAACTCGCGGACAACGGGACCCCCTCTCCCCCTCGGAGGGGGAGAGGGCCGGGGTGAGGGGGCCACCGCGCCGTCACGGCACAAACCCCGTCTCACAATACTGCGGGCGTCACGGCTCATGCTCATTTCTTTTCACTGCCCAGCTTCGGCTGTTTCAGCAAGTCGATCGGTGACGTGCTGTCGTCGAGGATCAGCGTGGTGCGATTCTGAAGTAGTTGATCGAGCGCCTTGAGTTTCAGTAAAAAGATCGCCAACTCCGGCTCCTGCTTGATTCGCGTAAAGACCTGCTTGGTCACGCTCTCAGGCAAACCCATCCGCTCGATGCCGAGGAAGGCGATGTTCAGGCCGTTCGTGATGGAACGGCATTCGGCCTGGAGTCGCGCCTGAATCTCCTGCTCGATCTCGACGAACTTGAGTTGCTTTTCGTCGGTCGAAACGAAGTGCGAAAACGGATGCTTGCCAATGACGCCCGAGTAGGCGTTGCGAATCATTCCTTCGAGGTTGTGGCCGGCCTTCTCAATGGCCTGATCCGGGTCGCTGCTGAACCGGTTCAACACGGTCTCGGCGTCGTCGATGCTCCAACCAACATACACGGACAGCAGCATGGACCGCTCGTCGCTCGTGAACACCTGCTCGAAGGCGCTACGGTGGACCTGGATGCGTTTGTCGAATTTATGCACGCCCTGGATGAGCGGGAGGCGGAAGTGCGGGCCAGGCCCCGCTGTGCGGCTAACGCGCCCGAACGTAGTGACGACCGCAACCTCGGTGGTGCGGACCTGGAAGACGAACAGCATCGCCAGCACGACCAGCGCCAGCACGGTGGCAATTGCGAGGGTGATTCGGTTTTGTTTCATGTGAGGAGCTTCACTTGGGCTTTGGAGTGGGCAACGGCTGATTGAGGAGGTCATCAGCCCGGATCTTGTCCTCCAGGTTCAACTGGAGAATCTGCGAGTTTGTGCCCAGGACGATGAACTTCCGCGCGCCGCTGCCGCCGCGGGCCATTGCCTGGAGATACGCGCGCTGGGAATAGACGTCCGGGGACGCATGGTAAGCCGTGACTTGGTTGGTGAACAACGACTCGGTGGCCATGGCCACGGCCACCTTATTGGTGCTTTGGGCGGCGGCATTGAGGCGGCGGCGCGTAGCGTCCGAGCTGGCAAGGGCGTTTGTGCGAGTCGCGTAGGCGCGGGCTTTGCGGATGTTCGCCTCGCGCTGCTGTCGGGCGGCCATCACCTTCTCGTAAGCCGCGCCGACCTGCACGGGCGGATGCACGTCCTGCAGGCCGACGAAAAGGACCTTCGCGCCGAGCTTCAACTCGTCCGCCCGCGCCTGGATTCGCCGGCGCAACTCCTCGCCCGCGGTGAATCGCGCGGTGGACATGATCTCGTTCACGTCCACACCGACGAGGTAGCGGGATACTTCCCGCGTCGCGATTTCCTTCAGCAACGTGCCAGCGTCGGCGTAGTTGTAGGCCCAGTAGTGCAGGTTCGTGATTTGGAACTGCACGGGCACGCCGACGGAGAGCAAATTGACCGGCGGCGCCCGGCTCGCGTTGGTCGAGCGGTCGTCGACCCGCTCGCGGCTGGCGACGAGGAGATGAAACTCATTCTTCACATGGGACACGGTCCAGAGCACGACTTCCGGCTCCTTTTGCTCGCCTTCCTGTTCTTCATGCTCGAAGCCCACGTTGAAAGTCTGGATCTCGTGCGTGCGGTAGCGGTGGACGCGGTCCACGGGCCAGAACCATTTCACGTGGAAACCGGGGCTGAGAATCTCGCGCCCGGGGACCGGCCTGCCCCAGCGTTCGAGCAACGCCTGCTCGCCCGGCCGCACATACACCATGCACGTCGAGAGTGCGAGGATGGCGAAGTAGGCCATACCCAGCGCGACCGCCGAGCGGCGCAGGAACTGGTAAAACCACGTCTCCGACACCTTGAAGCCGAACTGGTAATCCAGTGTGCGCTCGACCGTGGTGAAGACGCCTTCGGGATGACTGAGCAGGGTGACGAGCCGGCTCTCGTACAACAGGCGCGCCGCCCGGCCTTTGACGCGCGGGCGGTAAATCTCGAGCAGGAGCGACAGGAGGTTCTCCACCGCCAGCACCCCGAGCAACACGCAGAGCGCGCGGGCGAGGAACAGGTCCACGGCCGGCCGCTCGAAGTAGGTCGCGGCGATGGCGGCGACGTTCAGCGCCAGCAGATACGAGCCGAGCAACAACGCGCTGGCGCCCGGATTGAGCAACCGCTGGCCCTGGAGGCGCGCCAGGCCCGACGCATACTGGCCGAGCAGGAACAGCACCAGGGTCATCAGCCCGAGGATGGGCATGGCGACGAGCGGGTTCTTGATTTCGGCCCCGGCCGGCAGGGATCCCAGCCAGCGCCAAAGCCCCCAGCACGCCCCCGCTTCGAGCAGCAGAAGTAGCATCGTGAAACCGGGAACGAAATATTTCTCGAACTGTTCGCGCGAGCGCCGCGCTTGGAACGCTTCGGCTTCGCCCGTGTTGAACAGCGTCGAACTGCCGGCGGCGCCCTTGGTCACTTCGTCGAACTCCAGCTTCTCCAGGCGCTCGCGATCCTCGAGCCGCATCTGGAACCAACTGACCGCGCTCACCAGCACGCCCAGCCCGAAGAACAGCGACGTGACCAACCCGGCCTGCGACTGGCAGGCGCGCGCAACGGCGAAGGCGCCTAATCCCACCGCGAGCAGCGCGACGAGATTGATGACTCCGTGTTTTTGGGCCGTGCGTTCCATGGTCAGGACGTTGGACTGATGGAGTGGTGGAGTGTTGGAGTATTGGAGTGCTGGAGTAATGGAGTATTGGAGTGATGGAGTGATGGAGTGTTGGAGTTCCAATACTCCATCACTCCAACACTCCAGTTTTCCCAGTTCACGTTCATCAACTCAATTCCCTGTCCTCGAACAACACCAGCGCCACGGCCAGCGACGCGCCGACGTAGGCCACGACATAGCCGAAGGCCGTGCCCACGTAGGTCCACGGGATCGTTTTGCCTTCCTCGAGTGCGTCGGCGGCCCAGAGCAACTGCCAATTGGGCAACGCCGCGTACAGCACGCTGCACATCGCCGACACCCACGCCGGACCGGTGCCGATGCGCCTGCCGAAGAGGTAATCCGACATTAGCCCCAGCAGGAAGAAGCCCGAGCAAATCGCCAGCGTGGAAATCAGTTCCAGGCGCGTCGAGCACAGTAGCGCCAGCCCGGCGAGAATCCAAAGCGCGAACAGTATCAACAGGCACGCCTGGCCCATGCGCCAGTCGATCTCGTGGCCGAAAGCCTGTAAATTGCCCTGCTTGTCGAAAAAGTTGATGATCACAAACGACAGGGTCGCCATTCCCACCACGCACAGCACCGCGTCCGACACGAAGGGACGGCGCAGAAAGAAATTGCTGAATCCGCCCAGCCCATACGCGGCCACCAGCGCCCCGATGAAAATGCCGAGCGCCAGCCAGTCCGTCGAACCGTAGGCGTCGTAGCCCATACGGCTGGCCAACAGGCAGGCGATCAGATTCACATACGTCAACCCCGTGAGCGCCGCCGCGAGTCCCGCGTATTTCGCCAGGAGGAATTGGGCGCGGCCGACCGGTTTGGCCAGCACGGCCAGCGCGGTGCCGGTGCGGATTTCGCGTGCCAACGAATTCGACGCGCTCAGGACCGCGCCGAGCAACCCGACCAGCAGTGTCACCGCCAGCACGGAGTCCTTCACGAGCTTCGGATCGTCGCCGAAGCCGAAGTAGGGAACGCTTGCCAGAAACACACAAAACACGGCCGAGCTTGTCGTCAGCAGCAGGAAAATCGGCTGCCGGATAAGCTCCATGAACGCGTTGGTCGCGATCGTAATGAATTGTCGCATGGCCGATTGTTCGGCGTGCAGTCTAGCCAGTGGGACGCGCGGATGCCAACCGTTATTCCCTCCGGGCGCATCTTGGAAGTGCGATGCGACAAGCTCCAGGCGCGCGGCGAGGCCAAAGTAGGGCAGGCGTCTCGCCTGCCCGGCGAGCGCGCCAGCGCGAGCCGCGCGTCGGCTGCGCCGACGCGGGGCAGGCGAGACGCCTGCCCTACTTCCCAGCAGCCGACCGAGAGCGGTCAGAAACGTTCATCGCAGTGTCGGGCTGCGCCCATTCCCTCCCGCGCGTCCGATGCGCCGCTGACAAGCGGCACGCGGCCCGCTAGCCTCGGCTTGGCGTGATCGGCGAATCTTCCAACCTCCGGCCGTGGCGGCGTGGGCTGATGGCTTTCGGATTCTGGTCGATCATCGGGCTGTCCTTCGCCATCCAGTTGTACCTCACCCGTTCCGAGATCGGCCTGCCGGTCACCTGGCGCTACGCCATCGGGCGCAACCTGGTCGATTGGTACGTCTTCGCGCTTCTGTCCGTGCCGGCACTCTGGCTGGCGCGGCGCATCCCGATCGAACGAGCGGACTGGGGACGACGGGTGACGATTCACGCGGCCGCCAGCGCGATGTTTTCGCTGGGCTGGATGGCATTGCGCGCACTGGTCGTGCGCGCCCTGCAAATCACCGAGGGCGGCCGCGTGGTGACGTTCACCGAGGCATTCACGCACGCGCTGGTGGCCACGTTTTTTTTCAATGTCGCCGTCTATTGTGTCGTGGCCGGCTACGGGCACACGGTCAACTACTACCGAAAGTTCCAGGAGCGCGAGCTGCGGGCCTCCGAACTGGAAACGCGCCTGGCGCAGGCCCGCTTGCAGGCTCTCCAGATGCAGCTCAACCCGCATTTCCTTTTCAATACGCTGCACGCCATTTCCTCGCTCATGCACAAGAACGTCGACGCCGCCGACCGGATGCTCACGCGGTTGAGCGACCTGCTACGGCACGCGCTCGAAAGCACCGACACGCAGGTCGTTCCACTGCGGGAGGAACTCGACTTCCTCCGGCGCTACCTGGAAATCGAACAAACCCGTTTCGGCGCCCGCCTGAGCGTGCATTACGACGTTGCGCCCGACACGCTGGACGCCGAAGTGCCCAACCTGGTCCTCCAACCGCTCGTCGAGAACGCCGTCCGCCACGGCATCGAGCCATTGGCCTCCGCCGGGCAAATCGAGCTTTACGCCCGGCGCGAAGCTGGGATGCTGCTGCTGCAAGTGCTGGACAATGGCAAAGGTTTGCCGGCCGGCGCGCCGCTCGATGAAGGCGTCGGGCTGGCGAACACGCGGGCGCGGCTGCAACAGCTTTACGGCACCGGGCACCGGCTGGACGCGGGAAACAGACCCGAGGGCGGCTTTGCCGTTCGCATCGCGATCCCGTGGCGGGCGGCTGCCAGCGCCACTGAATGAAAACACAGGTCTTGATTGTCGACGACGAGCCTCTGGCGCGCGAGCGCTTGCGCCAACTCGTCCAGGCCGAGCCCGGCCTTGAGCTGGCCGGCGAATGCTCCAATGGGCGCGAAGCCGTCGCCGCCGTCCGCAAGGCCAGGCCGGACCTGCTCTTTCTCGATGTGCAGATGCCCGAGTTGGACGGTTTCGGCGTGCTCGAGGAGTTGAGCGGCGAGCGATTGCCCGCGGTGATTTTTGTGACGGCGCACGATCGCTTCGCGCTTCGCGCCTTCGAAGTCCACGCCGTGGATTATCTGCTCAAGCCGTTCGACAAGGAGCGCTTTCAAACCGCGCTGCGGCGCGCGCTTGACCGGCTGAAGCGCGACGACGGCGCCCTGGCCCGGGAACTTTCCACACTGGTGGCCGACCTGCGATCTCCCGCCAAATCGCCCGAGCGCCTCGCCGTCAAGACCGGTGGCCGGGTCCTCATGCTCAAGCTGGACGAGATCGATTGGATCGAGTCGGCCGACAACTACGTGAGCCTCCACGTCGGCAGTCACGAGCATTTGCATCGGGAGACGATGGCGGCGCTCGAAGCGCGGCTTCCGGCGGAGAAGTTTTTGCGCATCAGCCGCTCGACCATTGTGAACGTGGACCGCATCAAGGAGCTTCAGCCGCTCTTTCACGGCGAGTATGTGGTGATTCTCCGCAACGGAACGCGCCTCACCCTCAGCCGCACTTACCGCGACAGGCTGGACCAGTTGATGGGACGGGAACAGTGAACCTTTTCTTTTGACTCCCCGCTGTGTTGGCCTAGCCTCTGGCCCGAATTCCTATGCGAATCGGCATCAACACCTTTCTATTCACGTCCCCATTTACCACCCAAAGCGTCAAATTGTTCCCGACGTTCAAGCGATGGGGTTTTCAGACTGTTGAAATCCCGGTCGAGGATCCCTCGCACATCGACCCGGCCAAAGTGAAAGCCGCGGCGGATCGGCACGGGCTGGCCATCGGTTCGGTCTGCGCGTGCATGGGGCCGGGGCGCGATTTCCGCGGCACGCCGGCCGAGCAGCGCACGGCGATGAAGTATTGCCGGAAACTCGCGGATCAGGCCGCCGTGTTGGGCTGTCCCCGGATGATTGGCCCGATTTACTCCGTCGTGGGCAAGGCCGATGCGGTAGCGCCGAAGCAGCAGAAGAAGGAGTTTGCCCTCGTCGTGAAGAACCTCAAAGCTCTCGCGGCTTACGCGGCGAAGCGAAAAGTCACTCTTTGCATCGAGCCACTGAACCGCTTTGAGACTGATTTCCTCAACACCTGCGACCAGGGCCTCAAGCTTCTCAAGGCCGTAGGCGCAAAAAACGTGAAGCTGCACCTCGACACCTTTCACATGAACATCGAGGAGAAAAACCAGGCCGCGGCCATCAAGAAGGCCGGCAAGCATCTCGCGCATTTCCACGCCTGCGGCAGCGACCGCGGCACGCCCGGCGGCGATCACATCAAGTGGAAACCCATCGTCAAAGCGCTGAAGGCCGTCGGCTACAAGGGCGACGTCGTGATCGAGAGCTTCACCACGGACGTGAAAGTCATCGCCCGCGCGGCGGCCATCTGGCGGCGCATCGAGCCGACGCGCAACGAAATTGCGACCAAGGGCATCAAGTTCCTCAAACGGATGCTCTAACGGCGCTTTTTATTTCCTTCAATTGCCGCGCTTCCGGTTGCGCCGCGTAATGACGATCGAGGGGATAGCAGCCGCTCTTGAACCCGTTGCGCGGAGCGGTGGTGCAGTCGCTGAAGGTGCGGCAAATCTGCTTCGTCGTCAGGACGCCCTTCTCCACCGCGTCGGCGAGCATCTCGGGATACGAGAGCGTCATCCGGCCCAGCCCAACCACGTCAGTCCAGCCGTGACGCACGGCGTACTGGGCGACGTGCGGCAAGTATTCCTGAAGATAGGAATAACCCGTCCCGATCACAATCAGTCCCGCTGGCGCCCGTGATTTCAACTCGCGGACCGCATTGATCTGCCGCGCCACGTCCACCAGCGGATCGTTGGGCGGTTGATAACCGTCGCTCGGCGGATAGGCGGCCGGGCGTTGGATGTGCGGATTGTAATACGGCGAACCGGCGGACAGGTTCAGCAGCTTCACCCCGAGCGAACCGCACAATTCCACGAAGCGCGCCGGTTCGTTCAGATCCGGCTCGACCGGGTTGGCCGCGGAGCAGCCGAAGGCGAACCGATATGGCAGGCAGTGCGAAAAGTCCTCGGGAACACCCGGGCCAGGTCGGCCTGGCGTCGAGCGCGCCGGGTCGGGCCGGAACGGAACAAAATCGAACGCGCTCAGCCGCACGCCGATGTCGATCGGGTTTGAGTCCGCGCGAATGCCCGCCACGATTTCGCGAAGGAGGCGCGTCCGGTTCTCGAAGCTGCCGCCGAACTTGCCCGGCCGCGTGTGCGCGCCGAGGAACTCGTGCAGCAGGTAGCCATGGCAATGTTTGATATCGACGAAATCCGCGCCCGCTTCCCGCGCGACCCGCGCCGCCCGCATGTAGTCCAGGATCAGTTGCTCGATTTCGCCGTCGGTGAAGACTTGCGCGTCCGACGTGACCCCGAAACGGCGGTCAAGAATCGGGTGCCGGAACGCCACCCGCGGCTCCATGCGTCGCTTGTCGTTCGGCTTGCAAAAGCGACCCGAGTGCGTGAGTTGGAAGCCGATGACCAGATCGTCCGTGTTGCCGAAACGTTCGGCATGGGAACTGATGAGCAGTTCACGCAACTCGGCCAGCCCGGCTTTGTTCGCCTCCGAGAGGATGAGCTGGTTTGGGTTCGCGCGGCCGTCCGGGCGCACGGCCATCGCTTCGCCGCCGAAAATCAGCTTGGCGCCACTGAGTCCGAAACGCTGCCAGCGCCGGCGCACGTCGTCGGTGACGCCGCCCGACGACGTCCCATCCCATCCCTCCATCGGGTGAATCGCCCAGCGGTTGCCGAGGGTCTTGCCGTTGATTGCGACGCCGGCGACGGGCTGGGCCAGGGGCGACGCCGCACCGGTTTCAATACGCTCCTCGCACGGCAGGTTCACACCGAGTGCGGCGACGTGGCGGCGAAAGTCCTCGACGGTCTTGAGCGTCGGGATGCGAGTGAGCTTGGGGGCTTCAGCCATACGATGCCCCAAGGAAACATCAGCACGCGAGGGCCACGCAATGACGAACCCACTGTCTGTGCAACAGCAGATGCAGCCGCGCTGTTTCGGCAGCTCGACGAAACGATACGCCCTGTGAAGGTCAGTTAGTCCCCCGGCCCCGGCTCCTTGCCTCAACAAAAACAGTTGGGGTCACGCCGCAGGACCACGAAGGTCAGGCGGCTTGTAAGTTTTCAATCCGTACGATGTGCAGTGGCGAGACCCGGACGATTTGGTCGTAGATGCCGCCCGCCGGATTGCTGGTGACACCGATGTCAATCACCGTGCGGGCAATCATCACGAAATCGCGGTGTGGAACGTCGTACGCTTTCCCGTCAGTGAGGCAGATCCGAAAGGGCACGAAGGGTTGGGCGTCGCGAAGCTCTCGAATGTCTTCGGGTCTCATAATTGCCCGGAGATTAAGCTCTCCAGTCGCCCGTTTCAACTCCGAGGCTTGCTATTCATAGAAGCGAGGCCTCCGAAGTGAGCTGCTGTCCGCCGCCCGAGCCCGTTCCGCCGCACCCAAAGCAGCAGCCCCAGCCCACCGAACAGCAGCCCGCTCACCGCCCATACACTGGCATACGGCGTCGCAGGCGCGAGCCATAGTCCAGCCGCGCCGACCGCCGGCCCCGTCGCACAGCCCAGGCCGATGGCCGCCTCGTGGATGCCGCCGTGTTCGCCTTTCGTATCTCCCACGTCCATCGAGTAGAACAGGGAGGAGTAGATGTAGAAGAAATACCACGTCGTCCCAAGCGCGTTGAGCGCTTCGAGCGTGAAGCAGCCGGTCAGGAACAGGCGTGGGGACATGGGGACGGGGAGCGTGTTGCGTATTGCGTGATGCGTGATGCGTGAAACGTCAAACGTGAAACGTGAAATGTTACTCGGAACCCGGAACCCGGAACCCGGAACCCCAAACTTCCTCCCTCGCCTCCCTCAGCGCGGCCTGCTCCGGGTCTTCGTCCAATTCGATGTGCCCGCCCAGCGGCAGCCACTTGTCCAGCGTGCGATGATGGACAAGCAACACGCGCCCCTCGTGGACCACAAAGATGGCCACGGTGAAATCGATCTTCTCGTGAATGTGCGGCACGCGGTGGGACTACCACCCCGGCGTGCCGATACCAAGTCTGGAGAGCGGCGTACTTCTGTTCGGCTTCTTGCAGGGTGCATCTCGGGCCCTTCTCATCCTTCACCCCGGCCCTTTCCCCTGTGAGACGAAACCCCGTTGGGGTTTTACTTATTACGGTTGTCCCAGGGTAGCGACTGCGTCGCAACCTTGGGCTGGAGGATGGAATCCCGTTGGGATTCGCCACGGCCACAGAAGCGGCAGCGGGGCCGGGCCGGGCCACAGGGGCCTCGAAACCCCTGCCGCTTACGGCGAGCGGAGGCGGTAGAAGCGGGCGGGATGATTCGTCCACTGGGGATCGCTGAAATAGGACGAGCCGCCGGTGAGGGTGTTGGTCCCCATCGGAATCCAGGCGGGATTGGCCAGGTTCGTGGAGGTTTCCACCACGATGACCAGATTGCTGGCGCCGGTGATGGTGAACCCAAACCGATTCGTCCGCACGCCGAAACTGGCATCGCTGGTTCTCATCAGCGGGTTCCACAGCACGGCCGGACGGCCGGCAAATGTCGTCCCCCAGCCCGTGGTTCCCGGCAGGTAATAGATGGTCGCATTGGTGGCACCCGCGAACACGTCCAGACCAAAACCAACGTTGGGGGCGTTACCCTGGAAATAGACTCCCGTCAGGCTGGTGCAGGAATTGAACGCATAATTTCCGATGCTGGTGATGCTGTTGGGGAGAGTGACGCTGGCCAGGCTGGTGCAGAATTGAAAGGTTAACTCGCCGATGTCTGTGACGGTGTTGGGGATCGTGATGCTGCGCAGATTGGTGCAATAATAGAACGCAGCGTCCCCGATGCGGCTCACGCTGTTGGGGAGCGTGACGCGGGTCAGGCTGGTGCAATAGGCGAACGCTGTCACCCCGATGTTCGTGGGGTTGCCGGGGATCGCGATGCTGCTCAGGCTCGTGCAGTAAAAGAACGCATTCGTTTCAATTCCCGTGACGTTGTCGGGGAGCGTGACGCTGGTCAGGTTGGTGCAGAAATTGAACATCCCGGCTGCGATCCTGGTGACGCCGCTCCCGACCGTGGCGCTCCTCAGGCTGGTGCAGTAAGTGAACGCGAAGTCCCCGATGTTGGTAACACTGCTAGGGATCATGACGGTGGTCAGCTTGGTGTAGGCTGAGAACGCAAAGTCCCCGATACTGGTAACACTGTTGGGGATTGTAACGTTGGTCAGGCTGAGGCAGAAAGTGAACGCGAAGTTACCGATTCTGGTGACGCTGTTGGGGATCGTGTAGCTTCCAGCTTTGCCCCCCGGGTATTGAAGGACCAGGTTCTGGCTCTTGTTGAACAAGACTCCATCCACGCTGCAATAACTGGAGTTGAGCGCATCCACCGTTATTTCGCTCAAGCTGCTGCAGTAAGCGAATGCAGCATCGCCGATACTCGTGACGTTACTGGAGATCGTGACGCTGGTCAGGTTGGTGCAGGCTGCGAACGCATAGCCCTCGATGCGCGTGACGCTGCTGGGGATCGTGATGCTGGACAGGCCGGTGCAGTTATAGAACGCATGGTCCCCGATGCTGGCAACGCTGTAGGGAATCGTGACGCTGGTCAGGCTGGAGAAGTCATAGAAGACATTATCCCCGATGCGAGTCACTAGGAGGCCATTGACTGTTTCTGGAATGACCACTGCACCGCCGGGACCAGTGTATCGGGTGATGGTGATGGTGCCGGTATTGGTCGTGTAAGTAAATTGGGCTTGCACCACGGCGGGCAGCGTCAAGAGCAGCAAGATCAGCAGCGACAGCCGCCTCCTGGCGCAGGCGGTCCTGACAGGGAATTGCATTTCTGACACGGCGCGGAGGAAGGAGAATTGATTCCGGGTCACGCTCATAGGTCGGGCTCATGTTTCCCATGAGTTGCAGTCAGTGTGGCGCCCCGCGGCCCAGTGTCAACGCTGAACTGGAAGCATGAGACCGAAGAAGCCGGGCGCAAGCCAGGTTTCGAAGGGCGTCTTCTCTTTGAATCCCAAAGGGATTCCGCAACGAAGCCCAGGGTTGCGAGGAACGAGCTACCCTGGGTGAAATGTGCAAAAAGCAACAACCCCAACGGGGTTGCGGCTACGCGCCGTCCGGTCACCAACGACGAAACCCCGTTGGGGTTTTCCTTTTTGACGGTTGTCCCAGGGTAGCTCGTCCCTCGCAACCCTGGGCTTTGCGACGCAATCCCTTTGGGATTGGCAGGCGTTCGAATCCAGACTTGCGCCCTTGCCGCCGGCCATTTGCAATTTGCAATTCCTTCCCGCCAATCCTTCAATCCCTCCCATGCCGAATGTTCCAGCGCCGCTGGATTTGAAGAAGCTCAAAGTCTTTCCGCTTGCCTCGCGCAAAAGCCTGGCGGCCATCGAGGAAATCCTCGTCGACCCCGAGGCGCCGCCGCCCGCGCTGCCGAACAATTTCCTCCGCGAACGGGTCGAGCTCTGTGCCCGGCAGATTCAGGCGGCGCGCGCCCGTCGCGCCAGCGTGATGTTCCTTTACGGTGCGCATCTGGTAAAGAATGGCGCCCAGGCCATCGTCGACCGGCTCATGGCCAGCGATTGGATTACGCACGTCGCGACCAATGGCGCGGGATCGATTCACGACTGGGAGTTCGCCTTCCAGCACTTGTCCACCGAGAACGTCGAGGAGAACGTCGCGACGGGCACGTTCGGCGCCTGGGACGAAACGGGGCGCAGCATCCACCTGGCGTTGCTGGCCGGCGGGCTGCGGGGCGAAGGCTACGGCGCGGCGCTCGGGCGGTTTATCGCGGAGGACGGCGTCACGCTGCCAGCACCCGCGGAACTGGAAAAGCTCCTGCGCGATGCACCGGACCATCCGTTGGCGCCCGCGCGCGCCGACTTGCTGCTGGCGATGCGCGAACACGGGCTGCCCGGCGGCTACATCGCGGTGAAGCATCCGTGGAAGTTCAGCTCCATTTTCGCAAACGCGTTTCGGCGCGGCATTCCGCTTTCGGTGCATCCGGGCATCGGCTACGACATCATCTCCAATCACCCGATGTTCAACGGCGCGGCTATCGGGCGGGCCTCGGGCGCCGATTTCGGCCTGTTCGGCACGGCGGTCGACGGTCTGGACGGCGGTGTGGTGTTGAGCGTCGGTTCGGCCATCATGGCGCCGCAAGTGTTCGAGAAGAGCCTGAGCTGCGTGAACAACCTGCGGCTCCAGGCGGGGCGAAAGATTGTCTCCGGCCACAACCTTTACGTGATCGACCTTCAGGACGGCGGGAACTGGGATTGGTCGAAGGGCGAGCCGCCGAAGGACAATCCGGCGTACTACCTGCGCTTCTGCAAGAGCTTCTCGCGCATGCACGGAACGATGCACTACTTGCAGTGCGACAATGTGGTGTTCGTACACAATCTGCTGCGGCGTTTGGCCGATGCGGAGCAGCCAAACTGAAGCAGTGGCGCGCCAGAAATGAAACGAGCAAGCCTGTGATTCGGAAAACCGTGAGCGGGTGAGTGAGTAAGCCGGTGAGTGAGACGGCTCACTCACCCACTCACTCACTCACCCACTCACTCGCCTTATGACCCTCGACCGCTTCCAGTCCATCACCGCCCGCTACGCCTCACTCCGCGTGGCCGTCGTCGGTGACTTTTGTCTCGACCGCTACCTGGAAATTGACCCGACGAAGCAGGAAACGTCAATCGAGACGAACCTGCCGGTCCACAACGTTGTCCACGTCCGCTCGCAGCCGGGGGGCGCGGGCACGATTCTGAACAACCTCGTCGCCCTGGGCATCGGCTCGATCCATCCCGTGGGTTTCTGCGGCACGGACGGCGAGGGCTTCGAGCTTCAACGCGCCTTGAGAGCGAAGGGCCAATGCGTCCAGATGAATCAATTCTTCGCCACCGATGCTCGGCGAACGTTCACCTACTGCAAACCACTGCTGATGCATCCAGGCCGGCCACCCGAAGAACTCAACCGTCTCGACAGCAAGAATTGGACGCCCACGCCGGGGCTCGTCGAGGGCCGGGTGTTCGGCGCCGTGAATGAACTCGCCGCCTCGGTCGACGCCTTCATCGTGCTGGATCAGGTCGACACGCCGGGAACGGGAGTCGTGACCGCCCGCGTACTGGCCGCCGTGGGCGAAGCGGCCAAGCGGTTCCCATTGAAGTGGATTCTGGCCGACAGCCGTCGCGGGCTGCGCGGTTGGCCGCCGGTCTGCTTCAAGATGAATGCTGCTGAGTTGGGCGCGCTGGCCGGCCTGCCGGCGGACGCCAGCCTCGAGACGGTCCGCGCCACGGCGCTGGCGCTGGCCAGGCAGCAGGGCAAGCCGGTATTCGTCACGCTCTCCGAGCGCGGTATCCTCGCCGCCGCGCCGGATGGGACCTCTGCACACGCTCCGGCGCTACCGGCGCGCGGGCCGCTCGACATCGTCGGGGCCGGGGACGCGGTGACCGCGAACCTGGCCGCCGCGCTGGCTTCCGGAGCCATACGCCAGGAGGCGCTCGAACTGGCGATGGCCGCCGCCAGCGTCGTCATCCACCAGATTGGGACGACGGGGACGGCGACTGTGGCGCTGCTCGCGAAGACTTTGTTCCCTTAGCCGTCAACCGCGGGCTTGAAGGTTTGTCCGAATCCTGGATAATCAGTCCATGAGTAAAGTCGGAGAACTCCAGTCCGAGATCGGCAAACTCACAGCGCGTGAGATGCAGGAGCTTCGTGACTGGCTGGAGAACATTCTCGAAGATCAACTCGAAATGCGCGAAGAGTTCAAAGCGAAGATTGAACGCGGCGAACGGGACATGGCCGTGGGCCGTGATCTTCTTGCGGTCCCATGACCTGCAACCCCATCACCTGCGGCACGACATGGCGGGCTTTCTTCGGGCGGTTTGCGTTCGGTTTAGGTGATGTGGCGCTGGCGCAGTGGGTCTTAGCCCTGAAAGGGCGCGATGTTATAGCCCAGGGCGAAGCCCTGGGTACCGCCGTCCAAACGTCCACAGCCCTGAAAGGGCGTCACAACGGAATGTCACAGTTGTGGCGCCCTTTCAGGGCTGAGGTGCATTGGATGGTCGAAACCCAGGGCGTTGCCCTGGGCTGTAACTTGACGGCCTTTCAGGCCTCGCCCGCAGCATGACCCGCAAGCTCACACGATGAAAATCTCCCGCATCACCGCCTGGCAGGTGGACCTGCCGTTGCACGAAGGCGCTTATAAGTGGAGCGGCGGCAAGTCGGTCACCGTGTTCGACTCCACGGTGGTCGCCGTACAGACGGACGGGGGCCTGACGGGCTGGGGCGAAGTGTGCCCGCTGGGGCCGGCGTATCTGGCGGCATACGCGGGCGGCGTGCGCGCCGGGTTGCGCGAACTGGCGCCGCAGCTCCTCGGCGAAAATCCGCTCGAACTCGCCCAGCTCAACCGCCGCATGGACGCCGCGATGAAAGGCCATCCCTACGTGAAATCCGCCATTGACGTCGCCTGCTGGGACCTGCTCGGGCAGGTGGCCGGGCAGCCGGTGTGCGTGCTGCTCGGCGGCCGATACGGCGAGGACTTTGGGCTGTATCGCGCGATTTCGCAGGAGTCGCCGGAGGTCATGGCGAAAAACGTCACGGGCTACCGCGCCGAGGGCTACCGGCGCTTCCAACTCAAGGTCGGCGGCAGCCGCACGCGCGGCGCTGCAGCCGGGCGACCGCCTCGTGGCCGACGCGAACACCGGCTGGACACAGCACGAAGCCATTCGCGTCTGCCGCGCCGTGCGCGACGTGGACGTTTACATCGAACAACCGTGCCTGACTTATGAAGAGTGCCTCGCTGTGCGCCGCAACACGCACCATCCGTTCGTGCTCGATGAAGTCGTCGACGGCATCGACGTGCTCGTGCGCGGCAAGGCCGATCTGGCCATGGACGTGGTGAATCTCAAGATCAGCAAGTTCGGCGGATTGACCCGGACGCGGCAGGCCCGCGACCTCTGCGTCTCGTTCGGGCTCGCAATGACGATCGAAGACACCTGGGGCGGCGACATCGTCACCGCCGCCATCGCACATCTGGCGCACAGCACTCCGCCGGAGTTTCTTTTCACGAGCACGGACTTCAACAGTTACGGCACGCGCTCCATCGCCGACGGCGCGCCCAGGCGGGTCAACGGCCGCATGGCCGCCTCGACCGCGCCCGGTCTTGGTGTGAAGCCGAAGCTGGAGGCGCTCGGGAAGCCGGTGGTGGATGTTCGGGGGAGTGGAGTGATGGCGTAATGGAGTGATGGAGTAATCAGTAATCAGTGTTCAGTAATCAGTCACGGATCGCCGAGGAGACCGAATACTGATTACTGAACACTGATTACTGATTACTTCTGCCCCCAACTCCCTCACTTCAACAAATGCTCCCGGTAGAACAGAATCGTGCTCAAAAACTCGAAATCGGCGTTCTTCTTTTTTCGGAAGCCGTGTCCTTCGTCCCGGGCCATGAGATACCAGATCTGGCCGCCACTTTCAGCTGAGTTCTCACGCATGGCTTTGACCATTTGCTCGGATTCCGTCATGGGAACGCGCGGGTCGTTAAAACCCTGCACGACAAACATCGGCTTGGTGATCTTTTTCACATTGGTCATCGGCGAGATTTTTTCGAGGTGCTCCGCCATCTTGGGATCGCGTTCGTCGCCGTACTCGGCGCGACGCAGGTCCCGGCGGTAGTCCTGCGTATTCTTCAGGAAGGTGAGAAAGCTCGAGATGCCGACGATGTCCACGCCGCAGCTTAGGCGGGCGTTGAAATGCGTCATGCTGGCCAGCGTCATGTAGCCGCCGTAGCTGGCGCCCGTCACGGCGACGCGCGCGCCGTCGAGCCGCCGGTCGGTCTGAATCCAGTCAATGAACGCGCCAATGTCTTTCACCGAATCTTCGCGCTTGAAGCCGTTGTCCAGCGTGAGAAAAGTCTTCCCGTAGCCGTCGGAGCCGCGGACGTTGGGGCACAGAATCGCGACGCCGAGCTCATTCAGAAAGTAATTGTCTCGCGCCTGGAAGACGGGACGGAACTGGCCCTCGGGTCCGCCGTGAATGTCGATGATGACTGGACGCGGGCCGGGGTACTTCTTCGGGTCCGGCCGATAAAGAAACCCGGAGATGCCGAGGCCATCGAAGCTCTTCAGCTTAATCAATTCCGGCTCGACAAAGGTTTCCGGATTCAGCCCGCCAGTTTCGCTTTCGGTCCAGCGTTCGACCTTGCCGGTTTTCACGTCGAGCGAGTAAGCGTCGCTCGGTGAACGAGCGGAACTGACGACGAATCCGAGGTCGCGGCTGTTCTCGTGCCATTCGAGCCCGCCAATGACGCCGAGGGGGAGTTTGGGCGCGCGCAGCTCGCGGCCCGTTTTGGCGTCGAGCAAGTGCATTACGCTCACGCCGTCTTCATTGCTGGTGAAAGCAAGCGTCCGGCCATCGGGCGACAACTCGAAGCCCTCGACGTCCCATTTGAGATTTCGTGCTAGGACGGTGAGAGGAAAATCGCGCAGCGGTGGAGGAAGTGATTGATGGCTCTCGAAGCGTTGCAAAGCTTCAAGGTCGAGTTTGCAGAGCCGCTGAAATTCAGAATCTTTGTCCGTCGTGACGAATAGTGTGCGGCCGTCTTTCGCAAATTGTCCGCCAGTCCACGAAATCTTTTCGGCGCTCTTTCCGAAGGGTGGCTTGAGGATCTTCTTTTCGCCCGACTTCCCATCGGCCAGCCAAAGGTAGCTCTCGTTGATCGAGATGTATTCGTTGAGCAACAGCTTCGCGTCGTCGGGCGACCAGTCGAGCACGCGCCAGCCGCCGCCCGTCACCTCGATCAGCTTCCGGTCGCTCTTCGGATCGGACGGGTCCATCAAGTAGATGTCATTGTCCTTCCCATTGCGCCGCGTCGACGTGTACGCGAAGCGCCGGCCGTCATTCGACCACCGCGGGCCGGAGTTGCGCGACTTGCCGTCGGTCAGCAGCGTGACTTTCGCATCCGCGAGGTCGTAGCGGTAGAGTTGGTAAAACTCCCCGCCGCCCGCATCTTGCGCAAAGACGATCACCTCCCCCGACTTCGGCCGGAACGAGCCGCCCAGGACAGGCTCGGCGAAGAACGTGAGCTGGCGCCGCGCGCCGCCGGGCATCTTGACGAGGTGCAACTGCGGCGTGTCCGCAAAGCGCGTCGAGACGAGCATCTCGCGGCGCCGCGGATGCCACGAGTTGAACGAGGCGGAGCGAAACTCGAGGTAACGCCCGACGTCCTTGCGCAATTCGGGCGTGATGGCGGGCACCCCTTCGACGACAAGGTTGTCAGGAACCTGGGCAGATCCTGAAGCGGCGGCGAGAAGGTAGACGGCGAAGGTGCGCCATGCGCGGGCGAGTGAATTCATGGCCGAAGGTCTAGCGGCTTGGCGAGGATTTGGGAAGGGAAGGAATGAGGGAATGGAGTGATGGACTATTGGAGCAAAGGAGTGTTGGAGTATTCAGTAATCAGTAATCAGTCTTCGAGAGTCCCCCGCAGTCCGAGTCTGAAAACTGAAAACTGAATACTGAAAACTGAATACTGATTACTGATTACTCCGGCACTCCACAAACCCAACATTCTGTCACCACATCACTCACCCCACGCTCACCTACCGAAATATGTTTTTCAGAATCGCATCCAGCCCGCGCGTCCGGCCGACGCCTTCGTCCGGATGGAAGAGGCGCTGGCGGGTACGGCCCCAGTCGAACTGAAGCAGGAACAGCACGCTGTGCGCGCCGCGTTCGTCGTCGCGGATCGCATTGACGCCGTAACCGTAACCGATCGCGATCAGCCACGATTCACTTGGCGAACGGAAGACGAATCCGCCTCCGATGCCCGTATGCCAGTTGCCGGGCTGTCGGAGGCCGTCCAGGTAGTCGACCCATGCGGAAGCGACCGTCAGGTTCGCCAGGAATCGCTGCCGGGAGTCGAGAGGGAGATTGTACTGCCCGCCGAAGAGTGTGAACGCGGTCGTGCTGAGTTCCTGGTAGTAATAACCGGGCAGGGCGAGCGGAAACTCGGCACCCAGCGGCAGATTGCCGCCCATCCGGTACGCGCTGAAGCGATCGAGGTTGACGCCTGACCCGCCGGTCACACTCACGGCGAAGTTGTGCTTCCAGTCGGGCGTCGTGTAATTGAGCAGCGCGCGCGCCCAGAACGAGTGCGCGTAGGCCTGCACCGGCCGGTCGTCGGAATAGCCGTAGCGGTTTGGGTGGGCGCGGAATTCCCCCTCGTACCAGGCGGACAACTCCATTGCCAACTCGGGCATCATCACTGGCTCCCGTCCCCCGAACCGGAAACCGGCGCGCACATTGAAAAAAAGCTGGTCGTCCGGCAGCTCAAAACTGTCTTCGGTGCTGGTGTCGCGCGCGTAGACCGAATAGTGAACCGCGCCCCGCACGATGCCGTAGAGCGGCACCCGGCTGGCTGGATCGAACAAATGATACACGCTGGACGAAATTTCCGCGCTGTGGCCCAGAAACGATTCCTCTTTTTCATACTTCCCGCGCCGCACCTCCGAGTAGCTGTCCGCGAAGCCTCCGCCCGCCAGCCCCAAGCCCAGGTCGGTGTGTGGCCCCAGAGCGCGGCGGATGCCCAGTTCCGAATCCAGATAGACCGGCGCGACCGCCAGGCGCAGCGTGAGGTTGGACTGTTGGAGGAAATCCGGGCGGTTCAGATAGTAGAAGCCGTAGGCGGCCAGCGGCCCCCGCCCTTCGATCGGCTGGTTGTAGCCGAGTTGAACGAGTTCACGGCGGGTCGGATCGATCTGGGCCAGTGCGCCGCGGATCCCTCCCAGCGCCAGGGCCAAGGCGAGAATAATCCGCCAGCCGCGCGTCATGCGCGGGGAGTGTTTGCCAAACCACTCGGGCAAGGCAACTGCCTTCTGTGCTCCGTTGCCAAAGGATCGCGCAGTTCCCATAAGAGTCTCATTCGGCTCCCTCTCCACCAACATGAATTCCGAAGTCCGAATTCCGAAGTCCGGAAGAAGTCCGAATTCCGAAGCCCGAAGGCGCGACCCAGAGACGGGCTGATTGTTCGGCTTCGGATTTCTTTCGGATTTCGAGCTTCGGAATTCCGAATTCAGGAGGCATATTCGATGCCATGCAACGCGTTCGCAAACTGCTTCATACTCGTTATCGGCTCAATGACCTCGAAACGTCAGTGAAGTTCTACAAGGAAGTGCTCGGCCTCGAAGAAGTGCGCCGCCACAAGTCGCCCCGGGGCTCGGAACTGGTCTTCCTCAAAACGCCCGGCAGCGAGGAGTTGATCGAGCTGTGCTGCTTCCCTTCGAGCGGCCCGGTGCAGGTGCAGCCGGACCTGACGCACCTGGCCTTCGAAGTCGAGAGCCTGGAGGAATTCGCAAAACACCTCGCCGCCCACGGCCTCAAATACTCGGACGGCCCGACTTTAAAGGACAATGGCGGCGGCTTCGCATTCATCGATGCGCCGGAAGGCTACGAGATCGAATTGATCCAGCCGGCCAAGGGGGCGGGCGCCGGATACTGACGTGGGTCGCAAAGACTCCCCTGGCGTCCTGGTTGAAAAGTTGCAAAGTCAAAACGTTGCCACGTTACAAACTGGGAGACTAGTTTGGTACCACCAGACTCCTGTGAGAACGCGATTCGGCTGGGAGCGCCGGCATCCTGCCGGCGATTTTTCGCCAGCAGCGAAAGTCCAAACGCCGGCAGGATGCCGGCGCTCCCAGCACGCGGCCTCCTCGTCCGCCTTGGTCATCGTGCATCCACTTGCCCTTACAAAATTACACGTTCACCCCGCGTCAGCTTGTAACTCTGTAACCCTGTAACTTTGTAACGTTGCAACCCGCCGGCAACCGAAACTCCCTGCCAAAACCTCAGCGTATAAGCTGAAATTCGGGCAGCATCGCCAGCGCCCAAAGCAAATCCTCGACGTGATCCTTCTGGAGCGGCGCGCCGAGCAGTTCGTCGGCCAGTTGAAGTTCCCTGGCGGTCGGCGCGCGCCCCAGGGCTTTCGTGTAAAGTGGCTTCACAAGTTCCGCGTTCGACTTCGGTTTCGTCGCGAGCACCTTTTCCGCGCCGCGCTGGAGAAGCCGGTTGAGGGTTTCACCGTTGGTCAATTCGAGCGCCTGCAACGTCGTCGCGCTCGCCTGCCGCGTGCTGGCGACCTGCTCGCGCGTCGGCCGGCCCAACGCCGCGGCCAGCGGGTCCGAAGCCACCAGACTGGACCGCACGTCCGTGTGCGGGCGGCTCATCGCCAGGGCGCTGGCCAGTTTCGGCGCGAGTTGCCAGGGCGCCTGCGCGGGCGGACCCAGCTCGGCCGCGGGCTGCGCTTCGGCGTCCACGAAGTCCGGTTTAGCCCAGTTCGTGTTTGTCGTCCGCGACCAGGTCCACGATTTGTCGCTGGCAATATCGAAGGTCTCCGCGCCGGCTTTGACCCGGACGAAAAAGATGAACCCGGCGGGATTCGCGTCGGCCGGCGACGCCGGCTTGTCCGCGGGCGGCGGTTCATTGGCCGGGGTGTGGTTGGTCGCGGCGACCGCCAGGAGGTTCGTGCCTTTCTTGAGAGCGGACTTGAGATCGATGAAGTCCGGCTCGGACCACGATTTGCCAGAGGCAACTTTGTTACCGTTCACGTAAAGCGTGTAACTATTGTCCGCTGAGGCGACTGCCCAGGCCTGCGATGGCGCCTCGGTCAGCGTGACGGTCTTCCAGAAGCGAATCGTTTCCGCGGGCGCCTTGGCCGCGGCATCGGGCTGGCTCCAAATCCACTTCACCGTGTCGGGCAAGGCGAACGCAGCGGCCTCCGGCGACTCGGGCACGACGACGTTGATGCCCGAAGCAGCCTTCGAGTTCCACACACCCGTCAGTGCGCCGAGCGCATCGCGAAATTGTTCGGCCGTCATGCGGCGCACGGCCGGGCCGGTGAAGACGAAGTCCTTGGCCGCCTTCTCGTCCAGGCTCACCGCGGGAAGCTGATAGGCGCGCGAAGTCAGAATGAGTGTGATCGTGCGCTTGAGGTCGTACCCATGCGCCGCGAAGTCCTCCGCCAGCCAGTCGAGCAAGTCCTGGTTCCACGCAGGCTGTTCCATGTCGTCGGCAGGCTCGACCAGGCCGCGCCCGAGGAAGCGCTGCCAGAGCCGGTTGACGACCGTGCGCGTCAGGCGGCCATTCTGTTTCTGCGTCATGATTTCGGCGAGGCGCCGGGTGCGTTCCGGCCTTGTGGCCGTGGTCGCAATGTCGCCGAGTTCCGGATAAATGAAGGCCAACCCGGCCTTACGCCCGGTCGGCTTGTCGCACTGGAAAATTTCCAGCGGTTCGTCGGCGTAAACGTTCGCCAGCGCGTAAGCGTCGGCCAGCGCCCAATCGTTGATGAAACTGTCGTGGCAGCTTGCGCACTTGAGGTTCACGCCCATGAACACCTGCGAAATGTTTTGCGCGGCCTGCAATGGCGGAGTCTGGCTGGCGTTGACGGCGCCGCGCCAGACGATGCCCTTGGTGAAACCGCGCGTCGCATCGCTCGGGTCGATCAGTTCGGCCACGAAACGGTCGTAGGGGACGTTGTTGTAGAGCGCCCGGTAGAGCCAGGTGGAAATCTGCTCGCGTCCGCCGTCGATGTAGCCGGTGCCCTTGTAATCGTTCCGAAGAAGGTCGTTCCAAAAACTCAGCCAGTGCTCGGCGTAACGAGGCTTGTCCCCGAGCAGGCGCTCGACGAGCCGCGCGTGTTTCTCGGCGCGTTTGTCCTTCAAAAAGGCCTCCAGCTCGGCCGGCGTCGGCAGCAGGCCAATCGCGTCCAGGTAAACACGCCGGGCGAACACGCGGTCTTCGACCGGCGCGGCGGGCTTGAAACTGTGCGCCTTGAAATAGGAATCGAGAAACAAATCGATGGGATTCGCGCCGGCCTTGCCGCGCGGCAGCTCCGGCTGGCGCGGATGCAAATTCATCGGCGGCGGGCGGGCGAAACTCACGTTGGCGCTCCACGCCATGCCTTGATCGATCCACGCGCGCAGCAGGCCGACCTGTTCGGCGGTGAGGTTCGAGCCTTTCATGGGCATGACGCTGTCGGGATTGAGGCCGGAGACCAGTTCGATCAACAGGCTCTCGGCGCTCTTGCCCGTTTCGGCGGGCGCGCCGGAGTCGCCGCCCTTGAGGAACGACTCGCGCGTGTCGAGCTTGAAGCCGCCCTTGGCCTTGCCGCGCCCGTGACACTTGACGCAGCTCGCCGCGAAGATCGGCTGGATATCGCGCTGGAACTCGACCGCGCGCGCCGCCGGCGGCGGCAGCTTCTGCTGCTGCTCGGGCGGCAGCTTGGCGGAAGCGCCCGCGACCGCGCCGATCAGCGCCGCAAGACTCAAGGCAACGAGTTTCATGACGGACTGAATTTTCTACCAGCGCCGCGGAAAAAGACAATGTTTCGCTGGCCGCTAAACGGTTCAGTTCCGGCTTGGCAAGCCGGCAGGGCGTCCGGTGGAGCCGCGATCAAGGGCTGCTTTATTAACTCTCAACCCTCCACCCTCGACGCGTTTTGGATTGCCCCACGGCGGTTCCCCACTAACCTCCTGCGACAAGGCCATGAAGCGAATAGAAACTGCGAGAAGGGCGCGCGCTGCAAGGGAATGAGCGTCCACATTTCAGCCCATGCCCAGGCCGAAATGCAGCGCCGCGGCATTCCGCAGTCCGTCCTGGATTCCGTGTTGGCCGCGCCGGAGCAGAAAGTGGCTGACCACGACACCGTGGTGTGTTACCAATCCCGCGTGACCATCAACAACAAGCCCTATCTGCTGCGGGTGATGGTCGAAGAGGCGAAGCAGCCGCCGGTGGTGGTGACCGTGTATCGCACGAGCAAAATCAGCAAGTATTGGAGCCAGACATGAAAGTGACCTACGACCCCCAGGTGGATGTGCTGCGGATCCTCTTCCGCGACGTGCCGGTTGAAGAGAGCGACGAGGACAAGCCCGGCGTCATCCTCGACTACGACAAGGACGGCAACATCGTCGGCCTCGAAGTGCTCAACGCCTCCAAGCGGGTGGAGAATCCCAAGGGCGTGGATTACGCGGTGGCCGGCTGAAGTCTTGATGGGCTGGACCTCGCCAGCCGATGGCCGAAAGCAGGACGCCAGAACGAGAAATCGGATCACGATTCCGATTGCCCGACCGCGATTCCTCGCTAGCCTCGCCTCATGGTCTACAAACTCTGCATCGAATTCTCTTCGGCCATCTGCCATGTCCTGAATCACCCCAAGGCTGTTTCCGCGCCAGGATGGAGTGTCGATTGTGAGCATCCCTATCAGCGAGGACCAGCATGAAGCTCCGCAGTCTGACCATCCGCAACTTCCGGTGTTTCGAGGAAGTAACTATCGAGGTGGGTGCGATGCACGCGATGGTCGGCGCCAACAACTCAGGCAAGTCTACGATCCTGCGCGCCCTTGATTTCCTGTTCAACCCGTCGACAAAGAAGATCAACGAGGAATCGTTCTGCGACAATCGGACGACCTTGCCGATCGAGGTTGAGGGAATCTTTGCCGACCTGACCGCGAACGAAGCCGAGCAACTGGCCCCCTATCTTCGGCCAGACGGCTTGTTCCATCTCAAGCGGACTGCCTCCTTCACCGAAGAAGGATCCGAGGCGGCGGACGACGGCGAAGAGGGCGAGAGCAAGGTTGAGATCGCCGCGGCTTACAGCAAGCCGCAACCAAAGATAGATTGGCTTCATCCGGCCAAGATCAATGGCAAAGCAATCGACACCTGGTGGGCAGACAAGGCAAATCTCAAAGCCAACGGTATCTCATTCGCCGACTTCGTTGGCACAACGAAGCTTGGCGTGGCCGCGTGGAAGGAGAAGGCCGCCGATTTCGCCCCCAAGCATCTCAAGTCGGCAGACTACACGGATTCTTGGACCGCGAACCCGGTCGGGTACGCGGGCGTCCTGAAAGCCACGCTCCCCCAGTTTGTCCTGATTCCCGCCGTCCGTGACGCGGCAGATGAGTCGAAAGTTACCAAGACAGGCCCGTTTGGAAAGCTGATCTACGAGATCATGAAGGGCCTGGACGCCGCGTTCCGCGACAAGTTGGGAACCACTCTCAAGGAAACGACTCACCTCCTCAACCGAGATGGGAAGCACGAGCGCGCCGCTGGTGTAGCTGAAGTGGAGGCGACGATCAAGGGGTTCGTTTGCGAACTCATGCCGGTCGATCTGGAGTTGGAGTTCCAGGCCCCGACGCTCGAAGTGCTCCTCACGACGCCTAAAATCTTTGTCGATGATGGCTTTCGCGGCTCCGTCGAAGGCAAGGGGCATGGACTTCAGCGAGCCGTAATTTTCTCGATTCTGAGGGCGTATGCAAAGCTGGTGACGCGGCGGGCCGACGCTACTAGGCGGACGCTTATCTTGGGTGTGGAGGAGCCGGAGTTGTACATGCATCCGACGGCCCAACGGACGATCCGGAAAGTGCTGCGAACGATCGCGGACGGCGGAGATCAGGTGCTCTTCTCAACCCACAGCCCGCTGCTGGTAGACGTCACGTACTTCGATGAGATCATCCGATGCGAGAATCCCGAGCCCAAAGCTGGCGAGGCTCTCAAGCCTGGGCGTGCCCACAGGTTCCAACTGCCGATGCACGCGATGATCGAGGATATCACGGAGCGGCGCCCTTCGCTCAAGGGGACGGTTACTGATCTTTCGATGCGTGAGCAATACGCGCATGCGTACACGTCGAGCCGCAACGAAGGATTTTTCGCCAAGCGACTGATTTTGGTCGAGGGGCCGACCGAGACCTATTCCCTGCCAATCTACGCCGCAGCGCTGAAGCATGATCTTGACGCACTCGGCATCGGGGTGATCGAATGCGGCAACAAGGCACAGATCGACCGATTGTACCGGATCTTCAACGAACTCGGCATCGCGTGCTACGTGGTGTTTGACTTCGACCGAGACAACGAGGACAAGGAGCGCGTACGGGAGTCGAAGGAGTTGCTCGCACTGGTCGGTGCGGCCACGGTGGACCACCCGACCGCTGTCGCGGTGGAGGAGCGGTTTGCGTACTTTGTCAACACATGGGAAGACGCTCTTTCCGCTGAGATCTCCGATTACGCGGAGCTGCGAGAACAGGCGAGAAGAGTCCTTGGCATCAAGAACGACGGTAAACCTCTGAACGCGCGCTATATTGCGCGCGAACTGACAGGGCGGTGCCCGCCTCTCATTCCTCCCACAATCGAACGAATCGTCAAGGCGGCGGTTAAGGTTGAGCGCTCTTGCTCGTGTCTGAAGGGCAGGGCGGTTCAGGAGGCATAGACAAAGCCCGCGGCTGCGGCGGCCGTGTGACTGCCGAGTGGAAGTCATAAGCGGGCTAGTTCCTGAACGCGGCTATCTCCTGGCTTGTTAGAGTCCCCTCCTGGTTCCCGGCCGGCGGGTACGCAGGTTGTTCTAGCCGCCCAAGAACCAACAGTGATTTCAGCCAGGGCTGAAGGCCCGACATGTTACAGCCTGGGCTGGAGCGAGCCGCGCGAGCGGAGGCCCAGGTCACCAGTCCCCGGAATTCCTCTGAGGCCTGAAAGGCCGGGACGGATTGGCATCCTGCCGGGTGCCGCCCATACAGGGCGGAGAGGATTGTTTGGGGAGTTCACCTGGGGCTTCGCGCCCAGCGCTTCACCCCAGGCTGTAACAGGACGGGCTTTCAGCCCTCAGCAGTCTTGTCCTGAATCCGCGAGGCGGTACGCGAATTTCGCGAATGGGCGCGATTCAATTCGTGGAAGTTCGTGCAATTCGTGTCCACCTGCAAGCTGTTGTCGCCGTGCTTGAGCGCGATCCTATCCAACGTCTTGGCACCACTGAAGGGTCAGCAATGGCAACCCACCCGGCCCCCTCACCCCGGCCCTCTCCCCCAATGGGGGAGAGGGAGGCCAGGGCTGAAGGCCCGCCATGTTAAAGCCTGGGCTGGAGCGAGCGGCGCGAGCGGAGGCCCAGGTCGCCGGTCCCGCGAATTCCTCTGAGGCCTGAAGGGCCGGAACGAATTGGCCTGCTGCGTTGTGCCCTCCATACAGGGCGGAGAGGATTGTTTGGGGAGTTCACCTGGGGCTTCGCGCTCGGCGCTTCACCCCAGGCTGTAACAGGACGGGCTTTCAGCCCTCAGCAGTCTTGTCCTGAATCCGCGAGGCGGTACGCGAATTTCGCGAATGGGCGCGAATTCAATTCGTGGAAATTCGTGTAATTCGTGTCAAAGGCTGCAGTTGTAGCATCCGGCGTGAGCCGGATCTGATCTGACTGCGATTCTCGAAAGAAAAATGATCCGGCTCACGCCGGATGCTACGAGATGAAAGTTTTTCAACGGGCGGCTGCGCTTGCCTCAGTTGGGCGCGGAGTGCGTGGAAACATCGCAAACAGCAGCGCGACGCCAAGCCAGCCCAACAGCAGCGCGGTGACGTAATGAACGAGGGGCAGCGTCCAGATGCTGAGGAATCCCGGGCCGAGTGGAATGGGCAGGTTCCGGGGTGCGTAGAAAACATACCACCACAGGAGCGTCGCGAGGACCGGCGGTGTCATGATGAGCAGGCTACGCCGGAGGCGCGGCCGGGCCGGGCGCCGTGTGCCGCGTGCGATCTGCTGTCCGCACCAAACCGCCGCGGCGAGCAGGAGCACTGCGACGCCGAGGGCGATTTTCGATGCGGTTCGGTTGAACGGAGGAGTGATGCCTTCCTCTGGATCCGGATCGGTCCCGGCATCGACGCCCAGAACGGTTTTCCCCCAAAGTTTCTGCACGGCGACTTCGAATAGAAATCCCAGCGAGGAGTTGTTGGCGACGACGAAGCCTTCGCGCCGGGTCGTGTCGATCAGGAAGTGCGCGCTCCAGCCAGGATTACCGCCGAAATGCGCCAACAGAACGTCCGCGCGGAGAGGAATCGGAGCGCGATCTCCCTGCATGTTGGTGAGGGAAAATCCGTAGCCGATTCCCTTGGGCAGCGGTTCAAGCATGGTTGCCACGGATTCCGGCTTCAACACGCCCCGGCCGGGCGGCTCGCCGTGCGGGCCCGGCATAAAGGCGGCCACGAAACGGGCGAATTCGGGGACGGTGCAAAGTTCGCTGCCGATGGACTGACAGCCCAGTTGCCGGTAGCCGATTTCCTCCTGCAACTCTCCGTAGGTCATCGGCGCGGCGTTCTCGAGCTGGCGGGTCCAGACCCAGCGCAGGCCGCCGATGCCGAGCGGCGCGGTCACTTCGCGATGCATAAACGCGGCGAACGATTCGCCCGCGACGTCTTCGATGATCATCTGCAGCAGGACGAATCCGCCGCCGGAATAGACGTTGGTGGAGCCAGGCTGCCACTTGATGAAAACCGGACCGTTCGCTTCGCCGAAGAGTTGGATTTGGTTTTTGCCTTCGAGCATTTCGGCCAGTGTGGGCAATCGTCGGCGCTGGTCGTAGTCCAGGAAGCCGTGGACCGTCAGGCCGGCGCGATGGCAGAGCAGGCGCCGAATCGTCACGCCTTCGGGATCGAACTGCGAGGAACGAAGCTGCCAGCGTTTCAAATAACGATTGGCCGGCGCGTCGAGCTCGACCTTGCCTTGCTCGACGAGGCGCATGATTCCCCACATCGTGAGAACCTTGCCGTTGGAGCCGTGATTGAAGACCATATCCGGCTGCATGGGCGCGCCGGTCGCGAGGTTGGCGCGGCCGAAGGCCTTCGTCCAGGCCACTTCACCATTCGTGATGCAGGAGACGACCGCTCCCGGCACCCTGTATTTCAGCAGGAGGGCCGGCATGCGCTGTTCCAGCGCGCGGGCGAATGGGTCGTCGGGATTCGCCGCGGCATGGGAGGAAAGGCCAGCGGCAAACGCCACTATGAAATGGACGATAGAAATTTGAGCGACTAGAAGCGAACAGCCCCGCGCGTGTATGTGGGTAGGCCCGATGAACTTCGTTCGCGCATTGAACCCCGGAACCACAAATGGAGGGTAGAGCGCGTCGCTCCGCGCGCGCCGGTCTGAGATGTCGAGTGCGGCGCGCGCGGAGCGGCGCGCCCTACCTTCAGGTCCATGGGGTTGAGCAAGGAGCGTCGGTCGCGGCATCGCGAGCGCGACTGTCGTGGAAGGCCGCGGCGGATTCAATTCCACAATGGCGTTTGATTCCAATTGCAAAAGGCCAACGGGTCTGGCAATCACACTCCTCAAAATGAAAAGACGATGTGCTATCGTAGGAGTCGTGCTGCTGGGCCTGGCAACGGGAGGCTTGGCGCAGCCCGCGGCCGGCGGCGGCGGGCCGCTGGTGAGCTGGCACGCGGCCGGGCGCAAAGCACTGGCGCAAGGGACGAATGCCACGCGCCTGAAGCGGGTGAGCCAATTCCCGACGACGGAGGCGCTATTCCGGCAAATCGCCACGAACCTCGCGCTGGCGCCGCGCAAGGCGTGGGAGAAGACGCTGCCGCCGGGTGCACCGGATGGGGCCGAATTGCTCCGTCCGCTCATCACCGACCTGCTGAACGCCGAATCCTTTGGCGAAGTCCGCGGACCGATTGGAAGAACGGAAACCGCGATCGCCTTGGAACTGACCGACGCTCAAGCCGCCCTCTGGAGCACGAATCTATGGCAGTTGGCGGCGCTTTGGAAACAAGGAGCGCCGCAAGCAGCCGGCCGCGACGGCGGCAGCGGGTGGGCCTTGAAGCGCGCCGCCGAGCCGAACCGCTTTGAATTCGTGCGCATCGGGCAATGGGTCGTGCTCGGGCTGGGGCCGGAGAAGCTGACGCGCGCGCCGGCGCTCGTGCAGCAAATCAAGACCACAGGCAGGCCGGGGCCGAAGGTTGAGGCCGAACTGCTCGATTTGCGGGCGGACGCGCCGGGGCTCAGCCCCTGGATTCCCTTGTTCGGAAAGCTCGGACTGCCTCCGATCCAGCTGACGCTGCGCGGCCGGGGCGAACACGTCTTCACGGAAGTGAAGCTGACCTACGCGAAGCCATTGGCCTGGAAATACGAGCCGTGGCAAATCCCAACAAACTTCGTCGGCGACTCACCCTTTGCTCTGACCTCGTTCACAGCCGCTCGCGGCGTCGCGCCGCTGCTTCAGTTGCTCCCGGGGTTCGCCGAGCTTGGTCTTCCTCAGGTCCCTGGCCAGTTCACCGCGTGGGCCAACCCGTCCTCCGAAGAATTGGCCCGCGACCAGTGCCGCGTGAACTTCGCGGTGCCCTACGCGGATGCCGACGGCGCCATGCGAAAACTGGCGCTCAAGTTGCCGGGCTTTGTGGACAGGAACCTGGGGCAGCACCTGGGGGAGTTTCTCTACGCGAGCAACCACAACATTTTCCATTGGACGATGCCATTCATCCAGGGCGGACTGTTCCAATTGCCGCCGCGCCAGGCGCCCGCGCCGGCCGGTTTGTTCGCGCAACTGGGCACGCGGACCAATCTGCTCTATTACGATTACGAGGTCACGCACCACCGCTCGCACCATGGCGCCCAATTGT
>WNGA01004659.1_pt1 | contig 30141 bp, 30 predicted proteins | sample 5400061 | NCBI WGS metagenome assembly WNGA01 (sample SAMN13153366, study PRJNA577476) | soil metagenome | isolation source: 100 cm soil or saprolite under grassland replicate 2 | place: USA:California | collected 2016-06-15
GCGCTGTTCCCCGGTTCGCCCGGCGCCGATCTGCTCCGGGCGGCCGAGTCGTACGGTTACGTCGCCGATGCCGCGAAGAAGGTCGGCATCGGACCGTTCGACGCCTCGGTCGCGATGCGCTTCCTCGACACGGGGCATCGACGGTCGTGGGCGAAGCAGCTCGAGGCCGCGCTCGGGCACGAGCGCGACGCGCATGGCGCGCTCGCTGCGGCGCGCACGGGCATGCGATGAACGATCTCGCGGCGGCGGCGCTGCTGGGGATCGTGCAGGGTCTCACGGAATTCCTCCCCGTGAGCTCGACCGCACATCTCGCGCTCATCAGCGAGGCACTCGGCCTGGACCCGGATCGCTTCGGCCTCAGCTTCGATGTCGCGCTCCATCTGGGAACGGCGCTCGCTGTTCTCCTCTACTTCGCGCGGACCTGGTTCGAGCTTGCGGGCGACGTCCTGCATCTGCGCCTGCGGATGCCGCTACTGGTGGTCGTCGGCACGCTGCCCGCCGCGCTCGCGGGCGTCGCACTCCAGTCCCAGATCGAGAGTGGACTCCGCGCGCCCGCCTACATCGCGGCGTTCCTCATCATCGGATCGCTGATCTTCGTCGCGGCGGAGCGCTTCACGATCGCGCGGCGGCCGCTCGCGTTGATCGGCTTCGTGGACGCGCTCGTCATGGGCGTGGCGCAGGCGATCGCGCTCCTGCCGGGCATCAGCCGTTCGGGCATCACGATCTCGGCCGGGCTGTACCAGGGCATCCGCCGGGCCGACGCGACGCGCTTCAGCTTCCTCCTCGCGACGCCGGTGATCGTCGGCGCCGGCGCGAAGACGCTGCTCGACGCGCGCAAGGCCGAGGCGCTGTTCGCCGCTCCCGACGCGCTGTTCGCCGCTCCCGACGTGCTCGCCATCGGCTTCATCCTGTCGTTCCTGTTCGGTCTGCTCGCCGTGGCGTTCATGGTCCGCTTCCTGCGCGCGCATTCGCTGATCTGGTTCGTTCCGTACCGCCTCATCGTCGCGGCGTTCGCCATCGCCCTGGCTCTATCGGGGAGATAGGCACCGCCGACTCCATAGACTTGGCGGATGCGCATCCGAGTCGGCTGCGAGTTCGGTTGGCGGACGGAAGCACCCGTCCCGATGCTGATGCTCGTGCGGCCGCGCCCCGACGCAGAACACCGGGCCGTTTACGAATCGAGCTGGATCGAGCCGACGGTCCCGCTGCACGAGTACAACGACGCTTTCGGGAACATCTGCTGGCGGTTCACGGCGCCAGCCGGGCTCACGTCCGTCCGCTACGACGCGATCGTCGAGCTCGATCCTTCCCCGGACCCGGTGGTCCCGGACGCGCAGATCCACCCGGTCGAGGAACTCCCCGACGACGTGGTCGTGTTCACGCTGGCGAGTCGCTACGTCGAGTCGGACCTGCTCGGCGACAGGGCCTGGGAGCTGTTCGGGAGCACCCCGCCGACCTGGGCGCGCGTGCAGGCGATCTGCGACTTCGTACACAACCACATCGCGTTCGGGTACGGGACGAGCGGGCCGCACGTCACGGCCATGCAGATCCTGGAGTCCGGCAAGGGCGTCTGCCGGGACTTCGCTCTCCTGTCGATCGCGTTCTGCCGCGCGCTGAATATCCCCGCGCGCTACACGTTCGGCTACCTACCGGACATCGCGATCGAACCGCCTGACGTCGCCATGGACTTCCACACTTGGTTCGAGGCGTACCTTGGCGGGCGCTGGTACACGTTCGACGCGCGGCACAACATGCCCCGGATCGGACGAGTCGTGATCGGCCGAGGGCGCGACGCGGTCGATGTCGCACTGTCGACCGTGTACGGGGCAGCCGTGCTCGAAAAATTCGTGGTGTGGTCCGACGAGATCACGCCCACGCAGCCGGGCGGCCCACCGCCGGAGGAGGACGCCGACGCTCTCGAGGAGGCGGCGCGCAAGCCGGGGTGACCGACTGGTCGCGCGTGCTGCGCGCCACGATCCGCGTGCGCCAGCACTATCGCTACACGTACACGAGCCCCGTGTGGGACCTGAAACAGCGCCTGATCATGGTGCCGCGCGACCAGCAGCGCGCGCAGCGGTTGCTCAACTGGGACCTCGAGGTCCGCGGGACGGAGGGTGATCACCGCGTGGCCTGGCAGCGGGACGAGTTCGGCAACCGTGTGGGCCGTGTCGTCGCGAACCGGGTGCCGCGCGCGGTCGATTTCGAGGCGACCTTCCGCATCTTGCGGACCCGCGAGGCCGAGCCGATCCACGAGCCCGCACCGTGGCGCGACGACGAAGGCCGCCTCGCCTATCTCCGTCCGACCGCGCTCACCGCCCCCGACCGGCGGCTGCTCGGTGTCGCGGTGGAGATCGGCCGCGCGTCGCAGGACATGCACGAGCGGATCCGGCGCGCGTGCGACTGGTCGACCACAGCTATCGCTTATCAGTTCGGCGTGACGGGCTACACGACGCCGGCCGCCATGGCGATCCATCTGGGGAAGGGCGTCTGCCAGGACTACGCGCACATCCTGCTGTGCGTGCTGCGCCTGCTCAACATCCCAGCGCGTTACGTCTCCGGCCACCTCATCGGCGAGGGCGCGCCGCACGCGTGGGTCGAGGCGCTGCTGCCGACGGACGACGGGATGGTCGAGGTCATCGGCTACGACCCGACCCATTCGCGACGAACACGCCTCGACTACGTCACCGTCGCGCTGGGACGCGACTTCGCCGACGTCTCTCCCACATCCGGCGTCTACGGCGGACCTGCGCTCGGTAAGCTCGCCGCGTCGAAGCACGCGGAGGTGCTCGAGCTCGTCGACGACGCGTCCGCGGCGGTCGCTTCATGACGACGACGACGCCGCGTCTGAACGCCTACAAGCTTGGTGGCTTCTGGGATGAGATGTTCGACGCGTCTGGGCGACCGCGCGAGCACTACGCGCCCCTGGCAGGGCGCCTCGCCACGCTGTCGACCGCGGATGTCGCTCGGCGCCAGCACCTGGCCGAGCTTTCGTTCCAGGCACGCGGGATCACCTTTGCGGTGAATCAGGACCCGAGTGGGCTCGAGAAGATCATTCCGTTCGATCTGATCCCACGGCTCATCACGCCCGAAGAGTGGCATCGGATCGAGCGCGGGCTCGAGCAACGGGTTCGCGCGCTGAACCTGTTCCTTCACGACATCTACCACGAGCAGAAGATCCTGAAGACCGGCCTCATCCCAGCGGCGCTCGTGCTCGGCGCCTCCGGCTATCGGCGTGAGTTCCGCGGTGTCGATGTGCCGCTCGGCGTGTACACGCACGTCGTCGGGACGGACATCATCCGAGATGAGACCGGCCGTTTCTTCGTTCTCGAGGACAACCTGCGCACGCCCTCGGGCGTGTCGTACGTCGTCGAGAATCGGCGCGTCCTAAAGCGCGTCTGGCCACAGCTCTTCGCCGACTACGACATCCGCCCGGTGGAGGGGTACGCGCAGGATCTGCTCGGCGTCCTCCGCGATTGCGCGCAGCAGCTCGCCGAAGAGCCGACGGTCGTGCTGCTCACGCCCGGCGTCCACAACTCGGCGTTCTTCGAGCACACCTTCCTCGCGAAGGCGATGGGCATCGAAATGGTCCAGGGCTCCGACCTGTTCATCGACGACGCGACCGTGTATATGCGCACGACGAGCGGCCGGCGGCGCGTCGACGTCATCTATCGCCGCGTCGACGATGATTTCCTCGACCCCCTGGCATTCCGGCACGACTCGATGCTCGGCGTCCCGGGCCTGCTTGCCACCAATCGAATGGGCCGCGTGAGTCTCGCGAACTCGATCGGCTGCGGTGTCGCGGATGACAAGGCGATCTTCGCCTACGTCCCGACGATCATCAAGCACTATCTCGGTGAGGACGAGATCCTTCCGAACGTGAAGACATACATCGCGGACCTGCCCGAGGAGCGCGCGTACATCCTCGAGCACCTCGGCGACCTCGTCGTGAAGAGCGTGAACGAGAGCGGTGGCTATGGGATGCTCATCGGACCGCACTCGACGAAGGAGCAGCGGGAGGATTTTCGCGCGCGCATCAACGCGGATCCGCGCAGCTACATCGCGCAGCCCACGATCGCGCTCTCGCGCCACCCCTGCTGGAGCAACGACCACCTGGAGGGCAGGCATGTCGACCTGCGACCGTTCGTGCTCTTCGGCCGCGAGGTCAAGGTCACGCCGGGCGGGCTGACCCGCGTCGCGCTTCGAAGCGGCTCCCTCGTGGTCAACAGCTCGCAGGGCGGTGGCGCGAAGGACACCTGGGTGATGACCTAGTGCTGTGCCGCGTCGCCGACGACCTCTTCTGGATGGCGCGCAATGTCGAGCGCGCGATCTCCGTCTCGCGTCTCATCGACGTCACGCGTCACCTCGAGCTCGACGCGGGCGATGCTGATTTCTGGGCGCCGCTGATGGGCGAGGGTACAGAGCTCGCGGTCGACGTCCGCTACTGGCTGACGTCGGACGCGGCCAACCCGGACTCGCTCGTGTCCTGTGTCCGCCGCGCGCGCAGCCTCGCTCGCGGGGTGCGTGAGTCGATCTCCACCGAGATGTGGGAGGAGCTCAATCAGCTGCATTTCGCGATCGCGCGTCCGACGAACATGCGCGAGCGGCGCGGAGGAGATCTCGGTGGCTTCCATCGGCTCATCCGCGAGCGCCTTCAGCACGTCCAAGGGTTGGCGGAGGCGACGCTCGCGCATGACGAACCCTGGCAATTTCTCACGCTCGCCACCTACCTCGAGCGCGCCCACGATGTCGCTCGCCTGCTGCGCCGCCAGGTCCATCTGCTCCAGGGGAGCGACGGTAGCGACACCAACATGGTGAAATGGCTCGCCGTGCTGCGTTCGTGCGGCTCGGCCGAAGCGTACGCGCGGTATTACTCACTGTCGGTGGAACCGGCGCGCATCATCGAGTTCCTGCTCCTGAATCCGGTGTTCCCTCAGTCGGTGCGATTCAGCCTCAACGTCGCGGGCGAGCGGCTGAGTGAGATCGCCGCACTGCGCGAGGGTGCAGGGAACGATCCCGGGCCTGCGCCGCGGACGCTCGGTCGCGTGCGCGGGATCGTCGACAACGCCGCGGTCGATGAGATCCTCGACATCGGACTCGAGGAGTTCCTGGACACGGTGCAATCGTCGATCGCCGCGGCGTCGGATCAGCTCACCGCCACATACCTCCGCGATCAGCCGCAGGCGGCCAGCCTCGCCGGCGTCGCCCGGGCGACGGTCCTGATGGCCGAGCAGCAGCAGCAATGAAGGTCGCGATCACGCATCGGACCCTGCTCGAGTACGACGCGGAGGTCGTCGAGAGCGTGATGGACGCGCGCTTGGGCCCACGGACCGACGAGGATCAGCGCTGGGACCGCTTCGACCTCCGCACCACGCCGCCCGGCACGATCCGCCGGTACCGCGACGGGTTCGGGAACGCTGCCTATCTCCTGAGCGTCGCGAAGCCCCACCGATCGCTCGCCGTCACGACAACCAATGAGGTGGTCACGTTGCTAGTCGATCCGTTCCAGCCGCCTGGCGCGAAGCCGTCACCGTTGGACGCGGGTGCGCTCGCAGACCACCTGCAACCGACGGCGCTCGTCCCGCTCGACGACGCCTCGCGTTCCCTCGCCGAGCCCCATCGGCCTGCGGGCGCGGAGGACGCCTTCACTTCTGCGCAGCGCCTCATGCACCTCGTGCACGAGCGCTTCACCTACCGGCCGGACGTCACGACCGTCGCGACGGCCGTGCCCGAGGTGCTGCGCTCGGGGTCCGGCGTGTGCCAGGACCTCGCGCACGTGCTGCTCGGCCTGCTCCGCAGCGTCGGCATACCCGCGCGATACGCGAGCGGCTACATCGTCACGAGCAGCGGGCCGGATGCGCCGCGGCACGGCGCAGGCGCGTCGCATGCGTGGGTCGAGGCTTACACGGCGACGCACGGCTGGCGCGGCCTCGATCCGACGAACGACCTCATGGCAAGCGAGCACCACGTGAAGATGGCGGTCGGACGCGATTACCGTGATGTGCCGCCGACGCGCGGCAGCTACCGCGGCGATGCGACCGAGCGACTCAGGGTGACGGTGGTAGCGCAGGCGATCTAGGCGCAGCCTGCGGCCCGGGCGCCCGCCGGTCGCGGCGGGCGATCGGCGTGGCACTCTATGGCCGATGGACCTCGGACTAAGCGGGAAAGTCGCGCTCGTCGCGGCAGCGTCGAAGGGGCTCGGCCGCGCCATCGCGGAGGAGTTCGCGCGCGAGGGCGCGAAGGTGGCGATGTGCAGCCGTGAGGAGTCCGCGATCGCTTCGGCAGCCGAAGACATCCAGCGCAAGACTGGGAACAAGAACATCCTGCCGATCGCCGCCGACCTCTCGACCCAGGAAGGCTGCGAGGTGTTCGTCCAGAACGCTCTCGGATCCTTCCACGCTCTCGACATCATGATCGTGAACGCCGGCGGCCCGCCTCCCGGGCGATTCGATGATCTCGACGACGCGGCATGGCAGAAGGCCGTCGACCTCACTCTCTTCTCCGCCGTGCGCCTGACCCGCCTCGCACTACCGCAGATGCGCAAGCAGAAGAGCGGCTCGATCGTGTACTCGACCTCGACGTCGGTGCGGCAACCGACGCAGTACCTCAACCTCATCCTGTCGAACGCGATCCGCGCCTCGGTGCACGGGATGCTGAAGACGCTGTCGGCCGATCTCGCGAAGGACGGTATCCGCGTGAACGCGGTCCAGCCGGGGCGCATCGCGACCGATCGGCTCATCCAGCTCGACACCGACACCGCGAAGCGTCAGAACACGACGCCCGAAGCGGTGCGCAAGAGCTACGAAGAAACGGTCATCCCATTGGGCCGCTACGGCGAACCGGCCGAGTACGCGGCCGCGGTCGTGTTCATCGCGTCGCCGAAGGCCTCGTACATCACCGGCGTTTCGCTCCAGGTAGACGGCGGCATGCTCAAGAGCATGTTCTAGCGACGAATGGTCGAGCGAGGAGCAGTCAGGGGGAGGGGCCCCTGTCAGCGAGCCGCAGCGAGCGTGCTGCGACGAGCGAGTTCCACCAGCCTTGAGCATGTCTCTCGGCAAAGCCGAGAGATTGAGCAGGTAACGAAGTGATCGTCCGCGATCGACTGCGGCCGGCGGTCTTCCGGCTTCCGATCGAGAAGATCCGCGCGGGATACAAGAGCGACATCTACTTCGCGCGCACCAAGCTCATCCTCGAACGCGACAAGCGCCACGACCGCGTCACGATGCAGATCTTCCAGAAGCATCCCGACGCCGTGATCGTCGGCACCGATCAGGTCCTCGCACTGCTTCACGTCGGCACCGGCCGCTACCGCGAGCGCGTTCGAGCGGAGCGCCTCTTCGCGCGGTATCTCGAGGCGGAGAGCCGCCTGTACGCGCGCTGGCTCTCGCTCCCGCGCCAGACCTGGACGGACTACGCGCCGATCGCGCGCGAGGTCTTCGAGATCTCGCACGAGCTCGCGACGCTCTGGGAGCCGGGCTGGCAGGACCTCCGCGTGCGGTCGCTCTACGACGGCGAGATCGCCCAGCCGGTAGAGCCGGTCATGCACATCGAGGGCGAGTACGCGTCGTTCGCGCATCTGGAGACGCTATATCTCGGCGCGCTGGCGGAGGGCTCGCGCGTGGCGACGAACACGCGCGAGGTGGTCACCGCGGCGAACGGAAAGCCAGTGATCATGTTCGGCGCGCGCCACGAGGGTCACGAAGCGCAGGCCGGCTCGGGGTACGCGGCGTACATCGGGGGCGCGGTCGCGGTGTCGACGGACGAGCAGGGCGAGTGGTGGGGATCGAAGGGACTCGGCACGGTCCCGCATGCGCTGATCGCGGTCTACGGCGGCGACACGACCGTGGCGACGCTCAAGTTCGACGAATACGTCAACCGCGCGACGGACGGCGTCGGCCATCTCACGGCGCAGGGCACGCCGGAGGGGCACGTGAATGTCACGGCGCTCGTCGACTTCCGCAACGACGTCGTGAACACGTCGCTCGGCGTTGCGCACGCGCTCGGGCAGCGGCTATGGGGCGTTCGCGTCGACACGAGCGAGTCGCTCGTGGACCTCTCGATCGTGCGCGAGCTGCAGGAGAAGGAGGGTGTCGCCGGCGCGAGCGACGTGCGCGGAGTCACGCCGCGCCTCATCGAGCTTTTGCGCGCCGCCCTCGACGACGCCGGCTACAAACACGTGCGGATCGTGGCCTCCGGCGGCTTCGACGCGGAGAAGATCAGGCGCTTCGAGGCGCTCGGCGTTCCGGTCGATGTGTACGGCGTGGGCTCGGCACTCGTTCACGGCAGCCGCTTCGATCACACCGCTGACATCGTTCGCCAGAGCGGGAAAGACCTCGCGAAGACCGGTCGGCGATACATCGAGTCGGATCGGCTTCATCCGGTGGACTGGAAAGCGCTGGTGGAAGAAGCCGATTGGGTCTCTCAGAGCTCCTGATCCTGTTCGTTGGCCTGGCCGTCGCCGGCCTGGCCAAGGGGCTCGCGGGGATGGGGCTGCCTCTCATCGCGACACCGATCCTCGCCGGCGTCTTCGGCCCACGACTCGCCGTCGCGATCGTGACCATCCCGATCCTCGTGTCGAACTCGCTCCTTCTCATCCAGGGGTTTCGCAAACGTGACCTGCTTCGCGGGATCGCGCCGCTCTTCGTCACATCCATCATCGGGACAGCGATCGGAACGCTGCTCCTCGCGAGCCTTGATCAGCGGACGTTCGCGATCCTCATCACGATCATCGTCGTCGTGTTCCTCGCGCGTGGCGAGCGTCTTCTCGGTGATGACCCGGCGGCGCTTCGCGCGCGGATCATCGGGCCGCTGGTGTGCTTCGTCGGCGGGGTGCTGCAGGGAACGACCTCGATCGCGAGCCCACTCGTCGGCTCGTACTTCCACAGCCGGCGGCTGAGCGCCGCGGATTTCGTCTTCACGCTCGCCGCGATCTTCGAGGTGAACGCCATCGTCCAGGTGATCGGCTACTCGGCGCAAGGCCTCTTCACGCCAGCGGTGGTCGCGCTCGGGCTTCTCGGTCTCGTGCCGACGCTGCTCGCGCTCGCGGTGGGCATCGCGCTTCGCGGCCGCCTCGACCCAGAGCGCTTCCGGCAGTTCATCGTCGTGCTGATCGTGCTGTCGGTCGCGAATCTCCTGTGGCGGACGTTCGCCTAGCCACGAGCAAGCGCGTCGATCGCGATCTTCAACGCGAAGGCGACGAGGATCGCGCTACTCAGCAGGGTCGTTGCGAGCTCCAACCGCGGCGTAAGGCGCGCATGCAGCGCGGAGCCGACAGCGGCGAGCAGCGTTTGCCACGACAACGACGAGAGCGATGCGCCGACCGCGAAGGCGATGCGCGAGCCGGCGTCTTGGGCGATCTGCGGCAGGCCGACCGCCAGCGTGACGAAGTACGCGACCGTCGCCGGGTTCAGAAGTGTGAGGCCCAGAAAGAGGAGGTAGGTGCGTGCGGCCGAGCGCGGCCCTCCACCCGGCGTGTCCAGGGCCATGTCGGTGCGACCGAGACGCAGGAGGGCGCGCGCTGCCAGGTATATGAGTGCCGCGGATGCGGCGAGACGCATCGGCAGCAGCACCGCGGTAAGCGCGCTCGTCACCGCGCCGCCCACGACGACAGCGGTGATCGCGTAGATGAGATCGACCGTGGCCGTGCCCGCCCCCGCAGCCGCGGCGATCCGGAAGCCGCGACGCAGGCCGGTGCGGACGATGAGAACGGCGATCGGGCCGACTGGTATGGCGATGGCGTAGCCCGCAGCCGCGCCGATCAGGAAGGCGGAGAGCAAAGTCGGCCGACCATAGCGAGAGGCGGCCTAGCATTCAAGCGATGGAAGTCGCCCCCGACGTGCACGCCCTGCGTCTCATCGGTGTGAACGCGTTCCTCATCCTCGACGACGAGTTGACGCTCATCGACGCCGGGCATCGGGGCTCAGGCGTGATGCTCCGGCGACAGCTCGGGATGCTTGGGCGACGGGTCGGCGAGATCACGCGGATCGTCTGCACGCACGGGCATCCCGACCACATCGGCGGCGTGCAGGAGATCGCGCGTGCGTCCGGCGCGCAGGTCCTCATGCACCCGGCCGACATGGAGCGGCTGCGCATCCGCTTTCGCGAGGTGATCAGCGGGCGGCCCGCGCCAGGAGCGATCATCGCCTACCTGACCCAGGCGCCGACCGACGTGACCGCAGCGGAGGATGGAGACGAGCTGCCGGTGCTGGGCGGGCTCCGCGTCCTGCACACCCCGGGTCATACGCCGGGAAGCATCTGTTTGTATTCGGCGACACGTCGGCTGCTGATCGTGGGTGATCTGCTGCAGCGCATGCGCGGCGAGGTGACACTTCCGAACTACTTCTTCACAGACGACATGGGACTGGCTCGCCGCTCGATCGCGCGGCTCGCTGAGCTCGACGTGGAGACGATCCTGTTCTCGCATTATCCAGCGGTACGGCAGGGCGGACGCGAAGCGCTCCGTGCGCTCGCGAGCTAGCAGGGGGAGGGCGACATGGAAACACTGAACGACATCCTCGAGGAGTCAGCCCGGAAGTTCGGGAACAAGGACGCGTTCATGATCCGACCCGGCTTTCGCACGCGCGCGTGGACGTACCGCGACCTGAACGACGTCGTGCCGCGCGTCGCGCGCTATCTGAGCGACAGCGGCATGGAGAAGGGCGACCGTGTCGTCATCTGGGGTGTGAACCGTCCTGAGTACGGGATCGCGTTCCTCGCCGCGTTGCGTATCGGCGCGATCCTCGTCCCGCTGGACGTGAACTCGATGTCCGACTTCGCGCAGAAGATCGCTCAGCGGACGCGCGCGAGCGCGGCGATCGTGTCGTCGCAGACGCTCGAGCGCGCCAAGGCTCTCGGCCTGCCACTGCACGAGATGGAGCGCCTGCCCGATCTCGCGCGCGAATGCGCGCCGCTCGAGAAGGCCGAACTGGCCGGCGACGATCTCGCGGAGGTTGTGTTCACCTCGGGGACGACGGGCGATCCCAAGGGCGCGATGCTCACCCATCGCAACGTCCTGTCGAACGCGATCGCCGCGGCGCAGATCTTCCCGATCGGTCCGAAGATGCGCCTGCTGTCGTTCCTTCCGCTGTCGCACATGTTCGAGCAGCTGGGCGGGTTCTTCACCGTGTTGCTCTCGGGCGCGTCGGTCATCTACCCGACGAGCCGCCAGCCCGCGGTGGTCCGGCGCACCTTCAAGGAGCGCAAGGTCTCGATGGTGCTGATCACTCCCGCGGTGGTGAAGTCGCTGATGCTCGCGATCGAGCGAAGCGCGGAAGCGCAGGGCAAGAAGGAGCTCGTCGCGAAGCTCCGTGGCATCGCGCGAAGGCTCCCGATGGCACTCCGGCGCCTTGTGTTCTTCAGCGTCCATCGCCAGTTCGGCGGCCGCTTCCGCTACATCGTGTCCGGCGGCGCCGCCCTCGATCCGGCGCTGGGCGAGTCGTGGCGCGAGCTCGGCATCGACGTCTTCCAGGGTTATGGGACGACCGAGTGTTCCCCGGGGCTCACGTTCAACCGCCTCGGTCTGAACCGCCTCGGCTCGGTCGGCACGCCGCTCCCGGGCGTCGAAGTCAAGGTCGCTGAGGACGGTGAGGTGCTCGCACGCGGCCCGAACGTATTCAAGGGCTACTGGGAGAACGAGGACGCGACGCGCGCGGTCCTTGATGAGGACGGCTGGTACCACACCGGCGATCTCGGCGCGTTCGACAAGGATGGCTTTTTGTGGCTGCGCGGCCGCAAGAAAGACATGATCGTCCTTGCGGACGGCACGAAGGTCTATCCCGAGGACATCGAGAACACGTTGGCCGCGGATCCCCGCATCGAAGCCATCGCCACACCGCTCCGGCCGGCGGTGGCCACGATCGTTGGCCTGCAGCGGCCCGGTGAGGACATCCAGGTGCACGGCGTGTTCCTCGTCAAGGACTCGGAGCAGGTCGCGGCGATCGTGCGCGACGCGAACGTCAAGCTCTCGGGCAGTCAACAGATCCGTGGCTGGACCATCTGGCCGGAAGAAGAGTTCCCGACGACTCCGACCCAGAAGGTCAAGAAGCGACTCGTTATCGATCAGCTGCTGAACATGGGGCGCGTAGAGCAGGCGCGTGCGGCCGCAGGCGAGCAGACGACGACGCGAGAGCTCAGTGAAGTCGAGAAGCTGATCGCCCAGGTGACCAGCGTTCCGGCGGCCGCCGTGCTTCCTGGCGCGACGCTCTCGGCGGATCTCGGCCTGGACTCCCTCGCGCGCGTCGATCTGCTCGGCGCGATCGAAGAGGAGCTCGGCGCGTACATCGACGACGCCGCCCTCGAGCCGAACGCGACGGTCGCCGAGCTGGAGCGTATGGTCGCCGCGGCGCGGGACCTCAAGAGGGATACCGGCATCTATGGCTGGCCACTCAGCCCGCTCGTGCGCTCCTTCGGTCTGCTGCTGCAGCAGACGCTCATCTATCCGCTGGTGCATATCTTCTACAAGGTCAAGGTCACCGGACAGGAGAAGCTCGTCGGTCTGCGCGGCCCGGTGATGTTCGCGCCCAACCACTGCCTTCACTGGGACAACGGGATCATCCTCATGGCGATCCCGCTCTCATGGCGCTGGAAGCTCGCCGTCGCCGCGGCCGCGGATGACGTCTTCGGGAACAAACTCAACGGTTTCGCTTCGTCGATCCTGGCGAACGCCTTTCCACTGGCGCGCGAGGGCGCGATCCGCCGCAGCCTCGAGCTTCTCGGCGCGCGACTCGACCGCCGGTTCTCGGTGCTCATCTATCCCGAGGGCAAGCTGACGGTCGGCGGGCCGATGCAGCCGTTCAAATCCGGGACCGGGCTGATCGCAGTCGAGGGCGCGACACCGGTCGTGCCGATGAAGCTCAAGATCACCAAGGTGTCCGTGCTCGATCACGGGGATCGGAAGTGGGAGGCCGCGCGTTCGAACGGCTGGCGCGGCGATGTCGAGGTCGTCTTCGGCGATCCGCTGTATTTCCCAGCGGGTACACCGACGACCGACGCGACCGCGCGGATCGAAGCCGCTGTGGCGGCCCTCTAGCGAGTGGACGAGGCGCAAGGACCGCTCGCCCGCTGGTGGGTGACGCGCGTCCTCGTCGCGGCGGCCGCCATCGTCGCGGTGCTGTTCGCCCTGCGCCTCGTGTTCGAGGCGCTCTCGGAGCTCTCGCACGTCATCGTCCTTGTCGTCTTCGGCGTCGTGATCGCGTTCGCGCTGGCGCCCCTCGTCGAGCGGATCCGGCGTGTCGTCCGCCGACGCGATGTCGCGGTCGCGCTCACCGCGCTCACCGCCCTCATCGTCCTCGTGGCCGTGGTGGTGAGTCTCGCGGTGCCGCTGATCCGCGAGACGGGTGAGCTGGCTGACGACGTTCCGCGCTACGCGGCGATGCTCTCGAGCGACGAGCCTTTAAGCATCGGCGGCCTCGAGATCTCCGGCGAGGTGCGGCAGCGCATCGGCACGGAGATCGGGGCGCGGATCGGGAACTGGTCGCAGGACGCGGCGCGTGCGGCGCTTCGCGTCGGCGCCGGCGTGGTCGACTTCTTCTTCATGTTCGTCCTCGGCGTCTATCTGCTCGCCAGTGGACCGCAGGTGCGCCGCTGGGTCCACGAGGTACTCGTCCCCGCGAGACAGCGGGAAGACTTCCGGCGCATCGAGGCCGAGGCGGAGCGTCTCTTCGGTGCGTACATTCGCGGCCAGCTGCTCCTCGGCCTCATCGTCGGGACGGTCTCGGGCCTCGCCTACTTCGCGCTCGGCGTCCCGTACGCCGTCCTCCTCGGCGTCCTCGCTGGCATCTTCGAGCTCGTTCCGATCGTCGGACCGATCGTCGCCGGCGCGGTCGCCGCCGTCGTAGCGCTCACGCAGCCGTTCCCGCTCGTCATATGGGTGGTGCTCGCCGCGCTCGCGATCCAGCAGCTCGAGAACAACCTGCTCGTGCCGCGGATCTCGGGCGGTGCGGTCGGCCTGCACCCGCTCGCGGCGCTGCTGGCCGTGCTTGTCGGAGTGGAGATCGCGGGCGTGATCGGCGCGCTCTTCGCGGTCCCCCTGACCGGCCTTGCGTGGAGCATCTATCGCGCGCGCAGGGAAACGTCGCCGGTCAGCGGCGCGCCTCGGTCAGCGTGACCGTGTTCCCATCCGGGTCCCGGTAGGTGGCGCTCTTTCCCCATGGACGCTCCGCGGGCGCCTGAAGCACCTCGACCTTGGCCGCCGCGAGCCGTGCGTGTGTCGCGGCGAGGTCGCTGACAGCAAAACCGATGTGACTCGAGGTGCCAGGCCCCGTGGCCGGGTAGATGTTGAGCATCAGCAGCGACGGGTCGCTTCGCGTCCACTCGTCCCACGACGCGTGCACATGCGGCTCGGAGTCGGCGTCGTGCGTTTCGATTTCGCCAACAGTGACGCCGACCAGATCGCCACAGAAGCGGGCCGAGCGCGCGACGTCGCGGACCCGAAGCTCGATCTCGATAAGCCGCGCCGGCACGAGGCGATCCTAACCAGCAGGCGTCGACACGAGCTCGCGCGCGGGTAGCTCCGGCACATCCATGTCGGCGCGCTGCCACGCATAGCGGCGATCCCTGCGATTCGATGCGGCGGCGTGGGAGCCGTCCGCAGCGAGCACGACGATGTTGAACGCCGCGTCCTCAAGCGCGTTGACGTCCACGATGGCCCGGCGCGCGACCTCGACCGGGGACATGCCGCCTGCGAGGCGGTCGACCGCGGTCTTCGCCGTCACGTTGCGGATCGCGAGCTCGCCGAATCCGGTGCAGCATGCGCCGCCGTAGCGCGTATCGCAGAAGTTGCCCGCGCCGACGATCGGCGAATCGCCGAGCCGTCCCGGGTACTTGTAGGCCCACCCACTGGTCGACACGGCGGACGCGATGCCGCCCGCGCGATCCAGCGCGATGAAGTTCACCGTTCCGCGTTCCTCGCCGACGGTCTTCGCGACGACGGGCGCGAGCTTCGGGCGGCGCCGCACACTCGCCGGCGTTTCGCGCGCCTTCGCGAGGCGCTCGACCCACATGCGGCGCGTCGATGGCGTTAGAAGCGTCGCCTTCTGCGCGCCGATCTCGGCTGCGAACCGCGCCGCGCCGTCACCGACGAGCATGACGTGCGGCAGGCGCTCCATCACCGCGCGCGCGACGGTGATCGGATGGAGATAGCCGGTGAGCGCGCCGACCGCGCCGACGCGGTGCGTCGTTCCGTCGACCAGTGATGCATCGAGTTCGACGACGCCGAGCACGTTCGGCTTCCCACCGCGGCCGACGCTCGTATCGGACGGGTCCGCCTCGATCACGCGCGCGCACGCCTCGACCGCATCGAGCGCGCTCCCGCCCTTCCGCAGCACCGCGATTCCCGCTGCCAGCCCGGGCGCGCCGTTCCCGCTCGCGATGACGATCGGCGTGATCTTTTTCATTTACCCCTCGTTGCTCACTCGCTCGGGGTGGTCATGCCACTCGCGGGGGAGCGCAGACAACTCGCAGGAGTGACAACGAATTCCGTTTCGGTCGGCGGACACGGCGGCACTGTATTCGGAACTCGCGGTTTCATCTTCACGGGGGAGCCAGTCTCCCCTGCCGGTCCGATGGCGCGATGCGCGCGGGGCGCCAAAGTCACTCACATGTTGAATGCATCACCGATGGCCTGGACAGCAAACGTATTCGCGCCCTGCTCGCCCCATCCCGAAGGGGACGTAACGGTCGTACTCCGCGTCACCTACAACACGCTCGAATCGATCATCCGTGACGAATTCATGCTCACGGAGTCGCGAGTCGCGCGCTAAGGTGCTAGGCCGTCGCGACCGCCTGGCCGCGCTTCTTGCGATCCTCCTCCGCAAGCTGGCGCCGAAGCGTCTTCCCGATGAGGGTCTTCGGGAGCGACTCACGGAACTCGATGTCCTTGGGGACCTTGAACGGCGCGAGCTGGGTGCGGCAATGCGCGATGATGTCCTCCGCGGTCGCAGTCGCTCCCGGCTTTAGCACGACGAAGGCCTTCACCTCTTCGCCCTTGATCGGATGCGGCACGCCGATCGCCGCGCTGTCGAGCACCGCCGGATGCGTCGCGAGCGCCTCCTCGACCTCGCGCGGGTATACGTTGAAGCCCGAGACGATGATCATCTCCTTCTTGCGGTCGACGATCGCGACGTAGCCATCGGCGTCGACCGTGGCGATGTCACCGGTGTAGAGCCAGCCGTCGCGCAGGGTGAGCGCGGTCTCCTCAGGCTGGTTGTAGTAGCCGTCCATCAGCTGCGGCCCGCGCAGCACCAGCTCGCCCGATTCCCCTGATGGCACCTCGCGTGTCCCGGTCTCGAGATCGACGATCTTCGAATCGACGTCGGGGAAGGGCACGCCGATGCTTCCGACCTTCTGCTTCCCCTTGCCGAAGATCGGGTTGCAGTGCGTGACCGGCGCCGCCTCGGTGAGGCCGTAGCCCTCCACCAGATTCGCACCGGTGAGCTCAACGAACTTCCGATGTGTCTCGACGAGTAGGGGCGCCGATCCGGACATGCATGCCTCGATGGAGCGCAGGTCGTACTTCTGCGCGAGCGGCGAGTTGATGATCGCGTTGTAGATCCGCGGCGCGCCGCTGAACATCTGCGGCCGGTACCTCTGGACGTCCTTAAGGACGCGCTCCAGCTCGAACTGCGGCTCCAGGATCAGCGTTGCGGCGCACTGCACTGCAAGGCACATCACGACGGTGAGGCCGTAGACGTGAAAGAACGGCATGATCGCCACCGCGCTCCCCTCGCCGTCCTTGAGGTTCGTGAACCACGAGCGGCTCTGCAGGATGTTCGCCACGAGCGCGCGGTGCGAGAGCATCGCGCCCTTGCTCACGCCGGTCGTTCCGCCGGTGTACTGGAGCAGCGCGATCTCGTCCTTCCGCGTCCCGCCGTCAAAGGGAGTCGGGGGCGCGTCGAGCACGTCGGTGAACGCGACCGCGCCGTCATCACCCTTGAAGGGCTGTCTATGCCCGTCCTTCTTTTCCTTCGCGAGCGTGAACATGACGCGCAGCAGAGGAGGCATCTCCTCCTTGATGTTCGTGACGATCACGTTTTTCACGCTCGTGCCCTGCCGCGCGGCCTTCGCGACGGGATAGAGCCGCGACAACACGACGAGCGTCGCGGCACCGGAGTCCGCGAGCTGGTGGTGCAGCTCGGGCGCGGTGTAGAGCGGATTGCACGGCACGACCGTCGCCCCGGCGCGGAGCGCGCCGAAGAAGGCCACGACGAACTGCGGCGTATTCGGTAGGAGGATCGCGACGCGGTCCCCCTTCTTCACACCGAGCTTGCGAAGCCCGTTCGCGAAGCGCCAGGCCTCGTCGGAGATCGACTTGTACGTGCGCTTGGCGTTGAAGAAGATCGTCGCGACCGCGTCGGGGTAGCTCTCGGCGGCGTCGTCGAGCAGCGCGTGGAGCGTCACGTCGGGATAGCTGAGCGTCGCGGGGACGCCGGGGTCGTAATGCCTCGTCCACGCTCGCCCTGCCAACGGCGCTGGATCCTTAGGTTGGACTGCGATCTTCTTTGCCATCGCCCCGCCCTTTCCCTTCTTCTCTCCTATCAGTGCCCGACTGTGCTCTACCCGGATCGCGCGTCAGTTGCCCGACCCTGATCTATGGGGACCGCGCGTCAGTTAGCAAGTCCTCCGCAATGATCATCCGCTGCACCTCGCTGGTGCCCTCGTAAATGCGCAGGATGCGTGCGTCACGATACGCGCGCTCGACCGGCGAGTCCTTCATGTAGCCCATGCCACCGTGGATCTGCAGGATGCGGTCGGCGACGCGGTTCGCGAGCTCGGAGGCGTAGACCTTGACCATCGCCGCCTCGCGCGAGACGCGGAGGCCCCGGTCGAGCTTCGCGGCCGCGTCGTAGACCATGAGCCGCGCCGCGTGAATCTCGACCGCACTGTCCGCGAGCATCCACTGGATCGCCTGATTCGAGGCGATCGGCTGACCGAACTGCTTGCGGCGCTTCGCATGCGCGATCCCGAGCTCGAGCAGGTGCTGGCTCGTCCCGACGGCGCCGGCAGAGAGCGACACGCGCCCGATGTCGAGCGCGCCGAGCGCCGTGCGGAAGCCCGCGCCGACCCCGCCTCCGAGCACGTTCTCTTCGGGCACCTCGCAGTCCTCGAAGATGAGCTCGCCGGTCTTTGATCCACGGAGGCCCATCTTCTCGTCGATCCTGCCGACGCGAAAGCCCTTGAATCCCTTCTCGACGATGAACGCGGTGATGCCGCCGCGCGCGCCCTTGGAGCGGTCGTTCGCGGCGTAGACCACCACGACATCGGCGATCGGGCCGTTGGTCACCCAGATCTTCGTGCCATTCAGCAGCCACTTGCTGCCGTCCTTGCGCGCCGTCGTCTGGATCGACGCGGCGTCGGAGCCGCTCGACGGCTCGGTGAGCGAGAACGCCGCGAGCTTGCGCCCCGCGGTGAGGTCCGGGAGATAGCGCCGCTTCTGCTCGTCGGTGCCGCCGAGGAAGATCGACATGCTCCCGATCGAGGTGTGCGCTCCGATGAGATTCGAGAACGCGGCCGACGTGCGCCCGAACTGCTCCAGGGCGAGGCAGTAGCCGAGGTCGCCGGCAGCGACGCCGCCGTACTCCTCGGGGAACGGCAGGCCGAAGAATCCGAGCGCCGCCATCTCTCGCACGACCTCGCTCGGGATCTCGTCGTCGTCCTCGACCTGCTTCTCGATCGGCTGCAGTCGTGTCTCGACGAAGTCGCGCACGGTGCGCGCGAGGAGCTGCAGCTCTTCCGGGATGTCGAAGTCCATCACGCCTCCCCAACATGGATCGCGGCGATGCCGAGACTCAGCCGCTCGTAGCGTACGCGCGCGAATCCGGCGTCGCGCATGTGTTCGGCGAGCGCGTCCGCGCCCGGGAACGCCGCGACCGAGCGCGGTAGGTAGCGATACGCCGCGGCATCTCCGCCGAGCATGGTGGCGATGAGCGGCGAGAGCCGATGGAAGTACAAGCGGTACGCGATGCCGACGAGCGGGTTCGGCGGTGTCGAGAGCTCGAGGATGACCGCGCGTCCGCCGGCTCGTAGGACGCGGCGCATCTCCCGCAGGCCGACCGCGAGCTCACCAAAGTTGCGCACCGTGAACCCGGCCACGACGCGGTCGAACGAACCGTCGGCGAACGGCACTGCGGCCGCCGTCGCGAGCAGCGGCGCCAACCGCGGATCCAAACGTGCGGCGGCCCTGTGGCGCACGGCGTCGATCATCAATGGAGATATGTCCACACCGACGACGCGGACGGACGGGTCAGACGCGTCGAGCAGAGCGAACGCGAGATCACCGGTGCCGACACCGACGTCCAGCGCGATCTCACGCGGACCCATTCGCGCGAGAGCGGCCGCGCGGCGGCGCCAGCCGGCGTCCCGCCCACCAGAGAGGATGCGGTTGAGCGCGTCGTAGCGCGGGACGACGCGGTCGAACATCTCCGCGATGCGGCGGTCGTGGTCCTCCGAGCGCGCCACTCTGCGTTTCACGCTAGCGTGACGGGATCGGCACCGTCCTCTTCGTGTACGCGCATCCCGACGACGAATCGTTCGGCATCGCCGGCACGGCGATGAAGCTCGGAGCCGCCGGACACACGACGGCGCTCCTCACGCTCACACGCGGCGACGTCGGCATGTGGTTCGGTAAAGAGCGTGGATCGTGGACACCAGCCGAGCTCGCGGCGGAGCGCAGCAAGGAATGGCGCGAGGCCGTAAGGATCATCGGCTTCAAGCACGGGCGTCTCCTCGAGTGGCCCGACGGCGGGCTCGCGACCTCACCAGCGGAGCGCGTGACCGCCGACGTGGTGCAGTTCGTCCGCGAGATCAGACCCGACGTGATCTGCACCTTTGGGCCCGAGGGCGCCGGCAGCGAGCACGACGACCACCGCGCCGCCTCGTACTACGCGGTGCGCGGTTTTCATCGCGCGGCCCTGGCCGATCAGTATCCCGATCGGGGCGCGCCGCACACCGCGCGCCGGCTGTTCTTCGGTGCGTCGCCGCTGCTGCCCGATCTGCCGTTCGTCGCGATGACGCCGACGCATACGGTCGAGATCCGCGAGTTCCAGGACCGGAAGGCGCAGGCCTTCGAGTGCCACAAGACGCAGTTCAAGGACCGCGACCGGTTCTATCAGATGCTCGAGCGGCGCGGCGGCAAGGAGTTCTTCCACCTCGCGATCGATCGCGGAGCCACGACGCCCGACCCCGGCGACCTCCTGGCCTGATGGACACGATCCTCACGCTGCCGCTCGTCCTCGCCGTCGTCCTGGTCGAGCTCGCGCTCGGAGGCACGTTCGTCTCGTGGTTCCTCGAGCGGCGTGGCGAGGCGCCCGGCGGATTCGTGAAGCTCGTCGCGGGTGTCGACGCGATCGCCGCCGCCGCGGCGCTTGGTCTCGCGCCCACCCTGCCGCGCGGCGAAGCGGCCCTACGCGTCGGTCTGCACCCCGGGGCACTGTCCTCGCTCGGCCAGGCCCTCGCGCTCGTCACGATCCTCATGACCGCGCAGCTCGCCTTCACGTTCGTCCCCGCCCGCGTACTGCGCAACATCGGTGCGGTCCTCGCGATGGCCGCGGGCGTGCTCGCGCTCGCTGTCGCAACGTTCGCACGCACGGCGCAGGCGCCGACGGACATGTTCGGGCTCGCGCTCGCGTTCGCGGTGGCGCCGCTCGGCGCGCTCGCGCTTGGTGGTCTCGACGGCGCGATGCTCCTCGGCCACTGGTATCTCGTGACGCCAAAGCTGCCGACGGCGCCGCTGCGCAATGCCTCGCTCATCGTGGTCACGGCCGTCGTGCTGCAGCTCGTGGTCGTCCTGGCGACCGTGATGCGTGGTGATCTGGCCGGAACGACCCAGACCGGACTGGTCGTCGCGATCGGCATCCGCATCGGCGTCAAGCCTGGCTATCGCGCGTCGGTCTGGTCGGCCGATCCGAATGGTTCCGGCATGGAGCTTCGGCGTCGCGGCATCACTTCTTCTTGGCCTTGGCCTTCGCCTTCGTCGCCCGATTCTTCTCGATCCGCTCGCGGTCCGCGAGGGCGTGCTGCACCGTCTTGAACTTCGAGAGCTCGCCGCGGCGATCTTTCTGCACGTTCTCGCGGAAAGCGGGGTCCGTGGCTTGAGAGCGGGCGCGCGCGCCGTCGCGCATGGCGGCGTCGACGATCTTCGCGACCTTCTTGAGCTTCCGGAGCGGCACGGGGAAAGTGTACGAAGCCGGGGTTAGCGGTTCCGCTCGGCGCGGACGAAGCCGGCGGTGCCGATGACCATGAACACCACGAACATCACGGCGATGATCGCAAGGTTGGTCGGTAGGTCAAAGATCGGGACGCTCGCACCCCCGGCGTAGTAGACGTCCCGCGTGATGTCGACCGCATAGCGGAGCGGCGAGATCTTCGACAGGATGTCGAGGTACCAGGGCAGGTTCCCAACCGGATTGAAGACGCCCGCCAGGAACCACTGTGGCAGCAGGACGAAGGTAAAGATCTGTTGCGCCTGGCGCTGGCTCTCGAGGCGCGACAGCACGAGCACACCGAACGCACCGCCGAACACGGCGCAGAGCGCGAGCGTTGGAAGCAGCGCCACGAAGATCGGTAACGAGATCGGCACACCGATGAGGAGTCCGAACGCCAGGATGAACAACCCCTGCGGCAGCCCGACGAGCGACTCGCCGAGGATCTTGCCGAAGATGATCGAGTAGCGCGAGATCGGCGAGACGAACATCTCCTGGCTGAAGTCCTGCTCGCGATCCGCGATGAGCGACGTGACGCCCTGGAATGCCGACATCCAGACCGTCTGCGCCAGGACACCGGTGAACACGAAGAACAGGAGATTGATCCCCGCGGCCTCGCCGAACCCCGCCTGCAGGCCGCTGCCCAAGACAAAGATGAAGATCAGCGGGAACGAGAAGTCCGAGATGATCCGTGCCCGGTCGCGCAGCAGCTTAATGAAGTCGCGATGCGCAATGGCAAGGATCGCCGATGCCTCACTCACTTGAGTCACCCACGATCTCGAGGTACGCGTCCTCGAGGCTCGGCATATGCGTACGGACCATGGTGAGCGGTGTGTCGATGCTCTTGAGCGCGGCGTGTGTGTGCCGCGAGTCGACGTGCACGCGGAACGGGCCGTCGCCGTCGCTCGGGATCTCGAGCCGCGCCAATTCATTGCGCAGACGGGCGCGATCGTCGCTGTCGACGAGCACGAACTCCTGAACGAGGTCGGCCTTGATCTGCTGCGGCGTGCCGAACGAGACGACCTTGCCTTTGTCGATGATGCAGATCGTGTCAGCCTCTTCCGCCTCTTCGAGGTAGTGCGTCGTGAGAAAGATCGTCGTTCCGCTCTCGCGCCGGATCGTGCGCAAGTATTCCCATAGCGTTCGCCGGCTCGGCACGTCGAGACCGGCCGTCGGCTCGTCGAGGAACAGCACCTTAGGGCGGTGCATCAGGCTACGGACGATCTCCAGCTTGCGCCGCATGCCGCCGGAAAAGGTGCGCATCGGCTTCTGGATATCGTCGGCGATGCCCAGCAGCGTGGCGAGGCTGCGCACCTGTTCGCGATACGCGGCCGGCATGAGGCGGTAGCTGGGCGCATAGGGATAGAGCCCGTAGAGCAGCGCGTGGAAGCGCACGTTCTCCTCGGCAGTGAGATTCATGTCGAGGCTTGGGCGCTGGAAGATGATCCCGACGATCCGGCGCACCGCACTCGCCTCCCGAACGACGTCCCGCCCGTCGATCGTGGCCGTCCCGCCAGTTGGCGCGAGCGTCGTCGTGAGGATCGAGATCGTGGTGGTCTTACCGGCGCCGTTGGGTCCGAGCAAGGTGAAGAACTCACCGGCGCGCACGTCGAACGAGATGCCGTCGACCGCGTTTCGGTCCGCCTTCTTGTATCTCTTCGTCAGGCCCTCGAGATGGATCACTGCGCGAGTTTAGGTGCGGAGCGTGGCGCGGTTATCACTGCGGTAGTTCTCCCGAGAACGCCGACGGAGGCGTCTTCGCGCCACAGTCCTCTCACGGACGCACGGAGGTGACAGACATGGCCACAACGTGGGAGATGATCGCGATCTGTATGGAGGACGCCGTCAGGGCCGAGGATCTCATCAAGGAGCTCGCGTTCCGCCGCGAGCTGCGTATCGATCCCCAGAAGGCGCTCTCCGCATTCGAGCTCCGCGCAAAGCCAGCGCGTTAGCTGAGCTAGCGGCTCGCCGCGCGCCGGCGCGGATGGCGTTCGCGGACGGGTTCGTCCACGAGCTCCTCCCATTCGCGGGCGCTGTACAGGTTCGCCGCAAGCCCGGCGCCGGCGATCAGAAGGATGAGGCCGGCTATCGCGAGCAGGAAGGGCGCGGGTGACGGCGCGGCCTGACCGAGCTCAAGGCTGCGCAGCACCGCCGAGATCCCATAGAGCATGAGCGCGCCGATCGCCGCGGCTTCATCGACGCGCGCCAGGCCGCGGTCGTCACGATCGACGTCACCGTACTCGACCACCGCGGTGATCGCGGCGATGCCGACCACGATGAAGGTCGTCACGATGAGCCACTGCGCGGCGACGACGAACGTGCTGGTGTCCCGTGCGCCCCAGCCGAACCACGCCATCAGATCGATGAGCGTCGCGGCCAAGCCCAGCCCGATCGCGACGAACGCGAGTGGCGAGCGCGGCGCGAAGCCCAGACGACGACCCTCGAGGAACTCCTTCACGGAGCGCTCATGCTAGCGGGGCGGAGGACCCTCCGTCGGCGTGGGGAGTCAGCACCCGGGCTCGCCGTCGTGACCGCAACACGTCTGTCGGAGCGCGACGCGTAGCCAGAGGTTCCGCGACGCGACGACGATCCGGCGCGGCAGCGGGATCTCGCTATCGGTGAAGTTGCGGATCGCCCGCGCGAGATCGCCGTGGCGTCGTGGATGCATCTACGTACTATCGCCGTGATGCCCGAAGACGAAAAGCGCGTACGTACCGAGGACGCAAGCCTGACGCTGCGGCAGATCGCCGAGCTCCTGCCGGGAACCGGCCAGATCATGGCGTCCGTCGGCGAATGCTGGTGGAAGTGCGCATATGCGGCGCGCGGTGGTAACTGGCCGCTGGCCGCGTATTTCGTGCGCCGCGTTCGGTCGCTCCAGCGCAACCTCGCGATCGTCCGGCCTAAGTACGCGGACGATCTCGTGGCGTTCGAGCAGCAGTACATCGTTCCAGCTCTTGCCGCGTGCGAGGCTCGAGACGGGCGCGCGTTCGACGGCGTCTTCGCCGCCGCGACGGACAAGGCGAACGAGCTCCATGTGAAGTGGGCGAAGCCATACATCCGCTGGACACTGCCGGATGAGCCACCGAAGGACATGGAGATGTCCGGCCAGCCGTAGCCGCACTCGCTGACGCGCACGTCGCACGAGCACGACACGGCGACCGATGCCGCGGCCGTGCTGTTCGGGTACGACGTAAATGGCGTACACCTCGCCGCGGAACCGCTCTTCGGGCGTGTGCGAGCGTCCACCGATGCAGAAGCCGACGACCGCATCTTCATCCTCGGCAACGAGCACGAACTGATCCGGCGGCAACGCGGCCATGGACGCACGCCGCCGGGTCGCGTCGTACCCGAGTCCGTCGAGCAGCGAGTCGGGCATCAGGCCGCGATACGCGTCGCGCCAGGTGTCGGTGCGGACGCGCTCGATCGCGTCGGCGTCTTCCACGACCGCACGTCGCACGCGCACGGCGCGAATCTTAGGCTGCGTCACACGATGCTCGGTGACTGGGTCATCTTCTTCCTCGCGCTGCTCCTCGTTCCGGTGCTGCTGCTCGAGGAGACCAGCACCGATCCGGCCATCGTTGACGCCGCGACCGTCGCGAACGCGGTGATCTGGTTGTTGTTTTCGCTGGACTACGCGATCGATCTGTGGCGCGCGCCGGATCGTGGCGCGCACGTTCGCTCGCACTGGTTCGACCTCGCGCTCATCGTCGTGTCGCCGCCTCTTCTCGTACCACCGGAGGCGCAAGCGCTGCGCGTGCTGCGCGCGGCGCGTCTGCTGCGTGTATTCGCGGCGATCGGCGTCATGTACGACCGCCTCGGTCGCCCGCTCACGCGCACCGCGGCCTTGGTGATCGTCGGAGTGCTGTTCGCGGTCATCCTCGCCGGCGGACTGCTGGTCCAGTGGATCGAGCCAGCGACCTTCCCGAACGTCGTGCAGGCCTACGCCTGGGCCATCGCCACCATCGTCACGGCGGGCCACGCGTCACCGGAGCCGGCCACCATCGCCGGGCGCGCGATCTCATCGACCATCGTCGTGATGGGTCTGGGAAGCTTCGTCGCACTTGCGGCAAGCCTCGCAGGGAGACGCTGATCGGCAATGGCGGCGTACGTCGGCCGCGGGTGACGATGACGCGTAGGAGACAGCGGGCGCATCGCGAACGAGAGCCGAGCCCGCGGCTATGGATCGCGGAGCGAGAGCGAGCGGGGCGGGCGAGTTTCGAGAGAGCGATGCGCACGCTGGCGACACCGCGGCAGGACCCGCGGCCCTTATTGAGGCAGTCGGAGATCAGGGGTGAGCGTCGAACCAGTCAGCGATTCGTTTCGCGTGCTCGACGCGATTGCGCGGCTTGCCGCCGCGCGTCAGGTCGTGGTTGTCTTCGGGAAAGCGGACGAACGTCGTCTCGACGCCGTGCCAGCGCAGCGCGATGAAGAACTGCTCGGCCTGCTCGATGGGGCAGCGGAGGTCGCGCTCCGCGTGAAGGATCAGGAGCGGCGTCTTGACCTTCGGCGCGTAGGTGAGCGGTGAGCGCTCGACGAGCCGGGCCGCGTCGCTCCACGGGGTCGCGTCGCCCATCTCGTGCTCCCAGAAGTGCCAGCCGATGTCGCTCGTCCCGAACGCCGAGATGTTGTTGCTGATGCTCCGCTGCGTCGCCGCGGCACGGAAGCGCGTGGTGTGGCCGACGATCCAGTTCGTCATGAATCCGCCGTAGCTTCCGCCAGTCACGTACAGCCGCTTCTCGTCAATCCACCCGGTGCCAAGCGCGTGATCGACTCCGGCCATGAGGTCCTCGTAGTCCTTGCCGCCCCAGTCACCCACGCAGGCGCTCGAGAACTTCTCGCCGTAGGCGTGGCTGCCGCGCGGATTCGTATACAGGACGCCGTAGCCGCGGCCGGTCAGCACCTGGAACTCGTGGAAGAAGCCGTTGCCGTACGCCGAGTGCGGTCCGCCGTGCACCTCGAGAGCGAGCGGCCACTTCTTCGCCGCGTCGAAGCCGCGCGGCTTCATGAGCCAGCCTTCGACCATCCAGCCATCCGCACCTTTGAACTCGACGCGCTCGGGTGGCGTGATGTGGCGCGTCCGCATGAGCTCGCCGTTCAGATCGGTGAGGCAGCGAAGACCCTTGCCGAGCTCGCCCGCCGCCACGTCGCCCGGGCATGTGGCGTGTGAGAAGACGCACGCGAATCGCCGCGCGTCGTTCGCCAGGGAGAGGCTCACGACCTGATGAGCGCCGAGCGTCTCCGCGAGCACCTCGCCGCCCGCCAGGGGGACGCTGTACACGTTGGCGGTGCCCTGGTCCGAGCCGACGAAGATGACTCGAGTGCTATCTGCGCTCCACCGCGGAGGCAGGGTCTGTACCTGCGCGCGCATATCGCTCATGACGACCGAACCGACCGTGCGATCCCACTTCGCGAGGAGGTCGGCGCCCTTGCCGCCACCCGCCGCCGGCCAGAGCCAGAGGTGCACGTTCTTCGAGGCGGAGCCGAGCGCCTTCTCGACGCCGTAACACGCGATCGTCTTGCCGTCGGGCGACCACGACGGATTACCGTACTGACCGACTTCGTTCGTCACGCGACGCGTCGCGCCGTCGGTCACGGCGGCGACGTGGACGTCGGCCACGGTGTTGCGCTCTCGGTCGGCGCTGCGATTCGCGATGAACGCGATCTCGCGGCCATCGGGTGACCACGCAAGCTGCTGATCGTCCCAGTCGCCATCGGTGAGCCTGCGTGGCTCGCCTCCCGCCACGTCGACGAGCCAGATGTGCTTGCGGCGCTGATCGGAGAGGAATCCCTCGTCGGTCTTGTAACGCATGCGCTCGTAGACGCGGGGGCCGTCCTCGTCGGCGTCCGCCGCCTTCGCGTCCTTCACCGTGAACGCGATCCGGCGCCCGTCGGGCGACCATGCGAGGTCGCCGCAGTCGTCGTCGAACGTCGTCAGTCGACGTGCCTCGCCCCCGTCGAGCGAGAGCACGAAGACATCCTTCGGCTTGCCCTTCTTCCCCTTGCCGTCGGCCTTGTCGAGCGCCGCTCGGTCCGAGAGGAACGCGAGCGTCCGACCGTCCGGCGACCATCGCGGATGGGCGTCCTGGCCCCCTCCGGACGTGAAGCGGACCGCCTCGTGCGAGCCGTCGAACGGCACGAGCCAGATCGCAGAGCGGTAACCGTCGCGTTCAGGCGCGACGGTGCGGACGGCAAAGGCCACGCGCTCGCCGTCAGGCGAGAGCTGTGCGTCGGCGAGGAAACGGAAGGCGTAAAGATCCTCCGCGGTCATCGGAGGAAGAAGGTCTGGCACCGAGTCGTATCGTGCCATATATGGGACGCTTCACGCCGCGCGAGCGCACCGGCCTCCTCGTCGGCGTGCTCGCGATGTTCCTCGCGCTGGACGTCGCCTTCCTCGTCTCGCTCGTCGGGCTGCCCTTCACGCCGTTCGCGCTTGGTCAGGCGATCATCGACGTGCTACCGGGGTGGATCTCGATCCCCCTCATCGAGCTGCTGCATTTCTGGGCCAAGGGCCTGCTCATCATCGGCGTGCTCGCGCTGTTCCTCATCGCGGGTGGCATCGCCGGGATGTTCGCGATCTCACCCCGGCGCAGTGACGCGGCCGTCATCGGCGCGGTGGCGGCGCCGTGGATCGTCGCCGTCATCCTCGGGCAGCTCTTCGCCGGCGCGAAGATCGATCTCGGGACCAGCGTCGTCGATTCCGCAGTCGGTCTGGTGACGAACGCGCTGGCGCTCATGTACCTCGCGCCAGCCGCGCTCGCGCGCGACGCGGAGCCGGTGCAGTCACGCCGCCGCGTTCTCCTCGGAGGCGCCGCGGTGGCCGCCGTCGCCGCGCTCGGCGGCTTACCGCTGTCTCGCGTGCTTCCCCTCGCCGGCGCGCGGCTCGGGAACCTTCCGTCCGTCGCGCGACATCTCATCCAAGCGGTGACGCTCGCGCCAGCCGATCCCGAAATCGACGCGCTCCCCGGGATCACGCCGCGCATCACCGCGAACGAGGATCACTACACCGTCGACACCACGCTGGTGAAACCGCGTGTCGACATCGCTACCTGGAAGCTTGACATCACCGGTGCGGTCGAAGCGCCGTTCTCGCTCACCTACGAGGAGCTACTCGACCTGGACGCGATCGAACAGGTGCACACGCTCGAGTGCATCAGCAACCCGACCGGTGGCGAGCTGATCTCGACGGCGATCTGGACCGGCGTGCGGATGCGCGATCTCCTGCAGCGCGCGAAGCCGACGGCGAAGGCCTTCGACGTGGTGCTCACCTCGGTCGACGGCTACGTGGACTCCTTTCCCATCGCGAAGGCGATGGAGCCGGAAACGCTGCTCGTCTACCTGATGAATGGAAAGACGCTGCCGCAGGACCACGGTTATCCGGTCCGCACGCTCGTGCCGAACATCTACGGGATGAAGAACGTGAAGTGGCTTCGCTCGATCGAGGTCGTGACCTTCGACAAGCTGGGCTACTGGCAGGAGGGGGGCTGGTCTGATGGCGCGATCGTGAACACCGGCACGCGCATCGACATCCCGGCGCGCACGCTGAAGTGGAACGGCGGCAAGATCACCGTCGCGGGCATCGCCTTCGCGGGCGCGCGCGGAATCAGCAAGGTGGAGGTCTCCTTCGACGGCACGAAGACGTGGCAGGCCGCGAAGCTGGAGGCGGCCGAAGGTCCGCTCACCTGGCGGCGGTGGTCAGTGCAATGGACTCCAGCCAACGTCGGGACGAACACGCTGCAGGCGCGCGCGACCGACGGACGTGGCGATACCGAGACCCCGGTCAGCCGCGAGCCGTTCCCGAACGGCGCGTCCGGCTACCACGTGCTGCAGGTGAACGTCAGCCGCTAACGCCTCGCGGGCGCCAATAGTTCACGTCGAGTATCCCCATCCGCTCTAGATGCGCTTCGAGGCGCGGCGCGAAATCCGCGGCGTCTCGGGTTTCGGGCGGCGACCACAGCACCTCGGCCAGCGCGCAGAGTCGCGGCCAGGCCATGTACTCCATGCGCTGCGGATCCGGCATGTACTCGGTCCAGAGCTGCCCCTGCGCGCCGAGAACGTGCTTCGCCTCCGCGGCGCTCAGCTCTTTCGGGACCGGCTCGTACGCGTAGACCTCGGCGAGCGTGTTCAGCCGGCGGATCGGGAGCGGCTCGTTCTCCGAGTTGTCGTAATCGAAGTACGTTGGCTTCTCGGGCGCCATCACCACATCGTGTCCGGCTTTCGCGGCGGCGACCCCACCCCTCTCACCGCGCCAGCTCATGACGGTCGCTCCCGGAGCGAGCCCGCCCTCGAGGATCTCGTCCCATCCGATCAGGCGCCGCCCCCGCGCGGCGAGCCACTTGTCCATGTGCGTGATGAACCAGCTCTGCAGCTGGTCCTCGTCTTTGAGTCCGAGCTGCTTCATGCGCGCCTGCGCAGCCGCGCTCGCCTTCCACTCCGTCTTCGGGCACTCATCACCACCGACGTGGATGAACTTCGACGGGAACAGTGCGAGCACTTCCTCGAGGACGTTCTCGAGGAAGGTCAGGACGTTGTCACCCACTCCGAAGACATGCTCCGAGATGCCCCAATACGTTTGGACCTCGTGCTTCGTGTCGGTGTTGCCGAGCTCCGGATACGCGGCGATCGCGGCGAGGGCATGGCCGGGCATCTCGATCTCCGGCACGACGGTGACGCCGCGATCCATCGCATACCGCACGACCTCGCGCACGTCGTCCTGTGTGTAGAAGCCGCCATGCGGTTGACCGGAGAATTTGCGGTTCGCCGGATCTCTCGTGATCGGCGGGATCATGCTGTCCTTCCGCCACGCGCCGACCTCGGTGAGCTTCGGATAGCGCTTGATCTCGATGCGCCAGCCCTGGTCCTCCGTGAGATGCCAGTGGAAGACGTTGAGCTTGTGCAGCGCCAGGAGGTCGATGTGCTTCAGCACGGTCGCCTTTGGCATGAAGTGGCGGCC
>WNGA01003943.1_pt1 | contig 30137 bp, 26 predicted proteins | sample 5400061 | NCBI WGS metagenome assembly WNGA01 (sample SAMN13153366, study PRJNA577476) | soil metagenome | isolation source: 100 cm soil or saprolite under grassland replicate 2 | place: USA:California | collected 2016-06-15
CCGGCGAGGAGCCGGTCTTCGACCTGAAGGAGCCCCTGACGCACAGCTTCGTCGCTAATGGCCTGGTCGTGCACAACTGCGGTGAACAGAGTTTGCCTCCGTGGGACGCGTGCAACCTCGGTTCGATCAACGTCGCCCGATTCGCGCGGCCGACGGACGGGGACGGGGGGGACCTGGACTGGAACGAGCTGGAGCGGGTCGTGCGGCTCGCGGTGCGCTTCCTGGACGACGTCATCGAGGCGAACCCCTACCCGCTGCCGCAGATCGACGCGACCGTGAAGGCCAACCGGCGCATCGGCCTCGGCGTCATGGGGTGGGCGGACCTCCTCTTCGCGCTCGGGATTCCCTACGACAGCCAGGCGGCGCTGGATCTGGCGGAGCGCCTCATGGCCTTCGTGAAGGAGAAGGGGCACGATCAGTCCGCGCGGCTGGCCGAGGAGCGGGGGCCGTTCCCGAACTGGAGCCGCTCGATCTACCGCCACGGCCGCCCGCTGCGGAACTGCACGGTGACGACCATCGCCCCGACCGGCACCATCTCGATGATCGCGGGGTGCTCCTCGGGGATCGAGCCGGTCTTCGCGCTGGCCTTCGAGCACCGGGTCAAGGGGTCCGACGGGGAGCGCGTGCTCACCTTCGTGAGCGAGGCCTTCGAGCGACTGGCGAGGGCGCGGGGCTTCCACTCCGAGGCGCTCATGGCCGAGGTCGCGCGGCGCGGGTCGGTGCAGCACGTCGCCGGCGTGGACGATTCCGTCAAGGCCGTCTTCCGCACGGCTCATGACGTGGACTATGTCTGGCACGTGAAGCACCAGGCGGCCTTCCAGAAGCACACCGACAACGGGGTCTCCAAGACCATCAATCTGCCGCGGGAGGCGACCGAGGAGGACGTGGCCGGCGCCTACCGGCTCGCCTGGGAGCTCGGCTGTCTCGGGATCACGGTGTTCCGGGACGGCTGCAAGGGGAGCCAGGTTCTGAACATCGGTGTCCGCGAGGAGACGGTGGAGACGCTCGAGCGCGGGGTCAAGCCTCGCCCCCACAGCCTGCCCGGCGCGACCTATCGGATGGAGACGCCCATCGGGACGGCCTTCATCACGGTGAACGACACGCCGGACGGTGACCCGTTCGAGGTATTCGTGCAGGTGGGCAAGGCCGGCTCGGACACCATGGCGGTGGCCGAGGCGCTGGGCCGGCTGGTGTCGCTGGTGCTGCGACTGCCGTCGCCGCTCTCGGCGCAGAGGCGGCTGGAAGAGGTGATCAATCAGCTCGCGCGTATCGGCGGCGGCCAGCCGACCGGCTTCGGCGCCGCCAAGATCCTCTCGCTGCCGGACGCGCTCGCGCGGACGCTCGCCGAGCACATCGGCCAGTCGCGCGAGGAGGCGGCCGCGGCGGTGGGACGGGATGGGTCTGGGCTCCGGCGGATAGGCGACCTCTGCAAGGAATGCGGGCAGGCCACGCTCATCTACGAGGAAGGCTGCAAGAAGTGTCTGTCGTGTGGCTTCAACGAGTGTTGATCCACGACTGACGGGGGAGTGCGATGTTCTCCGGGGGTGACTACGACGAGGTGGCCCGCTGGCTCAGAAACTTCGTGAGCTCGCACGCGAAGCGGGAAAATCCCCGCGTGGAGGCGGTCGTGGAGGCCGGGCGAGGGCGGGAGGGCGAGAGCTACGGCGTGCGGCTCCGGCTCGGCGAGGCGCTGCACCCTCCGAGCGGGGCAACGCCCATCGAGCTGACCTATGACGAGGTCGCCCGGAACCGCGGCGACCTCGCCTGGTGCGCGGCGCTGGCGGGCCGGGTGCGGGCCCTCGCCCGTGAGCTGTCCCGGGCAGGCGTCGGCTCGCAACGATCCGCCTAGCGGCGTTGGGGGAGCTCCTCAAAAGGGTCCAGCGGCCGACGGCCGCGCGCGAGGCGCGCCTCCCTGCCGGTCGAGCGGGCGGCCGAGGGCGCCCGGGAAGCCGATGGGGCTTGTGAAGATGCCGGCGAGGGCGGTGGACCCGACCGCGGTCGCCCGGTGGTACGCGCCTGGGGATTGGAACGCCTTCTTCGGCCTGGCCCTCGACAACCTCACCCAGCTCGTCATCCTGTCGAGCCTGCTCATCGGCGTATTCGAGTTTCCCTCGGAGCTGGTCCTGCGCGTCATGGTCCCGGGAACGGCGGCCGGCGTCCTCGTCGGCGACCTCATCTATAGCTGGCTCGCGATCCGCCTGATGCGCAGGAGCGGCCGTCAGGACGTGACGGCCATGCCCTTCGGGATCGACACGCCGTCGCTCTTCGGCCTCGTCTTTGGCGTCCTCGGACCGGTGATGATGCTGACCCGGAATCCGGTCCTCGCCTGGAAGATCGGCATGGGCGTGACGGTGGCCATGGGCGTGCTGAAGCTCGGTCTTGCCTTCGTGGGCGATCGGGCGCGGCGCCTGGTGCCGCGTGCCGCGCTGCTCGGCTCCATCGCGGGCGTCGCCACCCTGCTCATCGCCTTCCTGCCCGCCCTCAAGGTCTTCGGCGATCCGCTCGTGGGCATCGTCTCGCTCACCGTCGTCCTCGTGACGCTGATGGGTGGCGTGAGGCTGCCGCGGGGTGTGCCGGGCGTCCTCGCCGCCGTGCTGCTCGGAAGCGCCATCTTCTGGGGGCGCTGGCTGATCGCGACCGTGTGGGGCGCGGGGGCGTCCCCACCCGCCATGCGTGTGGCGCTGCCCGGGCTGGCGGTGCCGTGGCCGACCCTCGCGTGGATGGAGGCGGTCGAGGCCACGCTCCCGTATCTTCCGCTGGCCGTGCCGTTCGCGCTCGCCACCGTCATCGGCGGCATCGACAACACGGAATCGGCCGGCGCCGCCGGGGACGAGTACCGGACCAGGGACATCCTGCTGACCGAGGCCGTCGCGACCATCATCGCCGGAACGTGTGGAGGCGTGATCCAGAACACGCCCTACATCGGGCACCCGGCCTACAAGGCCATGGGGGCGCGCGCCGGATACACGGTCGCCACCGGCCTCGTCATCGGCGGCGGCGCGGCGGTGGGCATCGTGTCGCTCCTCGTGAGCGTGCTGCCCGAGGCGGCCGTCGCGCCCATCCTGATCTTCATCGGCATCCAGATCACGGCGCAGGCCTTTGTCGCCTCGCCCCCGCGCCACGCCGCCGCGGTCGCGGTCTCGTTCATTCCCGCGGTGGCCGCGCTGGTCCTCATCCAGGCCAACGCGCTGCTCGGGTCGGTGGGGAAGGGCGCTCCCGATCTCTCCGGGCCGGGACGGCTGACCTTCGACGCCCTGCTCGTGCTGGGCAACGGGTTCGTCCTGACGGCGCTCGTGTGGGGCTCGGCCCTGTGCTGCATCATCGACCGGCGCCCGGGGCCCGCGGGGGCCGTCCTGGGCGCGGCCGGCGTGGCCGCGCTGTTCGGCGTGATGCACTCACCCCTTCCGAGCGGCGCCGTGTTCTGGCCCTGGTCCGTCGGCAGCGCGACGCCACTCGGGCTCGCGGGAGCCTACGGGATGGCGTCCGCGCTCTTGCTGCTCGTCGCCGCCCGGATCCCCCCCGCGGAAGGCGGCGCGGACGCGGCCCCCACGCTCTAGGAAGCCGCTGTGCAAGCGCGGACTTCCCGCTTGACCGTTGAATGGGCGCGGTGTTAAATGGCGCTGGCCCGTTGTGCATGTTGTCACACCTGATGCGTGATCCACACCGTAGGAGGAGCCCGATGTCTCGATCGCTCGGCTGCCGCGCCTCGGTCTTGGCTCTGGTGGCGGGACTCGCATTGGCCGGCGCCGCGCTGGCCCAGGAGCATTGGACCGCCCCCGCATCGGAAAAGGCGAAGAAGAACCCGCTGCCCAACGACAAGAAGGTCATCGAGCAGGGCGAGAATGTCGCCAAGATCAACTGCGCGCCCTGTCACGGAGCGAAGGGGAAAGGGGACGGCGCCGCCGCCGTGGCGCTCAATCCCAAGCCTGCCGACTGGACCGCGGGCCACGTCCAGAACGAGACCGACGGCGAGCTGTTCTGGAAGATTTCCAACGGGCGCGGACCGATGCCGCCGTGGAAGCACCTCCCGGAGAACGACCGCTGGGCGGTCATCAGGTACATCCGTTCGCTGAAGAAGTAGGCGCTTGCGAGCCTGATAGCGCGCCGACCGGCGGCATCCTGAGCCACGGGTCGCCTTCCGGGTGTCTGCATGGACGGTGAGCCCGTCGCGTCGGATGTCGACCCCCTGGCCCTGCGGCCGTCTCTCAGCGAGCTCTGTCAGGCGCTCGACTCGCTCCGCGAGCGCCTGGGCCGCTGGGAGCGCGCCCCGGTCCAACCCGCTCCGCCGGCGGGCGATTTCGGCGGCACGGCGGCTCACCCTGACGCCCAGTCGCTCGACATCGTCCAGGAGATCCTGTCCGTTCCTGCCGCCGGTCTCCCTCCGAGCGAGCTTTTCACGCTGGCCATCGACCGCGCCTCGCGTCTGCTCGCTGCCGACCGCGCCATGCTGTTCGTCGCCGAATCGGGGGGGACCCGGCTCGTCCCGCGCTCGGCGCACGGATTCCGGCGGGAGGATCTGGAGTCCACCTCGATCCGACCAGGCGAGGGGATCGTCGGCCGCGTGTTCAAGGAGCGGCGGGTGCTGGCCTACACGGCGGGAGCGGAGGGCGAGCCCTCGGATGCTTTCATCGAGCGCTTCCCCGTGGGCGAGGCCATCGTCGTGCCGGTTCGTGCCGAGGAGGACGTCGGCGGCGTCCTCTACGTCGGGCGGCGGCGCCTGGGTGCGCCGTTCAGCGCCAACGATGTCCTGCTCCTCCTCGTCATCGCCGATCGCGTCGGGGGCGGGCTCGTTCACCAGGGGTTGCTCGATCGGCGGACCAGGCACATCGCGCGGCTCGCCGAGCTGGCGGGGGCCGCCGGGCAGCTCGTGGCCACGCGCCCCCTCACCGACGTGCTCGGCGCCGCGTGCGAGATCGGGCGCCGGCTCGTCGACGTTGGCGCGGCCGCGGTGGCGGTGGAGGTGGCGATCGACGAGGTGGAGTTGCTGGCGGCGCGCGGCCTGCCGGCGGCGGCGGGGGCCTGGCGGCGGGTGAGCATCCGGGAGGGAGTGACCGCCGAGCTGTATGCGGGGCGGGAGTTCCTCGCCTGTCGCGACGTGCAGTCGAGGCCCACCCCCGACCGGAGCTTTCTCGGCGACGCCGGTTTTCACGGCTGTCTCCTCCTGCCGCTCAGACTGCAGGGGGGCAGGGCGGGGGTGTTCTACCTGGCCGACACCGAGGTGCGCGACTTCTCGGCCGAGGAGATCGAGGCCGCCCGCGTGCTCGCCGCGATGACGGCGTCGGCCGTCGACAGCAGCCGCTCCGGCGGAGAGCGGGGAGAGGCGCTCGCGGGCGCCCCCTCCACCCACGCGCGCGCGGCGCAGATCGAGAAGGCGCGGGCCCTGGGCGAGATGGCCGGCGGGCTGGCGCGCGAGCTGAACGACATCTTCGCGCTGATCCTCGGGAAGAGCCGCCTCCTGCTCGCGCGCACCCACGACGAGCCTCTTCGAGAAGGCCTGGAGCTGCTCGAGGAGGCGGCGTGGCGCGGCGCGGATGTCGTGCACCGCCTGATCGCGCTGGCGGCGCCCACCTCGGGTGAGGCCGCGGGCCCGGTGGACATGACCGCGCTGGTCCAGGACGTCATCGCCCTGACGCGTCCGCGCTGGAAGGACGAAGCGGAGGGGCGGGGCGCGCGCATCGACCTGGTCACCGATCTGCAGGACGCGCCACCCGTCCGAGGGAGCGAGACCGCCCTTCGCGAGGCGCTGGTGAACCTCGTCCTCAACGCGGTGGACGCCATGGCGCTGGGCGGACGGTTGAGCCTGGCGACGCGCCCACGCGAGGGCGGTGTCGAGCTCGCGCTGGAGGATACCGGCGAGGGGATCGCGGAGGCCGCGCAAGGCCGGGTCTTCGATCCGTTCTTCACGACGCGCTCGCCGAAGCGCATGGGACTCGGCCTGACCGTGGTCCAGGGCGTGGTCCTGCTCCACGGCGGGCGGATCGAGATCTCGAGCGCTCCGGGACGCGGGACGCGGGTGATGCTCTGGCTGCCCGGCGTAGAGGCGCTCCTGGCGCCGCCCGTCCCGGCGGGAGTTCCGCCCTCGGGCACACGGGTGGGCCCGGACCGGCGGCGAGAGACGGAGACAGACGCCTCCGCGGACACGGGCGAGCCGCCGGAGACGGTTGCAGCGCGCCCCGCGCCACTGGAAGAGGGCGAGCCTCGGGCGATGGAGGAGGGGCGTCCGCAGGGCGGGGTCTCGGCGCCGGCGTCGAGGAGCGGGGCCGCCAGCATCCTGGTGCTCGAGGACGAGGCGTCGGTGCGATCGCTGCTCGTCGAGGCCCTCACCCAGGCCGGCCACAAGGTGGAGAGCGCCACCGACGGCGCGGCGGGACTGGCGAAGCTCGACGGCGGGCCGTTCGACGTGGTCTTGACCGATCTCGCCCTACCGCAGCGCTCCGGCTTGGCGATCGCCCGCTCGGTCAAGCGGCGGGACCCGCGCACGGCCGTGGTGCTGATCACCGGGTGGGGTCATCTCCTCGATCCCGAGCGGCTCCGCGAGCACGGCGTCGACCTCATGCTCGTGAAACCGTTCCGGATCGAGCGCGTGCTGTCGGTGGTGGGCGACGCGCTGCGCCTGCGCGGCTCGTCCTGATCGGTTCTTTGACAATGGCACCGCCCTGTGATGAGCTAGTGAAGGCGCGCGAGCGACGCCGTGCAAGGAGCGAGGATGGCAGGGGAATCGGTTGTCGGCGCGATTCGTCAGTCGGTGGTTCGACGCTGGCTGGAGGTCGTGCTTCCCGCGTACACCCTGGCGTTCCTCGGCGTGTGGCTGTGGCCGGAGTACATGCCGAGGGTCCTGGGCCAGGGCCTGAACGACTCCGTGTTGCCGTGGATCAGCTGGGCCCTGGTCGGGGCCATGACCGGCATCCTGCTCCTGTGGGCCCTCATCATCACGTTCTTCCTCCTGTACTCGCCCTTCTACCTGCTCGGGAAGATTCCGATGCTGTTCGGCAGGGGCGCGTGGGTCGACAGGCGGGAACTGCAGTTCTATGTCTGCTGCTTCCTGCTGCTGGGCTTGCTGGTCTGCCTGCTTGTCTGGGATCCGCGGAAAGCCCTGATAGCCTTCACGCTGGTGTCGGGATGCGGGCCGGTGTTCTGGCGCTACGTGGTGTAGGTTGACAGGGACCCGCCCCGTGACTATGCTTACCCGAGAATATGAATGAAATCGCGGTGCTGGTGCTGAACTACACCTATGAGCCGCTGCACTTCACCAACGCCCGGCGCGCCATCACGCTCCTCTTGAGCGGGAAGGCCGAGAGCGTGGAGACGTCGCCGCGCGTCATCCGTTCGCCGTCGCGCAGCTTCAGCCTTCCCGCCGTCATCCGGCTGGCCGTGTACATCCGCAAGCCGTTGCTGGAGCGCGTGGCGTTCAACAAGAAGAACATCCTGCGCCGCGACGGCTACACCTGCCAGTACTGCAGCCGGCGGGGCGAGAAGCTGACGGTCGACCACGTGATTCCCCGGTCGCGCGGCGGTCAGACGACGTGGACCAATGTCGTGGCCGCGTGTCTGCGCTGCAACCTGCTCAAGGGCAACCGCACGCTGGAGGAGGCACGCCTCAGGCTCATCCGCGAGCCCGTGCACCCGCAGTTCCTCTTCTCGCTGCATCTGTTGAGGCATCCGCACGCCACGTCGTTCCTGGACTCGTGGCGGAAGTACCTGGTGGCCGTGCCCTCGACACCCTGAACTCGTTGTTCAAGCTCTCCTCGGAGTTCGCCCCCGCCGGGGACCAGCCCCGGGCCATCGAGCGCCTCGTCTCGCTGATCGGGGAGGGTCAGCCGCACACCGTGCTCCTCGGCATCACCGGGAGCGGGAAGACCTTCACGCTCGCCAACGTCATCGCGCGGCTCGGCCGGCCCGCCCTGATCATGTCACCCAACAAGACCCTGGCCGCCCAGCTCTACAGCGAGTTCAAGAGCTTCTTCGCGGAGAACGCGGCCGAGTACTTCGTCTCCTACTACGACTACTACCAGCCGGAGGCCTACATCCCGCAGTCGGACACCTATATCGAGAAGGACGCGCTCGTCAACGACGAGATCGACCGGATGCGCCACTCCACGACCACGTCGCTCTTCGAGCGGCGCGACGTGGTCGTGGTGGCCTCGGTGTCGTGCATCTACGGCATCGGCGAGCCGGAGACATACCACGGCATGCACGTCGCCCTGCGGGGGGGCCAGACCATGGACCGCGACGCCCTGATCCGGGGACTGGTGGCCATCCAGTACGAGCGGAACGACTACGATTTCCGCCGAGGCACCTTCCGGGTGAGGGGCGACGTCGTCGAGATCTTCCCGGCCGCCGCCGAGGCCGAGGCGCTCCGCGTCGAGTTCTGGGGGCTCGAGCAGCGCACGCTCCTGGACATGGAGATGCTGCGGGAGATCGGCTACTGCCACGGCATCGAGAACTACTCGCGCCACCTGGCCGGGCGCAAGCCGGGCCAGAACCCGGCGACCCTGATGGACTACCTCCCGAAGGACACCCTCGTCATCATCGACGAGTCCCACGTGACCGTGCCGCAGATCCGGGGCATGTACGCGGGAGACCGCTCGCGGAAAGAGGCCCTCGTCGAGTACGGTTTCCGGCTCCCGTCCGCCTTCGACAACCGCCCCCTGACCTTCGAGGAGTTCGCGGCGCTGGTGCCGCAGACCCTCTACGTGTCCGCGACGCCCGGCCCCTACGAGCTCGCGCTCGCGGGCGGGCAGCGCGCCGGACCGGGGCACCCCTGGGAGGGGGGGGCGGTGGCCGAGCAGATCATCCGGCCCACCGGCCTGATGGACCCGAAGATCACCGTCCGCGCGGCGGGGTCCCAGGTGGACGACCTCATGGCCGAGGTGCGCGCGCGCGCCGAGCGCGACGAGCGCGCGCTGATCACCACCCTCACCAAGCGCATGGCCGAGGACCTCACGGAGTACTATCAGCAGAACGGGCTCCGGGTGCGGTACCTGCACTCCGACATCGACACGCTGGAGCGGGTGGCGCTGATCCGCGACCTCCGCCTCGGCAAGTTCGATGGGCTCATCGGGATCAACCTCCTGCGGGAGGGGCTCGACCTCCCGGAGGTGTCCCTCGTCGCCATCCTGGACGCCGACAAGGAGGGCTACCTGCGCTCGGCCACCTCGCTCATCCAGACGGCGGGGCGGGCGGCGCGCAACGTCAACGGCGAAGTGGTGATGTACGCGGACACCGTCACCGGCTCCATGCGGGAGGCCATCGCCGAGACCGAGCGCCGCCGCCTGGTGCAGGCGGAGTACAACCGCCAGCACGGGATCACGCCCGAGTCGATCAAGAAGTCGATCCGGGAGTTGCTCGAGACCGTGCCGGAGCGCGACTATTACACGGTGGAGGTGCCGAAGCAGGCGGAGGCGCAGTGGGAGAGCCCGGCGGCCCTGGCCGCCCACGTGGCCGAGCTGGAGCGCGCCATGAAGGAGGCCGCCAAGCGGCTGGACTTCGAGCGCGCCGCCGAGCTGCGTGACCGGGTCAAGGCGCTCCGGAAGATCGACCTCGAGGTGCGGTAGGGGCCCGTAACCCAGGGTAGAGCCGGTGGCGGCAAGGACGGCATGGTCTTCAAGTGGACGCTGGTGGTCTTCGGGGTGGCCGCGGGCGCGCTGTTCGTCCTCGGGAAGGTGCTCGCCGTCATGCACCCGCCGCGTCCCGGGCGCCCGCGGCCGCCGCTCCTCTTGCGGGTCGAGCGGGCGCTCCGCTGGGTGGTGCTCGTGCCGCTCGCGATCGCGGTGGGCCTGCTGGCCCTGGCGCTCGGTGTCAAGTCATGACGCTCGAGGAGAAGATCGACCAGGTGCCCGAGCGGCCGGGCGTCTATCTCTACAAGGACGCCAAGGCCCAGGTCATCTACATCGGCAAGGCGGCGTCGCTCCGGAGCCGCGTGCGCTCCTACTTCCAGGAATCGCGCGCCCGGGATCCGAAGACGGACGCGCTCGTCGGGCAGATCCGCGACGTCGACTACATCGTGACGGGCAACGAGCTCGAGGCGCTCATCCTCGAATCGAACCTGGTCAAGAAGCACCGCCCCCGCTACAACATCATCCTGCGTGACGACAAGCACTACCCGTTCCTCCGGCTGACCGCCAACGAGGACTTCCCGCGCCTCGTGGTCGCGCGCCGGGTCCAGAAGGACGGGGCGGCCTACTTCGGCCCGTTCTACCCGGCGACGGCCATGCGCCGGACGCTCAGGCTGGTGCGCCAGCTCTTCCCGCTCCGGACCTGTCGGATCAAGATCGACGGCACGCTTCCGCGGCCGTGCCTGCAGTACTACATCCACCGCTGCAACGCTCCGTGCACGGGCTGGGAGACGCGCGAGGGGTACGCGAAGACGGTGCGCGAGGTCCAGCGCTTCCTGGAAGGGCGTAGCGACGATCTCGCCATGGAGCTGACCCGGGAGATGGAGGCGGCGGCGGGCGACTTGAAGTTCGAGCGGGCGGCCGGCCTGCGGGACCAGATCCAGGCGCTGAACACGGTGCGCGAGCATCAGAAGATCATCTCGACCGAGGAGGCCGAGCAGGACATCGTGGGCGTCGTCCGGCAGGGCGCGGACGCCTGCGTCCAGCTCTTCTTCGTCCGCAAGGGGCGGCTCATGGGGCGGGAGTCCTTCTTCTTCGATCGTGTCTCCGGATGGAGCAGCGGCGAGATCCTCTCCGCCTTCGTGCGCCAGTTCTACGCCCGCGACGTGACGGCGCCCCCCGAGATCCTGCTCTCCGAGGAGCCGCCGGAGGCGTCGCTCACCGCGGAGTGGCTCGGCCAGCGCCGGGGCGGACGGATCGAGCTCCACGCCCCCCAGCGCGGCAAGAAGCGCGAGCTGGTGGGCATGGCCGAGGAGAACGCGGCGCTGGCCCTGCAGACGCACCTGCTGGCCCGCGGCAACCGGCTGCAGGTCGTGCTGGACGAGCTGGAACGGGCTCTCAACCTGCCCGGACCGCCAAACCGCATCGAGGGCTTCGACATCTCCACGATCCAGGGCAGCGAGACCGTGGCCTCCATGGTCGTCTGGCAGGACGGCGAGATGAAGAAGGACGACTACAAGCGCTACCGGATCCGCACGGTGACCGGAACCGACGACTTCGCGGCGATGCGGGAGGTGCTCACGCGGCGCTACGGACGCGCCCTCGAGGGTGAGGGCCTCTTTCCCGACCTCATCCTGCTCGACGGTGGCCGGGGCCAGCTGAGCGCCGGGATGAAGGCGCTGGAGGACCTCGGGCTCGACTACCTGCCGATCGCGTCGCTGGCCAAGCGGGCGGAGGAAGTGTACACGCCCGAGCACCTGCAGCCGCTCGTCATGGACATGAGCTCGCCGGCCCTCCAGGCGCTCCAGAAGATCCGCGACGAGGCGCATCGCTTCGCCATCACCTACCACAAGAAGCTCCGCCAGCGCCGCACCATCTCCTCGGTGCTGGATCAGATCCCCGGCGTGGGGCCGACGGTGCGCACGAGCTTGCTCAAGACGCTGGGATCGGCGAAGGTAGTCCGGGAAGCGTCGGTGGCCGAGCTGGCGGCGGTCCCCAAGGTGACGCCCAAGCTCGCGCAGCGGATCCACGACTTCTTCCACCCCCCTGCCGCGCCCGGGGAACCTTCCGAGGGGCAAGGGAGTTTGTGAAGGCGTAAGTACCCCGCGAAAGGAGGTGACAACGACATGAGAAAGCTCGCGATGGCTCTCGCGATGGTCGGCCTGCTGGCTGGCCCGGCGCTGGCCAACCAGTGCCCCTTGCTGGTCAAGCAGATCATGGACGCGACCGCCGGGAAGACCGACGACGCCTCCAAGAAGGCGGTGGCCATGGCCAATGAGGCCAAGGCGCTGCACGACGCCGGCAAGCACGCCGACGCCGTGGCGAAGGCGCAGGAAGCCGCCAAGGCGATCAACCTGACCCTCCAGATGAAGAAGTAGCGCTCGACGCTCCCCCGGGGGGCGGTCGAGCCCCCGGGGGAGCAGTCCTTGCCTCCCTCTCCCGAGCGTGTTAAGAATCAGCGTTAAGATGGCGCTCGACGACCGTCACGATCGCTATCCCTTTCGCGAGCTCGAGGTGAAGTGGCAACGAGTCTGGGAGGAGTCCAAGCAGTTCAAGGCCACCGAGGATCCGACCCGCCCGAAGTTCTACTGCCTCGAGATGTTTCCCTACCCGTCCGGTCGCATCCACATGGGACACGTGCGGGTCTACGCGATCGGCGATCTCCTGGCGCGCTTCAAGTGGATGCGCGGGTTCAACGTGCTGCACCCGATGGGCTGGGACGCCTTCGGACTCCCCGCCGAGAACGCCGCCATCGAAAACGGCGTCCACCCCGCCGTGTGGACCTACGAGAACATCAAGAACATGCGGACCCAGCTCCGGCGCATGGGCATCTCCTACGACTGGGATCGCGAGGTGACGACCTGCGACCCGTCCTACTACCGGTGGGAGCAGCTCGTCTTCATCCGCATGTTCGAGCGGGGCCTGGCCTACAAGAAGCGCTCCGGCGTCAACTGGTGCCCGTCCTGCCAGACCATCCTCGCCAACGAGCAGGTCGAGGGCGGACGCTGCTGGCGGTGCGAGTCCGAGGTCGAGGTCAAGGAGATCGAGGGCTGGTTCTTCAAGATCACGGACTATGCCGAGGAGCTCCTGGACTGGTGCGACCGGCTGCCGGGTTGGCCGGAGCGGGTCATGACGATGCAGCGGAACTGGATCGGCCGCAGCGACGGCGCCGAGTTCGAGCTGCCGGTGGCGGGTCGGAGCGACGTGAAGATCGTCGTCTTCACCACGCGCCCGGACACCGCGTTCGGGATGACCTACGCCGTCCTGGCGCCCGAGCATCCCCTGGTCGACGCCCTCGTCATCGACGCCGGCGAGCGCGCGCGCGTCGAGGCGTTCAGGCGCGAGGTCGCCCAGGAGTCCGAGATCGAGCGACTGGCCGCCGACCGGCCCAAGCGGGGCTTGCGCCTGAAGGCGCGCGCGGTCAGTCCGTTCACGGGACAGGAGATCCCCCTCTTCATCGCCGATTACGTGCTCATGGGGTACGGCACCGGGGCCATCATGGCGGTTCCCGGCGAAGACCAGCGTGACTGGGACTTCGCCAAGGAGCACGGCCTGCCCATCATCCCGACCGTCGAGCGCCCGCCCGGCTGGGAGGAGACCCAGGCCTACACGGGGGACGGGGTGAAGATCAACTCCGGCTTCCTCGACGGTCTCACCGTCTCCGAGGCGAAGAAGAAGGCCGTCGACTGGCTGATCGCCCAAGGGCGGGGATGGGCCAAGATCAACTACCGGCTCCGGGACTGGGGCATCAGTCGCCAGCGCTACTGGGGCGCGCCGATCCCCATCCTGTACTGCGAGGCGTGCGGCATGGTGCCGGAGCGGGAGGAGAATCTCCCGGTGGTGCTGCCCGGGGACGTCCAGATCAGCGGCAAGGGCGGGTCGCCGCTGGCGGGAGTCGCCGGTTTCGTCAACGCGCGATGCCCGCAGTGCGGCGGCAAGGCCCGCCGCGATACCGACACCATGGACACGTTCGTCGAGTCGTCGTGGTACTTCCTGCGCTACTGCTCCCCGGAGTACGACCGGGGCATGTTCGATCGCGCGGCGGCCGAATACTGGATGCCCGTGGACCAGTACATCGGCGGCATCGAGCACGCGGTGCTCCACCTGCTCTATGCCCGCTTCTACACGAAGGTGCTCCGGGACCTCGGGCTCATCGAGGTGGACGAGCCGTTCACGGCGCTCCTCTCCCAGGGCATGGTGATCAAGGACGGGGCCAAGATGTCCAAGTCCAAGGGCAACGTCGTGGACCCCGACGACCTCATCCGGCGCTACGGGGCGGATACCGCGCGGCTGTTCTCCCTCTTCGCGGCGCCGCCGGAGAAGGACCTGGACTGGAACGATCACGGGGTGGAGGGAGCCTCCCGCTTTCTCAACCGCGTGTGGCGCTTCGTCCGCGCCCATCTCGAGGAGTTGCGGTCGGTCCCTGGCAACCGCCCGTCGGGGCTGACCGAGGCCGGCCGCGCCTTCCGCCGGGTCATCCACGAAACGGTGCAACGCGTGACCGAGGACATCGAGCGGGACTTTCACTTCAACACGGCCATCAGCGCCGTCATGGAGCTGGTCAACGCCCTGCACGAGTTCGAGCGGGCCTCCATGGACACGGTCAGCCGCGAGGAGCGGGCCGGCCTGCTCCGGGAGGCGGTGGAGACCATGCTCCTGCTGCTCGGCCCCGTGTGTCCCCACATCACCGAGGAGCTGTGGGCGGCGCTCGGGTGGTCGGAGAGCCTGTTCAGGCAGCCGTGGCCGGTGGCGGATCGCGACGCGATGAAGCGCGACGAGGTTCAGATCGTCGTCCAGGTGGACGGGCGGGTCAGGAGCCGGCTCACGGCGGATGTCGCGGCGGCGGACGCGGAGATCCGGGAGATGGCCCTGGCCGACGGGCGCGTGCGCCCCTGGCTCAGCGGGCGCCGGGTCGCGAAGGTGGTCGTGGTCCCGGGCCGCCTCGTGAACATCGTGACGCGAGTCTGACATGGGCCGGCGAGCATGAGACGTCGTCGGGCGGCGGGCGTGGGAGTCCTGCTGCTGGGGCTGCTCACCGGCGGCTGCGGCTACACCCTGGGCGGGAACCTGCCTCCCCACGTGAAGACGGTCGCCGTCCCGGTCTTCAAGAATCTCACCCAGCAGCCGGCCATCGAAAATGTCATCACGTCCGCCGTGGTCAACGCCTTCGCCAACGGGGGCAGGCTCAAGGTCGTCCCCGTCGAGCAGGCGGATTCCATCCTCGAGGGCGAGATCGTCGGGTACACCGTCGACTCCATCGCCTTTGACTCGAGCATCAACGCGCAGGTGTTCCGCCTGCGGGTGCGGTTGAACATCCAGTTCCGCGACGTGCGGAACAACACGATGCTCTGGCGGCAGGAAGGGCTCGAGGAACGATCCGACTTCCGCGTCGGCGGTCAGGTATCCCAGACCATCAGCGCCGAGCGAGAGGGCGCCGCGAGTCAAGCGGCGGTGGACATCGGCCGCAAGATCGTCAGCCTGGCGTTGGATCGGTTTTAGCAGGGGCGATCGTGGACTACGCGGGTTTCCTGAAGGCGGTGGAGCGCGGTCAGACGCCGCCCGTGGCTCTCCTGCAGGGCCCGGAGCCTTTCCTGCTCGAGGACGCCGTCGCGCGTGTCACGCGCGCGCTGTTCCCGGACGGACTCGATCTCTCGCTGTTGCGGGAGACGTTCGACACCAGGGACGCCGGCGCCGAGAGCATCGTGCGGTCGGCGCTGACGCTGCCCTGGGGGTCGCCGCGCCGTCTGGTGGTGGTCAAGGGCCTCGAGGGGATGGGGGCAAAGCAGGGGGAGGCGCTGGCCGCTTACCTCCGCTCGCCGAATCCCTCCACCGTGCTGCTCTTGCTCGCTGCCCAGTCGCTGGCCTCGTCTCACTGGCTGATGAACGCGATGCCGGCGGCGTGCGTCGTGCCGGTTCCGCCGCCGACCGGGCGCCAGCTGGTCGGCTGGTTGCGCGGCCGGGCGGGGACGGATGGATTCGAGCTCGACGAGGAGGCGGCGGGGCTCCTCGTCGAGCTGTCCGGCAACGATCTCACCCAGCTCCGCGGCGAGGTCGAGAAGGCCGCCCTCGCCGGCGGGCCGGACAATCGCCGCGTGGGCGTCGCCGAGGTGCGCGCCGTGGTGGGTGAACACCGGCTCCGCCACATCTTCGAGCTCACGCGGGCGCTCGCGGCGCGGGACACGGGCGCCGCCCTCGCGCTGCTGGAGCTACTGCTCAACACCGGAGAGGATCCGCTCGGCGTGCTCGGCATGCTGGGGCGCGAGGTGCGTGCGCTGTGGCAAGCGGCGGAGGGCCTCCGCCTGGGTCGCCGCGAGGATGAGATCGCCCGCACGCTGCGCCGGCCGCCCGCCGCGGCGGCCGCCGTGATCGAGCGGGCGCGGGGGCTGGCGCCGGGGGCGCCCGCCCGTCTGCTCGAGCGCTGCTGGGAGGTCGAACGACGGCTCAAGCTGACCGGGCTGCCCCGGCCCGAGCTCTCGCTGCTCGTCGCGGATCTGTGCGCGGGCTGAGCGCGCGCGGCGCCCGCCGTGCCGTCGCCGCCGGCCTCCTCGCCGCCGCGCTGTCGTGGCCGGCGGGGCCGGCCATCGGGGCCCGTGATGAGGCGGGGCTGATCGCGGGCGCGGGATCCGTGGAGGTGACGCTCCCACCGGGCACCCCTCTCGGCGGCTACGGAGGCTTCCCGCGCCGCGGCTGGCTACCCGACGTCTTGGGGCGCTACCCCCACGCCTTCTGGTTCAGGCCCTCCATCGGCGTCCACGATCCCATGAAGGTCCGCGGTCTCTTGCTCGAATCGGGAAAGGTGCGGGTGCTCTGGCTCGCCGTGGACCTCGTCGGGATCGACCCGAGTCTGGTGAGTGAGCTTCGCCGGCGTCTGGCGCGCCGGGGTCTGAGCTACGCCGCGGTGATCGCGTCCGCGTCCCACACCCATTCCGGTCCGGGCGCCTACGTGGACTCGGCGCTCTTCGGCTTTCTCGCAGTCGACCGTCTCTCGCCGGCGGTGAGGGGAGCCATCCTCGACGGGCTCGAGGAGGCGGCCCGGCAGGCGGACGCCCGCAAGGTGAGCGCCCGCGTCGCGTCGGGGCGCACCGAGGTCCGGGGCATCGCCGAGAGCCGCGTCCAGGAGGCGCTGGACCCGGAGCTCGGCGTCGTGAAGCTCATGGGGACCGACGGCCGGCCGGTGGCGCTCGTCTGGAACTACGCCGTGCACGGCACGGCCCTCGGCCGCGACAACTTCCTGCTCTCCGGCGACCTCATGGGGGAGGCGAGCGCGCGGATCGAGCGCCAGATCGGCGCGCCGGTCCTGTTCGTGAACGGAGCCGTGGGCGATGTGAGCCCCCGCCCGAGAGGATGGACGGGAGTGCGGGCGGCCGGCGCCGCGCTCGCCGACGGCGCCCTCCGCGCGTGGGCGCAAGCCGGCACCGAGTCCGGCCGGCTCCAGATCGCGACGGAGCGCGTGGGGCTCCCGGCACCCACCGTCGCCCTCCGGAACTGCCTTCGCGGCTGGGCCCCGGCGTGGATGACCATCGGTCTCAGAGAGACGCTGCCGTCCTCCACCGAGGTGATCGCGCTCTCGATCGGGCGGACGGCGTGGGTCACGATCCCGGGAGAGCTGGAGACGAAGCTCGGTCTGGAGATCAAGGCGGGGGCGCGGCAGCGCTTCCGTCACGTCTTCATCGCCGGCGTCTCGAACGACTACCTGGGATACTTCCTCGTCCCTGCGGACTACCGCCGGCCGAGCTACATCGCGTGCGGGAGCCTCTACGGCGAGCGTGGTGGCGAGATTATCCGCGACGCCGCCATGGCCGCCCTCAGGCGCCTCGGCGCGCGAGGCGACGGCCGGTGAGGGAACGCTCGATCCTGGGAGGGGGGCTTCGCCCCCCTTCCGACGCCTCCCCCCAGGACGCAGTGCGAGCCGCAGGACGTCGCGGGGCTGGGGCCCCGCCGTCCGAGGCGAGCCATCCTGAACTGCGCCGGCAAAGCCGGCGCTCGGAATTTTCCAGGTCAGGCGAGGGTGTTGAGCTTGCGGGCGAGCGCCGACTTCTTGCGGGCCGCGGTGTTCCGGTGCATCACGCCACGGGTCACCGCCCGGTCGAGCGTGCGGATGGCCTCCTGGACGGCCGCCCTGGAGTCGGACGACTTGCCAGCCAGGGCCGTGCGCGCGGTCTTGACCGAGGAGCGGATCGTGCTCCGCGCCGCACGGTTGCGCTGACGTCGTTGCTCGCTCTGCTTCATGCGCTTGATGGCGGACCGTGTGTTGGCCACGGACACGTGCCTCCTGTGGATGCGGACTTGGTAACACCCGACCCTACCGTCGGGGTCCCGGCGTGTCAAGGAGTTCGTAGGGTGGAGCGCAGTGGCCCGGGACCAGGGAGTGTGGCGCCCTGAGCGATCTGGACCGCACCCATTCGAATCACGCGGTGGAGCGCGGCGTGGTGAGCGCAATGGGCGCCATCGGGCTCGCCACGCTCGCGAGCCGGGCCCTCGGCTACGCGCGGGACATCGTCGTCGCGAGCGCGTTCGGTGCGGGGCCGATCACCGACGCGTTCTTCGTGGCCTACCGCATCCCGAACCTCCTGCGGCGCCTCCTCGCCGAGGGGGCGCTCTCCACCGGCGTCGTCCCGGTCTTCAGCGCGACGCTCCAGCGCGGCGGCCCCGAGTCCTTCGCGCGCGCGGCGCAGGCTGTCGCCGGCGCCGGCGTGGTGGTGCTGTGCGCGGTCTCCGCGCTCGGGATGGCGCTCGCGCCCTGGATCGTGACCGTCATGGCGCCCGGCTGGCGCGCGGATGCGACGCTGTTCGCTCTGGCCGTCACGCTCACGCGCATGATGTTCCCGTATCTCCTGCTGGTGGGGCTGGCCGCCCTCGCCACCGGCGCATTGAACGCTCATCACCGGTTCTTCACGGCCGCCCTCTCTCCGGCCGTGGTGAATGTGGCGATGATCCTGGCGGTCCTCACCCTCGGTGGCCGGATGGCTCCCGCGATCCTGGCACTGGCGGTGGGAGTGCTGGCCGGAGGCCTGGGGCAGTTCCTCGTCCAGCTGCCCGAGGTGCGGCGCCTCGGCGTGCCGCTCCGCCCGAGGCTCGACTGGTCCCATCCGGCGGTGCGGGAGATCGGGCGCCGCCTGTGGCCGGTCGCCTTCTCGCTGGCGGCGGTGCAGGTGACCGTCCTCATCAACACCCAGCTCGCATCGCTGCTGCCGGCGGGCACGGTCTCCTATCTCTTCTACGCGGACCGGGTGATGGAGTTCCCCCTCGGCGTCTTCGGCGTGTCGGTCGCGACGGCGGCGCTGCCGAGCATGGCGGCCCAGGCGGCTCGGCGCGATCGGGAGGCGCTGCGGGGGACGCTCGGCTTCGCGCTGAGGCTGGCGGCCTTCATCACGGTTCCAGCCGCGGTGGGCCTCGCCGCGCTGAGCGGCCCCATCGTCCAGCTGCTGTTCCAAAGGGGGAAGTTCGGCGCCGCCGAGGCGGTGTTCACCGCGCAGGCGCTCGTCGCGTACGCGATCGGCCTCCCGTCATTTTCGGCGGCCCGCATCGCCGCGCAGACCTTCTACGCGCTCGGCGACGTCCGCACGCCCGTGCGCGTGGGATTCGTCTCGGTGGCCGCCAACATCGTCCTCGCGCTCGTGCTGATGTGGCCTCTGCGGCACGTGGGGCTGGCCCTGGCGTCCTCGCTCGCATCCTACGTGAACCTCCTCGGGCTCTGCCTGATCCTGCGCCGCCGCCACCGGCTCCTGGGCGCGCCGGGGTTCGGGTTGTCTCTGGCGCGGACGATCGGCGCGTCGTCGGCGCTGCTCGCCTGGTGTGTCTGGCTCGACCGGTGGCTCGCGGGGGCGCCGCGCGGCGCGGGCTGGACCATCATCGCGCTCGCGAGCGGCGTGCTCGTGTACGTCGGCGTGGCCGTCGCCCTGCGTGCGCCCGAACCCCGCGCGCTGCTCGGCATGCTGCGACGCCGGGGACAGAGCTTGCCTTCCGACGGAGGCGAATGATAGACTTCGCTATGCGTCTCGGGTTGGTGGCGAGCGCCCCGGTGGTGGCCGTGACGGTTCGAATCGGCCGCTGCTGGGGCGTCGCTGTGTCAGCGCCTGGATCGGCTCGCGTCGTTCCCGCCTCGAAGCCTTGATGGATCCGGTGGCCGAGTTTCTCGGGACCCTCCAGATGGAGCGGGGGGCCTCCCCCAATACGCTCCTGGCCTACCGCCGCGACCTGGAGGGTTTTCGCGACTTCCTCCGCCGGGAGCGGCGCGGCTTCCGGGAGGCGGGAACCGCCGAGATGACACGGTACATGGGCTGGCTGAGGCGGCGAGGCCTCGGCAGCCGCAGCGTCGCCCGACATCTCTCGGCGGTGCGCGGACTCTATCGTCACCTCCTCGAGGCCGGCGTGATCGCGCGCGACCCGACGGAGCACCTGGACACTCCCAGGCCCCCCCGGCGCCTGCCGCGCACACTGTCCATGCAGGACGTGGTCGCGCTGATCGAGACGCCCGACATCAGCCGGCCGGACGGGCTTCGCGACCGCGCGCTCCTCGAACTGCTGTACGCCTCCGGCCTCCGCGCATCCGAGGCCCTCGGCCTCCGCATCGAGGACGTCAACCTGTCTGCCGGCTACGTCGTGCCGACCGGCAAGGGGAGCCGCCAGCGCCTGGTGCCGGTGGGCGCGCAGGCGCTTCGCTGGGTGCGCCTGTACCTCAAGACCGCGCGCCCGATCCTGGTGAAGCGCGCCGAGGCAGGGACGCTCTTCGTGAACCGCTTCGGCCGGCCGCTGTCCCGCCAGGCCCTGTGGGGCGTCCTCAAGAAGTCCGCGCGGCGGGCCGGGGTCCGCGCCGCCGTGTCGCCCCACACGCTCCGTCACTCCTTCGCGAGTCACCTCCTCGAGCGCGGCGCCGATCTGCGCTCGGTGCAGGCGATGCTGGGGCATGCCGACATCTCCACGACGCAGATCTACACGCACCTGTCCTCCCGCGTGGTTCGTGACATGTACATGCGGTTCCACCCGCGGGCGCGGAAGGCGAGCTGACCCATGGCCAAGCCCGGTGTCGGCTACCCGCAGGTCGAGCCGACCGCGACCGCGCTGATGGACCGCCGCGTGGTCGGCTATCCCGCCGGACGCGGCGTGGCGCCGGCGCTGGATGCGGCCCGCCGCGCCGGAGCGGCGATGCTCGTCCTGGGCACACGGCGCGCCGTGAGACGCCGCGACCTCGATCGCGCGTCGCGGTGGGGGCTGGCGAGGCTCCGCGCGGAGGACGTGGGATGGGACGATCTGGCGGTCGTGCCGGCGACGGCCCCGGAGATCGTGGCGCGGCACCTGCTCATCGGCGGCGCGCCGATGATCCTGGTGCGCGACGGCCGGCGGGTGGTGGGCGTGGTCGACGCCGAAGACGTGGAGGTCGCCCGGCCGACGCTGTCCATCACGCATCGGCTCGAACGGCTGGAAGATGGAGAGGCCCGGCTCTGGTTGCTCCGCGTTGCCGGCAAGGTGGGCGAAGGGCTCGGCGCGCCCGTCTTCGCCGTGGGCGGCTTCGTGCGGGACCTTCTGCTCGGGCGAGCCGCGCCCGACGTCGATCTCCTGGTGGAGGGGGATGGCGTGGCCTTCGCGCGGCGGCTCCACGAGGAAATCGGAGGGAGCCTGGTCATCCACGAGGAGTTCGCCACCGCGTCCATCGAGGGAGCGGCGAGCCCCGCCGGACCACCGCTCGGACGGATCGACATCGCCTCCGCGCGGCGCGAGCAGTATGACGCGCCCGGGGCGCTGCCGGTGGTGAGCGTGGCGACGGTGGACGAGGACCTCCGGCGCCGCGACTTCTCCGTGAATGCCCTGGCGGTGGCGCTTCAGCCGTCGGCCTTCGGCCGGTTGCTGGACCCTCTGGGAGGCCAGGTCGATCTGAAGCGACGCCGGCTCCGGCCGCTTCACCCGCTCTCCTTCGTCGAGGATCCGACGCGGATCTTCCGGGCGGCGCGCTATGCCTCCCGGCTCGGCTTCCAACTCGACCGCGGCGGGATGAGGGCCTTGCGGCTGGGGCTGCGCGTGGGTGACTACCCCGCGCTTTCCGGCCAGCGGCTCCGGGCCGAGATCAACCTCATGGCCTCGGAGCTCCGGGCCTGGCGAGGGTTCGAGCTGCTCCTGAGATGGAGTACGTTAACCCTTTGGGATCGCGCCTATCGAAAGTCCTCGCGAAGCGTGCATCGCGTGAGGGCGGCCGGCCGACTCTGCACCTGGGCGAGGCGGGCGGGGATCCCTCTGGATCCGGGCGAGGTGGCCGTGGTCGCGCTGCTCGCGGATCAGCGCGCCGCGGTCGTGACCCGCTGCCTCGCGCGCCTCGCCCTGACCGGCGAGCCGGGCCGGAGGCTCCGCGCGGCCGCGGCGGCGGCGCCGCTGGCCCGACGGCTCGATGGCGCGAGCGGGCGCCGCCCGAGCGAGGTCGCCGAGTCGCTGCGCGCCTGCTCGCTCCAGGTGCTGGCGGGCGCCTGGCTTCACGGAGGCCCTCGCGCTCGGCGGCGCATCGAGTGGTTCTTGAGCCGCGGCCGGGCCGTGCGGCCGCTGCTCTCCGGCGACGATGTCGTGGCGCTCGGCGTGCCGCGCGGACACGAGGTGGGGGAATGCCTGGCGGCGCTGCGCCGGCTGCGACTGGACGGCGTGGTGAAGACCCGGAGCCACGAGCGCGCGTTCGTGAGCGCGTGGCGGCCCGAGCGCGGCCATGATCGCGTGCGCCGGCGGAGGCGAGCCGAGGGGAGCCGGGCGAGCGTGAGCGGGCGGGCGGCCGCGCCCGCGAGCGCGGCAGGGTCGAACAGAAAGGGAGGCGTGAGGTGACGACGAAATTCATCTTCGTGACCGGGGGTGTGGTGTCGTCCTTGGGCAAAGGGTTGGCGGCGGCGTCCATCGGCTCGCTGCTGGAGGCGCGCGGCTTCCGGGTCACGCTGCAGAAGATGGACCCCTACATCAACGTGGACGCCGGGACCATGAGTCCCTACCAGCACGGCGAGGTGTACGTCACCGACGATGGCGGCGAGACCGACCTGGACCTGGGCCATTACGAGCGGTTCACCTCGGCGCGGATGAGCCGGGACAACAACGTCACCACCGGCAAGGTGTACGGCACGGTGATCGAGAAGGAGCGGCGCGGCGATTACCTCGGACGGACCGTGCAGGTCATCCCCCACATCACCGACCAGATCAAGGCCTCCATCCGCAAGGTGGCCACCGGCGTGGACGTGGTCATCGTGGAGGTCGGGGGCACGGTGGGCGACATCGAGGGGTTGCCGTTCCTGGAAGCGGTCCGCCAGTTCAAGAAGGACGTCGGGAAGGACAATGTCATCTACGTCCACCTGACGCTGGTCCCGTTCATCCAGGCGGCGGCGGAGCTGAAGACGAAGGCCACCCAGCACTCCGTCAAGGAGCTGCGCGCCATCGGGATCCAGCCCGACGTGCTGCTCTGCCGGACGGCCAAGGACCATCCGCTGACGCCGAGCATCAAGTCGAAGATCGCGCTCTTCTGCGACGTGGAGGAAGAGGCGGTGATCGCCGCGCGCGACGTGGACACCATCTACGAGGTGCCGCTGGCCTTCCACGACCAGGGGCTCGACGACAGCATCGTGAAGCTGCTGGGTCTCCCCCCGGGCCCGGCGGATCTCTCCCGCTGGGAGGAGATCGTGCGCCGGATCAAGGCGCCGCGACGGCGGTGCCGGATCGGCGTGGTCGGCAAGTACATCGAGGTCAAGGACTCGTACAAGAGCCTCTACGAGGCGCTCGCCCACGGCGGCATCGCGCACGAGACCGCGGTCGAGGTGGCGTGGGTGGATGCCGAGCGGATCGAGCGGGAGGGGCTCCAGGGCCACATGGCGGGGCTCGACGGCATCCTCGTGCCCGGCGGCTTCGGCGACCGCGGGATCGAAGGGAAGATCCAGGCCATTCGCTACGCCCGGGAGAGTCACGTGCCGTATTTCGGCATCTGCCTCGGGATGCAGTGCGCGGTCATCGAGTTCGCGCGGCACGTCGCCGGCCTCGCCGACGCCAACTCGACGGAGTTCGACGCCGCTCCGCGCCACAACGTGATCGACCTCCTGCCCGAGCAGCGCTCCGTCAAGGACAAGGGCGGCACCATGCGCCTCGGGCTCTACCCCATCGTGCTCGGCGAGGGCAGCGCCGCCGCCAAGGCCTACGGGCAGGGCGCCATCCGGGAGCGGCACCGCCATCGCTACGAGGTCAACAACGACTATCTCGACGCGCTCGAGAAGAGCGGCCTCCGGATCTCGGGCATCTGGCCCGACAAGCAGCTGGTGGAGATCGTCGAGCTGCCCGACCACCCGTGGTTCGTGGCCGGCCAGTTCCATCCGGAATTCCGCTCGCGCCCGTGGGAACCCCATCCGCTCTTCGCCGCGTTCATCAAGGCCTCCCTGGACCATCAGACACGAATGCCGGAGCGAGCATGAGCCGGCCGCGCGCCGTCAAGATCGGCGGTGTGACGATCGGCGGCGGCGCGCCCCTGGCGCTGATCGGCGGGCCGTGCGCCATCGAGGACGAGAAGCACGCCCTGATGGTGGCCGAGCGCCTCCTCCGCATCACGGAGGCGGCGGGCGTGCCGTTCGTCTACAAGTCGTCCTACGACAAGGCCAACCGTTCTTCGGCGCATTCCTACCGCGGCCCGGGCCTCAAAGAGGGGTTGCGCATCCTGCGCCGGGTGAAGGACGTCCTCGGGCTGCCCGTGCTCTCCGACGTCCACGACGTCGCCGAGGTGGGGCCGGCGGCGGAGGCGCTCGACGTCCTGCAGGTCCCGGCCTTCCTCTGCCGCCAGACCGACCTGGTCGTCGCCTGTGCGAAGAGCGGCCGGCCGGTCAACGTCAAGAAGGGCCAGTTCCTCGCCCCGCGCGACATGGAGAACGTCGTGGAGAAGATCCGATCCGCCGGCAGTGAGGACCTCCTGCTCACCGAGCGCGGCACGAGCTTCGGCTACAACAACCTGGTCGTCGATTTCCGGAGCCTGCCGATCATGCGCGCCTTCGGCTACCCCGTGGTGTTCGACGCGACCCACTCGGTGCAGCTTCCCGGTGGTCAGGGCGCCCGGTCGGGCGGCGAGCGACAGTACGTGCAGGCGCTGGCGCGAGCGGCGGTGGCGGTGGGGGTCGACGCCCTCTTCATGGAGATCCACGAAGATCCCGACCGCACCCTCGCCGACGGGCGGCCGCTCTCCGATGGTCCCAACATGCTGAAGCTGGACGATCTGGCGCCGCTGCTCGACGCCGTGCTGGGGATCCGTCGCGCGCCGGGAGTCGCTGATGGACCGTGAGAGGGTGCTGGGGCTCGCCGAGCGGGTGCTGCGGCTGGAGGCGGCGGGCATCCTCGAGCTCTGCTCGCGTCTGGACGATCGCTTCATCATGGCGGTGGAGCTGATGCACGGCTGCGCCGGGCGCGTGATCGTCACCGGCATGGGCAAGTCCGGTCTCGTGGGACGGAAGATCGCGGCGACGCTCGCCAGCACCGGCACGCCGGCGTACTTCCTCCATCCCGCGGAGGGCGTGCACGGCGACATCGGCATGGTGGCCCGCGGCGACGTCGTGATGGCGCTCTCCAACTCGGGCGAGACCGACGAGGTGCTGGCCGTGCTCCCGACGATCAAGCGGCTCGGCATCCCGCTCATCCTCCTCACCGGCATGGTCGCCTCGACGCTCGCCCGGCAGGCCGACGTCGTGCTCGATGCGGGCGTGAGGGAAGAGGCCTGCCCGATGAACCTCGCGCCCACCTCCAGCACCACCGCCGCGCTGGCCATGGGAGACGCGCTCGCCATGGCCCTCCTCGATCTGCGAGGGCTGCGCCCGGAGGACTACGCGGCGCTCCATCCTCGGGGGAGTCTCGGCTGGAAGGCGCTCTTCAAGGTGCGCGACCTCATGCACACCGGCGAGGCCGTGCCCGCGGTGGCGGCGTCCGCCACCATGAAGGAGGCGCTGGAGGAGATGAGCGCCAAGCGCATGGGGATGACCACGGTGGTGGATGCCCGGGGGCGGCTGTCGGGCGTCATCACGGACGGCGATCTGCGGCGCCAGCAGCTCGCCCACGGCTCGCTGCTGGACCACCGAGCCGAAGAGTGCATGACCCGACATCCGCGGTGTATCGGGGCCGACGACCTGGCGGCGACCGCGCTCTCGGTGATGGAGACCCACGCCATCACGCACCTCGTCATCACCGACGCCGCCGGACGACCGGCGGGCGTGATTCGCCTGCAAGACATCCTCCGCGCCAAGATCTTGTGAAGCGCGTCACGGCGGAAGCGGCGGCGCGCGTGCGGCTCCTCGTTCTCGATGTCGATGGCGTCCTGACCGACGGCGGACTCTACTACGGTCCGTCCGGTGAGGACGTCAAGCGCTTCCACGCTCAGGACGGCCTCGCCATGGTCGAGGCGCGGCGGGCCGGTCTGGCGCTCGCGGTCGTTTCGGGGCGGACCTCGGCGTCGGTCACGCGCCGTTTGGCGGAACTGGGGATCACCGAGGTCCACCAGGGTGTGGAGGACAAGAGCGCCGTGCTGGCCGCGCTGATGACGCGTCTCGGCCTCGACCCGGCGGAGGTGGCGGCGATGGGGGACGATCTCGGCGATCTGCCCCTGATGCGGCGAGCCGGGCTGGCGCTGGCGCCGCTGAACGCGGTCCGTGAAGTGCGCGAAGCGGCTCACTGGGTGTCGCGGCGCGCCGGGGGTGAGGGCGCAGTGCGCGAGGCGGTGGAACTCCTGCTGAGAGCGCGAAAGGCTTGGCCGCCGGGGATCACCCCCTGAAGCCAGGAGCGTGTCGGAGAACAGGTCGCGGCGGCATCTAGGCGTCCGAGCGCCGGCTTTGCCGGCGCAATCTTCGGATGCTCGCCTCGGACGCACGGGGCCCAGCCCGTGGCCGTCCTGCGGCTCGCACTGCATCCTTGGGGGGAGGTTCGGAAGGGGGGCGAAGCCCCCCGCCGAGCCTTCTAGCCTAACTTTCGATCACATCGCCCAAGCTTTTCTGCATGACGCGTTGGGGGATGGCGTTTCTTGTTTGCCTCGCTCGGGGTTGATGTGCTACGGTGGTACCGAAATTGCATATGCGCAAGCTTCCCGTCGTGATTCTCGGGTGCGTGGTGCTGTTTCTATTCGCCGTGGTGGGCCTCCTGCTCAGCAAGTCGCGCGGCCCCAGGCTCCAACCTCCGGAGCCGGCCCAGAGCAAGGCGGACTATCGGATCAAAGAGGTGCACCTGCAGGAGGAGAATCGCGGCCGTGCGAGCTGGCAGCTGGATGCCGAATACGGAGAGATCTTCGAGGAGCAGGGCAAGACCGTGATGAAGAAGGTCATGATCCGGATCAACGAGCCCGCGCGCGCCTGGACGGTGAGCGGCGACGAAGGGGAACTGCTCCGCGACACCAAGGACGTTGAGTTGCGCGGTCACGTGGTGGTGGTGTCGAGCGATGGGTTGCGCATGGAGACGACGCGCCTCAACTGGGCGGCCAAGGAGCAGCGGGTCTGGACCGATGAGCCGGTCACCATCTGGAGAGCCGGGGTCGTCGTGCGCGGGCAGGGGTTCGAGTCGCGGGTCAAGGAGGAGGCGACCAGGATCAAGGGCCGCGTTCGCGCGACGATCACCGGGGGGCAAGTGGCCCTGGCGGGGAAGACACCATGAGGAGGAGGCGCCTGGCAATGACTGCCCTGCTCGTCGGGCTGGTGGGCCTCCAGGGGCCCGGGCCGGGATGGGGACAGACGGCGCCGCGGAGCCCAACTTCGCCGGCGCCGGCCCGCGCGGCTCCCAAGCCGCGGCCGGCGGACCCGCTGGCCCGGCCGGCGGGGGATGACAAGAACGCGCCCGTCACCGTGGACGCCGACCAGCTCGAGAACCTCCAGAAAGAGGGTCTCATCGTCTTCACGGGCAACGTGGTGGCCAGCCAGAACAACTCCACCCAGTACGCCGATCGCATGGAGGTGTATCTGGACGCCAAGGGCGACAACATCGTCCGGACGGTCTCGACCGGCAACGTGCGGATCATCACCAAGGATTGCCGGACGGGCACCGCCCGGCGGGCCGAGTACTATGATGCCGAGCAGCGGGTGCTGCTCATCGGCAATGCGCGGGTGTGGCGCGATGACAACGTCGTCACCGGGGAGCGGATCACCCTCTACTTGGCCGAAGACCGTAGCGTCGTCGAGGGGGGCAAGCAGGAACGCGTGAAGGCGGTCTTTTATCCCAAGAGCCAGGAGCCGGACAGGGCCGACGCCAAGCCGGCGGCGCGAGCCCCGTGCGGCTGATGCGGCTCGGCCGGCACCCCTGCGTTCCCTGGGAATGACGTGGAAGGCCTGATCGCCCAGAGTCTCCGGAAGCGGTTCCGCAGCCGCGTGGTCGTCAACCGCGTCACCCTGGACATCCATCCCGGGGAGGTGGTGGGATTGCTCGGGCCCAACGGCGCCGGCAAGACCACGTCGTTCTACATGATCGTGGGCCTGCTCCGTCCCGATGACGGGCGAATCTTTCTCGAGGGTCAGGAGGTGACCGACCTGCCGATGTACAAGCGGTGCCGGCTCGGGATGGGGTATCTGCCCCAGGAGTCCTCGGTGTTCCGCAAGCTCACCGTCGAGGAGAACCTGCTGGCGATCCTGGAGACGCTCGACCTCTCGCACGGCGAGCGGATGGAGCGGCTGGAGGAGCTCCTGGCCGAGCTCGAGCTGACGGCGCTGGCGCGGCACAAGGCGTACACGCTCTCCGGCGGCGAGCGGCGCCGCCTGGAGATCACCCGCGCGCTGGTGACGAACCCGCGCTATCTGCTCCTCGACGAGCCGTTCACCGGCATCGATCCCATCGCCATCGGGGACATCCAGGAGATCGTGGCGCGGCTCAAGGAGCGCGGCATCGGTGTGCTCATCACCGACCACAACGTCCGCGAGACGCTGGCCATCACCGACCGCGCGTACATCCTGCACGACGGCCGCATCCTGGCCTCGGGAACGGCCACCGAGCTGGCGAACAACCCCAAGGCGCGCGAGATCTATCTCGGCGAGAAGTTCTCCCTCTAGACGGCCGACCCATGAAGCTCGCCCTCCGGCAGACCCAGCGCGTCGTGATGACGCCCCTCCTCCAGCAGGCCATCCAGCTCCTGCAGCTGTCCACGCTGGAGCTGGAGCAGGTCGTCCGGAAGGAACTCGAGGAGAACCCCCTTCTCGAGGAAGTCCCGGTAGAGGTCACCGACGCCCAGGGCGCGCCGGTGCCCGCCGACGTCGCGCCGGCGCCGGCGCCGAGCGAGCCCGTGTCCAAGGAGACGTCCTCGGTGGACGGCGAGCGCGTCGACGAGCTGCCGTTCGACTTGAGCGCGGCCATCTTCGATGAGCCCGACGAGCGCACTCCCGTCTCCATGGAGGACCGCGAGGACCTGCCCTTCGAGAACCTCGCCGGGAACGACGCGCTGTCCCTCACCGACCACCTGATCGAGCAGCTCCGGTACACCGCCAGCGATCCGGTCGCCCTGCGCGTCGCCGAGGCCATCATCGGGAACCTGGACGAGGATGGATACCTCCGGGCCGATCTCGCCGAGGTCGCCCAGGGCACCGGGACCTCGCTCGCGATCGTGGAGGCGGCGCTCCGGCTGGTGCAGGGATTCGACCCGCGCGGCGTGGCGGCCCGGAACGTGCAGGAGTGCCTGCTGCTCCAGGTGACCGCCGACCCGGAGCCCGACCCGGTCACCGTCGAGATCCTCGAGCGTTACTTCGAGGACCTCGGGCGCCGGCGCTACGTGGAGATCGCGCGGGCGATGAAGCTCCCGCTCGACCGCATCATGGAGTCCGTCGAGGAGATCCAGGGGCTCGAGCCCAAGCCGGGGCGACGCTTCGGCGGCGGCGACTCGCGCTACATCGTCCCCGACGTGACGATCCAGAAGGTCGGCACCGACTACGTGGTGCTCCTCAACGAAGAAGGGATCCCGCGGCTGCGCGTCAACTCGCTCTACCGCTCGCTCCTGAGACGGTCGGGGGACGAGGCCAAGCAATACGTGGAACAGAAGATCCGGTCCGCGGTGTGGCTCATCAAGAGCGTGGAGCAGCGGCAGCGGACCCTTCGCCGGGTCGCGCAGAGCCTGGTGAACTTCCAGCGCGAGTTCCTGGACAAGGGGCTCGCGTTCCTCCGGCCGCTGGCGCTGCGCGACGTCGGCGACGACATCAGCATGCACGAGTCCACCATCAGCCGCGTCACCACCAACAAGTACGTCCAGACGCCCCAGGGGCTGTTCGAGCTGAAGTTCTTCTTCCACAGCGGCATCGCCTCCAAGGCCGGCCCCATGGTGTCGTCGGTGTCGGTGAAGAAGATGATCCGCGACATGGTGGACGCCGAGAATCCCGGCACCCCGCTGTCCGACCAGGAGGTCGCCCAGGCCCTGCACGCGCAGGGGCTGACGATCGCGCGGCGCACCGTCGCGAAGTACCGCGAGGAGCTGGGCGTCCTGCCGTCGCACCAGCGGCGCTTGCAGGCGAAGAAGCGGTGAGGGCGGCTGTCGGAGAGAGCTTCATGCGACATCATCGAGGTTAGGACCGGTGTCGTGATGCAGCTCATCGTCAGCACGCGGGGCATGACCATCTCCAAGACGTACAAGGACGCCCTCACCAAGAAGCT
>WNGA01004991.1_pt1 | contig 30126 bp, 31 predicted proteins | sample 5400061 | NCBI WGS metagenome assembly WNGA01 (sample SAMN13153366, study PRJNA577476) | soil metagenome | isolation source: 100 cm soil or saprolite under grassland replicate 2 | place: USA:California | collected 2016-06-15
GGACGCCCGCCGCTGCCGTGGACCGTCCAGGCGGCCGGGCCGTCAAGGACCGGTGCGCCCAGCTCGCCGAGGGCCGCCGCCATCGCCTGGGCGTCGTCGCCGCCGAGCGCGCCGGCGAGCCGGCTGCCGCCGTCGGCGAGGGCGGCGCAGACCAGCGCGCGGTTGGTGACGCTCTTGCTGGCCGGCGCGGCCAGCCGCGCCGCCACCGGCCCGGCGGGCAGCAGCTCCAGCGCGGCCGGCAGCCGCTCGCCGGCCGCCGCCTCCGGTCCGCCGGCACCCCCCGCCACGCCGAGTCTCGCCGCAGCCGCCGGCGCCGCGTCCGCTCCGCCGGCGGCGCCCCCCGCCACCGCCCCGCTCGCCTCAGCCACGCCCGCTGGGCGGCGGTGCGGTGGACGCGGTGGACGCGGTGGGCGCGCCGGAGGGGTCCGGGGAACCCCAAGGGGGTGCCCCGGTGGGCGCGCTGGAGGGGTCCGGGGAACCCCAAGGGGGTGCCCCGGTGGGCGCAAGGGTGTCGACCCTGGCCGGGTGGGCGGCTTCGTAGGCCGCCACCGCCTCACCGTGGGCGAGCAGGTAGCCGAGCTCGTCGGTGCCCTCCAGCAGCATGCGGCGGGCGAACGCGTCGACCTCGAAGGCGACCACCCGCCCGTCGGGCAGGGTGAGCGTCTCGGCGTCCAGGTCGACGGTCACCTCGGCGTCGGGGTCGGCATCGACGGCGGCGGCGAGGGCGGCGTGGACGCCGGCGGGCAGCTCGACCGGGAGCAGCTCGTTCTTGAGCGCGTTGGCCCGGAAGATGTCGGCGAAGGAGGTGGCGAGCACCGCGCGGAAGCCGAACGCGCGCAGCGCCCAGGGGGCGTGCTCGCGGGAGGAGCCGGCGCCGAAGTTGCCGCCGGCGAGCAGCACCTGGCGGCCCGCCATCTCCGGCCGGTTGAGCACGAAGCCGGGCCGCTGCCGGCCGTCGGCGTCGTAGCGCCAGTCGGCGAACAGCCCGTCGCCCAGGCCCGCCTTGTCGGTCACCTTGAGGAAGCGCGCCGGGATGATCTGGTCGGTGTCGACGTTGTCGGCCAGCAGCGGCACCAGCCGGCTGGTGAAGGGGCGGAACGGCTCGGCCATCGTCACACCACCGCCCCGGCCCGCTCGACCAGCGGCCGCGCGTCGGCGATGCGACCGGCGAGGGCGGAGGCCGCGGCGGTGAGCGGGCTGGCGAGGAACGTCCGACCACCGGTGCCCTGGCGGCCCTCGAAGTTGCGGTTGGAGGTGGACACCGCGTACTGGCCGGGCGCGAGCTGGTCGCCGTTCATGGCGATGCACATGGAGCAGCCGGCCTCCCGCCACTCCGCCCCGGCGGCGCGGAACACCTCGGCGAGGCCCTCGGCCTCCGCCTGCCGCTTGACGTCGTTGGAGCCGGGCACGACCAGGACCCTGACCCGCGGGTCGACCCGGCGGCCCCGCAGCAGCGCCGCCGCCTGGCGCAGGTCGGAGATGCGCGAGTTGGTGCAGGAGCCGATGAACACCACGTCGACCGGCTGGCCCAGCAGCGGCTCGCCCGGACGAAGGTCCATGTAGGCGAGCGCCTTGGCCAGCGCCTGCCTGGTCGCCGGGTCGGCGGTGCGGTCCGGGTCGGGCACGCGGCCGGAGATCGGCATGCCCATGCCGGGGTTGGTGCCGTAGGTGACCATCGGCTCCAGCCCGCCGGCGTCCAGGGTCACCGAGCGGTCGTAGGCGGCGCCGTCGTCGCTGGGCAGGGTGCGCCAGCCGGCCACCGCCCGCTCCCACGCCGACGCCCGCGGCGCGTACGGGCGGCCGGCGACGTACTCGAAGGTGGTGTCGTCGGGGGCGACCATGCCCGCCCTGGCGCCACCCTCGATGGACATGTTGCAGATGGTCATCCGCTGCTCCATCGACAGCGCGCGGATCGCCGGACCGGTGTACTCGAACACGTGGCCGGTGCCGCCGCCCACGCCGATCCGGGCCAGCAGCGCCAGGATCACGTCCTTGGCGGTCACGCCCTGGCCGAGCCGCCCCTCGACCCGGACCTCGAAGGTCCTCGGCCGGCGCTGCAGCAGCGTCTGGGTGGCGAGCACCTGCTCGACCTCGCTGGTGCCGATGCCGAACGCCAGCGCGCCGAACGCCCCGTGGGTGGCGGTGTGGGAGTCGCCGCAGACGATCGTCATGCCCGGCTGGGTGAGGCCCAGCTCCGGCCCGATCACGTGGACGATCCCCTGATGGGGGCTGCCCATGCCCTGCAGCGGGACGCCGTGCTCGGCGCAGTTGCGTTCCAGCCGCTGCACCTGCGCCCTGGCCAGGTCGTCGGCGATCGGCAGCGACCGGTCGGAGGTCGGCACCGAGTGGTCGGCGGTGGCGAGCGTCAGGTCGGGCCGGCGGACCCTGAGGCCACGGGCGGCGAGGCCGCTGAACGCCTGCGGGGAGGTCACCTCGTGGACGAGGTGCAGGTCGACGTAGAGCACGGTCGGCAGGCCGGGCGGCTCGACCACCACGTGGTGGTCCCAGACCTTGGCGAGCAGGGTACGGGGGGCTTGCATGGTGTGGTCCTCTGGGTCGGTCGGTCGGCTCGGCCGCCATGCTAGCCCATCGACCTCGGTCGATTGGTGTTCCGGCGCCGGATGTGGGTAGGGTTCGCGCGAAACGCTCCGCTTGGGCGCAGAGGGGGGATCGTGGCGTGCGCGTGATCGCGAAGACCTGGAGCAGGCTCCGGCTGGACTGGGAGATTGGCCTGCACCGGCTGCCGTTCTTCACCCAGAAGGTCGCCGTCATGCTGCTCGGGGCGCTGGTCGCGACCCTGGCGCTGCTCGGCGGCGTGGTCAGCCTGGTCGGCCCGCCCGGCGCCGACGGGCCGACCCACCTGGTGCCCGGCAATACCGGCCGGTCGCCGGCGACCAGCCGGCCCGGGCCGGGCCAGGGCGGCGGTCAGGGCGCCGGCGGCGGCGCCACCGCCCCCGTGGGCGCGCCCGCCCCCGCGCCGGCGGGCACCCCCGCCGCCGGCCACGCCCCGGCCGGTCCCCAGGCCAGGCCCGGCGCGGCCGGGGGCACGCCGGCCGCGCCGCCGACCACCGCCGCGTCGAGCGCCACCACCACGACCGGCCAGGGCGGGCTGCCGCCGCTGGAGGACGTCGTCAGCTCGGTGGTGTCCACGCTGCTGCCCTGACCGGGGCCCGCCGGGGTGCCGGGCGCATCGGGCTGCGGTAGCCTGGCGCCGTGTCCAGCACCCCCACGACCAGCCCGCCGGCGGCGAGCACCGACCGGCACCGCCAGCGTGACCGGCGCGGCCTCATCGGCCTGGTCGTCATGGTGGTCGCGATCCTCACCTTCACCGCGGTCAGCATCGCCATCGAGCTGGCCAGCAACCGCGGCAAGTCGTTCCAGGGCAGCGTCGAGGTGCTCGGCGTGGTGGCCGGCGCCGACAACGAGGTGCGGCTGCGGTTCCACATCGCCAACACCGGCAACCGCAGCGGCCGGCCGGACAAGTGCGAGGCGATCCTCTACGACATCAAGGGCGAGCGGGTCGGCGTCGCCGAGGTCCGCCTGCGCCAGCCGATCGCGCCGGGGGAGACCCACGACGAGCCGGCCATCGGCACGGCCGCCTCGCTGCCGGTCAACGGCCGCGTCCACTGCCGCGGCCTGGAACCCGGGTAGCGCGCCGCGCTGGCGCGGCTCAGGTCCCGCTCGGGGTCCGCACCTGCGCGACCACGTGGTCCACCGGCAGCCGGGTCCGCCGGCGGAGGATCGCGGGCAGGTTGCCCCTGAGCCAACGGGAGATCCCCGGCGGGAAGGTCGACAGCACGATCCGTTCGTAGCCCGGCCGGGCGAGCAGCTCGTCGCCGACCGCCTCCAGCGGCGAGTGGCTGCCGATCCTGGCCTCGGTCACGCGGACGCCGGCCTCGGTGAGCCGCCTGGTCGCCTCCTCCGCGCGGCGCCGGGCGAGCTGCTTGGCCTCGCCCTCCTCCCAGTTGTGCAGCAGGTGGTCGGTCGGGGTGGCGGGCACCAGCAGGGTGAACTCGGCCGCCGCGTCGCCGGCGGCCAGCTCCTTGACCCGCTCCAGGAGCTCCGGGCTGCCGGCCGTCTGGTGGGCCACGATCAGGTACCGGGCCATGCCGTCCTCCCTCCGCTCGCGTTGGCTCGGTTGTGCGCCGCCGCGGCCGGTGCTGTCAAGGGCGACCGGCCGGCTGGTAGCCTCGGTCCGCCATGGGACCGTTCCACGTCGACTCCGAGATCGGCCCGCTGCGCAAGGTCATGCTGCACGCGCCCGACCTGGAGCTGACCCGCCTCACCCCCGGCAACGTCGAGGATCTCCTCTTCGACGAGATCCTCTGGGTCGAGCGGGCCAGGGCCGAGCACGCCGCGTTCGCCGGCGTCCTGCGGTCCCACGGGGTGGAGGTCTACGAGCTGGCCGACCTGCTCGCCGAGGCGCTCGCCGAGGAGGCCACCCGCAAGGAGCTGCTGGACCGGGTGGTGACCGTCGACGCCTTCGGCGCCGGGCTCGCCCCGGAGCTGCGCGCCTGGTTCGACTCGCTGGCCGCCCCTGAGCTGGTCAGCTACCTCATCGGCGGGGTCATCCCCGAGGACCTGCCGTTCGCGCCCGAGGGCCTGGTCGGGGCGAGCTTCCACCCGACCACGTTCGTGCTGCCGCCGCTGCCCAACCAGATGTTCATGCGCGACACCTCGGCGTGGATGTACGGCGGGGTGTCGATCAACCCGATGGCGTTCCCGGCCCGCCGGCGCGAGACCATGCACCTGGAGACCGTCTACCGGCGCCACCCGATGTTCGCCGCGGTCGAGTTCCCGGTCTGGTACGGCGGCGACGGCCTGGACCACTACCCGGCGGTCGTGGAGGGCGGCGACGTGCTGGTGATCGGCAACCGGACCCTGCTGATCGGCATGGGCGAGCGCACCACACCCCAGGGGGTCGAGGCGCTCGCCAGGCGCATGTTCGCCGCCGGCGCGCTGGACGCGGTGGTCGCGGTCGAGCTGCCGAAGGTCCGCGCCTACATGCACCTGGACACGGTGCTGACGCAGGTCGACCGCGACGCGTTCGTGGTCTACCCGGGCCTTCGCCAGCGGCTGCGGCCGTTCCTGGTCACCCCCGGCCGCGGCCGCCACCTCAACGTCGAGGCCCAGGACGAGCTGTTCGCCACCCTGGCCCGGGTGCTGGGGGTGGCCGCCGTCCGGACCTTCGAGACCGGCGGCAACCAGATGCTCGCCGAACGCGAGCAGTGGGACGACGGCAACAACGTGCTGGCGGTCGCGCCGGGGGTGGTGGTCGCCTACGAGCGCAACGTCGACACCAACCAGCGCCTGCGCGACGACGGCGTCGAGGTGCTGACCATCCCCGGGTTCGAGCTGGGCCGTGGCCGCGGCGGCCCGCGCTGCATGAGCTGCCCGCTGGAGCGCGCCCCCGTGGGCGCGGACGGCCAGGCCGACCCCGAGGTGCCGGCGCGCTGACGGCGCTGCGCCGTCAGCGCCGCGGCCATGCGTCCTACCCGGGCAGCAGGCCGGCGCAGAACTCCAGCAGGTCGCGGTTGCCGTCCAGCAGGTCCCGCTCGGTCATGTCGTAGGGGATGCCGCCGACGCCGAGGTCCTCGATCGGCACGCCGTCGGCCGGGCCGCTGCGGATCGCCCGCCGGATGGCGAGGGTGAAGCCGACCCCGGCCGGCGGGGTGTCGAACCCGAAGGGGGTGCCGGCGAGCGCGTCGCGGAGCTGGCCGTGGTGCCAGACGTTGGCGCCGCCGGCGCCGGTGCCCTCGCCGACGCAGACCAGCGGGCCGATCTGGTTGTCGGCGAACCCCGCGGCGAACAGGTCGCCGGAGGAGTAGGTGTTGGGGTCCACCACGGCGACCACCGGCCCCGGGTAGCGGCGGCCGAGGTCGTTGCACCACTCGGGGTCGGTGAGCGGCAGCGGCTGGGAGTACAGCTCGCCGGTGGCGACGGCGGCCTCCAGCGACGGCGCCCACTGGTGCAGCTCGGCCCGGTTGAAGGGGCTGGCCGCCATCGCGCGGGTCAGCGGGGAGGCCAGCAGGGAGAACCGCGTCGGCGTGATCGGGTTGTCGGTGAACAGTTGCAGCAGCCGCTCGGCGGCCCAGATGAGCCCGCCCGGGTTGGCGCGCAGGTCGACGATCAGGCCCCGCTCGGGAAGCTGGTCCAGGAGCCGGACGACCTCGGCGACGAAGGCGTCGTCGTCGGCCACGTCGAAGCTCCAGATCCGCAGGTAGCCGAGCTCGCCGCGGGAGGTCGGGAGCGCGCGGGCGGCGAGCGTGTCGTGCATCGGGGTCGGCAGCCACTGGCTGGGCTCGACCACGCTGCCGGTCTGCTCGGCGGCCCAGAACGCCGGCGCGAACATGAGCTTCTTGGCGCGGCGGACCGCCTCGGCGGCGGGGTTGGCGGCCACCCGCAGGCTGGCGGCCGACCGTGGCCCCAGCGCCGTCCCGGCCACACCCGGCCAGACGACCCGCCACGGCACGCGGAGCTCGCGGGTGGCGCCGCGCCGGGTCCGGTAGCCGATGTCGACCCGGTGCTCGTCGGGCGGCGGGCCGTAGTCCAGCGCCCGGAAGGTGAGCGACTCCAGCGCGCGGGCCCGCCTGGCGTCGGGACGGCCGCCGGTCTCGCGGTCGGCGTACAGGTCAACCGCCCGGTCGAACGGGACGCCGTTCCACCACAGCAGCTCCACACCGGGCTTGAAGGACGACTCGTCGATGCCGGCGTTGGCGGCGATCCTCGACAGGACGAACCTCGGCGCCGAGTACGGCCCGTACTGCTCTACGAGGAACCCGAGCGTCGCCACGCCGTCGCGCAGCGCCACCGGCCCGACGTAGCGGGTGTGGGCGTCGCGCAGCCCGGCGACCAGGCCGGTCAGGGCGATGTGGAACTCGCCCTCGCTCATCTCCACGCAGCGCCGCCGCAGCAGCCGCAGCGCCTGGACCGGGTCGACGGCGTAGCCGGCCCGCTTCTGGTGCAGGTGGCAGTAGGCGCCGCCGAGCGCCAGCTCCAGGGTGTCGATCACCTGGACCCGCTGGCCGCCGTCGAGGGCCGCCGGGATGCCGGCCGGCCGCAGCGACGCGCGCTCGCCAGGCGCCGCCACGAGCGCGTCGGTGAGCTTGGTGCCGAGCTGCGCGGCGAGGGCGCGCCCGGGGATCGTGGTGTCGGTCATCGCCGTGCGCTCCTCACCCGTAGAAGTCCGCCAGGCGGTTGAGCACGCCGCCGTGGAAGCCCTGGTTGGGCAGCGCGTCCACGAAGCGGTCGTCGTGGGCCAGACCGTCCAGCTCGGGGACGACGATGCGGCCGAGGTCCTTGGGCAGGCCGGCGACCGGGCCGAGGCCCGACGGCATGTCCAGCGCCAGCCGCAACGGCGCGTCCCGGTGGTCCAGCCGGCCCGCCCAGGCGGCCAGCAGCGCCCTGGCCGCCTCGATCTCCCGTTTCGGGTCCTCGCGCACCTGCTCCAGCCGCGCGATCACCTCGTCCCACGACCACGGCGTCGCCGGGTCGCGGGGGCGGTCCAGGGCGAGCGCGCGCTGCTCGCCGGCGACCTCGACGGTGGTGGGCGCCTGGGCGCCCGCCGCCGTCATCAGCGCGGGCCGGCCGTACCGCGGGCGGCCGGCGATCACCACCAGCTCGACGTCGCGCTCGGTCGCCGCGATCAGCGCGGGGAACGGGTCGGCGCTGGCGGACGCGCGCACCACGGTCACGTCGCCGACCGCGCCGGGCTGCAGCCGGCCGATCCGCTGGGGCCAGGCCCGGGCGAGGATGTCGCCGGGGTTGCTGGTGACCATCTGCACCAGGGCGGCGTCGGTCAGCTCCCAGCCGAGCTGGTCGGCGACGACCCGCGCCGCCTTCAGCTCGCCGAGGACGTTCTTGGTGCCCGACGGCCCCCAGTCGGACCCCAGGCACACCGTGAGCCCCTCGTCGATGGCGGCGGGGACGTCGGTGGTGGTGCCGTACAGCCACAGGTTGGAGAACGGCGACCACGCCACCGCCCCGGCGTTGGCGCCCCACGCCTGGAACGCCTCCCGGCCGACGGCGTTGCAGTGGACGGCGACGAAGCGGTCCTGCAGGCAGCCGGCCAGGGTGGCGGCGTGGAACTCCTTGGCCACCACCGACCCGACCTGGCCCTCCGCGCAGTGGTAGATGAAGCTGGACCCGTCGTTGCGCATGCGGTTGGCGCGGTCGGCCAGCGTCGCCGGCGGCAGCGTCAGCGCGGACGCGTAGACGAGGTTGCGGTTGCCCGTCCCCCAGGTCTCGTCCTCGGCGTTGCGGACCAGCCAGCCGTCCCGCGGGCGGTTCTTCGGCGGCGAACCCTGGATGGTGGTGACCCCGCCCACGATCGCCTTGGCCTCGACGTAGGCGAGCAGCTCCTCGGGGGCCGCCGCCACGAACGCGGCGGCCGGCCAGGTCACCTGCGCCGCGTAGGTCGACGCGTCGGTCCAGTCGTTGTGGTGGCGGAAGGGCGTCTGCTGCGCCGGCTCGACCCACAGCGGCAAGGTGTTGTAGGCGAGGTGGTTGTGCAGGTCGACCAGGCCGGGGAAGACCAGCGAGCTGCCGACGTCCACCACCGGCGCCGCCTCGAACCCGGGCGGCCCGGCCTTGGTGCCCCTGGTGACCGCCTTGACCACGCCGTCGTCGCCGATCCACACCCGGCCCCGGAAGCGGGCGAGCGGGTCCGGGCTGACCGCCTGGTCCGACGCCATCGGCACCAGCCGGCCCCTGATCACCAGCGCCACCGCGCACCCCCTCGTGCAGAGGCTTGACTTCCCGAGGAGCCGCCGGGGAAGGTGGCCGCCGGTGACCTGCCCGACCGCCGCGACCAGGAGGCCCGCCATGGCCAGCCACCAGTTCGACCCCGGGTACGTGCAGGAGCCGTTCCGGTCATTGTGCGAGGACTACCCCGATGAGGAAACCTATCCCGCGGAGGACTTCCGGGTCGAGTGGGGACCGGTGTTCCACCGGGGGCGCCTGGACGGCAGCGCCCGGGTCGTGGTCATCGGCCAGGACCCCGCCCAGCACGAGGCGATCACCCGCCGCATCCTGGTCGGCGCCGCCGGCCAGCGCACCCAGGGCTTCCTCGCCAAGCTCGGCATCGAGTCCAGCTACGTCCTGGTGAACACGTTCCTGTACAGCGTGTTCGGCCAGGGCGGGGGGGAGCGGCACGCCGACGACCCGGCCATCGCCGCCTACCGCAACCGCTGGCTGGACGCGCTGCTGGTCGGCAGCGGCGTCGAGGCGGTGGTGGCGCTGGGGCGGCTGGCGGGGCGGGCGTTCCAGGCGTGGAAGGACACCCCGGCCGGGCAGGGCGTCGACGTCGCCTTCGAGCGCGTCACCCACCCGACCGCCCCGGAGTCCAGCGCCGGCGGCGACCCCGAGCGCTACGCCGAGGCGGTCGCGGCGATGCTGCGGAACTGGAACGGCGCCCTGGAGCGGCTGCGGCCGGCGGTGCGGCATCCCGACGTCGACCGCGACCTGGTCCCCTACGGCGAGGCGCTGGCCTCCAGCGACTACGGCGCGATCCCGGAGCGGGACCTGCCGGCCGGGCTGCCCGAGTGGATGCGCTCGCGGGCGTGGGCCGACCGCCGCGGCCGCACCCCCGACCTGAAGCGTGCCAGCATCGCGGTGACCGTCCCCAGGGCCGCCCGCCCCTGGATCTGACGGCCGCGGGCGCGGCCCGGGCCGGTTCACGGCCCGCCCCGGCCGCTCCCCTCGTCCCGCCCGCCGGCGGGCGCCTCCTCCCGGGCCTGGTCCTCCTCCTCGGCCGCGGTGGCGGCCCCGGTGGCGGTGGCGTCGGCCGTGTCGGCGTCGGACGGCGGAGCCGGCGCGCCGGCCCCGGCGGCCTCCTCGGGCTCGGCCGGCTCGGGCTCGGCGGCGGTACGGCGGCGGCGCTCGCGCAGGGCGAGCCAGACCGACCCGCCCACCACCACCGCGAGCGAGACGTAGGCGTTGCGGGACAGCCCGAACAGCCGGAAGGTGGTGTCGGTCCGCAGCAGCTCCAGCAGGAACCGGCCGGCGCCGTACAGGACCAGGTACAGCAGGGCGAGGCTGCCGGGACGCAGCCGCCGCCTGGCGCCGACCCGCAGCAGGATCGCGACCACCACCAGGTTGTAGAGCGACTCGTACAGGAACGTCGGGTGGAAGGTCTCGAACTCGCGGTACTGCTGCGGCCGGAAGTCCCGCTCGACCTCCAGCGCCCACGGCAGGGTCGTCGGGGTGCCGAACAGCTCCTGGTTGAAGTAGTTGCCCCAGCGGCCGAACGCCTGCGCGAGCGGGATCGCGGGGATCGCCGCGTCCAGGGCCCGCAGCACCGGCAGGCGGTAGCGCCTGGCCGCCCAGATCCCGGTGAGGATGCCGAGGGTGAGCCCACCGTACAGCGCCAGCCCGCCCTTCCAGATGTACAGGACCTCCAGCCACTTGCCGCGGAAGTCGCCGGTGTGGGTGGCGACGTAGCCGAGCCGGCCGCCCAGGAACCCGGCCGCGACCGCCCAGATCGCCGGCCGCTCCAGCTCGCCCGGCTTGCCGCCGGCAGCCACCCAGCGCCGGTTCGCCAGCCAGAACGCCGCCAGCACGCCGATCGCGATGCACAGTCCGTACAGGTGCAGGAACAGCGGGCCGATGTGGAACCCGTCGGTCGGCGGCGGCGGGATGAACGCCAGCGGGGTCACGGCTCCAGCACCCCGGCGACGGCCTTGTCGACGGCCGCCAGCACCTCGGCGTCGAGCGAGCGGCCGGCCGCGCCGCAGTTCTCCTCGACCTGGCCCGGTCGGGAGGCACCGACGATCGCCGAGGCCACGTCCGGCTCGCGCAGCACCCACGCCAGCGCGAGCTGCGGCAGCGACACGCCGGCCTCGTCGGCGACCACCAGCAGCCGCTCGACCGCGTCCAGCACCTCGTCGCCGAGCCAGCGGCCGAGGAAGGCGCCCATCTGCCTGGACGCGGCCCGGCTGTCCGGCGGCGGCGGCTCGCCCTTGCGGTACTTGCCGGTCAGCACCCCCTGCGCCAGCGGCGACCACACCACCTGGCCGACCCCCTCACGGGCGCACAGCGGCAGCACCTCGGCCTCGATGCGGCGCTGCAGGATCGAGTACTCGGGCTGGTTGGAGACGATCCGGTCAAGGCCGAGGTCGTCGGCCAGCCGCAGGGCGTCGGCGATCTGGCCGGCGGCCCACTCGCTCACCCCCACGTACAGGACCTTGCCCTGTCGGACCAGGTCGTCCAGGGCGCGCATGGTCTCGTCCAGCGGGGTCTCGTCGTCGAAGCGGTGACACTGGTACAGGTCGATGTAGTCGGTGCCGAGCCGCCGCAGGCTGGCATGGCACTGCTCGACGATGTGCTTGCGCGACAGCCCGCGGTCGTTGGGGCCGTCGCCGACCGGGAAGTACACCTTGGTGGCCAGCACGTAGGAGGAGCGGTCGTAGCCGGCGAGCGCCTCGCCGAGCACCGTCTCGGCGGCGCCGCGCCCGTAGACGTCCGCGGTGTCGAAGAAGTTGACCCCGAGCTCGTAGGCCGTGGCCACGCACGCCTTGGCGACGTCGGCCTCGACGCCGAGCCCGTAGGTGAGCCAGGAGCCGAGCCCGATCTCGGAGACCCTGACCCCGCTCTCGCCCAACCGGCGGTACTCCACTGCCGCGCCCCTTCCTCAGTTCCCGTCAGCCTGTCCGCTGTCGTCTGGGCCTCGCGCTCCGCCAGGCGAGTACTGGCCGCGCGCGTTGCCGACCAGCTCGCCGCCGCCCTTGACCACCAGCTCGTCGCGGAGCGCCCACAGCACCGGGAAGAACCGGTAGCGGGTGGTCCGCTGCAGGTAGCTGATGGCCATCCCGCCGGTGCCCCGCGCGTGGTCGCCGATCGCCCGCTGGACGAGCGCGACGTGCTCCTGGCGCCAGCGGGTCCAGCGCTCGTCGTAGTCGACCAGGGCCTCGCAGACCAGGTAGAGGTCGGTCCACCTGCCGGGATCGACGTACAGCTCCGCCCAGCCGGCCACCTCGACGATGCCCCGGCGGGCGCCGGCGGCGGCGTGCGCGTCGGCCAGCGACCGCTGCGCGAGGCGGCGCGCCAGCGCCGCCGGCAGGCCGCTGCCGTACTCGACGTCGAGCGCCTTGAGGTAGGCCGGCTCGCGCAGCCCCGACAGCAGCTCCAGCTCGCGGAACTGGACCGACTGGGAGCCGCTGGCGGTCCCCAGGTAGCTGCGGAACTGCTGCAGGTCCCAGGGGGGCAGGGTGTGCAGGCTGCGCATCTGGTCCAGGCCGTGCTCGAGGGTCCGGTTGACGCGGCCGAGCAGCGCCAGGACCCGCGGGAAGGCGTCCTGGTCCAGCAGCCCGATGATCCGCTCCAGGTCGTGCAGGGTCAGCTTCATCCACAGCTCGAGCGCCTGGTGGACGACGATGAAGTGCAGCTCCTCGGGGTGGGGTGGCCGCGAGCGCGGCTGCTGCAGCGCCAGGAGCTCCGGGATCCGCAGGTAGCTGCCGTAGGTCAGCTCGCTCTCGGCCATCGACCTCCCCTCCTCGCGACGCCGTCGCAGGCAGCCTATCGCTCGCCGTGAATTGCCGCCGGTCGCCCCCCTGCCTAGCATGAGGGGGACCGACCGGCACGGACGGCGTCGGGAAGGGAGCTGCTGCCCTCGTGCGCAGGACCGCGATCCTCCTCGGCGGCATCGCCGTGCTCGCGCTGCTGCTCACCCCCGCCGCCGGCACCGCCACCCAGCAGCAGCCGGGCAACAGCCCCGCCCTGTTCGCCCGCGGCCGCGAGCTCTACCAGCAGGCCTGTGCCTCCTGCCACGGTCCCGACCCGGCCGGCCAGAGCGCCTACGCGACCGTGCCGTCGCTGAAGGACGTCGGCGGCGCCGCCGCGGTCGACTGGGCGCTGCGCACCGGGCGGATGCCCTGGAAGGACACCGTGGGGCCGGTGATCGAGCGGGGCCGGCCCCGCTTCGGCGACCAGGACATCCGCGCCCTCACCGTCTACATCGGCCGGGCGGTCGGCGACGCCCAGCTCCCGAACGTGCAGCCCTCCCAGGAGCTGGTGACCAGCGGCCGCGAGCTGTACGGCCAGGCGTGCTCGGCCTGCCACGGCATGAACGGCGCCGGCGCCGCCCTCGGCGGCGCGAACATCGCGCCCTCGCTGCAGAACGTGTCGCCGCTGGACGTCGCGGAGGCGATCAAGATCGGCCCCGGCGAGATGCCGGTCGGCGGCGGCCTGCCCGACTACGACTTCAACAGCGGCGAGAGCACCCGGGAGGTCAACGCCATCGCCGCCTACGTCGACAGCCTGAAGACCCGTCCGTACAACCGCGGCGGCGCCCCCATCGGCGGCAAGGGCCCGGTGCCCGAGGGGTTCGTTGCCTGGGTGATCGGGCTTGGCGCGCTGATCCTGGCCGCTCGCTGGATCGGCGGGCGGAGCTGAGGGAGGGGAGCGAGCGGGTGGACGTCGATCGGGAGCAGGAGCGGGAGCTGACCGCCGACCAGCGCAAGGCCGAACGGGCCGCCGCGGTCGCGTTCACGGTCGCGATCCTGGCCGGGATCGGCCTGTTCGTCGTCTACTTCTCCGGCGGCCAGACCCAGCTCGAGGGTGTGCTGTTCTGCCTGATCCTCGGCGGGCTCGGCGTCGGCGTGGCGCTGTGGGCCAACCGGCTGCTCGGCGCCCACGAGGCGGTCGAGGAACGCCACGAGCTGACCTCCGGCGCGGCCGGCCGTGAGGCGTTCGAGCACGCCCTGGCCGAGGAGGTCGGCCCGACGCTCGCGCGGCGCTCGGTGCTGGTCAAGCTCCTGGCCGGGGCCGGCGGCGCCCTCGGGCTGGCGCTGCTGCTGCCGGTGCTGTCGCTCGGCCCGGCGCCCGGCCGGACCCTGAAGGAGACCCCCTGGCGGCGAGGCGCCCGCCTGGTCGACGAGACGGGCAGGCCGGTCACCCTCACCTCGGTGCCGGAGGACGGCTTCATCACCGTGTTCCCCGAGGGCCACGAAGGTTCCGCCGACGCCCAGGCGCTGCTCATCCACGTCCCCGCCGGCTCGCTGCGGCTCCCGCCCGACCGGCTGGCCGCCGTCCCGCAGGGCACCCACGTCGCCTACTCCAAGATCTGCACCCACGCCGGCTGCCCGGTCGGGCTGTACCGGGCGACCACCCGGTCGCTGCTGTGCCCCTGCCACCAGTCGCAGTTCGACGTGCTCGACGGGGCCAAGCCGTTCTTCGGGCCGGCCGCGCGGCCGCTGCCGCAGCTCCCCCTTGGCGTCGACGACCAGGGCGCGCTGATCGCGCTCGGGGACTTCTACGAGCCGGTCGGCCCGGCGTTCTGGGACCGGGAGAAGCGATGACAACGATGATCGAGCGCTCGCTCAAGTACGTCGACGAGCGGCTGGGGACCGCCAGCTTCGCCCGCCGCGCCCTGCGCAAGGTCTTCCCCGACCACTGGTCGTTCCTGCTCGGCGAGATCGCCCTGTTCTGCCTGGTCGTGCTCGTGTTCACGGGCACCTTCCTGACCTTCTTCTACAACCCGTCGGTCAGGGAGGTGGTCTACGACGGCCCCTACCGGCCGCTGCAGGGCCAGGAGGTCTCGGCCGCCTACGACTCGGTGCTGCGGCTGTCGTTCGAGGTCCGCGCCGGGCTGCTGATGCGGCAGGTCCACCACTGGGCCGCGCTGGTGTTCGTGGCCGCGATCGTCATCCACCTGTGCCGCATCTTCTTCACCGGCGCGTTCCGCCGGCCACGCGAGGTCAACTGGCTGATCGGCATGGTGCTGCTGTTCCTGGCGCTCGGGGAGGGCTTCACCGGCTACTCGCTCCCCGACGACCTGCTCAGCGGCATCGGCCTGCGCATCTTCTACTCGGTCACGCTGGCGATCCCGGTGGTGGGGACCTGGGTGACCTATCTGCTGTTCGGCGGCGAGTTCCCGGCCGGTGACATCATCTCGCGGCTGTTCGTGTTCCACGTGATGCTGCTGCCGGCGCTGCTGATCGGGCTGGTGGTGCTGCACATCGCCGTGCTGGTGCTGCAGAAGCACACCCAGTTCCCCGGTGGGGGCCGCACCGAGCGCAACGTGGTCGGCAAGCGGCTGTGGCCCGAGCAGACCTTCAAGTCGGTCGCGCTGCTGCTGCTCACCACCGCCGTGCTGGCGCTGCTCGGCGGCCTGGCGCAGATCAACCCCGTCTGGCAGTACGGCCAGTTCCGGCCGTTCGACGTGACCTCGCCGGCCCAGCCCGACTGGTACATCGGCTTCCTGGACGGCGCCCTGCGGCTCGGCCCGCCGTGGGACCTGACGCTGTTCGGCTACACCATCTCCGAGGTGTTCTGGCCGGCGATCCTGTTCCCCGGCATCGCGTTCGGCATCCTGATGCTGTGGCCGTGGATCGAGCGGCGCCTCACCAAGGATTACGCCGAGCATCATCTGCTCGACCGGCCGCGCGACGCCCCGGCCCGCACCGCCACCGGCATGGCGGGCCTGATGGTCTTCTTCATCATGTTCCTGGAGGGCGGCAACGACATCTTCGGGGTGCTGCTCAACGTCTCGGTGGAGGCCATCACCCGGACCCTGCAGTGGGGGCTGCTGATCGCCCCGGTGGTCACCTGGCTGGTCACCTTCTGGGTCTGCCGGTCGCTCAAGCGCTCCCGCGTCCACCCGGCCAGGATCAGCGCCGGCCTGCGCCTGCGCCGCACCGCCGCCGGCGGCTACGAGACCACGCCCCTTGAGCCGACCTCCTCCAACCCGGAGTAGGCGGCCGGGTCAGCCGTCGCTGCGCTCGGGGTCGGTCGCTGGCTGCTCGGCCTGGATGCGGCCGTAGCGGTTCTCGCGGTTGATGGCGGCCAGCCAGCCCCAGGTCCCGTACGCGGCGATGCCGCCGCCGAGGACGATCAGCCACAGCCCGTAGATCAGCCCGGTGAGCATGATCGCCAGGCCCAGCGAGGTGGCGAACGGCCAGATGGTGGGCAACGGGAGCACGCCGAGGTCGTCGTCCCGCTTGTCCGTGGGGCCCGGTGGGTCCAGCGGGGGGACGCCGGCCAGGCGGCGCAGCGTGTCGCCCCGCGACTCCGCGTCGCCGCCCTGCCGGCGGCGCTCCTGGACCAGGATCAGGCCGGCGAACCCCGGGCCGGCGCCGAGCAGCAGCAGGGCGACGGTGCCGAGCGGCTCGTAGCTGACGAACCAGTAGACGATCCCGGAGACGAACCCGAACAGCGACACCCGCAGCATGATGGCGGCTTCGTCGGTCATCGCGCGTCGGCCTCGGTCGCGGTCCGGTGGCGGCGGTCGAACGCGGGGCGCTCGGAGTGGATCTCGGGGATCTCGTGGAAGTTGTGGTGCGGCGGCGGCGAGGTCGTCACCCACTCCAGGCTGTTGCCCTCCCAGGGGTCGTCGCCGGCCGGTTGGCCGCGCCGCAGCGACACGAAGAAGTTCCAGAGGAACACCAGGATCCCGACCGCCATGATGAAGCTGCCGACGGTCGAGATGGTGTTGTAGGTGCCCCACGACCGGATCGGGTAGTCGGCGATGCGCCGCGGCATGCCCTCCAGGCCGAGGTTGAACTGGACGAAGAAGGTGACGTTGAAGCCGATGAACAGCAGCCAGAAGTGCCACTTGCCGAGCCGCTCGGACAGCAGCCGCCCGGTCATCTTCGGGAACCAGAAGTAGAAGCCGCCGAACATCGCGAACAGCAGCGCGGCCACCATCACGTAGTGGAAGTGGGCGACCACGTAGTAGGTGTCGTTGACCTGGAAGTCGATCGGCGTGGAGCCCAGGAACACGCCGGTGATGCCGCCGACCAGGAACACGAAGATGAACGCGATCGCGCACAGCATCGGGGTGGTGAAGCTGATCGACCCGCCCCACATCGTGCCGATCCAGTTGAAGATCTTGATGCCGGTCGGCACCGCGATCAGCATCGTCAGCAGCGAGAAGAACGGCAGGTAGATGGCGTCGGTGGTGAACATGTGGTGCGCCCACACGCCGAACGACAGCGCCGCGATGCCGAAGAACGCGAACACCATGGCGCGGTAGCCGAACAGCGGCTTGCGGGCGAAGACCGGGACGATCTCGCTGATGATCCCGAACATCGGCAGGATGACGATGTAGACCTCGGGGTGGCCGAAGAACCAGAACAGGTGCTGGTACAGCACCGGGGTGCCGCCGCGGGCGGGGTCGAAGAAGGCCGCGCCGAAGTTGCGGTCGATGAACAGCATCGCCAGCGCGGCGGTGATGGCCGGGAACGCGAACAGGATGATGAGCTGGTTGACCAGGATGCCCCAGGTGAACAGCGGCATCCGGAACATCGTCATGCCGGGCACCCGCAGCCGGAAGATGGTCGTGACGAGGTTCACCGCGCCGACGATGGCGGCGATCCCGGCCAGCGCCAGGCCGATGATCCACAGGTCCATGCCGGTCCCCTGCAGGTACTTGGAGTCCGACAGGGGCGGGTAGGCGGTCCAGCCGCTGGCGGCCGGGCCGCCGGCCACGAAGAAGCTGCTGAGCAGGACCAGGGTGCCGAACAGGTACAGCCAGTACGACATCGCGTTCAGGCGCGGGAAGGCGACGTCGGCCGCGCCGATCTGCAGCGGCATGAGGTAGTTCCCCAGCCCCGTGGAGACCTGGGCGGCGAACAGCAGCACCATGACCGTGCCGTGGATGGTGAACAGCTGGTTGTAGGTGTTCTGGCCCATCACCTGCATGCCGGGCTGGGCCAGCTCCAGGCGGAACAGCAGCGCCAGCACGCCGCCGAACAGGAACACGGCGAACGCGGTGAAGATGTACAGCACGCCGATCTTCTTGTGGTCGACGGTGATGAGGTAGTCGACCAGCCCGGCCCGCTCCTCGTGCGCCTCCGGCAGGGCGGGAAGGGGAACCTCGGTGGTCGCCATGTCCTCGTCTCCTTAGGTCCCCGACTGGCTGGGGGAGCCGGACCTGGACGCCTGCGCCAGCCAGCTCTGGAACTCGCCGGGGCTCACCACCCGCACCCGGAACAGCATGTCGTCGTGGGCGAGGCCGCAGAACTGCACGCAGTGGCCCTGGTAGGTGCCGACCTTCTCGAAGGTGAGGTCGAACTCGGTGGTCCTGCCGGGGATGGCCTGGCGCTTGAACAGGGCCCGCGGCACGTAGAAGGAGTGCACCACGTCGGCGGAGCGGAGCCTGATCCGCACCGGCTGGCCGACCGGGACGACCAGCTCCGGCACGTTGCCGGGGGAGCCGACCACCTCGACGCCCTGGCCCTCGTAGGCGAACCGCCAGCTCCACTGGAAGGCCAGCACGTCGACCTCCAGCGCGGGTCGGGTGGACTTCTCCAGCGCCTTGTTCTGCCCCTGGATGGTGACCACGAACAGCACGATCACCAGCAGCAGCGGGATCAGCGTCCAGGTCAGCTCCAGCTTGTTGTTGCCGTGGATCTGCCTGGGCAGCTCGTCGCCGCGGCGCCGGTAGCGGATCATCGACCAGACCAGCAGCCCCGCCACCACCAGGAACACGACCGCGGCGACGTAGAGGAAGAAGTTGTAGACGGCGTAGATGGCGCGCCCCTGCTCGGTGACGCTGGTCGGAGCGCAACCGGCGCCCGCGAGCGCGAGCCCCGCCAGCGCGAGCCGGCGGAGGGCGGTGGCGCGGCGACGGGGCAGGATGACCTTCCTCGTGGTCGGTGCTGACGCAACCGGGACTGTAGCCTAGCCCACCCCCAGCCCCGTCATCAGCGCCCGCGCGGTCAAGCCGAGCACGAAGAACGCGCCGATGGTGAAGAACAGGTGGTAGGGCGGCTTCTCCAGGCCTCGGGTGAAGACGTGGCAGACCACCAGCACCAGCGCCGGGAACACCGCGCCGTACAGGTAGTGGAGCAGCGGCTGGCGGCCGCCGAGCGCCAGCAGCACCAGCCCGGCCAGGAGCTGCACGCCGAGCAGGACCTGCAGGACGGTGAGGAGCCCCCAGTACAGCCGGCCGGCGTCGCGTTTGGCGACGAACAGGCCGATGCCGAACAGGAACAGCACCCCCCAGCCCGCCACGATCACGAACCCTTCGACCCGGTGGAACCCCGCCATGTCCACGCTCCGCTGTCGGCTGTGGTCTCCAGCCGGGAGTCTGCTAAAGAAGCCCGCGCATTACCAAAACCCCGGGATCCCCGAAGGCGATCAGGTCGACCGTCATGGTAATGCGCGGGCTTCTTTAGGAGTCGGCGCGGTTCGCCCTGGGCGGAACCGGTCGCGGGGGGCTCGGGAGTCGGGTACCGTGCATCCATGACCATCGGCACGTTCACGGACGCCTTCGACCGGCCCATCGACCCGGTCGACCGGCTGCTCCGGCGCCGGGTGATCATGCTGTCGGGCGCGATCGACGCCGACAAGGCCAACGACGTGATGGCGCGCCTGCTGTACCTCGAGCACGAGGACCCGGGCGGTCGACACCATCGCCCAGGTCCGCTGCCCGGTCGCGACCACCTGCGCCGGCATGGCCGCCTCGATGGCGTCGGTGCTGCTGGCCTGCGGGACGCGGGGGCGACGGCGGGCCACCGCCAACGCCCGGGTCCTGATCCACCAGCCGTGGGCGGGCCAGTTCCAGGGCCAGGCGACCGACCTGGAGCGGGCCGCCGAGGAGATCCTCCGGCAGCGGGCCCGCATCGACGACATCCTGGCCGAGGCCACGGGCCAGCCGGTGGAGCGGATCCACCGCGACACCGAGCGCGACACCTGGTTCTCGGCCGAGGAGGCCCGCGACTACGGCCTGGTCGACGAGGTCCTGGGGTGAAACTCAGAGAGGCGGTCGGGGACGCGCTGCGGCGGCGGCGCCAGGCCCAGGGCCGCACCCTCCGCGAGGTCGCCGCGGCGGCGGGCGTGTCGCTCACCTACCTGTCGGAGGTCGAGCGGGGCCGCAAGGAGGCCTCCTCGGAGGTGCTGGAGGCGGTCTGCTCCGCCCTGGACCTGGTCCTCGCCGACCTGCTGTTCGAGGTGGCCGAGACCCTGGCGGCCGCCGCGATGGTCTCGGGGGGCATGCGGGGGGCGGAGCCTCCCGCAGTCGTGGGATTCCTGCCGCCGGCGCGGCCGGCGGCGACCGTTCCGGTGCGGGCGTCGGTCGCCCCCGTGCTGGACCTGCGCGCCTTCGCCGGCCGCCGCACCGCCTAGGGACGGCGGGTCAGGCCGGGAGTCGCAGGACCACGCGGGTGCCGTGGCCGGGGCCCGAGGTGATGTCCAGCGAGCCGCCGGCGGTCTGGATCCGCTCGGCCATCGAGCGCAGCCCGAGGTGGCCGGTGGCCGCCGCCCGCTCCCGCGCCGCCGGCGGGTCGAACCCCACCCCGTCGTCGGCGACCTGCAGCACCACGTCGGCGCCGTCGCGCTCGGCCCGCACCCACACCGTGGTCGCGTCGGCATGCCTGGCGACGTTGGCGAGCGCCTCCTGCACCACCCGGAACGCGACCGTCTCCAGGTCGGCGTCCAGGCGCTCGTCGAGCAGCCAGGTGACCTCGGTCTTGCAGCCGGAGCGCTCGGCCAGCTTGGCGAGCTGCTGGCGCAGGGCCGGCTCCAGCCCGGCGCTGTCCAGCAGCGGGGGCCGCAGGCCGAACAGGAACGTGCGCGCCGCGGCCAGCCCCTGCTCGAGGTTGTCGCGGGCGTGGGCGAGCGCCGTCCCGACCGCCGCCGTGGTGGGGTCGCCGAGCCGGTCGAGCTGGTGGTGCAGGACCGACAGGTGCATGCGCGCGGCGGTGAGCGACTGGATGGCGTCGTCGTGCAGGTCGCCGGCGAGCCGGCGGCGCTCCTCCTCCTGCGCGGTGATGAGCTGACCGAGCAGGTGACGGCGGTCGCGTTCGACCCGCTCCAGGTCGGTCACGTCCACGGCGACGCTGATCGCGCCGATCACCCCGCCGTCGGAGTCCAGCAGCGGCCGGTAGTGGACGTCGAAGACCAGGTCGCCGACGGGACGCTTGGCGGACAGTTCCTCGCCGGCGAGCAGCCGCTGGAAGTCGGCGGCCGCCTCCCGCAGGTCGCCGCGCAGCTCCACGTAGGAGCGGCCGACCCGCTCGGACGGGGTGATGCCGAGACGCTCGAACGCCCGCCCCTCCGAGAACGTGCACATGCCGTCGCGGTCGTAGACCGACAGCACGATCGGCGCGTTGGCGATCACCGAGCGCAGCCGCTGCTCGCTGGCGCGCAGCTCGCGTTCGGCCCGGTTCCGCTCGGTCAGGTCCTGGACCTGGCCGAGGAAGCCGAGCGGGCGCCCCTGCGGGTCGCGCAGCACCGCGGCGCTGATCAGCAGCTCCAGCCGGGCGCCGTCGGCACGCCGGCAGCTCCGCTCGACCTGGAACGACGCCTTGCCGCCCTCCTGCTGCGCGGCGGCGCGGCCCAGGTCGGCGAGCGCGGGGACCTCGCCAGGGTCGGCGAGCTCGTCGATGGTGAGCGTCAGCAGCTCGTCCTCGGACCGGCCGAGCAGCTCGCAGAGGGCGCGGTTGACGCGCTGGAAGCCACCGTCCAGGCCGACGAGCGCCATCCCGATCGCGGCCTGGTCGAACCCGAGGCCGAGGTCCATCCCGCCCCCCTCCTCACCCGCCGAGCAGGCCAGCCGCGGCCCGCGGTGAGCGACGAATGAGTGGTTAGAAGAGTTTAGCGGATTCTCTCGTCAAGCGGGCGCAGTCGGCCGTGCCCGTCGAGATAGTCGCGCCAGGAACGGGTCGGCCGCCACCCGAGCAGCCGCCCGGCCTTGGCGCAGGAGATCCCGGAGGCGTCCTCCCTGGCGAGCGGGCGCAGCGCGACCCGGTCGCCGTAGTGGCGGCGGACCAGCTCGGCCAGCGGCCGGCCGGTCGAGTTGTCGGGGGAGGCGACGTACACGACCTCGTGGCCGGGCAGGTCGGACTCCACCGCCAGGCGGATCGCGTCCGCCAGGTCGTACAGGTCGACGTAGCTCCAGAAGCCCGCCGACGGCTGGGCGGGGTCGCGGACGTCGGGGCCGAGGTTGCGCTCGTAGTTCCCCTCCCACTGGACCCACGAGGGCCGCACCGACAGGCACCGCAGCTCCGAGCGGCGCACCGCCGCGTCCATGAGCTGCTCGCCGAAGTGCTTGGCGATGGCGTAGGGGTCCTGGGGCCGGATGGGGTGCTCCTCGTCGACGGGGAGATAGTCGGGCAGGAACGGCCGCTCGGGGAAGAAGTAGCCGGGCACGGTCTCCGACGAGACGTTCACGAAGCGGCGGGCCCCGAACCGGACCGCCGCCTCCAGCACGTTGAAGGTGGCCATGAGGTTGTTGCCGAAGACCACCGACGGCGGGTTGTGGAGCGGGTCGGGGATGGCGGCCGCGTGGACGACCGCGTCGGCCCCCCGGACCACGGCGTCGGCGTGGCCGGCGTCGGTCAGGTCGGCCTGCATGTAGGCGGGCTCGTCGGGGGCCTGGCGTTCGAAGGTCGGACGGGCCAGGTCGGTGGCGACCACCTCGTGCCCGGCGTCCCGCAGCGCCGCCGCGACCGCGCCTCCGACCTTGCCCCTTGCCCCCGTGACCAGCACCTTCATACCCGGACCTCCACGGATCGACGCCCCCTTGTCGGCCACCAGCGCATCCCCTGCCCGGCGGCGAAGTCAAGGGTTGACCTCTCCCGCGGCCGGGCCGACCATGGAGCCGGGCAGCACCTTCCTCCCACCTCCCCCGGTCGCAACCCGGCAGGCTTCGCCTGACCGTCTGGACCGCCGGCGCGAGCGCCTGAGGGATGCAGCAGGCGCCGCCGCGCTCCGAACCTACCCGATCCGACCCGCCCCGGCCCAGGCGCACCACCCACCTGGGCCGCGACCCCGACACCATCGCGCCCAGCTCCGAAAGGGGGCAACCGTGAGCATGACCATCCGGCGAGGCCGGCACCCGGCCAAGCCCCCCGGCGACCGCCGCCGGCGGGGCGGCCCGGCGATGGCCACCGTGCTCGTCGCCTACCTGGTCGCCGCCTTCGTGCTGCTGGCCACCGTGTACGCCCTGCGGCCGCACCAGGGCGCGGCCCCGCCGGCGCCGACCTGGGACTACCAGCGGGAGATGGTCGCGCTGGAGGGCGGGGGCGCCCTCAACGCCTACGCCCGCTGGGCCGTGCGGTCCACCGCCTGGCTGACCCGGGGCTCGATCGAGCGCCAGCGCGACGTGCACCGGCTGAGCCCGCTCGACTTCCTGGCCGGGGAGGCCGGCGCGCGTTCGCTGGCCGCCTGGCGTGAGCGCCACCGCCTCCCCCTCCAGGGCGCCACGCTGGCGGCCGCCTTCGGCCTGGCCGCCTGGGGCACCATGCGCCGGCGCGCCGGGCGGGTCTGGCTGGTCGCCCTGCTGATGCTGGTCGGGCTCACCGTGCTGGTGACCAAGCCGCAGACCGCCACGCGGCTGGCCGGCAAGGCCGGCGTGGCCGTCCCCAACCTGGTGCTCGGGGTCGGGGTCAAGGGCGACCCGAGCGGGTCGGTGGCGGCCGCCCCCGGCTCCGGGCCGGCGCAGCGGACGATCGCCGGCCGCTACTGGACGGCGTTCGTGGGCGAGCCGCTGTCGCGGCTGCAGACCGGCACCACCGTGCTGGCCACCGCCCCGCCCACCGACAAGGCCGGCGTGCTCGGGTTCCTGCGCGGCCGGGTGACGGCGGCGGGGGACTGGGCGGTCGGGCGGCACGGGCCGGAGCGCGCGATCATCGCCACCCTCGCCCTGGTGTACGTGGTGCCGTTCGCGCTGCTGCTGGTCGCGCTGGCCATGCTCGCCGCCTGCGCCCAGGCCATGGTGTGGCTGCTGTGCCTGACCGGGCTGCTGGTCGCCCCCCTGGCGGCCGACCCGCGCCGGCGCCGGGCGCTGCTGCGCCTGTGGCTGCTGCCCCTGGCCGCCTCGGTCGGGCTGCTCGCCTGCTCGGCCTTTGGCGCGCTGGTGGTCGTGCGCGCGGCCGAGCTGACGCACGCCGCCGACGCCTACCTCGGCATGCTCCTGGCCGGGTCGACCGCCCCGGTGCTGGCCGCCGTGCTGGTCGTCCGCCACCTTGCCCGCCGCCGCGCGCAGCGGCAGGGCCCGTCCCGCCGCCCGAAGGCGATCGTGGTGCGGGGAGGTGTCGCCTGATGGCCGGCGCGCGCTCCCGCGGGGGGATCCCGGCCCGGCTTGCGCGGCTCCGCGGCCGGCTCGGCGCCGCCACGGCGGCGGCGGCCCGCCGGGCGCTGGTGGCGGCGCGCGGGGAGACCGCGCGGCGCCTCGGCCGGCTGGCCACGCTCACGGTGGTGCTGGCGGTGCTGGTGGTCGTCCTCTACGACCACGGCGACGTGCCGAGCGCGGCCGCCCGCAGCTCGCCCGGCGGCGCGCGTGGCCCGGCGGCCGGGCACGCTGGGCCGCCCGCGGCGCCGACGGGCCCGGAGGGGTCGGGGGAACCCCGAAGGGGTGCCCCTCCGGAGGGGTCCGGCCGGGGGACGGTCGGGGCCCAGGCCCGGCCGGGTGGCGGCCGCGGGGGGGCGGCCACCGCGGGCGGCCGCGCCGCGCCGGGAGCGGCGGGGGAGCGGCCGGTGAAGCGGTCCGCGAAGCCGGCGGAGGTCGCCGCCGACTGGTACGCGGCCCGCCACAAGCTGCCGCGCAGCCGGGTGCGGCCGCTGCAGCAGGACCGGCTCTCCGCCAGCCAGGTCCGGGTGCTGGTCCTCGCCGAGGCCGGCAACGGCAAGCTGCGGACCGCGCTGGTTCGGGTGCGGCTCGGCCCTGGGGGCTGGGAGGTCCGGTGAGGGATCGGGCGAGGCTGGCCGGTGGGGGAGCGCTGCTCGCGCTGCTGCTGCTCGGCCTGCTCGGCGGGGCGGCGTCGCCGGGGTTCCCGGTCGCCGCCCTGCCCGCCGCGGTCGGGCGGGCGGTCGCCGGGGCGCTCGGCGGTGGGCCCGGCCCGTCGGCGACCGCCGGCGACCTGGCCGGCGGGCCGGACATCGGCGCCAGCGAGGCCGCCCTGGCCGACGTCCCGTCCCGCTACCTCGCCCTGTACGTGACCGCCGCGGAGGCGTGCCCGGCGCTCACCTGGCAGGTGCTGGCCGCCATCGGCAAGGTCGAGTCCGACCACGGCCGCTCCAGCGCCCCCGGGGTCCTCTCCGGCGTCAACCGCTTCGGTTGCTGCGCCGGCCCGATGCAGTTCAACCTCCGCAACGGCCCCCCCTCCACCTGGGACACCTGGGGCGACGGCATCCTCGCCCACGTCTACGACCCTGCCCACGCCATCCCCGCCGCCGCCCGCAAGCTCTGCGGCGACGGCCTCGCGCAGCCGCACGCGGCCGCGCGCGACCCGTGCCGGCAGGTGCTGGGCTCGGCGGCGCTGCACGTCGCGCTGAGGCGCTACAACAACGCCTGCTGGTACGTGCACGAGGTCGTCACCCTCGCCCAGCGCTACACCCGCGCCGCCCCGCCGCTGGCGCCCTCCAGCGACCCGTTCGTGGTCGCGCTGGTCCACCACCCCCACCTCACCACCACCCGCAGCCACGGCTGCGACCCCGCCGCCGACCTGGCCTCCGGCAAGCTGGACCTGCGCGTCCAGTCGCTGCTGGCGGTCCTGGCCGAACGCCACACCATCCGCCTGTCGTGCCTTGCCACCGGCCACTCCCACTACGTCAAAGGCACCCACCGGGTCTCCAACCACACCCGCTGGCGCGCCCTGGACATCGACCGCGTCGACGGCCAACCCGTCTCCGCACACAGCACCGCCGCGCGGGCGCTGGTGGGGTGGCTGGACGGGCTGGAGGGGCCGCTGCGGCCGGTGGAGATCGGCTCCCCGTTCGACCTCGGCCGCCGCCCCTACTTCTCCGACGAAGGCCACCAGCAGCACATCCACGTCGGCTACGGGCCGCTGCTCGGCTGACGGCCGCCGGTGGGGGAGCGCCGTCAGCCGATGTCGAGGAAGATCTTCCCGCGGAGGGCGCCGTTGAAGCCGCACGCCTCCAGGGCCGCGCTGGCCCGGGACGAGGGTGGCTGCTTGGTGGCGCCCGTCCCGTAGATCTCCCGCCGCGCGTCGGTGCCGGCGAGCCGGAAGATGCCGTCGGCCTTGGGGTCGGGGAAGTCGGCCAGGCCGTGCTCCCGCATGCAGCGGGCAAAGCGCACCAGCGCCGGGATGTCGGCCGGCGGCCGCGTCTCCTCACCGCGCGCCGCCGGCGGGAGCCGGTCCACGATCGGCTGGCAGGCCCGCAGCGCGCGCTCGGGCGGCGCCGGCGTGCCTTCGGGGAAGTGGGGCTGGCCGTCGCCGTCGACCTGCGGGTCGGGCAGGTTCGGCGCGCCGTTGGCGCGGACACAGCGGACCCACTCTTGCACCAGGGCGGCGGCGTCCCGTGGCCTGGTCGTCGCCGTCGCGGCGGTCGAGTCGCTCCGGGCCGTGCACCCGGCCAGCCCGGCGAGCAGGAGCACCCCCACGAACCCATGCCGGCACCGGCTGATGGATCGCATGACGCCTCCTTCGGCTCGCCCGCGGACCGCCGCGTCAACGCGAGGCTCTCAGGCTGGCGTCGTGGGCACAGCACCCCCCGGTGGGAACGTCCATGCCCCTATTCGGGGATGCCGGCTGCCCCTCCAGGGGGGCCGCTCGCTGGATGCGACCCTCGGCCTAGCCGGCTTGCACGCCGTCGAGCAGGTGCGTGAGCGCCGGGTTGTCGATGCCGGCGGCCAGCAGCCGGGCCGACGCCAGCGCCGCCGGGTCGCCGAGGCGGCTGCGGTGGAGGTGGGCACGAACCACCAGCTCGCGCATGTCGCCGCGCGCCGCCAGCGACGCCAGGGTGTCGACGAGCCGGTGGGCCCCGGCCTGGTCGTGCCGGTCCAGGGCGGTGGCGATGCTGGCGTCCAGGACATAGGCGCTGACCCACTGGTAGCGGTCGGTCACCCGGTTGCAGCGCAGATGCGCCTCGGCCAGCCAGGCGGTCGCGGTGGCATGGTCGCCGCGGGTGGCGTGCAGCAGGCCGAGGCCGCGGGCGGCCATGCCCTCCCAGCACGGATCGCCGAGCTGGCAGGCCAGCGCCCAGGCGTGCTCGAGCTCGTCGCCGGCGGCGTCGAGGTGGCCGGCGCGGAGGTCGAGCTCGCCCTTGAGGGCCTGGGGCCACGGCAGGAACGCCATCCACCGTTGCTCGCGCACCAGCTCCAGGGAGCCGGCGAGGGTGGCCGCCGCCTGGCTGCGCTCGTCGCGCAGCAGGTGCGCGCGGGCCAGGTTCGCCAGCGACCACGCCTGCTGCCGGTGGTTGGCGGCGCGCCGGGCGCGCTCCACGGAGCCTTGCAGGTGCTGGAGGGCGGCGGGGTAGTCGCCCATGTCGGAGGCGTTCATGCCGCGCACGCCTCCGCGTCCGCGCATGCCCGGCGGAGGCAGTCGATGCCGGCCTGGACGGCACCGGCCGCGATCGCCGCCCGGCCCGCCTCCAACTGGCTGGCGACCGCGGCCCGGCCGCTGACCGGCAGGCGCACCGGCGAGCCGGCCGGGGTGGCCGCCGCGTGGTGCGCGGTCACCGCGGTGGGCCGGTCACCGGCCCGGGTGGCCAGCCGGACGGCCTCGTGGAGGACCGCCGCGCCCTCCTCGTCGCGACCCCGGACGGCGTGGACCAGCGCGCCGCCCAGGGCGGCCAGCGCCTGGCCCTGCAGCGCGGGGTCGGCGCACGCCGCCGCGTCCGCGCAGGCCCGGCGGAGGCAGTCGATGCCGGCCTGGACGGCACCGGCCGCGATCGCCGCCCGGCCCGCCTCCAACTGGCTGGCGACCGCGGCCCGGCCGCTGACCGGCAGGCGCACCGGCGAGCCGGCCGGGGTGGCCGCCGCGTAGCGCCGCGGCCCGGTCGCCGGCCGCGGCCAGGCTGCGGACCAGCAGCTCGTGGTTGCCTTCCTCCAGCGGGTTGCGGGCCACCACCCGCGCCGCGTACGCCACCGCGGCCTCCGCCCGCCCGGATGCCAGCAGCGACAGCGCCGCCTCGCGCAGCCTGGCCTCGACCGCCGCCGCCAGCCGGTGCCGCTCCACCACCAACCAGGACTCGAACGCCGGGCTGGCCGCGATGCTGATGCCTTCCAGCAGCTCGCCGCCGAGCTCCAGCAGGGGTGCGGGGTCGGCCGGCTCGACGGTGACGGCATGGAGGTCGACGTCCAGGCCAGGACCGAGGGTGGTGGCGACCGGGTCGCCCCCGAGCAGTCCGGGCGCGCCGAGGGCCCGCCGCAGCTCGGCGAGCGTCCACCGCAGCGCGCCCAACGGGTCGTCGGCGTCGCTGAACAGGAGCTCGGCCAGGTGACGGCGGCCAGGCGGGCGGTCCGCCAGCAGCAGGTAGGCCAGTAGCGCCCACGCCTTGCGCCCGCGCGGCGGGGGAGCCGGCCCGCTGTCGCGCTCGATGGCCGGCGGCCCCAGCAGGCGGATGGTCAGCGCCACGAGTCCACTCCTCGACGACATCCTCGCCCAGCCGGGCACCGGCGACAAGCCAAGCCGGCGGCGGCAGCATCCGACCTTGGCGTGTGATCCCGCGTGTGACCACGCGGTGCGCTGGCTCACCCGGGCGACAAGGTGGCACGCAGTGCGCCCAGGAAGTAGGCCCATCCCCGCTGGTGATCCTGCACGGTCTCGGGAGGCAGGCCGTGGTGCACCAGGCGCACGATGGTCGCGCCGTCCTGTTCGACGAGGTCGACACCTCCACGGTGGTGCTCTCGGGCGGCACGCCCATCCGGCCGTCCTCCCAGCCGTAGGTGAAGACCAGCCGTCGGTGCGGGACCAGCTCCACGAACCGGCCGGCCACGCTCGCGCCGTTGGAGTGCGTCCATCGCAGGACCCCGCCCGGCGCGGGATCGGCGGTGGCCTCCGGGCCGATCCATCGAACCAGGCCCTCGGCGGTGGTGAGGTGCGCCCAGACCACCTCGATCGGAGCGGCGATCGTCACCTCGTAGGAGGCAAGCCTCACGGCCGGTCGCCGGCCTCGGCGGCATGCTTGAGCGCCAGCAGCGCCGGCCCCCAGAGGTCGTCCAGCTCCGCGCGGAGCCGCCGGAGTCCGTGCAGGTCCACCTGGTACAGGCGCCGCCGCCCGTCCACCCGTCCCCGCACCAGGCCCGCGTCCCGGAGGACCTTGAGGTGTTGGCTGGCGGCCGGCTGGCTCACCCCGATCCGCTCGGCAAGCTCGCCGACGGGCAGCTCCCGGTCCAGCACCAGCCGAAGCATGGCCCGGCGGCCGGGATGGGAGATCGCCTCGATGGCTGCCTGCATGATGACATCTTAGCTGAATGGGCATGAACCGGAACCCCGACGTGGACCGGTGGTTCGAGCAGGCCGACCACCCGCTCGACGCGACGATGCGGCGCGCCCGAGACATCATCCTCGGGGCGGACGGCCGAGTGACCGAGTCCATCAAGTGGAAGACGCCCACCTTCGCCTACCACGGCAACATCGCCAGCTTCAACCCGTCCAAGCGCCTGCTCAGCATCATGTTCCACCGAGGCGCCGAGATCCCGGGCGAGCATCCGCGCCTGGAGGGCGACGGCAAGCTCGTCCGCACCATGCGCTTTGCCGGCCTGGAGCAGCTCGAGGCCGGCAGCGCCGACCTGGAGGCCGTCATCCGCGCCTGGTGCGACTGGAAGGCCGGCTCCTCGGAGCCGGGTTGAGCGCCGCGCCATGGGCAAACGCTGGCCGCCGGACCCGATGCACCTCGCCTCCGAGGATCCCGCAAGGACGCGACACGCCAGCCGACGTTGTGGACAACGTCGGCCAGAGTGTCCTGGCCTGGGCATAGATTCGCTTCATGACCAGAAACCGCCGTTCTGAGCTGGAACGACTGGTCAACCGCACCGTTCTTGGACCGACCCACCCGGAGCTGGGAACCTGCTGGCTGTTTACTGGGACGACCACCCCCTATGGGCGCATCGCCAAGGCCCAGGACAGCTACACCCACCGGCTGGGCTGGAAGCTGCTACGCGGCGCGATCCCGGAGGGCATGGAGCTACACCACCGTTGCGGCGTCTACGCCTGCTGGAGTCGACGGTATCGCGCTGCCGGCACGGTTCTGGAAGAAGGTCGACAAGAACGGTCCAGTTCCTCCACTACGGCCAGAGCTGGGACCGTGCTGGCTCCACGAAGGAACTCCGGAGAAGGCAACCGGCTACATTCGTTGCGAGATCAACCGGGTGCGCGACTACGTCCACCGGTTCGTCTACCGAGCGTTCGTTGAGCCGATTCCCGACGGCAAAGAGATCGACCATCAGTGTCACAACGCCGACCCTTCCTGCCCCAGCGACGCGTCCTGCTTGCACCGTCG
>WNGA01004293.1_pt1 | contig 30125 bp, 35 predicted proteins | sample 5400061 | NCBI WGS metagenome assembly WNGA01 (sample SAMN13153366, study PRJNA577476) | soil metagenome | isolation source: 100 cm soil or saprolite under grassland replicate 2 | place: USA:California | collected 2016-06-15
GATCACCGTCGCCGACCTGAAGGGGACGCTGCTCCATCTCGCTCGCGCGCTCTTCGGCGAGGAGCGCGAGGTCCGGTTTTCGACCGACTTCTTCCCGTTCACCGAGCCCTCGTTGGGGATGGCCGTCTCCTGCTTCCTCTGCGACGGGGCCGGCTGTCGCACCTGCAAGTTCACCGGTTGGATCGAGCTCCTCGGCTCCGGCCTGGTCGATCCGAACGTGCTCCGCAACGTCGGCTACGACCCCGAGGAGGTCTCCGGCTTCGCCTTCGGGATCGGCCTCGAGCGGATTGCGATGCTCCGCCACGGCGTCCCGGACATCCGCATGTTCTGGGAGAACGACCTCCACTTCCTCAGGCAATTCTGATGCGCGTTCCGCTCAACTGGCTGCGCGACTACGTGGCCGTGGACGCGCCCGTCGAGGAGCTGGCCGAGAAGCTCGGGACGGCGACCTGCGAGGTCGAGCGCATCATCCGCCGTGGTGTCCCAGACGAGGACGGAAACCTTGGGCTCTACCGGGTCGGGCTCGTGCTCGAGGCGGGCAAGCATCCGAACGCCGACCGGCTCCAGCTCTGCCGCGTGGACGTGGGGGAGGGGGAGCCGCGCCAGATCGTCTGCGGCGCCTGGAACTTCGGTGCCGGCGCCACGGTCGCCGTGGCGCTGCCCGGGGCCGTCTTGCCCGGTGGAACGAGGCTCGAGGAGGCGAAGCTTCGCGGCGAGGTCTCGCGTGGAATGATCCTCTCCGAGCGCGAGCTCGAGCTCGACCACGATCACATCGGCATCCTCGTTCTCGAGGGTGGGCCCGAGCCGGGCACCCCGCTCGGCGACGTCTTCCCGCTCGGCGAGGACGTGCTCGAGGTCGAGACGACGCCGAACCGGCCCGACCTGCTCTCCGTCTACGGCGTCGCACGCGAGGTGGCGGCTCTGTACCGCGCCGACCTGGCCCCTCTGGACGTGTCCGGGGGTCAGACCCCGGGACCTGGCCAAGAGGAACAGGTCGAGGTCATGGTCGAGGATCTCGATGGTTGCCCGCGTTACATCGGGCGGCTCTTCCGCGAGGTCGAGATCCAGCGCTCGCCGCCCTGGTTGAAGGCGCGGCTCGTCGCCAGCGGCATGCGCCCGATCTCGAACGTCGTCGACGTGACCAACTACGTGATGCAGGCGCTCGGCAACCCCCTGCACGCCTTCGACCTGACCAAGCTCGCAGGCGAGCGGATCGTCGTCCGCCGCGCGGCCACCGGCGAGACGATTCGCACCCTCGACGGCGAGGAGCGGCGGCTCGAGCCGAGCGACCTCGTCATCGCCGACGCGTCGAAGCCCGTCGCGCTGGCGGGGATCATGGGCTCGGAGGACAGCGAGGTTGACGAATCGACCACCAGCGTCCTGCTCGAGGCGGCGAACTTCGAGCCGATCGGGATCCTGAAGAGCTCCGAGCGGCTCGGCCTGCGCACCGACGGCTCGAACCGCTGGGAGAAGGGCGTCGACCCCTATCTCGCGGAGCCGGCAGCGCATCTCGCCACCGAGCTGATCGCCGAGCTCTCCGGCGGGCGCTTGACCGGCGAGACCGAGGTCGCAGGCGAGCTTCCCGAGCGGCCGGTCGTCGCCTACCGCCCGCAGCGCGCGGACGAGCTGATCGGGCTCGCAGTCGATCCCCTCGAGCAGCGGCAGATCCTGGAGAGCCTCGGCTTCGATGTCGCCGCCGACTGGAAGGTCATCGTTCCCACCTGGCGCGCCCGGGACGTCTCCCGGAAGGCCGACCTTGTCGAGGAGGTCGCCCGGTTCCACCTGCACGAGATTCCGTACACGCTCCCGCTGCGCCGCGAGGTGGCGGGGCGCCTGACCCGGGAGCAGCGGCTGCGGCGGCTCGTGGAGGAGGTGCTCGTCGGTTGCGGCTGCTCCGAGATCTACACGTCCAGCCTGGTGGTCGACGATCCCAACTCGGGCGCGATCCGGCTGCCGACGCCTCTGACGGCCGACCAGGCGGTGCTGCGGACGACCCTGCTCGACGGCCTCATCGCCACGGCGCGGCGCAACCTCGACGCCGGCAACGAGGGGATCCGGCTATTCGAGCTCGCCCGCGTCTACCTGCCGCCCGCCGACCCCCGTCCGGATGAGCGCTGGCACGTCGGCGCGATCGTCGAAGGCGGCCTGCCGCCGGCCAAGGGGATGCTCGAGACGCTCCTCTCGGCGCTGAAGATCGAGCCCCGCTTCGAGCGTACGCAGGAGTCGTTCCTCCACCCGGGCAAGACAGCTCGGCTCGAAGGCGGCTGGGTCGGAGAGCTCCATCCCGAGCGGCTCGAGGGGAGCTGGGGCGTCTTCGAGCTCGATCTGCCAATGCTGTTCGCGCACGTTCCGGAGCGGCTGGTCTTTGAGGACGTGATCACCTATCCGGCGCTGCGCCAGGACCTGGCGTTCGCGGTCGCCGAGGAGGTCCCGGCGGGCGAGCTCGTCGAGGCCGCCCGTGAGGCCGCGGGCCCCGAGTTGCGGGAGATGCGGCCGTTCGACGTCTACCGTGGGGAGCAGGTCGGCCCGGGCCGCAAGTCGATCGCGTTCGCGGTCGTCTACCAGTCGCCCGAGCGGACGCTCACGGACGAGGACGCTGCGGCGCTCCGCGAGCGGATCGTGAAGGCGCTCGCCGATCGCTTCCGCGCCGAGTTGAGGGCCTAGATGACGGACCTACACACGTTCTGAACGGCTGAGAGATACGTCCGGCCCTCCTTCGAGGCTGTGGGGGTCTCGCCAAAGACCACGGCTCGAAGGAGGGCTCGGATGCGCTTTCACCGTAACGCGAAGCTCGGATTGGCTGGCCGCTACGCGCTGGTCAAGACGATCAAGCAGGGCTGCTCGGCGCGTGAGGCGGCGAGATGCTCTGGCGTCTCGCCGGCGACCGCTTGTACTTGGTGGCGGCGGTGGCGATCGGCGAGTCCGGAGGAGCGGCGGACGCTTTCGTGCCTATTTGATCGGTCGAGCCGGCCGCACCACTCGCCGCGGATGCTGCCGGCAGGCGAGCAGGCGCGGATCTGCGCCGAGCGGCTCCGCAGCGGCCACGGCCCACGGCCGATCGCTGCCCGGCTCGGCTACGCGCACGCGACGGTCTGGAAGACGCTCCGCCGCGGCGGCTGCTCGCGGCCGCAGCCGAAGCCGCGCGGGCCGGCCCGCCGCTACGAGTGGCCCTGCCCCGGCGATCTGCTGCACGTCGATTGGACGACGCTCGCCCGCTTCGCCGAGCCGGGGCACGCGGCGACCGGGGACCGCACGAGCTCGGCGGAGAAGAAGCGGCGCCGGCTCGGCTACGACGTCGGGCACGCGATCGTCGACGACCACTCCCGCTTCGCCTACGCCGAGGTGCTCGCCGATGCGAAGGCGCAGACGGTGACCGGCTTCGTCGAGCGCGCGCTTGCCGCCTTCGCCGAGCAAGGAATCGAGCCGCGGCGGCTGATGAGCGACAACGCCTGGAGCTACGTCAAGAACCGCTCGCTCCGCCAGCTCCTCGCCCGCCGCGGGATCCGGCATCTCACAATCCGGCCGCGCAGGCACTAACGGCAAGGTCGAGCGCTTCATCCAGACACTCGAGCGCGAATGGGCCTACGGACTCGTCTACGCCAGCTCCGAGCACCGCCGCCGCGCCTTGCCATACTGGCTCGACCACTACAACCGAGGCAGACCACACAGCTCACTCGGAGGCCGACCCCCGATCAGCCGCGTTCAGAACGTCCATAGGCAGGACACCTAGAGAGAGGCGGGCGCGAGCCGCTCTGCCAGCGCCTCGAGCACCTTCAGCTGGATCTGAGGCTGCTCCTCCAGCAGGCGCCGGAAGGACCGGTCGGTGATCACGAGCGTGTGCACTGGCGCCGTGGCGGTCACGGTCGCCGTGCGGGGCGTGCGCGAGACGAGCGCGATCTCGCCGAAGAAGTCGCCGGGCCCGAGCGTGTTGATGCGCCGGCCGTCCTTCGTCACCTCGGCGCTCCCCTCGAGCAGCACGAAGAACTCCCGCCCGCGCTCGCCCTCCCGGATCAGCACCTTGCCCTCGCGCAGGTCGATCTCGTCGGCGATCCCGGCGATCTGGGCCAGCTCCCGCTTCGAGCACTGCGCGAAGAGCGGCACGTGTCGGATCCACTCCACCTTCTCGTTCCGACGCAGCACGGAGCGGAGTCTATGCTCCCGCCCCGGTGGAAACCGAGAGCGCTGCTCGCGCCGTATGGCCTACCGTGACCACGCCGATCGCAGAGGAGGATCGTCTCGTGCGCAAGCTTCGACCATCGCTTCTGCTTCCGCTCGCCCTCGCCGCCGCCGTGCTGCTGCCAGGATCCGGCGGCGCCGCCCGCACGGCCACGACGCTGCACGCCACGGTGGGGCCGGGCTTCACGATCAACGTCAAGAACTCGGCCGGGGTTGGGGTGACGCGCGTCTCACCGGGCCCGTACTCGATCGAGGTGCGCGATCTCTCGCCGGACCACAGCTTCCACCTGCGAGGCCCGGGCGGCGTCGACCGCATGACCACGGTCCCGGGCACGGGCACGGTCACCTGGGACGTCACGCTCGTGAACGGCACCTACGCCTTCAACTGTGACGCCCATCCGGGGACGATGAAGGGGAGCTTCCGCGTCGGCATCGCTCCGCCGAAGCTGACCGGGCGCGTCGGGCCCGGCCGGACGATCTCGCTCAAGAACGCTGCGGGAGCGCTCGTCAAATCCGTCCCCGCTGGAAGCTACGAGATCGGCGTCCGCGACCTGACCAAGAAGGACAACTTCCATCTGCTCGGAGCCGGGGTGAACAGGCGGACCGGGATCAAGTTCCGCGGCTCCCGGACCTGGACGGTGGCCTTCCGGGCCGGCCAGGAGTACACGGTCCGCTCCGACGCCCACCCCAAGCTGCTACGCCGAACATTCACAGTGACGGGGAAGATCCCGCCCCCGCCGCCCCCGCCGATCGTGCGCTAGTCGCGGTCGCGATGTGCGCTAGTCGCGGTCGACCAAGGAGAACGGGCCGAACCGCGCCTTCGTTCTCCCCTCGCGGCCGCGCCGCATCAGCAGGCGCATGGTCGCCCCGATTCCGCCTGCCAGGAGGAACCCTGCGCCCAGAGCGGCGGCGGCCGCGACGGGGAGCTTCCCCTCGAGCTTCGCTCCGATGTCGGTCACCCTGTCGATCCCCGCGCGCAGGTCGCCGACGGCGCTCGCCAAGCGCTCGCGCTCGTTCTCGATGTCCTCGCGGACCTGCTCCGCGGTACGGCCGTTACGGGTTTCCATCGCTCCTCAGCGCCTCCGTCGTCCGCTTCGCCTCGCGCAGCGCCTGCTCCGGCACCGGCGGCGTTCCCTTCTTGATCGCCCTGAGAGCGAGCAGCCCGAGCACGAGCGCCAGCAGCACCAGCCCGCCGGTCACGATCAGGAGCGCCACCCAGGCGGACGTCGCCGTGGCGATCCCGGCCGCGGCCGCGCCGATCCCGAAGCCCAGGGCGAAGAGGAGGAAGGCTGCTGCCGCGAGGCCGAGGCCGATCCCCTTGGCGAGCGCGGCGACCTTGCGCTCGAGCTCGAGCTGCGCGAGCTCGAGCTCGAGCCGGACGAGCGCGCTCGCGTGCTCGGCGACGTTCTTCGCCGCCGGCCCGAGGCCGGGATGGGTCTCGTGCTCAGCCTCTCGGGTGTGCATGGCTTCTCCAGTCGATCACCTTCGCGATCACGATCCCGGCGACGAGCGCGGCGCCGACGACGACGAGCGGCGACGGGCCTCCAGCGCGCTTCTTGCTCTTCTTCGGGCGCGAGCCGAGCTGCGGTGCGCTCGGGGCTGCGGGCTGCGTCCCGGGCTCTTGGTCGGTCGGCGCCTCGCCGCGCGCACGTGCGGCGATCAGGGTCGGCTTCAGCTTGCGCAGGAACGCGGCGTCCTCGGTCAGCTCCTCGGCGAGCCACTCGCCGATACCGTCGCCGCGGTTGGCCGCGCGCCTGGCGAGCTCCTGGAGACGCTGGGCGCCTCGCTCGACGAGGAGGTCGGCCTTCGTCATCGCTTCTGGGGCGGCGCCTCGCCGGTCGCGATATGCCAGATCTTCGATGCCGTCCTACGCGCAGCCATCGTCGCGCCCGCCGCGAGGCCCCCGTAGAGGCCGGTCCAGAGCAGCTTCCGCAGCACGCCCGTTTGCTTGCCTGACGGTGACTCGGCCAAACCTGGGAGCTACTGTAACTCGATGGACCCTGGGGCGCGCCCGCTCGGGAAGGCGGAGCGGCAGCGGTTGATCGCGAGCGTCGTCTCGCGGCGGCGAATCGGCAGTCAGCACGAGCTGGCGTCCGCGTTGGCGCGCGCCGGCTGCCACGTCACCCAGGCCACGATCTCGCGGGACATCCGCGAGCTGCGGCTCGAGAAGACAAGCGATCCGCTCGGCCGGCCCCGGTACGTCCTGCCCGGACGGACGAGGGGCGCGGATCCCCGCGAGACACTCGTGGGCGTGCTCGGCCAGTTCGGCATCCGCGCGACGGCGGCGCAGAGCATCGTCGTCGTCCAGTCCGAGCTCGGCTCGGCGCCCGCGATCGCGCGCGCCCTCGACCGGACAGAGCATCCGAAGATCGTCGGCACGCTCGCCGGTGACGACACGTGCCTCGTGATCACGCGCGGCCCGAAGGACGCCCGCGCGGTTGCGAAGGAGCTGAGCTCGGCGATCGAGTGAGCGCGGGCGGGCCCACCGGACGACTGAACGGCGGACGGGCTCGGTCACACTTTCGGCACAGAGCCGCCACAGACACGCGCGCTTTTCCCGACTAGCCTCGCGGTGGGGAGGAGGCCGGGCGCGCCTTAATCAAGGGACCAGCCGCTACTCCGGCAGGATCCGCTCGCTCGGCGGCGGCTCGTGGTTCTCCCCGAGCCGCTCGAACTCGTCGGCGCCGATCGACAGGCGGACGCGGCCCTCCGTGATCTCGGCCACCTTCTCGGCGGGCACGTAACGCGGCCGGCCCAGGAGCCCGGTCGCCACCGTGAGGCCGCTGAAGATGTCATGCGTCGAGTCGCCGACCGTCTCCTCGACCTTCCCGACCTCGATCCCGTGGGCCGCCTCTACCCTCCAGCCCCGCTCGATCAAAAGCCAAGAAACAGGCTCAGCGGGCTGAAATGGTTTAGACGTCTCGAACTCCAGCGTGCAGCGGAGTGGCTGCAGGCCGCGAAGTCTGCGCGGGTTTCGTTCTCTGCGCGGGTTTCATACGCTCCGTCCGCCGATGTACCAGACCGGCCCCTGCGTCTGCACCGGCCGCGTGTCCGAAAGGGCGTGCAGCACCCGCACGCGCCCGCGGATCCCCTCCTCGTCGAGCCGCGCCAGGCAGCGCCGTGCCATCTCGGGCGAACCGCCGTAGCCGAACGAGCGCGCGACCCGGAACCGGAACCCGGGCTTGCCGCCGTAGCGGGAGGGATTCAGCGGCGCGAGCAGCAGTGCCGCCCGCTCGAGGTAGTCGCTCGAGGCGAGCTCCACTTCGGCGTAGAGGTCGCTCCAGTCGTCCGGCAGCGCCACCAGCTCCGCGTCCCAGGCGGGCACGAATCTCTGCGTCTCTGCCCGAGCGGCCGGAGCCGCGTCGCTGCTGCCAACGAGCTCGAGGTTGCCGTCGATCCTCTCCGCATCGAGCCGCGCAAGGAGTCGTCGCACGAGCTCCGGCGACGGCCCGGCGCCCCGTCGCGCGGCAAAGAAGGAGACGACCTTTCCGTGCCGGCCCGGATTCGCCGGACCGAGCAGCACCCCGGCCCGGTCGCAGTCGCCCGCGTCGGCGACGGTGAGCCGCAGGCGGGCATCGCTCCAGCCTTCGGGCAGGCTGCTTTGAACCGCCCGCCACTGGTCGACGAGTCCCACAATGCTGAGCATAAACTCAGGCTCGTGGCGAAGGTTGAGCGGAGAGGCACGCTGAGCGAGGAGCGCCTGCGCGACTTCCTGCGCGAGATGCTCCTGATCCGGCGGTTCGAGGAGAAGGTCGAGGAGCGCTTTCGCGCCGGCGAGCTGCCGGGTTTCCTGCATGTGGCGATCGGCCAGGAGGCCGTCGCGGTTGGCGTGTGCCAGGCGATGGACGACGGCGACGTCTTCGCCTCGACCCACCGCGCGCACGGCCACACGCTCGCACGCGGGACGCATCCGAACGCGATCATGGCCGAGCTGTACGGAAAGCTCGAAGGCTGCTCGCACGGCTACGGAGGCTCAATGCACCTCTACGACGTCGAGCGCGGGAACCTCGGCGCGAACGCGGTCGTCGGCGGCGGGCTCCCCGCCATCGCCGGCGCGGCACTCGCCTTCAAGCTGCGCGGCGAGTCGCGGGTTGCGGTCGGATTCTTCGGCGACGGGGCGACCAACATCGGCACCTTCCACGAGGCGCTGAATCTCGCTCAGCTCTGGCAGGTTCCGGCCGTCTTCGTCTGCGAGAACAACGGCTGGGCGGAGTCGACGCCCGCGCACCAGCAGCTCCCGATCGAGGATCTGAGCAAGCGTGCCGTCGCCTACGGGATGCACACGATCACGGTCGACGGGCAGGATGTCGAGGCCGTCCATCGCGCCGCAACACGCGCGCTGAAGCATGCGCGCGACGGCAAGGGGCCGGTGTTCCTCCTCGCCAACACCTACCGGCTGGTCGGCCATTACGTGGGCGATCCGCAGGTCTACCGGGACAAGGAGGAGCTGCGCGAGACGCGCGAGACACAGGATCCGATCAAGAAGCTGCGCGAGAAGACCGGCATCTCCGACAGCGACTTCGAGGAGCTCGACCGCGAGGCGCACGAGCTGGTCGATGCGGCCGTGGAGTACGCGAAAGCGGGGACCGACCCTAGACCGGAGGATGCTCTAAGGAATGTCTACGCGTAGCGCAGCTACGTCTAGACGCCGGTGCCAAACTTCAGTCTGGCTCCGGGGTGCATCGAGGTACGTCTATGCCTGAGCTGAGCTACCGCGAGGCCGTCCGCGACGCCCTCTCGAGCGCGATGCGGGACGACGAGGACGTCTTCATCATGGGCGAGGACATCGCCGAGATGGGCGGATCGATGGGCGTCACCGCCGGGATGCTCGAGGAGTTCGGCTCGGACCGGGTGCGGAACACCCCGATCTCCGAGATGGCGATCGTTGGCGCGGGGATCGGCGCGGCGATGCAGGGGATGCGGCCCGTGGTCGAGGTGATGTACGAGGACTTCACGACCCTGGCGATGGAGCAGATCGTCAATCAGGCAGCCAAGCACCGCTCGATGTCGGGCGGGCAGGTGAAGGTGCCGCTCACGATCCGGACGCAGGGTGGTGCCGGCTGGTCGCCCGGGGCGCAGCATGCGCAGCAGGTCGAGAGCTGGTTCGTGCACGTGCCGGGGCTGAAGGTCGTCTTCGCCGCGACGCCGGCGGACGTACGCGGCCTGCTCTGGTCGGCGATCTACGACGACAACCCGGTGATGTTCTTCGAGCATCGCACGCTCTACGGAATCAAGGAGGAGGTAGCAGACGAGCTCGAGCCGATCCCGCTCGGGCAGGCGCGGATCCACCGCGAAGGCGAGGACGTGACGGTGGTCGCCACGGGCCGGCTCGTGCACGAGGCGCTCGCGGCTGCCAAGGAGGCCGAGCGCGAGGGAGTCTCGGTCGAGGTGTTCGACCCGCGCACGCTCCAGCCGCTAGACGAGGACGGGCTCGTCGCGTCGGTGAAGAAGTCGAACCGCTGCGTGGTCGCGCATGAGGCTGTGGCGCGGATGGGGTTCGGCGCCGAGATCGCGGCGGTCGTGCAGGAGAAGGCGTTCGACTGGCTCGACGCGCCGGTCGAGCGGGTGGGGGCGAAGTTCGCGCCGATCCCGTTCGCGCCCGTGATGGAGGAGTACGTCGTCCCGCACGCGGCCGACGTGCTGGACGCGATCCACCGGACGGTGGGCCGTGACGGCGCCTGACCTGTCTGTTTCCGCCATGTCCGAGGGACAGTCCCTCGGACCGGTCCGGAGGGGACATGGCTAACGAGGTCAAGCTGCCGCGGCTCGGCCAGGGGATGGAGGCCGGCACGATCGTCAAGTGGCTCAAGTCCGAGGGCGACCGGGTCGAGAAGGGCGAGCCGCTCTACGAGCTCGACACAGACAAGGTGACCCAGGAGGTGGAGGCCGAGGCCTCGGGCGTCCTGCTCAAGATCGCCGTCTCGGAGGGGGAGGTGCCGGTAGGGCAGACGATCGCCGTCATCGGCGAGGAGGGCGAGGATGTACTCGAGGTCGACGGTTCCGGCGCGGCTCGCGAGGTCGAGGAGCGCGAGGAAGAGGAGGGTTCGCCGGGCCCGCAGCGCGAGCCGGAGCGCGAGCTTGGCCGCGAAGGCGCCGCCGACCAAAGCGAGCAGGAGAAAGAGATCAAGGCCCCGGTCGCCCAGCGCGACGGCGGCCGCGTCAAGGCCTCCCCGCTCGCCCGCCGGATCGCGCGCGAGCGCGGGATCGACCTCGCGGCGCTTTCCGGCACCGGGCCCGAGGGCCGCATCGTCGCCGAAGACGTCGAGCGCGCCGGCGCTCAGCCGGCGCCCGTCGCGGCACCCACCGCGGCCCCGGGCGAGGTCGAGGTCGAGCAACTCTCCTCGGTCCGCCGCACGATTGCGCGACGGCTGACCGAGGCGTGGCAGGCGCCGGCGTTCCAGATCGCGATGTCGGCCGACATGACCCGCTCCCGAGAGCTGCACCGGCGCCTCGTCGAGCTCGCCGAAGAGGAGGGCACGAAGCCGACCCTCACCGACGTCCTCACGAAGGCCTGCGCCGCCGCGTTGATGCGCCACCGGGCCGTCAACGCGCGCTTCGCCGGCGACTCGATCGAGCGCCACCCGAGCGCGGACATCGGCCTCGCGGTGGCGATCCCCGACGGCCTCGTCGTCCCCGTGATCCGCGGCTGCGAGCACCTGACGATCGCCCAGCTCGCCGCCGCCCGCGCCGACGTGGTCGGCCGCGCCCGCGGCGGGAAGCTCAAGCAGGACGATCTCGAAGGCGGCACCTTCACCGTCTCCAATCTCGGCATGTACGGCGTCGAGCAGTTCGTCGCCGTTCTGAACCCGCCGCAGGCCGCGATCCTCGCGGTGGGCGCCGTCGAGGAGCGGCCGGCGGCGCAGGACGATGACGTGGTCGTCCGGCCGCTGATGACGATGACGCTCACCTGCGACCATCGCGCCCTCGACGGCGCGACCGCCTCGGACTTCCTCCGGTCGGTGAAGTCGTTCCTGGAAGAACCCGGCCTGATGCTCTAGAAGCCTGAGCCGTGAGGATCTGGTACCACGTCCGCGACCTCGACGCCGCCCTGGCCTTCTACATCGGCAAGCTCGGTTTCACGGAGACCTTCGTCGACGACGAGGCCCGCTGGGCGACACTCGATCTCGGCGACACCGAGGTCGCGCTGACCGAGGGCGAGCCGGATTCCGGCGACGAGGGCGGCGTGGCGACGATCGACGTCGAGGACGTGAAGGCCGAGCGCGAGCGGCTCGAGCGGGAGCAGGTGGAGGTCGGGACGGTGCTCGAGCTCCACGGGGCGATGCGACTGCTCGACGTCTTCGATCCGGACGGAAACCGGATCCAGCTCACCGAGGAGGTCTCGTGATCCGCCAGGCCGGCCCCCAGGACGTGCCGTTCCTGCGCGACATGCTCCGGCACGCGTACTACTGGCGCGTTTCGACCCTGCCCGAGTCCGGCGAGCCGCCACTCCAGCGCTATGTCGAGCGCTGGGGCCGGCCGGGCGACACGGCGCTGGTCGCGATCCAGGACTTCCAGCCGGTCGGCGCGGCCTGGTACCGACTCTTCCGGGAGGACAATCCCGGGTACGGCTTCGTTGACGAGCAGACGCCGGAGCTGTCGATCGCGATCGTCCCGAGCAGGCGCGGCACGGGCCTCGGCTCCGAGCTCCTGGACGCGCTGCTCGAGCGCGCGCGGGAAGACGGGCACGAGGCGATCAGCCTCAGCGTCGAAAAGGACAGCCCGGCGGTCGGCCTCTACGAGCGGCACGGATTCGAGCGCTTTCGCGAGGACGACGGCGCCTACACGATGCGCGCCGACCTCCGCCGCTCGTAGCGAGCTCCGGGGTAGCCGCACTCTCGCGCCTCCCCCAGTGGCCGGCGCGCCCTGGGGCCACCCCGAACCACCACCCGCGGTCGAGCCTAACCGGGAAATTCATACGAGTGTGAAACGGATCTGTGCCGGAGCTGCAACATCCAGGCCTACGCGGAGGAACGCGACCCGTCGCTAGGATCGCCTCGAATCCCCGAAGCGACCTCAAGCCAGGAGCGGAAGATGGACTGTGACGTTGCCGTCCTCGGCGGCGGCCCGGGCGGCTACACCGCGGCGATCCGGGCCGCCCAGCTCGGCGCCAACGCCGTCTGCATCGAGCGCGAGCCCGAGCTCGGCGGCACCTGCCTGCGCGTCGGCTGCATCCCGACGAAGGCCTGGGTGCAAACCGCCTTCGCCCTCAAGGAGGCCGAGGAGACCTTTCCCAAGCTCGGCGTCCAGACAGGTGCCCCCAGACTCGACTTCGCCACCGCCAACCGGTGGAAGGACGGCGTCGTCAAGCAGATGACCCAGGGCGTCGCCAGCCTCTTCAGGGCGAACGGGGTCGAGTGGGTCAAGGGTTCCGGCCGCTTCAAGGACGCGCACACGATCGCCGTCGACGGCGCAGAGGACGTCACGTTCAAGCACGCGATCATCGCCACCGGCTCCTACCCAGTTCTTCCGCCGATCGACGGGCTCGACTCCGATCGCTGCGTCGACTCGACGGGTCTCCTGGCCCAGACCGAGCTTCCCAGGCGCCTCGTCGTCCTCGGCGGCGGGATCATCGGCTGCGAGTTCGCCTCGATCTTCCAGCGCTTCGGCTCCGAGGTGACGATCATCGAGATGCTCCCGCAGCTGATCCCGCAGGAGGACGCCGACGCCGCGAAGGAGCTCACCAAGCAGTTCCAGAGACGCGGCGTCGCGACGCATCTCGAAACGACCTGCACCGGGGTCGAGACCGGCGACGGCGGCCTCACCGTGCACTTCGGCGACAGCCAGACCACGGACGCCGACCTGATGCTCGTCGCCACTGGCCGCGGCCCAACGGTGGAGAACCTCGGCCTCGAGCAGATCGGCGTCGAGTTCGACACGCGCAACGGGATCGCCGCCGACGAGCGGCGCCGCACCATCCAGGAGCACATCTACGCGGTCGGCGACTGTGCCGGCTACTGGCAGCTTGCGCATACCGCCTTCCGCGAGGGCGAGGTCGCCGCCGAGAACGCGCTCGGACACGATGCGGTCGTCGACAACCGCGGCGTCCCGCGCCCGATCTACACGGATCCCGAGATCGCGGGCGTCGGCCTGACCGAGGCGGAGGCACGCGAGCAGTACGGCGACGACGTCGCCACCGGCGTGTTCCCCTGGGTTGCCAACGCCCGCGCCGTGATGCAGAACGAGACCGTCGGCTGGGTCAAGTCGATCCACGAGACACGCTACGGCGAGCTGCTCGGTCTCGTCATGGTCGGCCCGCACGTGACCGACCTGATCGAAGCCGGGGTGATCGCGCTGGACGCGGAGGCGACGGTCGAGACGGTCGCGGACGGGATGGCCGCCCATCCAACGCTGAGCGAGGCGATCAAGGAGGCCGGGCTCGTCGCGCTCGGCCGGGCGATCCACCTGCCGAACAAGAAGCGCGCGGCCGCGACGACGTAGGACGCGGCCGTTCCGGCCACGTCCGCGGACTGTCCCCCGACACGGCTGGAACGGACATGGCCGCAGAGAGTCGTCACACCTCCGTATCCGAATCGTCACACTGGCCGTTCCAGAGCCATGGAGGCATCCCGCGCGGTGCGGCCGCGCGCGCGGAGGAAGTCTCTGCGGCGTCTTGCGCCGCTCGGGCGTAAGCGGTCCGAGCAACCCGAAGCCGAAGCCTTCGAGCAGCTCTACCGCAAGTACGCGCCCGAGGTCTACCGGTACGCACTCGCGCTGCTGTCTAACCCCACCGACGCCGAGGACGTCACGCAGACGACGTTCCTCAACGCGTACCGCGCCTTCCAGGGCGGCGAGCGCCCCCGCCGGCCGCACAACTGGCTGATCGCGATCGCCCACAACGCGTGCCGGATGCGCTGGCGCCAAGCCTCCGCCCGGCCGCGCGAGGTCGCGCTCGAGGAGTCACCCGAGCCGGCCGCGCCGGGGCCCGAGCACGAGCGTCCGAGCCTCGACGAGCTACTCCAGGCGCTCGCCCGGCTCTCGTTCAACCAGCGCGCGGCGCTCGTCATGCGCGAGCTCGAGGGCCGCAGCTACGGGGAGATCGCGGCGGTGCTCGGACTCTCCGTCGGCGCGGTCGAGGCGCTCACCTTCCGTGCTCGCCGCGGCCTTCGCCTCCACCGCAGAGCCCTCGGCGTGCTCACGACCGCTCCCCTGCCCGGCTCGCTCGCCTCGCCGCTCGCCGTGGGCGGAGGAGCCGCCGCGGCCGGCGGCGCGGCCTTCGGAGCCGACCTCGCGCTCAAGGCCGCAGCGGTCGTTGCCGCCGGAGCGGTCACCGCGGGCGTCGGCTACCGGAGCGTCGACGCGGTCGTCGGCCTGAGCCGCAGCGAGGCCGACGCGCCACAATCACGTGCGATCCAGCCGGGCGGCCACACCACAGCCGCGGCCACCCGCCACGCGCGGCGCGCCCACAGGCCGGCCGCCGGCCGCGACCGCCGGCGCCGAGCCGGCTCGAACGAGCGCACGGGCAAACCCGCGGTCGAGCCGACCGCGGCGAGCCGGCCCACCGTCGCGGAGCAGACAGCCGCCCCGCCGCCTCCACCCACGCCGGCCCAGGCCGTGATCGCGACCGTCGCCGCAGCCGTTCCGGTCCGGCTTCCGCCTCCGCCTCCGCTCCCGCTCCCGCTCCCGCCCCCGCCTCCGCCTCCGCCTCCGCTCCAGCTCCCGCCTTTGCCGGTTACCGTCACGACCCCGGCGATCCCGCCGCCCCCGCAGCTACCGTAACTCGGCACCGAGGAACGCCGCGAGGCCGGCCAGCGCCTCGTCCAACCGCGATGTGTCTCCCCACGCGCCGAGCACCGAGAGCGTCCCCTTCTTGCGATCGAAGCGCGGCTCGACCCGACCCACGAGCCGGTCGCCGACGAGGATCGGCAAGACGTAGTACCCGTACTCGCGCTTCCCCGGCGGGACGTACATCTCGAGCCGGTAGCGAAAGCCGAACAGCGCCTCGGTCCGGTCACGATCGTGCACCAGGCGGTCGAACGGCGAGAGGAGCGTGACCCGATCGTCCAGTGGAGCGTCGCCCAGGTCCGGGTGCGCGTGCCACTCGCCGCCCTCCAAGCGGACGCCGAGCGAGCGGAACCGCTGCTCGGCGAGCCGCCGCTCCGCCTCGTGCAGAGGCACCACCTTGGTCTCCGGGTACCAGCGCCCGGCGAGATCCCACACGCGCTGTCCGCCACGCCGCCCGACGACCGCCACCTCACCGCGGCGCTGGAGGGCCGCCAGCATCAAACCGACTTGCCGCTTCCCGAACCAGCGGTGCTCGCGCGTACGGTCCCCGGCCGACCGGTCCTCGAGCTCCCGCGCCAAGAGCGACCCGCGCCGGTCGAGCTCCCGCAGCACGTAGCGGCGGAAGCCGGCGTTTTGCTTCAGGAAATCTCGCCTCCACCGCTCCCGGCTGTACCGCGTAGCGCGCCGGCTTGCCCGCATCCGTGCCCGAAGGAGCGGAAGGGTCTCGATCGGCCAGATGAAGGCGTTCCACTCGAACAGCCGTCGCTCGACCCAGAGCAGGCGGTCGAGCTCCGCCGTGTCGAACTGCCCGAGCCGGCTCCAGAGGACGAGATGCTGCGGCGTCGCCACGGTCGCGATCGGGTCGAGCTGAAGAAATCCGAGCCGCCGCACGGTCTCGAGCACGCCCCGTGCGGAGCCGTCCAGGAGCTGCGCGCGCACCGCGATCCGCCGCGCCTCGTCCGAGCTCACCCTTCGAGTCACCTCAAACCCGCCACCTGAGCCAAAACCCCCTTCGGCGGGGTGCAAGAACCGCCGGAATCGGGCATCTTTTAATCCGTGACGCCAATCCTGGCGCAAAAACCGCGCTCCGACCGCGCCTTCGAGCGCCTATACCGCAAGCACGCGGGCGACGTCTACCGCTACGCGCTCGTCGTCCTGCGCAACCAGGCCGACGCGGAGGACGTCACCCAGACGACCTTCCTGAACGCCTACCGCGCGTTCGAGCGCGGCGAGCGTCCGCGCCAGCCACAGAACTGGCTGATCGCGATCGCGCACAACGTCTGCCGGCAGCGCTTCCGCCAGTCGCAGCGCCGGCCGAATGAGGTCGCCTTCGACGAGGACGTCGCCGAGGCGGTCGTCCACGAGGACGCTCTCAGCGCCGCGGACATTCGCCGCGCGCTCGGCCACCTCGCCTTCAACCAGCGCGCCGCGCTCGTCATGCGCGAGCTCGAAGGCCGCAGCTATCAGGAGATCGCCGACATCCTCGACGTCTCCGTGAGCGCCGTCGAGACGTTGATCTTCCGCGCCCGCCGCGCGCTGCGCGAGCAGCTCGAGGAGGGGATCACCTGCCACGATGCCGAGCTCGCGATCTCGCGCCAGCTCGACAACCGCCTGTCGCGTCAGGAGAAGGGTGCCCTGCGCGCCCACCTGCGCGAGTGCGACGAGTGCGCCCGCTTCGCCCGCAGCCAGCGGGCCCAGCGCGGCGCCCTCAAGTCGCTCTGCGCGATCCCGCTGCCGCAGTCGCTCGCTTCCTTCTTCGGCGGTGGCGGTGGCGCGACGGCCGTCGGCAGCGGCCTCGCCGTCAAGGCCGCGGTGCTCGGCGCCGGCGCGATCGTCGCGACCGGAGCCGGCTACGAGGGCGTCAAGCACGGCGTCTGGCACCCGCGCGCCCACCATGCGGCGGCCGCCCACCAAGCCGTCTCGCCGGCGGGGAACGACATCGACGGTGTTGCGCCCGCCACGCTCGCACCGCCTCCGTCCCGCAACACAGGCAACGATCTCAAGCCGTTCCGGATGGCGGCGGTCGAGGCGAGGCAGGCCGCGAAGCGCGGCGGTACTCACGGGAGCTCCATCGCCAAGATCGCCCGCGAGGCGGCTCCGGGCAGGCAGAAGCACCTCGAGGTCAGCACGCTCCCGCCCTCGAGGGCCGGTCGACCCGTGAAGACGCCGAAGGTCAAGACGCACACCCGCGCCACTGGGAAGAGCCACATCCCCGGGCAGACCAGGCGCCACCACTTGCCACCTCCGCCACCTCCGCCGCCTCCCAAGCGACACGTCCCGCCCGCGACGCAGCCGCCTGCCGAGCACCCGCCGCCGCCGGGTGCGACCCACGGCAACGGCAAGGCCATTCGCTAGCTGCTAGAACACCGGGGTGGGCATCGTCAACCGCCGCAACGCCGTGCTCGGCTGGGCCGTCTGGAAGGTCGGCAAGCGCACAGCGAAGCGCAAGGCGAAGGGCGTCACGCCGTCCGTCGAGGGTGGCCGGCCGAGCAAGTCCCTCCTCGCCGCCGGCGTCGCCGGAGTCGCGGGCGCGCTCGCCTTCTGGCGCAAGAAGAAGAACACCGAGAGCTCGAGCTAGCCGCCGCTCCCCACTAGACCGCAGGCCGGTTCCGGTCTAGCGTTGCTGGAAACCACCGAGCAGGGGAGAGGGCCATGCGCACCGAGTCTTCCGTCACGTCGATCACCTGGATTCCGTCCGAGGCGATCTCGGGCATGCCGAAGATGCCGTTCGAGCTCGGGATCGCCCACTACGACGACCCGCCGCCGGACCGGATCGAAGACATCGACGCGATGCACGAGCACGACATGTTCCGCGAGGCGAACGAGCTCAGGGCCTTCATCGAGGTCGAGGACGGCGAGATCGTCGGTCAGGGCTACTTCGGCCGGGGCCGGATCGGCGTCACCAGGATCAAGCTGGGCCCGCGCGAGCTCGCCTTCGCCGCGGTCCAGTACCCGCTCCTCCAGGCCGAGCCCGAGCTCGGCGACGGCTGGGTCAGGTTCGTCCAGTCTGCCGGCGGCCACATGGGCCTGCCCGCCCCGCGCCGCGTGAGCGGCAAGCCGTTCTTCCGGATCAAGTCCGCCTCCGCGTGGACGACCCTCGAGCTGATCATCTACGCCGACGGCACCTCGAAGCACAGGCTCGCCGGCGCGAGCCCGTTCCCGCGCCACTGGGTCTACGACAAGGACGGCAACCTGGTCGAGAAGTCCGGGACGATCGACTTCGACAAGTGGTACCGCGAGTCGCACGGGCCGAACACCCCCTGGGGCGACGAGGACTCGCCCGCTCTCGTCACCACCGTGGAGTCCGAGCTCGAGCGCGAGCTCTCCGCCTCGATCATGCGCGGCGACGCGAAGCTCGAGCGGCGCAACGTAAAGGAGGGCGAGACGCTGGTCGAGCAGGGCGCCGAAGGGACCGAGCTCTACCTGCTCCTGGACGGCGTGCTCGAGGTCGTCGTGGACGGCGAGCCCCTCGCCGAGGTGGGCCCCGGAGCGCTGCTCGGCGAGCGCGCGCTCCTGGAGGGCGGCCGCCGGACGGCGACGCTGCGTGCGAGGACGCCGGCCCGGGTCGCGGTCGTGCCCGCGGTCGCGATCGACGAGGCGGCGCTGCCCGAGCTCGCCGCATCTCACCGGCGCGAGCAGGGCTGAGCGGCCCAAGTCGAAACGCACATGAAGGCCTGACCCTTTCGGCCCTGTCCCGGGGTCAGACCCCCGGTCGTGTCCGTTCCGGACAGCTTCGAGGGTGAAATCCCTGCTCGCGTCGATTTGTAGCACGCTGGTCCCGTGCAAAGAAATCGGCTCGAGGGACATGTCCCGGGGTCAGACCCCGACGGGCGACCCCGACGGGCGGCGCCGAGGGCGTGGGAACGGCTCAAGAACCCCTAGCGTTTTCCGCCCGGCTGAGCGATCCTTACGGGCGGCGATGACGGACCTGACCGACGTCCTCGACGAGGCAGGCATCGAGTACGAGCTGCTCTCGCACGAGCACACCGAGCGCGCCGCCGACGAGGCGGAAGCGCTCGGCCTGCCGCCGACGGCGGTGGCGAAGACGCTCGTGCTCGCGTCGCCGGAGGGCCACGTCCGCGTCGTCCTGCCTGCCTCGGAGCGAATCGACCTGCGCAAGGTGCGCGACCACGTCGAGGGCGGGAAGAGCATCCACCTGGCGACCGAGGACGAGCTGGCGCGCGAGTACCCCGAGTTCGAGCTCGGAGCCGTCCCGCCGCTCGGCGGCGCCGCCGGCGACCGGGTGCTCGTAGACTCGCGCGTTGCGAAGCAGCGCTCCGTCGTGCTCGAGGCCGGCTCGCACGAGCAGTCGGTCCGACTCGAGACGGCCGATCTGCTCAGGTTGACCGCGGGAGAGATCGTCGACATCTGCAAGGAGGAGTAGTGAGCGCGAAAGTCGGAGATCGAGTCGTAGTCGAGGCCGAGCGGACGTCGCAGGTTCCGCGCCAGGGTGTGATCGAGGAGGTTCTCCAAGAGCAGCCGCTCCGCTGCCGCGTCCACTGGGACGACGGGCACGAGAGCATCCTCACCCCCGCGGCGGGATCGCTGCGCGTCGAGCCGAAGCGGCGAAAGGCGGCGCCGCGGAAGCGCCAGCCGAGCACTCGATGAGCTGACACTCGGGAGGCCGGGCCGGTCGTCCGGGCCCGCTCGCTACGCACGCGCGCCGAGGTCGCACGTTTGGGCATCCGCGTCGCCTGCAATTGTGTCGATAGAGCACGTCATGAACGAGCCGGACGAGTTCGCATACGACGCCGAGACATTCCCTCCCGGGTGCATCTGCCCGGACTGCCGCCGTCCCTTCGAGCACGGCGATCGCTACTCGCAGCGGCTCTTGTCTGCGAGCGCAGGCGTCACGCTCGTCGAGATCGTGTGCTTCCGGTGCGCCGTCGCACCCCTCGGCGAGGCACGTTAGGAGCGGCAGCCCGACGCCTGGACCGCTGGGCGCCGGGATGCCTGTGCGGCCCTATGCCCGAATCTGGATGTACCGCACGAGGTTGAAGGTCGTCGCGGGCGTGTGGGGCGGCTCGCCGACCGTCAGCTCGTCGGAGTCGATGCCGACCTCGATCCCGCTGCCCGATCCGGCCGCCGCCTTGAGCTTCTGGACCATGTAGTCAGCCCGCTCGAGCATCTCCGGACCCGTGTACTCGATCCGGAACCACTTCGGCTGGCCCTGGACGCGGAAGTAAACGAGCTCCTTGTCTCGCTCCTGCGCCCGCCAAACCTCGCCGATGACGTTGCCTTCGAGTTCATTGTGCGCCATCACTCACTCCTCTCCGTAGGGACTCGACAAAACGGTGGAGAGGACCGGCGGGCCGCGCGCCCGAGCCGTGCCGCAGCAAATGGATTGCGCGCGCATTGCGGCACCCCTGCTTTGCTGCTCTTACCTGCGTGGCGAACCTACTACCGTCCCTCGGCGCAGTCAACATAGGCGGCCCAGCGGTGGCCGGCCTTGAATCTGCGTCAGCGCAGATGCACGATCCGCCTGAGGTGGGGGAGATCGCCAAGGACGCCACGACGCGGGATGCCGAGCTCGGGCTGCTCGAGCGCTCCGGGTTCGTGGCGACACTGGACGAGTGCCTCGCCGACGCGGCCGGCGGGCGAGGGCGCGTCGTCCTCCTGGCGGGCGAGGCCGGCATCGGAAAGAGCGTTCTGGTCCAGCGCTTCTGCGAGGAACGCAGCAGCGGCGCGCGTGTCCTCTGGGGTGCCAGCGACGGTCTGCACACGCCGCGGCCGCTGGGGCCGTTCCTCGACATCGCCGCTTCTACGCACGGCCCCCTGGCGGAGGTCGTCGAACGCGGCGAGAAGCCGCAGGCGGTGTTCGCGGCCCTGGTCGAGGAGCTCGGCTCGATCAAGCCGACCATCGTCGTCCTGGAGGACGTGCACTGGGCCGACGAGGCGAAGCTCGACATCTTGATGCTGCTCGGACATCGAGCCGAAGGTCTCCCGGCCCTGGCCATCGCCACCTACAGGGACGACGAGCTCGACCGGGCGCACCCGCTCCGGTTCGCGGTCGGCGAGCTCGGCGTTGCGCCGGGCGTCCGCCGCCTTCAGCTGACCCCGCTCTCGCTCGAAGCCGTTACGCAGCTCGCCGGGCCCTACGACGTCGATGCCGAGGATCTCCACGGCAAGACGTGCGCTCGCGGGACAGGAGATCACCTATCTCGACGAGTGTCTGGCTTCCGGGATGCTCCGGGCCGAGGGTCACGCCGTGGCTTTCCGAAACGAGCTGGCGCGGCTTGCGATCGAGGAAGCGATGAATCCCCACCGCCGGGTCGTCCTCCACCGGGAAGCGCTGGGGGCGCTCGCCGATCCGCCCTCGGGCAAGCCCGAACCGGCGCGACTCGCGCATCACGCTGAATCGGCCGGCGACGCGGAGGCGGTGCTGCGCTTCGCACCGGCCGCGGCCGTCCGCGCAGCCTCGCTCGGCGCCCATCGCGAGGCCGCCGCCCAGTACGCACGTGCGCTCCGATTCGCCGACAGCGTTCCGCCGGAAATGCTCGGCGACCTCTTCGACCGCCGCTCATATGCGTGCTACCTGACGGGACAATTCGAGGAGGCGATCGAGGCACAGAAGCGCGCGCTCGAGTGCCACCGGACGCTCGGCGAGCCGCGCAAGGAAGGAGACTCGCTTCGCTCTCTCTCGCGGCTACTTCGCTACGTCGGACGGAACGAGGAAGCGGCGGAGGTCGGCCGCGAGGCGGTGGCGGTGCTCGAGCGGCTCCCACCCGGACGCGAGCTCGCCATGGCGTACAGCAACCTCTCGCACCTCTACATGAGCGTCGAGGACGCGGATGGAACGGTCGCCTGGGGCGAGCGCGCGCTGGAGCTCGCCGAGCGCCTCGACGACGTCGAGTCTCTCGTCTACGCCCTAATCAACATCGGCACGGTCGAGCTCCTCGCCGGCGGCCCCGAGGGCATCGAGAAGCTCGAGCGGAGCCTCGAGCTCGCCAGGCAGGCCGGTTTGGAGGAGCACGCGGGGCGCGCCTTCGTCGCCCTGGTCTGGTGGGCCCCTCGCGGCCGGTCGTACGCAGTCGCAGACCGCTACCTCGAGTCGGGTCTCGAGTACTGCGACGAGCGTGGCCTCGATCTGTGGCGGCTCTACCTCCTCGCGTACCGGGCTCGCACGGAGCTCGACCGGGGGCGCTGGGACGACGCGGTCGACTCGGCGGCGCTCGTGATCCGCAATCCCCGCAGCTCGCCCGTTCCCCGGATCCTCGCGCTTGCCGTGCTGGGGCTCGTGCGCGCGCGGCGCGGGGATCCGGCCCGGTGGCCTCCGCTCGACGAGGCTTGGGCTCTGGCGGAGCCGACTGCGGAGCTCCAGCGGATCGAGCCCGCGGCCGCGGCGAGGGCCGAAGCCGCCTGGCTCGAGGGCCGCCCGGACGCGGTCGCGGAGGCGACCGACGCCGCGCTCGACCTCGCAGTCCGACGGCACGCCTCTTGGGTGATCGGCGAGCTCGCGTACTGGCGCCGGCGGGCGGGGATCCGAGAAGAGATCCCGCCCGAAGCTGCCGAGCCGTACGCGGTCCAGATCGCGGGCGACTGGGCATGAGCGGCCGAGCTCTGGACCAAGCTCGATTGTCCGTACGAGGCCGCCCTCGCCCTGGCCGAGGCCGACGAGGAGGATGTCGTTCGCCGTGCGCTCGACGAGCTGCACCGGCTGGGCGCTCGTCCCGCCGCGAGCATTGTCGCGCGCCGTCTGCGCGAGCGTGGCGCGCGCGGCCTGCCGCGAGGTCCGCGCGTTGCGACACGGCGCAATCCCGCCAACCTGACGCCGCGCGAGCTCGAGGTGCTCGAGCTGGTCGCCGCGGGTCTCCGGAACGCGAGATCGCAGACCGTCTGACCGTCTCGCCGAAGACGGTCGACCACCACGTCTCCGCGGTGCTTCGCAAGCTCGACGCCCACACCAGGAGCGAGGCCTGCGCTGCGGCCCTCGAGCTGGGGCTCATCACCAAAGATCGGTAGCCGGAAGGCGCAACATGGGGAGTTCTCCCGATGCGGACGGAGCCGCCGCCGGTGCAGGCTCTGGGCCGGTGCGGCGATCAAGAGAGGTCCGCATCCTCGATCTCCTACTTCAAAGTGAGGTGACCATGCGCTCTCGTCTCGCAATCCTTGCCCTGTCAGACCGTCGGGCCGACGGGTTGACACCGCTGCCGCTTTGGGCGGAGAGTACTTACGACCATACGCAGCGAGAGGGGAGACTCTGATGCGGCGATTCATGATTCCGCTAGTAGCGGCGGTTGCGTTGGCGTTGCCAGTTGCCGCGGCCAGCCAAGCGGGCGGCCTCAGCCCGAAGCAGCTAAGTGACCATGGATGGACATGCTTCAACGTCGACGTTCCACCCTTTCCACCCCTGGGCGTACATTGCGCGGCACCCGGGCAGGAGTGGCCTCCTGCCACCGGCGCTAAAGCCGGAGTGAATCTCGAGGAGAGGCCGCGCTAGTGTCCGGCGGCCTCTCCCGCAAGTGCCCGGCGCGTGTGTTCCCGAGCCCGAGGACGGGCCCGCCCCTTTGACATAGGAGTCACGTCCTCGTGATCGACGAGTGCCCGGCCCGCGTCATTAGCGCCTCCGGCGCCATCCCGGCGGCGGCGTCCGTGCGGGGCCGGACGTAGCCCTCAATCCCGGCCCGGTTGAGCGCCAGCCGCACGATCTCCGCCGTACCCTCCCGCGCCGCCGCACGGGCTCCACATCCACTGCCCTTCCTATCCACGCAACTCGGCGTCACAGGGCAGAAGAGGGCGTGAGTTTCACATAGCCTCTAGCGCCCCTGGCGGTTCTCGCCCTCGCCGGCACCGCCTCTTCCGCGTCCAGTGCCAGCAAGGCTCAGGCCGTGGCGGCGGGCTGGGACTGCAGCCCCAACATCACGATTCTCGGCTACTTCCACTGCGCCCCGCCGGGAAGCCGGCGCTTCTCGATCTGATCACCGGCGCGGCCGCGCCTCGGCTTCGTCCAGCGTGCCGCTGCGGCTGACGACGATCCGGTAGTTGGGCGTCAACTCCGGCAGCCGCAGGAGGGCAGCCTCGACCTGGGTCGGGAACACGTTCACCCCGGATGATCAGCATGTCGTCCGCCCGGCCCTTGATCGCCAAGGAGGCGCTCCCGGTCGTTCGCTACTGGACCGGCGACATCGCAAGCCGCATCGCCTCCGTCCACGGTTCCGCGCCCAGCAGCGCATGGCGGAGGCTGATCTGCTCGGGCTCGACGCCGCGCTCCCGGAACGCCTGCGCGAGCGTCAGGGCGTAGCTCGGCGTGCACGAGATCACCTCCCGCCGGAAGTCCGCGATCAGCATCAGCTGCCGCTCGGTCAGGCCGCCGGAGACCGGGACGACGGTCATCCCGAGCTGCTCGCCGCCGTAGTGGAGACCGAGCCCGCCCGTGAAGAGGCCGTAGCCGTAGGCGTTGTGGAGAAGCATTCCCGGCTCGGCGCCCGCCATCGCGAGCGAGCGGGCGTTGACGCGCGCGAAGAGCTCGACGTCGGCGGCGGTGTAGCCGACCACCGTCAGCTTTCCCGTCGTCCCAGGCGAGGCGTGAATGCGGACGGCCTCCTCCCGCGGGACCGCGAACATCCCGAACGGGTAGGTGTCCCGCAGGTCGTCCTTGCGCGTGAACGGGAGCCGCCGCAGGTCGTCGACCGACGCGATCTCGCCGGGCTCGACCCCGGCCAGACGCTCACGGTAGAGCGGCACCCGCTCCTTCACGTAGGCGAGCAGAGCTCGCGGGCGCTCGGTCTGCAGCGCGCGCAGCCGCTCCCGCGGAAGCGTCTCCAGCTCGGGCTCGTGATCACGAGGCCCAGTCTCCAACAACGACCGCCCGCGTGCGAGCGGGCGGTCGTCTGGAGCCATGAAGCGTCCGGGCTAGCTGCGGACGAGCTCCGCCGCTAGATGGCTGATGCCATGAGATCGTCCGTCTCGGGGCGCGAGCTGGCTGCTCTGGGGCACGCCGACGGGACGCCGGCGATGCTGGCAGCATCGGTGGCGGCCCGGCGGCGGGAAGCGGACGCCCGCTGGAGGCCGGCTCCGCCGGCCACCGGCGGGCGGGAGCGGCCCGGACACGCCAGATCGCGCAGCCGAGCGCGCGAGATCGTGGCATCAATCATCTAGGCCTGTCCCGATCCGCGAGCGCTCCCCGTCTGGCGGAATGAGACTATTCTCGAGGCGTGGAGCCGGGTGTGAACACCACCGGTATCGACTGGGAGAGCGGCGAGCGTTTCCTCTCGCTGCGGCGCGCGCTCGGCGTGACGAGCTTCGGCTTGAATCAGATCACGCTTCAACCCGGACAGCGCGGGCGGATCCATCGCCACCGCGAGCAGGAAGAGGTCTACCTTGTCCTGCACGGGACGCTCACGATCGTCTGCGAAAACGAGGAGCACGAGCTCGGTGAAGGCCAGCTGATGCGTGTCGCCCCGGACGTACGACGTCAGCTCGTGAACGGTGCTGAGCGCCCGTGCGTCGTCGTGGCGATCGGCGGCGCAGGCGAGCATGTCAGCCGAGACGCCGAGGCGTTCCAAGCCTGGTCGGAGAGCGAGGGCAGGCCACCGCAGGACGTGCCGCTACCCGACGATCTGCCCAGTCGAGGATCGGGCTGAGATGCGCGTACTGGTCACCGGTGGCACAGGCTTTGTCGGCAGTCACGCGGTCGCCGCGCTCCGGGCGGCCCGTCACGAGCTGCGCCTGCTCGTGCGCTCGCCTGAGCGGGTCGGGGCGGCACTTGCACCGCTTGGCGTGAACACCGGGTTCGAGCTCGTGCACGGCGACGTGACCGACGAGGCCGCGGTCGGAGAGGCGCTGACAGGCTGCGACGCCGTCCTGCACGGAGCCGCCGTCTACTCATTCGACCCGCGGGACTCGGCGCGCGTGCGCGCGACGAATGTGCGCGGCACCGAGCTGGTGCTCGGGCAGGGGAGGCGGCTCGGGCTCGACCCGATCGTCCAGCTGTCGACGTTCGGCGTGCTACTGCCGGCGGCGAGCGGGCCGCTCGCGCCAGACGGGCCGCTAGGACGCTCTCGCTCACCCTACTTGCGCTCGAAGATCGAGCAGGAGGTCATCGCCCGCCGGCTACAGAAGGAGGGGGCGCCGGTCGTGATCGTCCAGCCGGGAAGCGTATGGGGGCCCCACGATCCCCACTTCGGCGAGAGCGAGCAGATGGCGCGCACGATCCTGACCCGCAGGATGCCGATCGTGCCGAGCGGCGGTTTCCCGGTCGTCGACGTGCGCGACCTGGCGAGCGCGCTCGCGACGGTCTTCCGTCAGGGGGAGGGCCCACGTAGCTACCTGCTCGGCGGGCACTACGTTCGCTTCCCCGATCTCGTGCGCCTGCTCGGCAAGCTGACGGGGCGGCGGCTGCCGGCGCTCCCGCTCTCGGAGACCTTGATCCTGCCCCTCGCCCACGTTGCCGACGTCGCGCAGCGCGCCCTCCCGTTCAGGCTCCCTATGCCGACCGAAGGGATCTGGCTGACGAAGCACCGGGCACGCTGCGACGACTCCCGAGCCCGGGCGGAGCTGTCGTTTGGGCCACGCGAGCTGCGAGAGACGATCGCGGACACGGTGCGATCCCTGGTCGCAGAGCGGCGGCTGACCGCGAAACAGGCGGGAGCGCTCGCGCCCGCACCAGCCTGATCTCCCAGTTTTCCGAATTCCTTACCCGTTCTTTACGGGGCGCAGCGTGGGTTCTCGCCCCGGCCGGGGATCTATTCAGACGGGAACCGAGCCTTCCGGTCCCTCGTTTCTGAAATGGAGGTTCCGATGCGAAAGACACTGTTGGCTCTACTCGCATGTGCCGCCATGCCCGGTGCCGTCGCGGTCAGCGCAGCCGCGCCGCCGAACTCGGTCACGATCGCGTTGTCGCGCCCGGCGGTCGTCTACGGCGGCACGGTGAAGCTCTCCGGGGTCGTCTCGAACCACCAGGCGGGCGAGAAGGTGACGATTCTCGCCGAGGCCTTCGGCGAGTCGAATTTCTCCGACATCACGTCCGTCGACACGGTGGCGGGCGGCAAGTGGAGCTACGTCGCCAAGCCGACGATTCGGACCAGCTACGAGGCCAAATGGAAGGGAGCCATCAGCAAGGCCGTAACGGTCAACGTGCGGCCGCTGATCTCGCTCGAGCTGGTCAGCCTCGCCAGCCGCACGTTCTCGACCACGGCGACGGGGGCGCGCTCGTTCCAGGGCAAGTTCGTCCTTGTCCAGCGCGTAACGTCAACCGGGGTCTTGAACATCAAGAAGGTCACTCTGGACGCGAGCTCCACGGCGACCTTCCACGTTCGTCTGCACCGTGGGCGCAACCGGCTGCGAGTCGTCATGCCGAGCTCCCAGACGGCACCCGGTTACATCACGGGCTACAGCAAGGTGCTGACCGTCCGGCGCTGAGCTCTCGAGCGCCCGGGTCAGAACCCGGGCGCTCGGATCAACCCAGGTGCGGACTCAGCCGCCCGCTGCGTAGATGTTCTGGTCGAGCCCTCCCTGCGAGAGGCAAGGGTCGCTGATGAGTGGGGACGAATAGGACGGAGCGTTGATGTCGTTCGGCACGTACGTGCACGGCTGGTAGACGTCGAAGCCGTCGTGGTCATCGTCGGCGCCCGTCTCGCGCGGGTCGGCGCCCGGCACCAGATCACGCGAGTCCGTCCAGGCCGCGACCACGGTGCCCCCGACCGCCGAGACGTAGATGTAGTCGCCCCAGAACGGGTCGCGCCGGGATCCGTGGGTCTCCCAGTTGAAGTTGCTCCCCTGCGTCGAGATCTGGGTCTCGCCCCAGCTCGCGCCGCCGTCCGTCGACTTGGCGACGAACGTGTTCACGACGTCGCCCGAGTTCGTACCGCTCGCGGTGTCGCCCGGCGGGAGGCTCGGCGAGTAGGACGGGTCGGCGCGGGAGTCATAGAAGACCACCGTGATCACCCCGCCGGCAGACGCGATGTCCGGCGTCCACTGGTGGCCCGTCGCGACGGTATCGAGCGGCGTCGCCGGCGTCGTCCATGTCACTCCGTCCGGTGAGTTGCGGACGAATACCTTCGACTGCCCGCTCGCGAGCTCCCCGTTCCAGACCACGTGCACCCCCGTCGCATCCGCGGCGACCGCGGGCGCGCTCGAGAAGCGGGAGAACGTGAGTCCGCTGGGGCAGGCGAACGGTCCGTCGCCGCAGTCCGCCGAGCCGTTGCCGCTGAACTCGCTGGAGTCGAATATGGCGATCGTCGCCACGTGCGCGGCCGGCCCGAAGGACGCTCCCCCGTCGGTCGACTTCACGAGCCACACATCGGTGCTCGGGTTGGACGGGGACGGGTAGGTCAGGAACGTCAGGTAGACGGCGCCGTCGGGCCCGACGGCGAGATCGGCGAACGAGGCCGTCCCGAGCGACACCGGCGTGACCCGGGTCGGCGGCGAGAAGGTGAGGCCGTGGTCTGTGGAGCGGGAGAAGAGGACGGCGTTGGTCGGGGCGAAGCCGTTGTACTGCGACCAGGCGACGTAGACGTTGCCGGAGTGGGTACCCGTGGTCTGGTCGGCCGTCAGGTTGATCTTGTCCTGGAAGAGCCCGGTGAGGAACAGCCCGGAGGGGGTTCCGCGCTTGACCAGGACGGTTCGATCGTAGGCGCCGCCGTCGCTCGTGTAGCGGGCGACATAGACGCTGCCGTTGACCGGCTTCGAGCGGTTGAAGCAGATGAAGGCGTAGAAGAGACGCCCGTCGCGGTCGAAGGCCTGAGAAGGATCGCCGGCGCCGGTGCAGGAGCCGTGCGCCGGAGAGGCGACGCCGGCCGCAGACGAGTCGGCCGGGTATCCGGGCAGCAGGCTGTCCTGCCAGTTGGAGCCGCCGTCCGTGGAGCGGTAGTAGCCGGCCCACGTGTCGCCGTTGACGATCGCGGCGCAGTAGTCGTTCGACCCGGAGGCGACGACCTGCGTGTCGTGCGGGTCGACCGCCACCGTCGGCTCGTTCTGGGAGCGTTTCCCCGTGCTACACGCGGTGGTCGTGGCGTCACTCGACCCGTCGTAGCGGAGGTAGCTCCCGGAAGCGTCGTCGCGGGTGACCTTGGCGTCGGTGCCGCTGCCGAAAGCCACACCGCTGAAGCCAGCGACGAGCGCCGCGGTTACCACAACAAGAAGCCAACGAGCTCTCATGAGACCTCCTCTGCGGGCCGCCGGGTAGCTGATCCCCCCGTTGGGCGGGCGACCGGTCCGAGAAGGCTCGCAAACACCTCCACCAGCGTCAACCGACAAGGGGCCGAGAAACGTCGATCCGCGCAGCGCGATCGTCCCTCTACGCGTATCGATCGATCCGCACCTTGATCCCTGGGTGGATTGCCCTCCAGGCCCGAACCCTCGCCTTCAGGAGCAGGACCGCAGCGAGGTCGCTACCCGCTCCGGGACGAGGACGTCCGCTCGCTCCCGGCTAGCAGCGAGGGCGATGAAGCCGTGCCGCGAGAGGTAGTCGCAGAGGTCGCGCAAGAGCTCCGGTTCGTTGATCTCGATCTGCACAGGTCACGAATGGTTTCCTTCTGGTCGCTTGCCATACCTGCGGTCAGTCAAGTCCCAGGACGTGGTGTAACTCGCCGGGAAGTTCGTCGGCTGCCCAGGCCGCTGTGAGCGCGGGCACCTCCTCGTTGTCTTCGCGCTATGGGACGCGACCTGCGGTCCTCGCCGCTTCCTGACACAGGCGGCCACGTCAGGCGTTACGCGAACGTGCGGCGGTCCAGCACCCGCTGGAACTTGCCGCCTTCCGAGCGCGGCACGGTGCCCGGGTGCCAGCAGGCTACCGAGAGCGAGCAGCCGATGCTCTCCCGCAGGTCGTCCTTGCGCGTGAACGGGAGTCGCCCCAGGTCGTCCACCGACGCGATGTCGCCCGGCTCGACGTCGGCCAGGCGCTCACGGTAGAGCGGCGCCCGCTCCTTCACGTAGGCGAGCAGAGCTCGCAAGTGCTCGGTCTGAAGCGCCCGCAGCTGCTTCCGCGGCAGCGTCTCGAGCTCCGGCTCGTAGATCACGAGGCCGAGTCTCTAACAACGACCGCCCGCGTGCGAGCGGGCGGTCCTGGAGCTATGAAGCGTCCGGGCTAGCTGCGGACGAGCTCCGCCTCGCGCTCGTCGACCTCGGCCTCGGTCTCGTCCGCCCTTGGCTCGGTCGTGGAGACGAACCGAAGCCGCTCGGCCTCGCGCTCTGCCTCGCGCCGCTCGCGCTCCCACTGCTCGCGCTCGTACTTCGACCAGCACATGCTGGGCCTCCTTTCGCGCTACGGAGACACGGTAGCGCGGCTG
>WNGA01002157.1_pt1 | contig 30121 bp, 30 predicted proteins | sample 5400061 | NCBI WGS metagenome assembly WNGA01 (sample SAMN13153366, study PRJNA577476) | soil metagenome | isolation source: 100 cm soil or saprolite under grassland replicate 2 | place: USA:California | collected 2016-06-15
CTCTTTTTCACGTTCTTCGGCCTGCACGCCATCGTGAAAAAGAAAATGGACCACATCAGAATCGCGACCGTCGGCAATCCGGCGTTGTGCGTGCCGACACCGATGGGCATCGGCATGCCCACCTGGATGGGCGCCATTCCTGGAATGTCGTGGATCGCGACGACGATGATGAAAAAAGAAATGGAGAAGATCGACATCCCGCCAGTCGACGAGTTCATCGAGATGATCCACGACGCGGGCGGCAAGATTTACGCCTGCAAAGCCACCGTCGATACGTTCAAGCTGACGAAAGAAGATTTCTGTCCGCAAGCGGACAAAGTTCTTCACAGTCGGAGAATTCTCAGAAATTTCCGCCGGCGCGCAGATCATCTTCACCTGAGGACTTGGTTAGGCTTGATGACGCGCTATAGAGGCTTGACGCCACAGGCGCGGATCAAGTGGCGCAAGAACGCCTGCTGGGCTCGCGTCTCGAAGTGCTGGCGCAGCATGATGGCTCCTATCCGCCGGGTGAACCCGTGGTTCTGGATAGGCACGTAACGGCAGCCTTCGAACGGCCGAGCGGCCATTTCGGGCACGGCGGATATGCCCATCCCGCCGGAGACCATGGCCAGAATGGTTGCGAACTGACCGCTCTCGAACACCACGTTCGGCGTCATGTTCGATTTACGGCATGCCGCGATGGTGCTGTCGCGGAAACAGTGCCCCTCCTTCAGCAGCAGAAACGGTTCATCTTTGATCTCTTCAAGTCTGATCGTCTTGCGGCTGGCATGCTTGTGGTTTACAGGCAGCACAGCGAGCATCGGTTCGCGAAACAATTCGACCGAACGGATTTTCTCTCCCGGAACCGGCAATGCTACAACTGCTAAATCGATAATTCCTTCCCCCAGGCTGTCGACCAGTACGCGAGTAATGTCTTCGACGACTTTAATCGCGATGCTCCCATGCTCGCGGGAGAAGCGGGCCAGCAGGCGCGGAAACAGGTATGGAGCGATGGTCGGAATTACCCCCACCGTCAAATCCCCTTTTTCCTGTCCTGCCATTTCCAGTATCTCGGTCTTGGCGTCGCCTAGATCGCGCAGAATCTGTTTTGCCTTAGGCAGGAACGCTCTTCCAAAAGGGGTCAGCCGGGCGCGTTTTGGCAGCCGGTCAAAGAGCCGTGTTCCCAGCTCCGCTTCGAGTTTCTGGATCTGCTGCGAAAGCGACGGCTGTGCCACGCTTTCCGTCAGGGCAGCATGAGTGAATGTGCCATGCTGCGCCACGGCGCAGAAATATCGTAGTTGATGCACCTCCATTCTTCCGTCCGTTATGCCAGTGTTTTCCCTATCGCCTAAATAGGAAATATATATTTTACCTATGGCAGGCCGGCAATAGTCTAGAAGGAAAAAGGAGAAGATATGCCTGAAAAAGATGCAGTAAAACCCGGGGACGTGACGCAACGCGTCGGCGTAGAAGTAATTCGCAAGCGCGGTGTGGACGTCGACAAATTGATCAAGATGCTGGTGGCGAACGCGGCTGCTGAATTTGCGAGTACATACTATTACTACACCATCCTCCGGATGAATTTAGCCGGCTATGAGGATTACAAGGAAATCTGCGAAGACGCTCGTCTCGAGGATCGCGCACATTGGGAACTCATCGTGCCGCGAATTTATGAACTCGGTGGAAACCTTCCCAATGATCTGAAGGCGTTCCACGATCAGGCGGGCTGCGCGGCTGCAAAACTACCCGATCCACCCACAGCGGTGAACATTCTCACGCTGCTGCTGGAGTCGGAGCGTTGCGCGATTCGAAGCTGGAGCGCCGTTTGCGATATGACATTTGGAAAAGATCCGCGAACCTACGATCTGGCCGCCCGGATTCTTAACGAGGAGATTGAGCATGAAGCGTGGTTCATCGAACTTCTCGCGCACGAACGCGATGGCAAATCTATTCCTTCGGGACATTTCCGTCGCGGCGAACCGGGCGAGGCGCCATACAGCAAGAACCGCGGCTTCTACAATCCGTAACGCGATTCTCTTCTACAGGGAGCGCGCGTGAGCCATGCGCCCGCGCGTCTTCCACATCATCCTGGATACACGGGAAGGCCGGCGTTCGATCGCTTGCAACGAAAACGAATTCATCTGGGATGCCGCGGCCCGGGCGGGCATTCATTTACCAGCGATCTGTCATCAGGGGCGCTGCCTGAGCTGTGCCGCGCGACTGGTCCAAGGGGACTTCGATCAGTCAGCGTCAGTTTCCTATTACGATGAAGACCGCAAGGCGGGTTTCGTGCTGCTATGCACTGCCAGGCCGCGCAGCAGCGATCTCTTGTTACAGACTCACCAGCAGTGGGTCATGCGGGAGCACCGCCGCGCGCGCGGCTTGCCTGCGCCGTACTCTTGAAGAGCGAACGCGCGAATCCAAAAAACAATCGCACGGTCTGCCGCGATAAGGTGTCAAAGTCACAGGACTGGAAGATACTCTCCAAGTGCAAGCTGGAAGTCTCGGGATTAAAACAGGAGCACAAGGTATAATTCAATCTATGATCAAAGAATTATTCTCAATCGCCACGGCGATTCTCATCGCGTGCATTTGCTTGCAGACACAACCCGCCTGGGCCGTGCAGGAAACCGCGGCGAACCGATTCATGCACCAGGCGGACTTCGACAGGCTGGTGGCTCGCTTCGAGGATCCTGCACGCGCGGAATGGCAGAAGCCGGAGAAGGTCATTGCAAGCCTTGGGCCGCTCGATCGACATCGACAAGCGGTTCCTCGATTACATCGAGCGCAAGAAACAGACACAGAAAATCGGCGCTAACATCGAGACTCGTTTGACCGCGCCGGATTCATCGGAACTCGAGGCGCGCGAAGCTGAAGTGGTGCTGATCGTGGACACGTATCATCACATCGAAGAGCGGGTCGCGTACCTCAAGAAACTGAAGAAATGTATTCACGAAGGCGGCGTGCTCGTGATCATTGAGTTCAAGAAAGAGAAAACATCACCCGGCCCGCCGGTCGAACTTCGGCTGGCGCAAGAGCAGGTAGAATCCGAATTAAGATCGGCCGGGTTTACCATCGTCTCGGCGGATAGAGAGACGTTACCCTATCAATACATCGTCAAGGCACACTGATCGACGAGACTCTCGCCAAGCGAACAGATCATCTTCACTGAAATAAGATTCAGAGTGAGATCTAATCTGCCGCCCCAGCACTGAAAATATGCTGAACTCAGCAGCCAAAAAATGACGAGCGTTTAGCAATTCACGCGGAGCGCCGCGGTGCTGATTGACGCAATGTTAGGGCATGAAAAAACTGAGCATCCGAAATATTCTCGTGCCGATCGATTTCTCGGCGATCTCGGTTGACGCGATTGCAACCGCAAAGCTCTTGGCCAAGCAGTCCGATGCGACAACTCACGTTGTGTACGTTAATCAATTTACGAGCCCCGCCGCAGTCGTGGCCGCACAGTTAAAGACCGTGGCGAAGAGAACCGGATTATCACCACGGCAGCAAAAGCCGCTCATAAGAGGCGCGGCTGCATTTCATGACATTTGCAGGCTCGCGGACGAACTTCCTGCCGACCTGATCGTGATGTCTACGCATGGCTACACTGGTCTCAAATATGTTTTCCTTGGAAGCACAGCCGAACGCGTGGTTCAGCACTCGCCATCGCCGGTGTTTGTGGTGCGACAAAAGCAGCAACGCTCGAGAATCGCGCCGCGGTTGTCGATCAAGAGAATTCTTGTACCGGTAGATTTCTCAGATTGCTCGCGGGAAGGTCTTAATTACGCGATTTGGTTCGCCAACGAATTTGGAGCCGCGATCACTCTTCTCCACGCCTCGTACCTGGGATACAATTATTCCAGCGACGGTATGGTCTATGATGTTCGCGAGCTGCAGGAGGCTGCCCGCCAAAGCGCCGAGCGGCAAATGCAGGAGCTGGTGCGGACGGTAAATTTCGGGAGCGTAAAAATTGAGACGATCCTTACCAGTGGTTCGCCAGAACTGGACATCTGCTCGTTCGCAAAAGACCACGATGTGGACCTCATCATTACTTCGACACACGGGTTCACTGGTTTGAAACATGCGTTGATCGGAAGCGTCGCGGAGCGGGTGGTGCGACATGCGCCTTGTTCAGTTCTGGTAGTACCATCTCATCCGCAGGCCAGAACGGCGATTGTGGAGAAAATCCGGGCGGCAATCCGACGGAGACGGCCCGCAAGCCGCAGCGACGACCGCGGCAGACTCGCACAGGCTGTCGCTCTTTGGTTCAGCTCAACTCTCATTAATCGAAATGAAAATACCTGTAACTCTCATTGTTGTTTTGCTCGCTCTACTTGCTGACGATTCGATGGCGCTAACACCCGGGACGAGTAACCCAGCCGCGACACCGCTTAGTTATGGCAATGCAGTTGCATTTTTTAAGGCGGCCAAGTTTCGGGCAACAGAAGTTCAACCGCGTTGCACGATCTTCTTTGAAGGCGAATGGAAGACTACAAATGTTTACGCCTATTGCGTGGTCATGGTTGAGAACTCCGACCAAGACATCCAGGTCACGTTTTATCTCACCGATGCGCATGAGATGAATTGGGTAACCGAGTTTCTGGATTCGCCGTTCTTTACACGTAGTGAGACCGAACAACTCTTCAGGCTTATGAACTCAAACAGAGATGTTCGCGGGCAAAATGTGGGACGCTACCGCGTTGATTTCCACCATTGGCAGCCACGCCATGCGGAGATTCTGGTGTTCAGCTTCACGCCTCTTCGTGGCCGCTAAACACCTCTTCAACATTTCGATCTTCTCGTGTTCAACCTATTTGGGCGACCCGGCAAGCCGCCTGGCGCCTGATACACAAGAGCTTCGCAATTTTTGCGCAGTCAAAGCCAAGCCGCGATTAACGCCGAGAAAGGAGCCGTCTTACGCTTGCATCGACAAAGGAGGCGTTATGAAAAAAGTGCTGCTCACAGTTCTCGAACCAACGACGGCGACTTTGCTGATCGCTTTTGCAATCGGTCTGGGCATCGCTGTTCATCCAGTGTTCTTTCTCGCGGCTTTGGTGACAGCAATCGCTGCGCTCATTCAAAGCCTTGCTAATGCAGCTCGGCACCCGACGCATCGCCATCCGTAAAATCGCCGGACAAGAAATGCGTGGCAATTCGCAATTGCTGCGCAGCATGGATTCCTTTGTCCGTAAAGCTAGGAGCATGAAGACGCCAGTTATTGTTCTGCTCACCAACGATAATGAATTGGAAGATTTGATGGCTCACGCGCCATTGGAGGTTGGCGGCATGAGCCATCTGACACGCGATGCCGGAGATGCCTTAGAAATCATCTGCGGCGTGTACGATCTGGATCTTGCGGTGATTGATTTCGAGCACGGCCCTCACGGAATGACGCTGCTCAGCGCGATCAGCACGTTGCGGGAGGATCTTCCTGTGATTGTGATCACTCAGGACGATAAAAAACATGTTGAAGAGCTGGCGTACGCAAATGGAGCCGCGGCCTGCTTTTCCAAGCAGGCCGTGGCGACGGAACTGGCGAACGCCATTGGCGAATTGTGCAAACCAATGCTGGAACAGGCCCTTGCCTGATTAGGGAGGATCAACAATGCAAACAATGAAAGCCAACGTTTTTCACGGACCAAACGAGATCTGCATCGAAGAAGTGCCGCGACCGAGCGCCGGCGCCGGTGAAGCGGTCATTCGGATCACGCTAACGACGATCTGCGGCACCGATCTCCACATTCTTCGAGGTGAATACCCCGTAAGGCCAGGACTCGTGATCGGGCACGAACCTGTCGGCGTGATTGAAGAACTCGGGGAAGGTCTGTCCGGGTACAAAATTGGTGATCGCGTTTTGGTCGGCGCGATTACGCCCTGCGGTCAGTGCCGGGCCTGTTTGTCAGGGCAATGGGCGCAATGCGGACACGGCGAGGGCGTCGAAGCCATCGGTGGCTGGCGATTTGGTAATACGATCAACGGCGCGCAGGCCGAATATCTGTTGGTCCCGAATGCGCAGGCGAACCTGGCAAGAATCCCAGACGAACTCACGGACGAACAAGTCGTCTTACTCGCTGATATTGCTTCCACGGGTTTCAGCGGCGCGGAATCCGCGAACATTCGTATTGGGGATACAGTAGCGGTTTTTGCACAGGGACCCATCGGTCTGTGCGCAACCGCGGGTGCGAAACTGATGGGCGCCTCTTTTGTCATCAGTGTCGAAAGCGATCCAGTTCGCATGGAAATGTCGAAGCGAATGGGCGCGCACGTCGTTCTCGATCCGAACCAATGCGACGTTGTTGCGGAGGCCCGCAAACTGACCGGCGGCGGCGCGGATGTCGCAATCGAAGCGTTGGGCATCCAAGAAACGTTTGAGAATTGTCTGCGTTGTCTGCGTCCGGGCGGGACGTTGAGCAGCCTCGGCGTTTACTCGGGAAAGCTCCAAGTTCCGTACGACGCCTTCGCAGCCGGTATCGGCGATTACAAAATCGTGACCACACTTTGCCCGGGCGGCAAAGAACGGATGCGCCGGCTGATGTTGATGGTGCAATCAAAGCGCTTCGACCCGTTGCCATTGCTCACGCACAGGTTCAAGCTCGATCAAATCGTCGAAGCATACGACGTTTTTGGCTCGCGTCGCGACGGTTGCCTGAAAGTAGCGATTGAACCGTAGGACACTGCGAGCGGAAAAAGACCCCCCAGGCAAAAATTAGCGGACTACCCGGTCGAGCACCTTCAGCAAAACCGAGGCCACTCAACGACTCCTGTGCGAACGCAACAAGCGCAGCCCGTTCAGAATAACTACTACGGTGCTGCCTTCGTGGCCGATTACGCCGGTGGTGAGATTGATCTTCTCTGCCAGCGCGGAAGCAATCAGGAAAAGAATCACGCCGAGGGAAATAACAATGTTCTGGCGAATGATCGAGCGCGCGCGTCGGCTCAGGACGAACGCCCCCTCGACATTTTCGATCTTGTCGTGCATCAAAACTACGTCGGCCTGTTCAAGCGCGGCATCGGATCCGCGTGCGCCCATGCCGATTGAGACGTCGGCAGCTGTGAGGCTAGGTGCGTCATTAATTCCGTCGCCGACCATCGCGACTTTTTTTCCCGACGCGCGCCAATCGTGAATGCATTGCAGCTTGGCCTGTGGACTCAGCTCGGCGCGCACATCGGTGATGCCCACTTGCTCCGCCACCATCGCGGCCGGCGCAACACGATCGCCCGTCAGCAGTGTGACAGACAAGCCGGACCGTTTGAGGAAATCAATGACGCGCTTCGCTGCCGGCCGGATTTCATCGCGCAAATAAATCACTCCGAGCGCCTGATCGTTAGCGATCCAAACTTCTCCCTGGTTTGTTAATTCAACCGCCGGTATCGCGATCCCGCGGTCACGCATCAATCGGCTGCTGCCAATGAGAATTCTATTTCCATCGACCGATGCTTCCATGCCCAGCCCGGGCAGGTTTAGAAAATCCGTTGCCGGATTAATCGGCAGCTTACGCTTCTCCGTCTCTGCGACAATCGCTCGCGCCAAAGGATGCGTGGAAAAATGTGCTACTGAAGCGGCCCGTCGAAGAAGTGCATCTTCACCTTGTGAATCAAACGAAGCGATCCTCGCGACGACCAGCGCGCCTTTGGTCAGTGTTCCAGTCTTATCGAATGCGAACTGAGTCGCCCCGCCGAGGTTTTCGACAGCGACGCCGCCGCGGAACAAAATTCCGCGGCGCGCGCCTGCCGCGATGGCGACCAGAATCGCCGACGGAACCGACAAGACGAGCGCGCACGGCGACGCCACCACGAGCACCGTCATTGAGCGATAGAACGCGTCGGCAATCGGACGATTTATCACGAGTAGCGCGACAAAAACAACCGCAGCGAGCGAAAGCGCTACCCACGTGTAGTACCGGCTAAACGTGTCTGTGAAACGTTGCGCCGGCGCTTTTTGCTGCTGCGCCATTTCAATCAGCCCAAGAATGCGGCTCAGCGCGCTCTCTCCCAGCCGGCACATCGCACGGATGACCGATTGGCCGTCGAGATTCAGCGTGCCGCCGCTCACCGCGTCACCGATTTGTTTTACGACCGGAATCGCTTCGCCGGTCAGCGCCGATTCATCTGCCGACGTCGCGCCTTCGATCATCACACCGTCGACCGGAAAAAGCTCGCCGGGTTTGACGAGCAACTCGTCCCCAATCTGCACGTCCTCAATAGAGACTTCCATCCAGCGACCGTTTTCACGTCGAAATGCGTGTTTCGGCGCGACTTTGAGCAACGACTCGATTGATTTTCGTGTGCGATAATTTGCGAACTGCTCCAGCGCGTTGCTCAACGAAAACAGAAACAGCAGCGTCGCGCCTTCGGTCCATCCCTTGACGAAAAGCGCGCCAAGCGCTACGGCAACCATCAGGAACTGAATGTCGATCTTGCCGCGCTTGAGCGCGTGCCACACATCCTGAGTGGCAAACCAGCCGCCGCTCACATAAGCGACAGCGAAGAAAGGTGCGACCAGTTCTCCGCCGATTCCTGCGCGGCCGAGGAGAAAACCGATAAACGTGCTCAATCCGCAAATCGCCGCCAACACCAACATCACGCGATAATCGCGCGGCACGGGGCGCGGGAAGGGCCGGTTCCGCCACACGGGCAACGGAATGCGTTTCCAGATCACTGGCGGTTCGTCGGCCGGGTGAGCACGATGAAATTCCGTCGTGTAACTGTCGATCTTGTGCAGATGAATCGTCGGCGAATTGTCGTCAGGCTCGATCGACACATCCCAACCCCTTGAGAGCCCTGCGCGTACAGCGGCTTTGATGTCATTTAGCGTTTCTTCCGATGGCGTTTCGTAGAATCCAACTGAGACGCTGTGCTCGTTGATGTTCAGTCGCACCTGCTTCACGTCCGGATGCGCTTCGATTAGCCGGACCACTCGCGACCAGGTGCCGGCGGCAGTCCCTGACGGTTGCCTGTTCAGAATCGTCTGATCCATCTTTGGCTTATTCACGGCGAAGCCGCCAGCGTGATCTCAGCGGCGATTGCGATTTACTCCGCATTTCTTGCCAGCTGTATCATGAGTTCGGTTTTCACGTCGAGCGGGCGATAGTGATGAATCGCAGTGATAGCCGCCTGACAGGAGCATGCAGACGCGTTGAGGACGACCACCCGTTCGCTGTATGACTACACCGTATGGGCCTTCGTTTTTTTGTGTTACGCGTGCCGCAGGCATCGACCGATGATCCAGACATACGCTGTCATCATCGCTACGACGCTAAATACAATCAGGAACTCCATGCTGTTAGCTCATTTCGTCCAAGAGCAATGAAAATGGACGCTCCCCTTTCAGTTCCACATTGCTATGGCCGCAGCCGGAACAGGGATGGCCCCAACGATCACAAGTGCAGCCGGCGACTGCTTCAGCCTCACCCAGTTTCACTTTGGCAGGCGCGGCGTTCTGCAACAGCAACCTTGTCTGTACCGTTTCGTCGTTCAAAAACAGAGTCGTTTTCATGTGTTTCCTCCTTCTTTTGTTGCACTCGAACTTTAAGCGGCTCGTCCGTGGAGCACTCCACAAGGATTGGCTTTTGCTTTGCAAAATTTGCTTGTCGGTCGCCGAGTTTATGGCGCAGAAAAAGCTTGTCTGAGCGGCATCCGCGCTCAAAATACTTCACTAGTCCCGCATTCTGAGCTTTTTAGGCGACCAAACATTCTGCGGTACTCGATCTGAAACTAACAACCTATGAAGAAATACGTATTGTGTTTAATCAGCGCCTTAATCGGCGTGGCGTTTGTCGCTTCTTGCACACAACAGCAAGGAACGACTGCGACCACGACCGCACCCGCAGCGGCCAAACCGACACCGACCCCGCCGCGGAAACACAAGGCCGCAAAGAAAACTCCGCCGAAGACAGAGGGGTCAACTGAGGCCTCACCGTCACCTGCGGAGTCACCTGCGCCGACGCCGTAAAAAGGAACGAGACGCGTCAGTTGGGGGGAGCAGTGGGAGCCAACATATGCGACGAGCCTAGCCACTCGGCCTGGTGAAGCTCGGAGACTGCATACGTGTTGGCTTGGAGATAGTTTCGGCCGGCCTGAGCCAAACCATTTTTAGCTCGAATTAGCTGTGGTCGCCGTCCCTTCGAAGCGATTGATCGAAAAAGATACGAACAAACACGACTTGAATTGTTTCACGCGTCGGATCCTTGCGCGCGAATAAACTTGTGAATGGTGCGCTCGACGGCGCGCAAATCGATATTGTTAGCGTTTTTTATTGCTTCGCCGAGTCCGGGAATTTGCCTTCCACTTAGGTAAGCTTTGACGATGGCCGGATGCACGTAGCATTTGCGGCAAATGGCCGGTGTGTTCCCAAGAAGTTCTGCTACCGCGCAAATGGCTGTCTTAACATTCGCCTTCGCCTGTTTCTCCGTTTCGAACTCGCCTTGCCCACCGAGTGCGATCGCGGCCAGGACCGTTCCAGCCCATGTTCGGAAATCTTTTGCGGTGAAATTCTCGTTCGTGATCTCGCGTAAATAATCGTTCACGTCCTGTGATGTGACGTTTCGTACCTCGCCCTCATCATCGACGTATTGAAAGAGATCCTGACCGGGCAAATCCTGGCATTTCGAAACAATGTTTGCGATGCGAAGGTCGGTCACGTCGACCTCATGTTGACGTCCACTCTTTCCGCGAAAACGGAACCGCAACCGGGCGCCCTTTACCGTCACATGCCGACCCTGCATGGTAGTTAGCCCAAATGATTTGTTCTCACGCGCGTATTCTGCGTTGCCGATTCGTACGAAAGTTCGTTCGAGCAATCGCACAACCGTGGCGAGTACTTTCTCTCGCGGCAGACCGGGCAATCTCATGTCGTGAGCGACTCGCTGGCGAATTTTTGGCAGCGCTTTGGCAAAATCGGCAAGCCGACCAAACTTATTTTCATCGCGCAGCTCGCGCCAACGCTCGTGATAACGGTATTGCTTTCGCCGGCGGGCATCGCGACCCGTCGCCTGGATGTGTCCGGCTGCCGAAGGACAAATCCAAACATCCGTCCATGCTGGCGGAATCGCCAAACGCTTAATTCGGAGGAGACGTTGCTCGTCGCGAATTCGTTTGCCTTGCGTATCCAAATACTCGAATTCGCCATTGTTCCCTCTGCGCGTGTAGCCCGGTCGATCGTCGCTGATGTAGTGCAAACCAGCTTCCTCCGCCGCCTCAGCAGATTCCGCAGCGAATACGGCTTCGAGCGCTTTGTCGTTCCGTGTCTTTGTCCCAGGCGTCCCCATCAGAAAACCTTCACTGCGACCTATCCGTGGCTGTAAATACCTTGTGGACTGCCCGCATCCGTTCAGCTTCGATTCGCTCAATTTGCTCTTGGGCCCGACGCTGCAGCTCCTCGAAGTCATAACCGTTCAGCTGCGGCAATTTCGCCGCGGCCAGCGCGCGCCACAGGAGTTTCTTTCCGCCAATTCCCATAATCAATCCTTCCAACGTGAGCACGAATCCCAGGCTGTCCGGTTCGTCGCCTGCAATCATCAACCGCGCGCGGCCCACCTTTTCCGCCGCCCATGCTCCGGCCTGGCGCACCTTGCTTTCTTCAACGCCGAGAAAACGCATGACATCGCGCAACTTATCCTGGTCTGCTTTGATCTTCGCTTCGCATTCTGCAAAGAAAGCGCCGAGTGGCTCGCCTTTATGGACATGCGCCCAGTGGCCAATGAGCTCCAGCGCGCTGACGGAGCCGGCGAGATGATCGTTCAAGTACGAGTCCAATTCCTTCACGCATGATTCTTCGCTGCCCATGTCCAGTTCAGCCGTGTGCGAAGCATCGTTTTTCACTCACCGAGGCGCACGATGTGCGCAGCCTGACTTCACGACTTGAGCCCTCCTCGTGGGTGCAAAGTCCGACGCAATCTTCCACATCCGAACGTCGCAGTAGAGGCGAAACTATTTTTGTTATGCCGGAAGAAGAAACGATCGAACGAGCGCGCGAAGACGCACGTGAGGGCAAAGCGCCGAGCACTCAGGCGGGCGAGTTTGTGCGCGAAGAAATGGAACATATTCGCGAGGGCGAACACGGTGCCCGCTCACCAGAGCAGGCCATTGCCATTGGCCTCTCGAAGGCGCGGCGAGCTGGAGTAAAGTTGCCTCCTCCAAAACGCGGTAAGAGACGAACAAGACGTCAGGCGAAGCGTGATCTCGCAAAGGGCCGCGCCAGACGCCGCAAGAAGCCGTCTCCGAAACGCTCCCGCGCAACGAAACGCGCGCTCAAGCGCGAGAGCCGTCGGCCAGCGTCAAAGCGAGCGTTGTCGAGACACGCGAAGCGGCTGGCGAGGCAACGCTCTGCACGATCGCGCTCGGCCACCGCGAAGAAAGCAGCACGCACGCGAAAGCGTCGCCGCTGAGATGGTGGGCTTTCGGAATCCTGCTGAAGGGGAAACCGGTAGTGCTCGTTCAGAACGGCAGGCTGCAACGCAAAAACATGCTCGGGAACCACATTTCCGAACATGATCTCGAAGAAGACATGCGGCTCGAAGCAAAGACGGAGAATCTTTCAAGGATAAAGGTCGCGCGTGTTGAACGGAGCGGTGACATCAGTTTTATCAAGGCCGAATAGGATCGAGCGTGCCTCCGTTTCTTGTTTGTGAAGATGATTGGCACTAATCCGCGAAGAGCGGCCTCCGCGCGTTGGCGCGATTGCGGGAATCATGCGCGAGCGTAAACTGCGAACGTTCTTATTTAATCGTTCAATACGCCAGGGTGGCGAAATTGGCAGACGCGCCAGACTTAGGATCTGGTGGAGAAATCCTTAGGGGTTCGAGTCCCCTCCCTGGCACTTGAGCAAAAGCAAACGCTCAACTTCAGAAAGCGCCAGTTGAACGTGGCTGTTCAACGTTGGCGTTAATTCGCGGCGTTAATCACCGCCATTTCGATCTCGTCGCGAAGACCCGGTGGAGCGTCTTCGATTGTTACGAATACGTTACAAAATATTCCTACTGAAACATACGGCTTTCCCCGATGGGCTGGAGAGTGTAATAAGAGAGCGTAATTATTTTTGGGCTAATGGTACGCGATTTTCTGGCAAGATTTTTCACCGTTCTGATCGGGGTATGACGCCTCCTATACAAGCATCGCCTAACGCACAATCTCAGCTGTTTGGGATGCGGTAGCCTCGAGATTCCATTGTGCAGAAGCCATGAGCTGGGTCACTGTCATCTGGTCGATGGGCGGCGGAGCATGCCTGACGCTGGCGCTAATGCACCTGGTGGTTTGGTGGAAGGACCGAACGTCGCGCGCGAACCTCATCTTTGCGGTGATGGCGGTAGCGGTTGCGGTGCTTGCAGCGCTTGAATTGGCGATGATGCGAGCGGAAACGCCCCGGGAATTCGATATTGCGGTGCGCTGGTTACATGTGCCCGCTTGGGTGATCATCGTGTCACTCGTCATTTTTGTGCGTCTCTACCTACGGGCCGGCCGGCAGTGGCTCGCGTGGGCAGTCATCGGTGTGCGGACGTTGTCACTAATCCTCAATTTCGTTTTATCGCCGAATATCAATTATCGGGAGATCACTGCGCTGCAGCATGTCTCATTGCTAGGAGAATCCGTGTCGGTCCCAGAGGGCGTGCCGAATCCCTGGACGCTACTCCCCCAATTGAGCTTGCTGTTGCTGGTGATCTTTGTGGCGGATGCCACAATCGCCGTGTGGCGACGGGGCGAGCGGCGACAGGCGCTGACGGTGGGCGGCAGCATTCTGTTGTTCACCATGGCGGGAACCGGAGAAGGCGTGGCGATAACATGGGGAATTATCTCCATGCCGGTTACGGTGAGCTTGTTCTACCAAGCTCTTGTGGCGACGATGGCCTACGACTTGAGCTACAAGGTGCTTCGCGCGGCGGCGCTGGCGCGCCGGTTACAGGCGAGCGAGGCTGGCTTGCGCGAAAGCGAGCAGCGTTTCCGCATTGTAGCCGATTCCGCGCCGGTCCTGATCTGGATGTCAGGCTTGGACAAGCTTTGCACTTTCTTTAACAAGCCCTGGCTGGAGTTTACCGGTCGCAGCTTGGAGCAGGAAATGGGAAATGGTTGGGCTGAGAGTGTGCACCCGGATGATTTGCAAAGGTGCCTCAAAAACTACGTCGAAGCCTTCGATGCGCGCAAGCCGTTTGTTATGCAATACCGACTGAGACGTCACGATGGCGAATATCGCTGGATTTCGGATAACGGCGTGCCGCGCTACGACGCTCAGAAAAACTTCGCCGGTTACATTGGCTCGTGCCTGGACGTCACAGAACTAATAAGCAAAGAGGACGCCTTACGTGACAGCAAAGAGCGCATTGATCTGGCCGCTAAAGCGGCGGGACTAGTCGTATGGACATGGGACATTGCGCGTGACGAAGTCTGGCTTTCCGACAAAGATCGAGTTCTTTTTGGATTCGCTCAGTCGGAGAAGCTCAATGCAGAGCGTGTCCGAAATGTTGTCCATCCTGAGGATCGGCAATTTGTGTCTCAGCTTGTGGAGAAATCACTGAACACGAGCGAGGAAATCGAGGCTGAATACCGGGTGGTGCTGGCCGATGGCAATGTTCGCTGGGTCACCAGGCGCGGCCGCGTCGAGTTCGACGGCGACGGCAAGCCGGCTTGCGAACGGGGTGTCTTGATGGACATCACCGGGCGCAAGCAGGCGGACGAAAAATTCCGGCTCGCAGTGGAGGCATCGCCCAGTGGGATCGTGCTGGTAGACGGCGAAGGCAGGATCGTACTAGTCAACACGCAGACGGAAAAGATGTTCGGATATTCCCGCGGAGAATTGATCGGCCAATCGGTAGAGATGCTCGTGCCGAAACGCTTCGGTGCGAATCATCCCGCGCATCGAGCGAAATTCATGGCTGTTCCGAAAGCTCGGGCAATGGGCGCCGGGCGGGAACTGTTTGCCCGACGCAAAGACGGCACCGAGTTCGCAATCGAGATCGGACTCAATCCCATTCAAACCGCAGATGGTGTTCTTGTTTTGGCGGCGGTGGCAGACATCACTGCGCGTAAACAGGCAGAAGTGGAAGCATTACAGCGCCGCGAAGAAATCGGCCATCTCAGCCGAGTGGCGGTGATGGGTGAATTGACCGCATCCATTGCCCACGAACTCAATCAGCCGCTATCGGGAATCATCAGCAACGCCAGCGCGGGACAACGGTTTATCGATCGCGGCGATGTCGATCTGCGCGAATTTCGCGACCTGCTCGCTGATATCGTGGCAGATGGGCGCCGCGCTGGTGACGTGATTCGCGGCATTCAGACCATGGTTAAAAAAGGCGGCCCGACACGACAGCGGCTCAATGTGAACGATCTTGTAGCGAATGTGGTGCATATGATAAATCCGAATGCCATGCACCACTCCTGCGAGGTGCAGACTTCGCTGGAGCCAAATCTGCCGCCGATCGAGGCCGATCCGATTCAGCTACAGCAAGTCCTGATCAATCTCGTGATCAATGCTTTTGACGCGATGCGTAACACCCCGCTTAGTCGCCGCAAAGTGGTGATCGCGACGGAGCGCAATGGCGACGGAGTGATTTGCATGAGCGTGCGCGATTACGGCACAGGTATTCCCGAGGAAGCGCGCGAGCGTGTGTTCGAACAATTCTTTACGACGAAGGCCAAGGGATTAGGGATGGGCCTCGGGATCGTGCGTTCGATCGTTGAATCTCACGGCGGCACTGTTGCCGGCGAAAATGTTGACGGTGGAGGTGCGCGCTTCCACTTTACTCTTCCGGCAGGCGCCGCGGTTGGATGATGATTCCTCCAAAGAGTTTGGTTTTTGCGATCGACGACGACACGTCGGTACGAAAAGGAGTGGCGCGATTACTCCGCTCCGCCGGGTATAAGAGCGAAATTTTTGAATCGGCGTCCGATTTTCTGGCGCGTCCACCGCACAGCGGCCCTTCGTGCGTGATCGTGGATGTGCAGATGCCGGGTATCAACGGGATGGATCTCCAGGAAACCCTGATCCAGCACCGTCGCGAGGAACAACTTGTATTTATTACCGGCCATGGCGACATCCCAATGTGCGCGCAGGCGATGAAAGCGGGCGCGGTCGATTTTCTGCGGAAGCCGTTTCGCGATGACGAGCTGCTGCAATGTGTGGAACGGGCTCTAATTCGATCCGCCGAGCATCGACGGCGCAATGCCGAGAAAGATGAGACGCGGCGACTTCTTGATTTGCTTACGCCCCGTGAGTTCGAAGTAATGCAACTCGTCATTACGGGCATGCTGAACAAACAGATCGCCGGAGAACTGGGCACGGCGGAGAAGACAGTGAAGGTCCACCGTGGCCGGGTGATGCAGAAGCTCGGTGTCACGTCGGTGGCCGAGCTTGTGATGTTTATGCAAAGAGCCGGCCTTGCTTCGGCCGCAAAACATAAGACCAAAGTCTGATTTCGCTTTGCCAGGGTGATGCTGCTAATTAGCAGCGTTATTCGAAATATGAGCCGGGCAACGGGAACAGAAACTGACGCCTGAGTGTCCTCCGATTGCCTCCGCGGAAGTTTGCTACCTGCTTGACGACGATCCGTCGGGGCGAAAATCCATCAGTCGGCTGCTCGAATCGGAGGGATTCAACGCACGTGCCTTTAGGGAACCAGAAGCTTTCCTCAATCACATGGCGACAAATCCCGTGCGGCTTGTCGTCTTGGATATCTGGATGAAAAGAATGACCGGAATGGAACTGCTGGCGCATCTGTGTGCGAGATTGCCCGCGACGCGTGTGATCTTCATTACGGGTCATGAGGATCGCTGCCGAAGCCACCGTGATGCGGTCCGGTGCCTCTGGTTTTTTTATCAAGCCTTTCGACGACGAAAAATTCATCGCTCCCGTTCGCGATGCGCTGAATCAGGTCTAGGAGGCACTGGCGCGACTGCTCTCGTTCGTCGACTGGGATTCAACAGCTCGTTGTCACCTCGGTGGCCGGGCTTGTGCGGCCGGCGCAAAGAGCGCGCCGCGCGCCTACGGGACGTATAAGACCAAGGTCTAATAGACGCCGCTCGGCAGTTGACCGTAGTGTCGTTCGCAGTGCGAACGTCAAATGCCTTTGTTATCTGCTTGCTCGACGATGACCCGTCTGTGCTCAAGGGATTGGGCCGACTTTTCTCGTCAGTTGGTTTGCACGCAGAAACGTTTAGCGATCCCCAGAAGTTCCTGGATTATGTGCGGGTCCATCGGCCCACGGTTGCCCTGGTTGACGTTTGCATGCCGCAGATGAGCGGTTTGGAGGTTCAATCGCGGCTCCGCGAGCTTTCACCTTCGACTCGCATCATCATCTTTACCGGCAAAGACGATCCACTGGTTCGTTGCACCGCCCTGAATGCGGGGGCTTCGGCCTTTATTAACAAACCTTTTGACGACGAAGAGCTCCTCACTGCCGTGCGGCTCGCGCTCGCTTCGGCAACATGAAAATCTGGTTTCCAAACTGTAGCTCGGGCGCCTTGCTAACCAAGAAACACCGCGCGTCATGCAAAAGCGCCTGATCTGGTGCGCGCCTCGGAGCGCGCTGGCGTCTCGTCGGCCCGCCAGCTCGCATAAGACTAAAGTCCATCAGACTAAGGTCCAATATCCTGCTGACCGGTCGGGACCTAATGTGGGGCATGATCGCTACGTCCCACATTGAAAAAAGGGCGGTCGCGCAAATGCGTATGACATCCAGTGAAAAGCCTTCCTCGGAAATTGTTTGCTTGGTGGATGATGATCCCATGATGCTGAGAGCGACCGGCCGTTTACTCGCCTCAGATGGATTCGCCGTGCGTCCGTTTAGTAAAGGCGCGGATTTCATTGCCTATGTCGCGTCACACGACGTGCCGCTTGTCGTGCTGGACATTTGGATGAAAGAAATGACCGGCTTGGAAGTCCTGGCGCGGCTATGCGCTATATCGCCGCAGACCCATGTGATCGTAATCACAGCACGCGAAGATAGCGCCGCGCGGATCACTGCGATGCAAATCGGCATAGTCGCTTTTTTCATTAAGCCTTTTGATGCCGAACAATTTCTCGCCGCTGTCCATGACGCGCTGAATCTGGCCACGAGATCGTAATCGTGTTGCTGCGTCGACCGGAGGCTGATAGGACCCACGCGAACGTATTGGACCAAGGTCCCATAGGCAGCGCCCTCGAAACCTGCGCAAATTGCCCAGTTTCGCGAGAAAAAACAGAAAGAACCTACGTTATGAGAAAATTAACCCCGACCCTTACGCAAAGCGGACTGCTGGCCGTGTTGCTGCAACGCCAGCGCTACAAAGTATTCCAGTTGGCCCGGCGCCGTGCACACCGCAAGCACAGGCGTGCCGCCCTTTGGAGTACCCTTACTTGGCCGTGGCGCGCTCTCACGGCGCCAACGCTCCTCGACGATTCCGCCGAGCCCATTGTGGGAGCTCGCAGGCGCCATAGTTTCTTACGGGTCGCGCCTTCTGGAACTGCTGTACACTTTGACGCGAAGGGGATTCAACGAGTCTATCGTTGCTATTCATCACGCCCTCAAACAGGGAACTAGAAGGTAAAGACTTATGGAATATGTTTTAAAGCTAGTTGAGCTATTCTTATTCTGTCTGGGGATCACCTACTTAGGGGCTTCGGCTTTCCTAGCTGCGCGAGATAAATGACCAACGACACATCTACCGTAGTAGCTGAGTTAGTCCTTCTAGCTGCTATTTTTTTCGCTCCCTGGCTTCATAGGAGGAGTAAAAGGTAGCTTTGTTCCACTCAGGCTTAAAGTCCGCATTTCATATTGCGCACCCGCAAGCCGCCTACCGCGTTAGAATCCACGCCCTCATGACCGATCAATCACCATTGAAGATCGAGATGTTCGAAGAACGCTAAGCCGCCAAATGGCTGTGCGTCCCGGTTGAGTTATTGCTGCCCAAGGCGAGCGGCACAGCGCCTTAGAAGCCATCAGTTGGCTTGGCTTCTAGAGTTGGCAGAAGGAATGGTGTGCTGAATTCGTGGTTGGTCGCCTGGTCGAAACGAAGGGGAGTCCGCCTCGATTTGGATTTACATTCAGCGTCGTTCTCCTTATTATCCCAACTAGCACACGAGTTATGCTGCATTTGATCGCGCTAGCGGGCTTGCTTGTTTCCCTGGTTTTCGCGGAGGCTGCCTCGCAACCGCGAAAAAAGTCATTGCTCGCGTTCAATCGCGAGCGGTGTGATTTCTGCCGATGAGCTGGATCACACTGCTTTGGTCGATGAAGAGGCGTCGGGCCTTTCGCGATGACGCAAATCTGGAACGCGATTCGTCTTGTGGTGTTGACGTCGGTCAAGGCCGACGTAGAGATAAGACGATTCGCTGAGGCGGTCAGGCGATGCAATCGCGACGTTTTCCCGGGCTACCGATCATTGGGATTTTAACAGTTGTCTATTTCATTGCCGGCAAGCTCGGATTGATGCTGGCATCTCTGCACGCAAGTGCATCTCCAGTGTGGCCGCCAGCGGGAATTGCGCTCGCGGCATTGCTCGTGCTCGGTTACCGAGCCTGGCCTGCCATTTTTGTCGGCGCATTTCTGGTGAACGTTACCACTGCGGGCAATGTCGCCACATCGCTCGCTGTCGCGAGCGGCAACACGCTCGAAGCTGTGTGCGGTGCCTGGCTGGTGAATCGGTTCGCCGGCGGCACAACCGTCTTCGATCGTCCGCAAGGTGTTTTTAAGTTCGCGCTCGCAGCAATGGTTAGCACAATTATCAGCCCAGTTTTTGGTGTGACCAGTCTTGCAGTTGCTCGTTTCGCGGATTGGACGAATTATGGCGCGATCTGGCTGACATGGTGGCTGGGCGACACAACAGGCGACCTTCTGATCGCTCCATTGATTATTCTCTGGAGCATCGCATCAAAGCGGCGCTGGCAGAGGAGGGAAGCGGTTGAAGTGGGCATCCTCCTACTGCTGTTGTTCGTCCTCAGCGAAGCGGTCTTTGGCGGATGGCTTACAATTTCGGCCAAGGATTATCCAATCGCGTTCATTTGCGGAGCGATTGTCATTTGGACAGCATTCCGCTTCACGCAGCGCGAAACCGCTACGGGCATCTTCCTTCTCTCAGCGATCGCGGTTTGGGGCACACTACATGGTTTCGGGCCATTCGTCGGGGAAACGGAAAACCAGTCGCTTCTTGCTCTGCAGTCCTGGACGGCCGTGCTCACCATTACTGCGATGGCGCTTTCCGCCGGCATGGCGGAACGCCGGCGGGCTGAGGAGGCGCTGCGGGAAAGCGAAGCGCGCATTAACCTCGCGGCCAACGCGGCGAACCTCGGTCTGTGGCTTTGGAACATCCAGGATGACAAACTTTGGGTAACGGAGAAATGGAGAAGGTTGTTCGGCTTCGCGGAATCGGAGCCAGTGAGCTTTGAGCGAGTGCTCCAGGTCGTGCACCCCGAGGATCGCGAACGTACGAAGCAACTTGTGCAGCACATGTTCGAGGGCGGTGGCGGCGAGTATGAGAACGAATATCGCATCACGCGGCCGGACGGAAGCACACGCTGGATGGCGGGTTATGGCAGCGTGGAGTTGGACGAATGTGACAAACCGGCCTTCGCGCGCGGGGTGTCGCGCGACATCACCAATCGCAAAATAGCGGAGGAAGAGTTGCGTGAGAGTGAAGGGCGTTTTCGCACGGTAGCCGACTCCGCGCCCGTGCTCATCTGGATGTCGGGCCCAGACAAGCTTTACACCTTCTTCAACAAAGGCTGGCTCGATTTTACCGGACGAACAATGGAGCAGGAACTGGGCAAAGGTTGGACTGAAGGTGTTCATGCGGACGACTTAGACCACTGTCTCGAAGTCTACGGAAACGCCTTCAACGCCCGGCAACCGTTCACGATGGAGTATCGCTTGCGACGAAATGATGGTGAATATCGCTGGCTTCTTGATAATGGAACACCACGCTTTGCCTCCGATGGTGCGTTCCTCGGTTACATCGGCTCCTGTATTGGCATCACCGAGCGAAAGCTCGCAGAAGAAAAATTCCGGCTCGTACTCGATGCGGCGCCGAACGCGATGATCATGATCGACTCAGCCGGCGTGATCAGCTTCGCCAACGCGCCGGCCACAACCGTCTTCGGCTATTCACTCAGCGAGTTGATCGGCCGCAAAATCGAAACGTTGATTCCAGAACGTTTCCGCGATCGACATGCCGGTTATCGCAAGGGTTTTCTTTCCCAACCCAGCAGCCGCGCCATGGGCGCCGGGCGTGATCTTTTTGGCCGTCGAAAAGATGGCAGCGAATTCCCCGTCGAAGTGGGGCTCAATCCGATCCACACCACGGAAGGTTTGTTTGTTCTGGCGTCGGTGGTCGACATTACCGCGCGCAAGCAGGCGGAGTTAGAGCACGAGCGCCAAAACATAGAACTGGCCCGGGTGGGACGCGTTGCGGTGATGGGCGAACTGGCGGCGTCGCTAGCGCACGAAGTCAACAATCCGATTGGGGCAATCGTAGCGAACGCCAGCGCCGGGGAACGCTTGCTCGCGGCCGGCAAAATCGGAACCGAGGAGATGACGGAGTTGCTCGCTGACATCGTAGCTGACGGCCGCCGGGCCGGCGAGATTGTTCAAGGTATCCGCACTATGGTGCGCAAAGGCAAAGCTCGCCGCTCCTTTGTCCAGATCAATGACACAATTGACAGTCTCCTCCGGATTGTCCGCGCCGAGGCCCTGGGAAGGAACGTGACTGTGACAACCGAAGTTGATTCCGACGCGGGCCAAGTTTGGGGAGATCCGGTGCAGCTCTTGCAAGTCTTTCTCAATCTCGCCATGAACGCGTTTGAAGCAATGACTGCTCTGCCCTCCAATGCACTGTGCCTTGTCATTCGCGCGGACCGTAACGAAAATGGAGACGTTCTCGTCAGCGTGCGTGATTCGGGTCCTGGTTTTCCCAGCGGGCTGGCCGAGCAACTTTTCGAGCCATTCTTTTCGACAAAAGCCGAAGGGACTGGAATGGGACTGGCAATTGCCCGCGGCATCATCGAAGCGCACGGCGGAACCATCTCGGCAGAAAATTTTGACGGTGGAGGAGCGTGTTTCACAGTTCGTTTACCGCAGGCGAAGGAGGATAACTCCCAAGCGGCGTAGTTCCTTTTGGCGGAGAGCAGGCACAACCGCACCGGAACAGCGAGCTAAAGCTTGAGACAGCCACTTGCCCCTCGGCTTACGTAAAGAAAGCGTGGGAGGATTCGTGCTCCCGTGTGGGATGTGTGGGATGAGACCAAGGTCCCATAGCGCGGCATCGATCTGAGTCCCATAGTAATTCTCAATAAACCAGACTGGATCATGACATGCCCAATGCAAATTCCCTTAATGGTTTCGAAGATTTGGACACGAAAAGCTCGCCGCTGAGTGCTTCCGCCTGCGATGGTATCTGGCTCCTCGACGATGACGTCTCCATGCTCAAGGCACTTGGCCGGTTAATGAATTCGGCCGGTTTTATTGTGGAGAAGTTTAACCTTCCAGCCGCCTTTCTCGCCAGGCTCGAACATGCCCCATGTCGCGTAGCAATCCTCGACGTATGGATGCCTCAAATGAACGGTTTGGAAGTGCAGGCCTGTCTCCGCCGAGATTCGCCCGAGACACGGATTATCTTCATTAGCGGACGAGACGATCCATCAGTGCGCCAGACCGCGCTCGATGCGGGAGCTTTTGCATTCCTTGCAAAACCTTTCGAAGACGAGGTACTGGTGGAGCTCATTCAGAAGGCTGTTGCAGACTAGGTAGTAATGCTCAGCCGCTGAGGCAAAGAACCGAGCCAGTTCGTTCCCGTAGCAAGGCCCCCGCCAAACTTTGTCAGGCAGCGGCTGCCGGCGAAACACACGCACCGGACGGCGTGTGTGTCAGCACCAATGTCGGGATGCCACGTGGGTTTGCCGCGAAAGTTTGCGAAATGCTCACATCGGCACCGCGCTCCTCATCACCAGCGAATCTTCCAGTCTGCGTAACACGAGCGGAACCAGCTCCGTGATCATGGCGCCCCGATGCGCTGCCGAACCGAAAAAAGGCTTGGGTCGCGAAGCCGCACTGCTAAAAGTGTCAGGCACGGCCTGTACGACTAAGGTCCCATATGCAGTCGCTGTAGACTCTCCCATAATGCGCGGATGTTCGAAATAAAACCTACTATGAAACCACTTACTCTCATCACTGTTGCGATTGGTATTCTTCTAAGCGGCTCGCTATTTGCTGGACCGCCGGAATACAAGCAAGTCGCCCCGCCGCCACCACCCGAACTTTACGGACTCGGTTTCTACGGAGCGATCGACATGGGGGCAAACGTTTATCAAAACCGCGGCGGCACCCGAACTTTTACGCAAGATAATCCGAATCTACTTGGCTTCGGAGACACTCTCACTGTCGATCCCAAAAATGACGTCGGTTTCTTTGGCGGCATCAAACTGGGTTACGTTTTTCTCACAGGCGTAGTCCGTCCAACGATTGAAGGTGACTTCTTTTATAACGGCTTTCGAGGGGGCGCTAACTTCACGTTGAGGGATTCCTTTGGTGATGTGCTGGCACAGAGGGACGCGACTACGTGGATCAATTCGGGCGCGTTTATGGGGAACTTCATCTTGAGATTCGCCTTCGGACGATTCCAGCCCTATGCCGGCGCGGGGGTTGGCGTTTACTTCGCGGAATCTGCGGGCACCGAGGTTGTAAACCCCACAACCGGCACTGTCACCGTCAACACTGGCGGCGGGCAAAGCCATGCGGACTTGGCGTGGCAAATTATTGCCGGCACAGATTACTATTGGACCCCCAAGTTCAGCACCTTCATCGAATATCACTACCTCGATTATACGAGCACCCAAATCAATACGAACGAGAGCCGCGATTTAGGTCAGCATTTGATTGGCGCCGGTGTCCGGGTCCATTTTTAAACGCAGAACGAAAAGCTTTCCCCTTGGTTAAGTGATCGGCCTCCTTTGATCGGGAGGCCGATTTTTTGAATTGCTCATCGCTAAAACAACTTTGCCACGGCCCCAAAGTCCTATCGACACGCCGTCGCGGGTGCAGCAAAAGTGCACTCACGTAAGGAAAAACAAACCAGACTAAGAACAATGAAATCAACAAAACACATCCTAATTAGCTTGATGCTCGCTGCCGTCACATTACTAATCAGTGGCACGGCATCCGCCGACGATTTGACCACTCAGTCGCGCGCCACCCTGCGACAGCTGGTCGCGCAGAACCCTGCTGCCGCCAAATGCAAATCGAGAGCAGTCGCCGTTCTTGTGTTTCCGGATGTAGTGAAAGCCGGGTTCATCATTGGCGCTCAAGGGGGAAAGGGAATCCTTTTCATCCACGGACAACCCAGGGGTCGCTATCGAACGGTAGCTGCCTCCTATGGCTTGCAAGCTGGCGTTCAGAAGTACGGTTATGCCCTGTTCTTAATGAACCAAAAGGCAGTGGATTGGGTAAACAACACGCGCGGCTGGGAGATCGGCACCGGCCCAAGCGTTGTCATTGTGGACAAAGGAATGGCCCGGAGCTTCACCACCGACACACTGCATAGCGGCATCTACGCTTTCACGTTCGATCAGCAAGGTCTGATGGCCGGCCTTGGCCTCCAAGGCTCCAAGATCATGCGGGACTAATGATGGAAGAATTTTCTTGGGGTTTGACCTTCGGCAGATAGGATCGACCGCGTGAGAATTAAATTGTTTTTCTTTGCAGGGGCACTGCTTGCAGTGGTCGACAGCGTGACAGCAGGTACACTAGAGTTGGCGCCGAAAGAAGTTGCGCCGCCAACAATCACACAGAGCGAACCCTGGCATTTTACGATCGCAGCGCCCGGTTGGCTGGCGAGCCTGGACGGCACGATTGGGATTCGCGGGATTAACGCCGATATAAACGTCCCTATCGACGAAGTTCTGCAACACCTCGACATGATCTTCGCGATGCGGGCGGAGGCGCAAAAAGGTCCGTTCGGAATATACGGCGAATTAATTTACATAGGTCTTTCCGACGGCGCGCAGATAAACGGGCTGATCAACAATATTCACGAACAAGTGGACCAAACTTTGGTTGATGGCGCATTGACCTGGCGGCTCATTAACCAGCCGCGCGGCTCGCTCGATTTCGCTGCTGGCACACATTACACGAACATATACGAACAACTCGAACTACATTCCGACCCGGCCGCGATCCAGCAAGCGAGCCAACGATTCGTCAACAACATCGCCGGCGATTTGCGTAGCCGGTTGGATCAAGACATTTCCAAGAGCGAATTTCTTGAAGCGCTCAAGAGCACCATCAAGGCAGATATTATCAACCGGATAGGCAATGCGTTAGACCGCCACGAAAATAGGCCAGACATTCCAATCGGTCCGTTGGGCGGGCGCATACGTGAAGAGATTGCTCAACGAGTTGAGCATTTTATCGAGCTAAAAAAAGCTGAGCTGCGGGCACGCGTAGATGCGCTCGTGGAGAGGGGCCTCGACCGCCGGGCCGCTGTCGACAGAGTAGTTAATGAGGCAAAGGCGCGGATCGCGAATCAACTTGCAGTTCGCCTGAACAAAAGGCTGAGTCAAACTTTATCACGAGATGATTATTGGTTCGATCCCTACGTCGGACTGCGTGGCCGATACAATTTTAACAAAACGTTCTACACTGCCGTCCGCGGTGAGATCGGAGGGTTCGGGGTCGGTGCCGACCTAATGTGGGAGGTCGAGGCGGTCGTCGGTATCAACCTCACCCGCTCCATCTTCACGGAGATCGGTTACCGGGCGCTCGGCGCTGACTACGAGAATGACGGGCTCCTTTTCGACGCCGTCATGCACGGACCACAAATCACCACCGGAATTACTTTCTGAGGCATTCGTTAGGAAACCTGTTACCAATGATCAGATTACGATGTATGAAACCAATAAGATGTATCTTCCTCTACAGTATCGCGGCAGCATGGACAGCGGTGTTAGTCGGCTGCGCTACCACACAGACCAGTACACAAAACAGAGAGAACATGCTGGTGGCGTCCGGCTTTAAGGTCATCACGCCCAAGACGGCCGCCCAGCAGCAAAAGCTCCAAGGTCTCCCGCCGGGCAAGGTAACCATGATCCAGAAAGGCGGAAAGACCTACTATATTTTTCCGGACCCAGCTAACAACCGCGCCTATATCGGCAGACCTAAGGACTACCAGGCTTACCAACAGCTACGCGCGGAAAATAAGCTTACCCAAGAGGATGTGGAAACCGCCGAAATGTACCAGGATGCGGAGATGCAGTGGAGCCTGTGGGGCGGAGGCGAGGGAGTCTGGGGGCCAATGGGTGGGCCGGGATCGTTTTAGGGCAAGACTTCAAACCTAACAAAGCGGTGTCGTAAATATTGTAGCCGCCTCGCTATGTCGAGGCGCCCTTGTGTTATCTTCCGGCGGCACGTCGACACAGCGCAGTGCTTACAACGTGTTCAATTCGCTGCTTCTCATCGTTGTAACGATTTAACGTTTTAACTCACTTTTCCAGCCATTGCCCTAAAATCCTATAGCCATCTCACCGGAGGTAGGGCAAAATTGCGCTTACTCGCATGACTTAGATGAGCATTAACAAGCAAAACGCTGTGAATGTTTGAGCCAATGCCGTGCCGTAACTACATTCAAAAATTGTTCACGTGTATCGAGATCGTGATTATCTTCGCGGTCATCGCGTTCTTGCTGGTTAGCACCCTGCCGGGTTTCCCGCGTGCGCGTAAACGCTCACAGACATCTAAAATTGCGATTTTCGCACGATCATCAAATCCGCTCGCGACCGCATAAGCGAGCGTTCGAACCTTTCGGAAGTTCGCCGCGCTTCAACGATGTAACGTTTTAACGATTTAACGTTTAACTCATCTCTCCAGCTATTGCCCTAAAGTCCTATAGACGGCTCACGGCAAGCATGCCGAAACTGTGACGCATTCGTGTTCCAATCGACGTGACCGAACACCATCCTTTCACAACCGCAATTCTCAGTAAACAACCAGGAACCCTTATCATGAAAACTTCACAACAATCCCTCGTTGTCGCTGTGCTGGTCACGGCGATTCTTAGTCTCGTCGCGCTATCCGCGCCAGCAGCGCCGAACCCCGACCGGGACGCTTACTTCGGCGAAACGCATGTTCATACCAGCTGGTCGCTGGATGCATTTGCCATCGGGAACACGCTGACCGAGCCGGCTGATGCCTATAAGTATTTTAAGGGCGAGCCAATCAAGCATCCGCTCGGCTTTGACGTCAAAATCGATACCCCGCTCGACTTTGCCGGGGTGACCGATCACTCGGAATACGCCGGTGTCGTGCAGCTCGCTAACAAGCCGGGCTCGGCCGTTGGTAAAGTGCCAGAGGCGAAACCGCTGATTTTGAAAGCCAAAACGAAGGAAGAGATGATGAGAGTCGCTCTTTACGCCATCAACACTTTGGTTGCCGGACCGCCCGTCAAGGCACTGATGTCGCCCGAGATCGCCGGAACCGTTTGGAAACGAAACGTCGAGATGGCGAATGAGGCGAACCAGCCGGGGAAATTCACGGCTTTCGCGTCCTACGAGTGGACGTCGATGCCTAACAACATGAATCTCCATCGTAACATCTTTTTCAAGGACAGCGCCAAAGTGCCGGCCATGCCATTCAGCGCGCTGGACTCGGTCAACCCGATCGATCTCTGGAAATGGATGGACGACCAACGCAGATCCGGTAACGAGCTGCTCGCTATTTCGCACAACGCCAACCTATCGGACGGCCGTATGTACCCGACCGAAGTGGACAGTGAGGGCCGGCCGATCGATACGGCCTATGCCGAGTCGCGGGTTCGCAACGAGCGGCTGATCGAGATTAAGCAACTCAAGGGCACATCGGAAACCCATCCCACGCTCTCGCCTAACGATGAATTCGCCAGCTTCGAGATCATGTCGGTTCTGCTCGGTAACCCCCCAGGCCGTATCCCACACATCGTCGGTAGTTATGCGCGGCAGGCGCTCAAGGACGGTCTCGCTATGCAGGAAATCGAAGGCTTTAATCCATACAAGTTCGGTTTCGGGGCCGCCTCGGACTCTCACAACACGGCTGTTCCTTATCGCCAGGATAACTTCTTCGGCGGGCATTCTTTTACGGACGGCACGATCGAGGCACGCATGTCCGGCACGCTGGTCGGTGGATTTTTCGACGCGCGCACCGAGGGCACCGGTGGGCTGACTGGCGTGTGGGCTGAGGAAAACACCCGCGCTTCGCTCTTCGAAGGGATGAAGCGCCGGGAGACATTCGGAGTGAGCGGTCCACACATAAAAGTCCGCTTCTTTGGCGGATGGGAGTACGCGCCGGACTTTCTAAACAGCAGCGATTGGATAAAAACCGGTTACGCGAACGGCGTGCCGATGGGCAGTGATTTGCCGCCGGCCAAGGGCAAAGCGCCCACCTTCGTTGTTTGGGCGGTGAAAGATCCGACCTCCGGTAACCTCGATCGGATCCAGATCATTAAGGGCTGGAGCAAGAGCGGTCAAACCTTCGAAAAGATTTTCGATGTCGTATGGGCCGGTGATCGCAAGCCGGATAAGTGGACAGGCGTCGTGCCTCCAATCCAGAGCACGGTGAATATCGAAAACGCAACCTATGAAAACACTGTCGGTTCGACCGAACTGAAGAAAGTTTGGACCGATCCTGAGTTCGATCCGAGTCTGCATGCCTTTTACTACGCGCGCGTGCTGGAGATTCCGACGCCACGCTGGACAACCATCCAGGCTCATAAGCTGGGCATTGCGCCGCCTGATGTGGTCGCTCCGACTATCCAGGAGCGTGCGTGGAGTTCGCCGATCTGGTATACGCCTAACGAGGAAGCGCGCAAAGCCACGAAGAGAGGGTTGATGCTGGCCGATCTTAAGAAGCAGGGTGCGCTGCAACTTAATGACGCGCAGCTCAAGGGGCTGGTCGAACAAAAGTCCGTCTGGTTGCAGAACACGGTCACTGGCGACAAGTACATGATTGTCTATGGCGCCCTGGGCAAAGGGGCGCAAGCCAAGCCGCTTAATCCGAAGGAACCCGGTTACATCACGCAGCGGTTTCCGACTAATCAAGGACAGTTTCAGGTCCGATACATCGGAAAGAACGTATCGATGCAGAGTCTGACCGGAGACGCGGTCGAGGCGAGCTATCTCGGCGCATCCCGGACATACAATATCAACAACAGCAAGATCGTTACTGAACTGGTCGGGACGCCCCTTGAGATCAGCGTCTACAAATTGGGTGACAAGTATCTCGCTGCGCGCAGCAACGAATTCGGATACGCTAACTACCAAATCATTCCTGCGGTGGAGGAGTTAAGCCCTCTGCGGTGAACCTCCCCATTCATTGTGAACTACATGAAGCGTCTGTTGCGTGAGCCGCTGTTGCACTTTCTCCTAATCGGGGCAGGGCTTTTCGTTCTCTTCCACTACATGCGGCCGCACCGCGATACGTCACCAACCTCGAGACAAATTCAATTCTCAATCGACGAGCTTTCTCAACTCGCCTTGCTCTACCAGTCTCAATGGCGGCGCGAACCGACGGTGGATGAACTCGATCGTTTGGTTGAAAACAAGGTTCAGCAAGAGGTCCTTTATCGCGAAGCTCTAGGGATGGGTCTCGACAAAGACGACGAAATCGTTAAACGCCGGATGGCGCAGAAGATGCAATTCCTCGCCGAGGACGTAGCCGCCGCCCGTGAACCGACCACTGAAGAACTGAAGAACTGGTTTACGAACAATAGCCAGAAGTTCGCGATGCCTGCGCGTTTTAGCTTCCGTCATCTCTACTTTTCGACGGATCGCCGCGGCGAACGAGCGCGCGAAGATGCGGTGAAGGCACTCGCGCAACTTGCTCGTCAACCTGAGGAGTCGAAACTCGCCGCTTCCTTAGCTGATCCGTTCATGTTTCAGGACTACTATCGCGACCGCGCGCAGGAGTACTTGGGCAAGGAGTTTGGGCCGCGCTTTGCGGAGAGCGCGGAGAAGCTGACGCCAGGATCGTGGCAAGGACCGGTGGAGTCTGGCTATGGCTGGCATCTCGTCTTCGTCGATACGGTCATTCCCCGGCGCATCCCCTCGTTCGAAGAGGTCGAGTCCGATGTGAAGACAGCGTGGCTTAGCCAGCAAAAGGCGCAGGCGTGGGAGAAAGCTTACAAAGAGATGCGCGCCAAATACACGGTGTTGCTGCCT
>WNGA01002287.1_pt1 | contig 30109 bp, 27 predicted proteins | sample 5400061 | NCBI WGS metagenome assembly WNGA01 (sample SAMN13153366, study PRJNA577476) | soil metagenome | isolation source: 100 cm soil or saprolite under grassland replicate 2 | place: USA:California | collected 2016-06-15
TCGAGAAGGATGGCAATATTTTCTATATCTTTCAGAAAGAAAAACCAGATTATATCCATATAGGTGATATCGAAGATTTTGACGGACAGTTTGATCTTATTTTTGTAGGATGGATGGATCCTGGCATAGATTTTAGAAAGTATGTTGCAAAACACACCAATTGTATTATTACGACTTTTGATGAAGGAGGTCAGTGTGGTCTTAATGGAGCGTGTGATTATGAAGAATATGGATTTAAGAGAATAGCTTGGTGGTTCACTCCTTCCTGGATCGATGTAAATTATCAATTAATGAACCGATATTATACTACAATTCATACAGATATTCGACAGAAATTATTTGAACTACGTTCAGTACATAATATCTGGCATGTTTATACAAGAGACGGAGTATCAAAGACTGTATACGAAGGATTGAAATCGTGGATTGAACTTGAATTCAAGCTTTCTCTATTTAAGGAAAAATTTGATTTTGAAACAATATTAGATAGGTGTGGTTTTGGTTATAATGAAGAGATACCTATATCAACACAGAATAAAATTCTATGGGATGTAAAGTTCGACTTCTATTCTTCAACTCAAAATGTGGGTGAATAAGAATTTCCTACAGTAACAATAGTATTTTGGCCTATAACTCCTTAACACGTTTTAGAGAATATTCTGTTTCCGTATATCATGAACGTTATAGATTTCCCTACATGTGTGGAAGTTATTTTGCTTATAGAAAGGTCGATGTTATGCGAATGGTAGCCATAGCGAAGTCGATATCACCAATCCCGAGATATCTGGATGTTGGATGTGGATACGGAGATTTTCTAAAGAAGATAAGAGAATTCATACCTACCATATAGGTGATATCGAAGATTTTGACGGACAGTTTGATCTTATTTTTGTAGGATGGATGGATCCTGGCATAGATTTTAGAAAACATATTACGGACAAAACAGAAGTGGTAATAACCACTTTGGATGAGGGTATTAGTCTAGCTGCGGAATATGAGGATCAAGGTTTTCATAGAATAGCAGAATGGAGGACACCGTCGTGGGAAGATGTAAACATAGAAATTATGAATAAATATTATTCAAAAGACTTTATTGTTACTAATACGTATCAACGGCTTTTTGATTTACGTGGTGCACATGCCCTTTGGTATGTATACAGTCGACGTACACAAAAGTCCCAAAGGATTAAAGCAGCTCTACGATCTTATATAACACAAGAACGATCGCTAGGGCCACTCCCTTATGATTTTGAAAGCGTTTTGGATGACTGCGGATTTCACTATTTTGAGGAGTTAGCTTCTAATAATCGTGACATGGAATTAAAGCGACTATGGGAAGTTACTTTTACGTAAATATCTTTTTCAATATACTTACACCTACACATTGATAATATTAGAAGGGAAATGGATAATATTTCCTGGGAATATAATAAATGGTAAAGGTCTAGTTTATTGGTACGTTATGCTGGAATAATAGCATAAGGTCAATAAGTTTGGAATTACCATTTTTTGTTTGCTTGATGACGCATGTGATAATACAAATATTGTTGTGCATATCCAGCATACTTACCAAAATGTTCTCGCATAATCTTTGATAGTAAATTGTACTGATTAACAGTTAATTTGATTGATTTAAAATTCAATTTTGGAGTCTGTTCATTAAATAATGTTCTATAGTAAGAGTAAAGCGATCTAGCTATCCAAATATCAATTGGAAACGCCTCAGTTTTTTCTAACGAGAATAACAAAATACAATCTGCAATCTTGTTACCTATTCCACTAATGCTTAGTAATATTTCCTTTGCTTCGGAGTATCCAAATCCACGTAATTCGTCAGTACTTAATGAGCCGCCAACAATCTTTTCAGCTATAGATTTAATTGTTTTGGCTCTAAAACCTGTACCGCAAGAACAGAGTTCATTAATTGATGCATTATGTAGTCTTTTTATTGTGGGGAATGTAAAAAAATTATTTCCATCCATCTGAATTCTTGAACCGAATTTTCTTGACAGGTTCACTAACATTCGTCTAATCATGGCTATGTTTGTATTACTAGAACACGCAAAGCTGATCATGCACTGATAGGGATCTTGTCTCATAAGTCGTAATCCAGCGTATTTTTTGAATAATTGTGATAGCACGATATCTTCAGTAAAAAAGGTAGAAATATGGTTAATGTCATCATCTAATCTAAAGACAAATTGTTCCCAATTATTGAATCTTGGAAAAGACTCGAAATTAATAACATATTTATTGTTTTTAGAATATATCTCTTCCAAGGAGAACTTTAAGATATGGTCATTGTATGTACCATACCAAGAGTTTTTGTATTTTTCCCACAAGAATGTTTGTCCGCTATTAACAGTAATCACTGGATTTAATCGACTACGAGACCACACTCTCGAATTTGAAGTATAGCCCTCAATCAAATCTATCTTACTCTTCCGGTACTTTTATTATCCTATTCAACGATAAGCTAATTTGTATTGCTTTAGATGCGATCTCAAGTAAAACATCTGACTGTGTTTAGCTCCAAAGGATTTGTTCAATTGGATCACATGTAAAAAAATGGGAAAATGGTCAAAGAACTTCTATTATATCACCTTGAGATGGTGCCCTAGCATTAAATCCGTATTTCTCCTTAATCTCTTCAGCAAACCTTATACAGGAATTTCCGTCTCCATGGACAGTAAGAACTTCTGGAGTACCTTTTATTCCATCTAGAATTTCAAATAATTCACTTCTACTATTATGGCCTGAAAACTCGAATTGTTTAACTTTAGCTAAACATTTTGTTATTTTCCCATCGTAAGTAACTATTCTCTTATCCATAAGACTACGACCTGGTGTTCCTTCTCCTTGGTATGAAACTATGGCGATACCATTTTTATGGTCTTTAGCTATTTCTTGCATATAAAAAACAGCCGAGCCTCCTACAAGCATTCCTGCAGGGGAAATAATTATTCCTGGTTCTCGTACTAATTGCTTTCTTCTGTGCCATCCATGAATCCACTCGGCTTCTGTAATTGCTTTTCTAAAAATTTCAGGATCGCGTAGATATGATGTGTATTTCAACATAATTTCATTTACTTTTAGAGCCATTCCATCCATTGCAACTTTATATTTAAATTTGTGAGTTTTAAGTACTGTGGCAATTTCCTGAGCTCGTTCTACGGAAAATGCAGGAATGAAAAGTGTGCCACCATCCTCAACAATTTCATAAGCAAATTCAAGTAGACGTTCCTCTGATTCCTCTCTAGGCATTTGTTCTGTTTGTGAATAGGTACTTTCAATGATTAACAGATCTATTTCTGGAATATCGAGATCAGCCGGCCTTAGCAATTTAGAACCTCGTGTATTAATATCGCCCGTATAAAAAATCCGCTTACCCTGATACTCTACGATTACGGATGCTCCACCTATTATATGTCCAGACTCGTAAAGGGTTATGTTAACATCATTAATATCGTGGTTTTCCCTGTAGTTAAGACCCTCAGAGTGATTTATCATATTAACTAGATCTAGATATTCGAAAGGCAAGAATAATCCAGATATCTTAATCATATCCTCAATCAGCAATTGCGATAATTCAAATGTTGGCGAAGTTCCTAGTACTGAGGCATTAGATGATGACAAAAATAGCGATGGAACGTATCCTGAATGATCTAAATGTGCATGACTAAGAATGATTTTATCTACATCTTTTGGCCGTACATGCAATGGAAATAATGGTTCCCTTTTTAAAAGAACCCCATAATCAAGTAAGATATTAGTATTGTCACATGTTACTAAGAACGCCGATCGTCCTACCTCTTTCGCAGCCCCTAAAATGGTTAATTTCATCTGATACTGACACTTCTAATAGACAAATTATAAGTCTTACTTGTACTATTATTGGTTGTACGAGGTTAGCAATAAGTAGACAAATACTTACATTCGATAAATATGATACGATTTTGCGTCGTCTACCGACAAGATAAAATTTGGATGCAAGTGCACCTTGAATAGTGACTAGGATTATCATTACAGGGAATCCAGGTGTGGGAAAACACACTGTAGGTACAGCTATTGCCAGAAAATTGAATTACCAGATCATTGACCTGAATAAGTTTGTCATATTGAGTAATACCATTCTTAAATCAGCTCATGGAGAATCACTTGATGTTGATATTAAAGCTGCTTCGGTTGCGCTTAAGAAGGAATTGAATAACAAAAACGATCTAGTCATTATTGGACATCTTGCTCCTTATTTACTACGATCCAGTCAGATTGATTTTGCTGCAATTTTGCGAAGACATCCAAAGCAACTCTTACAAATCTATAACAGAAGGAAATACTTAATATCAAAAATTAAAGATAATATCACTTGTGAAATCCTTGGGGTTTGTTCTTATGATGTTTTGAAGCGGTTTAACCGAACAAAGATAGGTGAATTTGATACTAGCACTAGATCTATCTCCGAAACGGTCAAGGATATAATAGAAGCTGTAAAGAGCAAGTCAAGAAGAAATTTCGGAATAATAGATTGGCTTTCTAAGATAGAGAATGAACGTGAAATACTAGATCTGATCTTAATTTGATTATAATCAAGCAATCGCTTCTATATAATATCAAGTATATTAGTTGCAAAATGTAAAAAGATTTGAAACGGAACAGTTGATTATGTCTTATTGGAACTAGTGAAAAGTTAATAGCATTTAAATAATTTGATACCTCCTAGAAAATATTTACATGGTTTTCATTAATGACTAAAAGAATAAGGATAGGAATTGATGTAGGAGGTACATTTACTAAGGCTATTGCAATAAATATGAAAGATGGCGGCATATTAGGGAAAATCACCGTTCCTACCTCTCACTCTTCTCTTGGAGGAGTATCAGAAGGAATTTTATTAGCTTTAACTTCTCTAATAAGAAATCAAAGTATAAAAAATTCTGAAATTGAGCTTATTTCTCATAGTACAACACAGGCAGTCAATGCATTGTTAGAGGGTGATACATCAAAAGTAGGAATAATTGGTATGGGGGTAGGGCTAGAAAAAAACAATATAATTAAACGTACGGCTGTTAAGGACGTAGAATTAGCTCCAAATAAATTTCTTAGAACTTGTTACAAGTTTCTCGATACGTCTAAATTTTTAGAAGAAAATGTGGTGCTTACTGCAATTGAGGAACTAAAAAGTGAAGGTGCTAATGTTTTAGTTGTAAGTGAGGCATATGGGGTTGATGATCCCAGCAATGAATTGTTTGTGATGAAAAAATCAAGTATTCCTGCTACAGGAGGACATGAATTAACAGGCATCTATGGTTTAGAGATACGAACATTGACTGCTGCCATAAATGCCGGGATTTTGTTAAAATCTATAACTACGGCAAAGTTCGTCGAATCGGCGTTGGAGCAACAGGACATTTTAGCTCCTTTGGTAATCATGAAGGGTGATGGGGGTATAACAGATATGAAAACTTTTAGGTCTAAACCAATTTTGACACTTCTTTCAGGACCCGCCGCAAGTGTAGCTGGAGCACTACTTTTTCTTAGAATTCTTAATGGAATTTTCATAGAAGTTGGAGGAACATCAACAAATGTATGCATAATAAAAAATGGGAAACCTGAAGTGAAGTATGTAACAATTATGACTCATCCGACGTGCATTAAATCACTCGATGTCAGAGTAGTTGGTGTAGCTGGTGGTTCTTTAGTAAGGTGGTCTGGTAAAAAAATAGTAGACGTGGGCCCTAGATCTGCACACATAAGTGGATTAACTTATTCGTGTTATGCGGATCCCCAAGATATTGAAGGTGGTCAAATTATTACATTTATGCCTAAAGAAGGTGATCCTATCGATTATATTGCAATAGAAAGTGCAGGAGGAAAAAGATTTGCTATTACTAATACATGTGCTGCAAATGCGCTAGGTATAATTCCTGAAGATGACTACGCAAAAGGGAATCAAGAATCTGCAAAGCTTGCATTATCGATATTAGCTCAAAGAATAGGTATGGATATGGAAGAAGTTGCAAGAACCATTCTGGATTTGTCTGCGAGTAAGGTCTTGGATGTTATAAATAATCTAATTAATGATTACAAGATGAAGAGTGATAGTATTGCCTTAGTAGGTGGTGGAGGTGCTGCTTCTGTTTTGGTTCCTCATATTGCAAAAAGGATGAACAAAATGCACAAGATCCCTGAGCATGCGGAAGTTATTTCGTCTATCGGAGTAGCGGCTGCAATGATACGTGAAGAATATGAAAAGACAATCAACAATCCGACGTCTGAAGAATTGTCTGCTATCGTAAAGGAGGTAGAAAATAGGGCTATTTCTAAAGGAGCTGTTGCTGAATCTATTACAATTCAGTCAGAGTACATTAGTGAAAGATCAATTCTTCGTGTTATTGCTTATGGTAATGTAAGTTTAGATATAGGTACAATTAATGGAAAAGAAATTGATGACGACGAAGCAAGAGTTCTTGCATGCGAGCTTTTTGGGATCAATACTGGTATACATCGTGTATTCGATATGAAAAACTATTATGTTTTTGCATGTGAAATCAATAAAAAGAAATTATTTTTAAGATCTCATAGACAGGCAGTTCTTGTCCTTGACAGGTATGGGAAGGTGAGATTATCAATAGAGAACGGACTGATTTATAATGGAAGTCCAGAGGAAGTGGGCAAGAATTTTTTTAGCTATCTGAAAAAATACTCGGATGGTACAAAATCTCATGACCTTGCGCCTCAAGTTCATATATTGGATGGAACAAGGATCATAGACTATTCTGGTCTTACTTCTCCGGAGCAGCTCATTAAGGCTATAAGAGATGAATTACTAAAAGCAGCTAATAGTGAGATAACCATCATAGTTAAAATTTGAACCAACACTTACAACAAATATCAAAAAAGGTTTTATGTAAGAAACCTACTAATATGATCACTTAGCATTGTACTTAGATCAACCTTCGCAAAAATATTTGGGATAGAGTTAGTAGCTATAATATCGTTGATTCCAGCAGTTAGTAATCTTTCTGCCGCATTTTCAAGTAATAATGCGTGAGTACATAAAACAAAGAGTCTTTCTGCTTCAAGTTCTTTCAATATTTTTGCAGCATTTATAATGCTATTACCGGTACTTATCATATCATCAATTATAATTATGTCCCTATGAGAAATAGAGGTAGTTCCTTCGTATTTTGACTTAATTTGTCCTGTGTGTCTATCTCGTACTTTGGTTAACCATGACATTTCAATATTTAGAATGTTTGCAAGTTGTTTTGCCCTATTTATTCCACCATTATCTGGAGAAATTATTAGAGGGTCATTCAAGCGTATATGGCTTCTTGCATATTCTGCTAATAATGGAATTGCACTAATGTTATAGGTCTTAAATGTGAACTTGGATAAGACGTTTGGATTATGAATATCGACTGTTACTAATTCTTTGCTTCCAGTACATTCTAGAATTTTACCGATTACATATATACTAATGACTTCGCCATTTATGAATTCTTTATCCTGTCTCGAATAAGCCATATATGGACTTATAATACAAATATCTTTTGCGTGATCATTAGTGCATTTATGTATGATCATGAATAGTTGCATCAAATGTTGATCTACAGGTGGATGGGTGGAATGAATTATGATACATCTATTATTTGATACTGGGCTCATTTGGATCTTACTTTCACCATCCGAAAATCTTTGCAAATGAGCTTGCACAAGTTGAATGTCTAGTTGATTTGCAACTTCCTTTGCAAGTTCTAGATTATCTATAGTACTTATAATAATAAAATCATTTCGCAAAGTTAAAGCACTTGTCATACTAATTTTATGACTTAAAAGTGTTAATTTTATGAATAGGTAGCGATATTGTATGAATATACTATACTGTATTGCAAGACAAGAATATTATAGAGTATAAGGTACACTAATTACCTTAAGATCTTCTGCTAACTCTACATTTTTATAAATTGTTCTCGCTTCATTTAGTAAAACGTACAGATCTTTGTATCTAGAACTAAAATGAGTGAGAAATAATCTGTTACTTTTTGATGCTTTGGCTAACGAGGCAGCCTCCATTGCGGTTGAATGGAATGTATTTACTGCATTTTGGTATTTATCTTGTGTATAAGTTGCTTCAAATATTAATACATCAGAATTGGCAAAAAATCTTTCTAACTCTAGAGAAGGTCTTGTATCACCAGATATGCCAATTTTTCTTCCTCGTCTTTTTGGTCCAACTACTTCTACTGATTTAATAATAATGCCATTGAATATTATGTCCTCGCCATACTGTAATTTATGGAATAAACTACCTTTAGGAATTCCTAATTCAATGGCTTTAGCTACATTAAATTTGCCAGGACGATCGAATTCTTCAAGGGTGAATGAATATGAAGGAACAGAATGTTTCGACCGACAGCAAGATATTTGATAGTCACTTTCTTTTACAATAACTCCTTCTTTGTCAATGATATGAATATCAAGATTGAAAGATAATCCAAATTTAATGACTCGAATATTTTGATTAATAAATTCATGTAAACGAGATTCTCCATAAATATCGAGTTTTTTATTGCGTCCTAGTAAAGTCATTGTTTGGATAAGTCCTAATATTCCAACACAATGATCTGCGTGCATATGGGTTATGAAGAGTTTCATTTTTTGGTTTATACCTAATCCTGCTAAGAGGAAATTTCTTTGCATACCTTCCCCCGCGTCGAAAATCAGCAATTCTCCACCTCTCCGAATAGCTATGGATGCTAGTCCTCTAGTTGCAGTAGGGATAGCAGCAGATGTCCCAAGAAAGATGATCCTCATATTGACCAAAGTTTGATAAAATCATCCCCCATCATATGTTGTCACATGTTGTTCGGTTTTGTGCTTTATGGTATCAAGCGATAAAATATAAATTTTCAAGGTAATAAAAGTAGTAGTAAAAACAATTTAATGATATATGCCATTCAAACAATGTGTAAATATCAACCAATAACGTTAAAGAAATTTCTTATTAATTCTCGTTGCTGGGTATCGATTGATTCATAGGCTTCAATAAGTTCCTTTTCTATAGCGATTTGTTCTTGTATTACCGATCGTATTTTATTAATATTGATAGGTGTTGCACTATCTATAATACCAGTACTATAGGCATAGATATATTCATTAATAATCTTGGTTGCAAAATACGGAGTAACTTTGAGTAGTAACAGAAGGCCGTTTTTCATAGTTATCTCCTCTTCCGTACTTACATTTAAGGAGTTTATATAAGAATTAAGCATTTTCATTCTAAAATCTCCTAGTTCTTCGATTGATGAAGCTACAAGTATTCCAGTTTCAGTTAATTCGTAGAAAGGAACACCCTCTAATTGCAGGGCTTTAGGTCCACGTCTCAAGGGCAGACGTCCACCTTCCTTAACAACTCCTGAAGGGATTAAAACTTCATCGAGGTCTCTAAAAATACCAGAATAAATGTTTTGCCATAAGATGCCATTATTTTTTGCTATAGCATGAGCGATTGATGTTCTGGTTCTTAATTCCGCGCTTTTTTCTGTTGCTAGATGTACGATAATTCCACGCTGTCTTTTTGCTTCTCCAGTAAACTTATCTTTACGTGTTTTAAAGGTGTCAAAGATTGCAATATTAGACTTGTCATTTTTCAATTAAGTTCTCCTGTATCATTAATAATTCATAGTTTATATACATATTAATTTAGTCCTTTTAACTACGCACTAGCATTAATGTAAAACCAAGTTTAGCACTACTATATACATGAGGACAGCTGATCCTATGTTAATTGAGTGAGTTGTCATAAATTATTCAAAATCTGTTATATAAAACTGTGTCTTCTCTTTATTCTTAAAAAGTAAACTTAGTTCCAATTGTAATCCTTTTACTCTGTTAACTAAGTATTCATCAATATTATATTTATGACATATATCTAGTGCAATTTCTATATATTTTTCAACGGATCCTCTTGTTACTGTTTGGAGTAAGGTATTACTGCATTCTAGGCATTTGCCAATAATAGGCATCCTTCTATATTTTATACCACATTTGTTACATCTGAATGCTTGGGATGAATAAGCTCGCATATTTCCCATAATATCAGGAAGAATATGCGTGGTGAGTACCATGGATGCAACATCATCTGGATCCACAGCTTGGATTATTTTTGCGGTAGTCATCTGCATATTCAATTTTTCTTCCATAGTATTAAGAGTTGAATATGTGCTTTGTGAGATGTCTAGAGTAATTGTATCTGTAGAATGAGTAAATTTGTAGTCAAAGAATTGATTAACTAACCCTATTCTTTTTTTAATTAAATCGATAAATGAAATTGACTCTGTTGCTTTTGTTTTGTTCCAAGTATTGGAATAAAATTCAATTGGATAGTTCTCAGATATGTCAACATTATGGGCTTGTCTTTGCACTTCATGTGGCAGTACGAAGGGTTGAATAAGTAAAGGAGCATCCATTAGACCACCAATCTTGTCAGGTAAATATTCGTGTGAGAAATTTAGGAAAATATCTAAAAGCAGTATCAATGAATCAGCATCGCCATCGCAATCCCTTCGTTTTGCAGAATGCCAAATGGGTGAAGCCAAACAGACTTGGGAGTTAGTGAATCCAATAATTCTTCCTATTATTCCAACAGATGTATGTGGTGCTAAGCCAACTATAAGATGTCCTGTTAGATCATTTATGGAATTGGCATTATAAAAATGTGGTAATCCGTATAATTTTGCAAGCTCATCATCAACGAACTTAGCAACACGTAACAAATGTTCTGCTGCTTGAAGGGGTATAATTACATCTTGTATCATTAGTTCGATAAGTTGATCTGAAGATGTTAAGTCTACACCAAGATAATCTTTGGTGTAACCTAGCTTTCTCAGTTTATCTATGTCAGTTGATATCCATTTTGCCTTAAACTGTGTTAATGGTTCATTTGTAACATCAAAGCGAGTAGTCCCGTCTTTAAATGTAAAAATACTATATTTTTGTCTTAGAATCCCCTTTTCAATTGGCTCAGCACATCTGTTTTTGCCCATCAGAGACTTTACACCTTTAAGTGGTTCTACCGGTTTGAGGTTCAAATTCTGTGATGCTTTTCTAAGTGTATATTTTAGAGGGAAATTGGTTATTGAATGTGTTGTAAATTGTGTATTACAAAACTTGCATCGCTTATCCGTATTACTTTTTTCCGCCGGTCTTTTACAGACGGTACATAACCATTGTAGTTCGGTGGCTATATTACATGAATGACAGTTAATTCCTATTGATGATGATTGGCAGTTTGTGCATGTCCTATTTGCAATTTCGATATATGTTGTATCTTGCTTGGCAGCCTTAATAATATCACGAGTGGCTCCGCCATTAGGTCCTACTGGAAATAAGCAATGAACTGGTGGTTTCATTCTTCTTTCTGCAGCTTTTTCTGGTCTTCCAACACGTACAGCAATTGATGATAAGAATTTTCTTCTGATAGGAATATCAAGAATTTGAGAAATTATTTGTATATTATCATCTGGAATTGGATTTTTATTTTCAATTTGATGTTCTTTTAGATGTGTTAGTAAGTATCTATTTTTATGCAATGCAGTTAGTATTTTAGTGAATAGATATATTTGATCCGGATCAGTTAATATAATATTCATTTTACTTTGGTCTAATTTGTGTATCACGGCAAGTTTCTCTAAGATCAGTTTAATCTCAGGAGAATTTGGGAAGATATGTATTTTATCAAGGCTAGAACCATGTAGTTGATACAGTTCATTCATTAAATATGCAAGTTCTTGTAAAGTAATTACGTCCCAATATAACAAATATCTTGGATGAAGAGGAATTTCGAGGCATGAGCTTATTTCAAATGCTTCTGATATTGTTGGAAAACTATGTAATTGATTGTTTACTAATTCAAGGAGTCTTTCATGAGAGACTGATTCTATGATGAGGTTAGCGCTTGTTGTAATTTTTGTTCTAAGTTCAGATATCCAAATTTCTTCGACATATGAAGCCGGAAGTAATTCACTATTATTTTCTAGAAAATCACCGTAACTTATTAAAATATCTCCAAGATATAGGATCTTCTTTACGTTTTGGAATATGGATTGTGCTTGTGTGCGATCACAGACCCTGATTACACTATCGTCATTTAATTTCACTATTGGTGGCTCTAAGCTGTCAACTAGTGCAATCGTAGATGCTTTGCCTGGTATATCAATTTTTATTTGAGTACCTACTACAATGGCATATTGTAATAATATTGGTATTGAAGAATGGATACCTACTGTAGCAAAACCAGTATTACAACTTCTTCCATAACGCAATCTAAATGCGCCATAACGATCAGTCATTGAAAGAACTGGTCTTCCGGTAATTACTTCTCTCATCCTGTGATGACTAGCAGTTTCTTCTTCTCCGCTTTGGATTGCGCCATTTAAATCATCGAGCCATGACCAGCCCTCAAGATTTAGCATCTGAACTATTTTAGATAATTTTCTATTTCTTCCAATTAATCCGTCATTCATAACTCTTAGAGCTCCTCCACGGACTCTGTTTGTGGCGATTCTGTGCATATTTCGATGTCCTACAACTTCTACTGGATCTGTATCTGTACCATCTAGTTCAACCGGTAATGAGGATATGCATTTAATAATGTCTTCATCGGAGATCCTAAATTGAAAGTTACCTACTTCTCTTTCGTATATTCGAAGTTCTTCTACAAATCTTGCGCCCTCATCATCATAAGAGTTTGCAATATAGCGATCTAGTCCTACTATTTTTCGTACGTGATCTGCTATAATCATTGTAAGTGCAGCCTCTGTTCCGCCGGCTGATCTTATTGGACCTGCAAACGAAATTGACAAATATTTAGAACTGTCTGCATTGTTTTTGATAGATACATCAGATATTCCTTGTATAGGTGCTACAGTTACACCTTCAGTAACTGTAGCTAGGCTGACACGTACTGCAGTATCTAATCTTATTTTAATATCCTGAGTTCCATATTGGCCTAATGCGATCTCTTCTGCGATTTTAAGTGCAGCCATCTCTTTCCCCAAATTTGCTAGCAAGAATCGTAGTCTGTCAGCGATATCTATTTCATGCATCTTGGCTACTCTATCGGCAAGATCGTATGCTATTTTTGATTCTACTGAGTCAACAACGTCAATTTTCTTTCTTCTTGCTTCAGAAGCAATTTCAAAACTATTTTTAATAATATCAAAAATATTGTTATAATATAGCATATAGTATTCTGGGATACTAAGATTAGCTAATCTAGACCTAGCTTCACTAATCATTTTTGTATCTTAGTCACTATTCTTTGGAATTCGTCTTGCCAATTTTTCTGTTTTTCTATTAATGTGCCTATTACTATTATGTCCGCTCCTGCTTTGGCAATATTACTTGCGGTTTCTGAATCAGTTATTCCACCACCTACAATTAATACACCATCATAGTGTTTTCTAACTGCTGCTATCATTTGTGGAGAAACATGTCGAGACGATCCAGATCCTGCTTCAAGATATAGGAATCTCATTCCCATATATTTTGCCGCAAGTGTATACATTATTGCAATTCCCGGTTTGTCAAAAGGTATTGACCTAGCTTGTCCAACAAACCAAGCAGTTGAACCTTCACCGATAATCAAATATGCGGTAGGGATTGTTTCCAAGTTATGTTTATTAATTATAAGTGCGCCTTGTGCTTGGGCACCTGTTATGTAATATGGATTTTCTGAATTTAGTAGTGATGTGAATAAAATGGCATCGGCACCAGGAACTACTCCGGTTATATTTCCAGGAAATAAAATTAAAGGGATCTTGACTATAGACCTTAATTTTGTTATAGTCTTGGATAACTCTATCTGGTCTGTAATAGAAGAGCCGCCGATGAGAATGCCTGATGCACCAAGATTTTCAACCTCTGATGCTATTGAATAACTGTCGATTTCATTTTGTGAGTCGATAAGAGCATAACATAACGTTCCATTTTTCTTAATTTTTTTCATTATTGTTGTCTCAGTGATTCCCATTTTCATAATCATTTATCCACGCAGGTGAATCTTATATAAGAGTCGTACCGATGTACGCTTTTAGAATCAGCTTAGAAGATTGCTAGAATCACTTATATAATTACCATACAATTTTGTATAGTACGGGACAGTATCAAGAAGACAACTTTAATGATCTTTTATTAACACTAATTGAAAATTCTGTACTAACAAGGCGTCAATTGTCAATAATTAATAGAAGGTTAAGAAAGAGTGGACCGCCGAAAAATATCAGTACAGGAGCATATTATAGACAAGTTAAGCAGTGCAGAAAGAGGATAAAAGAAGTCATCTATACAATAATACTTCTAAGAGCCTTGCAAGTATTTGATGATACCATGAATATATCTCTGGAACGGATAATAGCACAAATGGCTATTGTTATAATGGATCAAAGGAATGATGTCACGGATTCAAATGAGGTGATAGCATCACATGATAAACATGAAGTGAACTTTAGTGAAGTCATCTCTATGCTGGAAAACGTTGTAACTAGACTTATTAATCTATAAATAGTAAATAAATATCACAAATTAATATGCAATTATTTAGTGAATCACAATTAGATGTAGTGATATCAGTCACAGCCTTTATAGTCGCATTTATAATAGTTATGTATTTTATAAAATTCAAAGATAGATTTGTTAAAGATAGAAAGACCGATAATCAGTATTATGTTATTGAGTCGGTGCTAGCAAAAAACTTAGCGAAGCTGGATAAAATTGTGAATTTGATAGGTAAACTAAGAACAAGATTAGATTTACTTGAGGATAATGGGGGTACACCGATATCTCGAACTATACTAGATACAGAAATGAGTTTGTCTAGTATTAAGGCAGGCTATGATATTAGCAATACTAAGAATAATAATTCTGAAGCTTATCAAAATAATGCTATTAAATCTGGTCCTGTGATATCACAAGGATTGTATAAAAAATCACATAAACATGGAGTATATGCTAACAAGCAGGAAGATGATTTACATAAAGACACTTCTATGTATATCCTTGAACTGTTACGAGAATCACCTAGAACTGCAAGAGAAATTCAGTATGATGTAGGAAAGACACGTGAACATATATCACGACTAGTGAAAAAGTTATACGACGGAGGTTTGGTCAGCAGAGATTTGAATGTTAAGCCTTTCGTGTATAAAATTACTGATGAAGGTCATAAACTGTTGGAATAGATTCATAAGAAGATAAAATGTCGTCTTGAGTGTCGTGTGATGTTTTTAGTGGCTGTGATTGTACTACCTTTATTTGATTGTGATTTGTGATATCATGGATATGGACATCCTGAGTTGTAACGTGATTAATTGAATATATCCACTCTTTTCCGTGTTTTACTCGTTGAAGTTTATTTCGCATAAAAAATCTAGATAGGTAGGTAGATACAATGCTCAGCTGGATATTTTCTTTATAGGTATGATTATATTCATGAGAAAGGTCGGAGGAAGAAAATTTTTGGTAGGCAAGTACATTACTTATGATATTCCATAATTTGGTACCTAGATTTATTGTGTTATCCTGATTCAGGTGTACAGAATGTTTTACACTTTTTTTAACTGTCTGATCTTGAAAAGAGTCCATTAATTCCATAACTTTGAACATCTTTTCTTTGGAAAATTTGCCTTCTAATGAAAGATTATACTTATCACCTTCGTTATCTTCTATCTCAATCCTGATCTTCTTTCTCGTTGAATTCAATCTCCTGATCTTGTTTCCTTCTTAGGTTATGGGGTTCATTCTGCTTATTAACACTTAACAGTAATAGTAAGTATCTTGATAACAATAAACACAATTTTTATCAACAACTGCTGAATAAGCTGTTTTAATTAAGTTGGGTATCTTTAATAAGGGTTCACAAAGTCTGTTAATTGATGAATTCCAGTGGAAATTAAGGGGTTTTTGACTCATTAACACTAATATACACTGAACTGGGTTTCCAGTGGAAATTAAGGGGTAAAAACTGAGCATTTTAGTGCTTAATGGTGCTTGTTAAATAACAGTTAATATACATAGAGGAATCAATAAACTGTTCCTATATAGCTCCCCCTAGGTTTCTGATGCAGAACTTCCTCACGTTTTACGTTAATTTGAATATGAGGAATATGAAAATACTAACTTTATTGTTAATATATTTTGATTCTGATCTTTTTAATTTATTTATTAACACTTGTTAACATCTGTAATACTTTTATTGTTCCAAAGGAAGAAATGGGGAGTGATCTAATTTCTGTGGAAGTGTTTATCTGTTGAATGAAGATATCTTGGATAATGTATTTGATAACGCTCTTCAAGGCAGATCACTCATTAAAAACAGAAAAACACTAACTATAGATTATGTTCCAGAAAGGCTTCCCTTCAGAGATAAGGAGAGCACCACAATCGCACAAACATTATCAGTGATTCTTAGAGGTGGACGTCCATCTAATTTACTAATATTTGGCAAACCTGGTACAGGAAAAACAGCAGTAGTAAAAAATGTCATTGAGCGTCTTAGAAATAAAGCAAATGATCTTAGTATACAAATTACCGTCCCATTTGTAAATGGAAAAACAGCTAATACCCCATATAAGATATTGTATGAAATCGCAGAAAAGATGGGAATTAATAAAGAGGAAAAAAGATTGCAAGTTCACTTCACTGGATTATCTATGGGTGAGGCCACTGACCGAATTCTCGACCATATTATACGTAAAAATCTTAATGTTATGTTGATTATAGACGAAATTGACTCCCTAGTAGATAATAATGGAGATGATGTTTTGTACAACTTTACCAGAGCGAATGAACGTATATTATCCAATCAATTTATCAGCCTTATTGGAATATCTAATAGTCTTACCTTTAAAGACAAATTGGATCCTCGTGTTAGGAGCAGCCTAAGCGAAGAAGAGTTAGTATTTAATCCATATACAATAGAACAATTGAAGCAAATACTAATAGATAGATCAGAATTAGCTTTCAATAATGGTGCGATATCAATTGCAACAATTAATCTCTGTGCTGCAATGGCAGGAAGAGAAACTGGTGATGCAAGAAAGGCTATAGATTTATTGAGAGTCGCCGCAGAAATAGCTGAAAGAGAAGCTTCTACTACAGTAGATGAAAGCTATATTAGATCTGCACAACAAAAGATAGATAGTGATACTAGTTATGAAATCTTGAGGAATTCTACAACTCATACAAAAATTGTTATACTTGCCATAATCAACTGTAAAAACGGAAATACAGGTGAAGTGTACGATGTTTATACTTATTTGTGTTCCCAACTAGAACAAGAACCTTTAACACAACGGCGCATAACACAGATAATCAGTGAACTCGATCAGTTAGGCTTAGTTAATACTAGTATAATAAATCTCGGTCGATATGGAAGATCACAAAAAATAAAACTAAATACACCATTAGTCACGATTAAGGATGCATTCAAGGATGATATAATATTAGCATCTATAATTAAAGCAATTAACTAATAAAACACTTTTGAAAGGGTTGAAGAGTCGAAAGGTCAACTAATATTGCTATTCCTGGAGTAGGAACTATCCCCATAGTCATCTGATACCGAGTTTGTGCTTGCCAAGCTCCCGAATTAACAATTAGTGTACTTTTATACCTTTCAACTCCAATAATATGTACATGACCAGCATGAAAAATATCAGGTACATCAGTAATTACTAGCATGTCTTCCTTCTCAGGCGCTATAGGTGTACGCTGACCATATACTGGTGATAAGTGTCTAGCCTTAAGAAGTAATCTCATTGCCTCAACCGGATTTGAATAACTTAACCCAGGAGTAGTTGCAATAATGTCATCAAGACTTTGTCCATGAAACATCAATACTTTAACACCATTCAACTTAATCAAAGACGGATTTCCAATTACATGAAAATTATTTGTTATATCATTCATAAATGCAAGTAAAGAGCTTTGTGGTAATGCTCTCCTTCCTATATCATGATTTCCTGGAATTATAAATATTTCAATATCTTTACGAATTTGTTGCAATAATTTTGTCGCAATCATGATTTGCTTGCTGGAGTCAAGAATATTAAGCTCCTTATCCTGATCCGGAAAAATTCCAATACCATCAATAATGTCTCCAGCAATACAAACAAACTTTACTTTTTTTGCAATAAGATCATCAGACGAAAGCCATTTAATGAAGGTAATAAATTCCATCTCCATAAAATATTTGCTACCTACATGTAAATCAGATATCAGCACAAGATACGAACCAGATGTCGACTTATTAGGTATATGATCTGGAATATCAGGCGAAATAATATTCTTTATTAAAAAATGCCGACCCATTTTTCTTGTACCATCTAGCTCTAGCATTACCATTTGATCTAAAGCTAATGTTGATATCTGATTTTGCATTTGTTCTGTATTGGCTACTGCCATTAATCCATTACTAGTATCATCAATCTCGATTTCTATCACATTCTTGAGTTGTCTTCGCGACATAAGCAGTCCAGCTACAAATACGGTTCCTTGTACCTTTGAACTAGCTTCCAAACCGCCATTTCTTTGATCAATTCCGATTCTGCTTCTATTTACGGATCTTTTCTTATTAAACTCAGATTTAACTGCACTAATTCTTCTAATCCTTCTACTCTCAGGACGCATAGATAAAATCCTTAACAATTTCTGATACCTGTCTTGAAAGAGATTAATATAGTCCTGTTCATCTTCAGCTGAATTAATTTTGGATGTTGGATCAAACAATATCTCATACTGATTTCCATACACCCCATTTTGATCCTGATAGATCATCTCTTTACCATTTTCGCGATCAAGAATAACTATTGATTTACTAGGTTGTACTGGTTCTATACCATCTCCGTTGCCAATAAGAATCTTGATATCGTTCAATAATATTGAATGACCTTCTTTCAGCTTTTCTTTCCTGTTAATAATTCTTTTAATGATAATATCTGGACTAAGATCAATCGACTTCAAAAAGGCAAATGCATCAGGATGAATTTGATAACCTCTACTTATTGCATAGATTACTGCATTAGATACATCATTTGACGTATTCAATATCCTGACTAAATTGAAAATATCCTATCTTAATTAGATTTCTCTCAACGATACATACATTAACTGATATATTAACTGTAATAATACAGGTTAAGTATCTTTGCAAGAAAAACTTAAACTACGTACTCTATTTATAATAATAGGACTTATTGCATTTCTAATATCATATTGGCTGGGCGCTTATACAAAACTAGATCCAGCCTCAGCTTCAAAGCTTAAACAAGAATTCATGCAAAAGATTGCTAGATTAAATTACCTAGGTATCTTTGCAAATAATCTTACAATTTCTCTCATAATGTTTATTCCTGGAATAGGCATATTATTCGGATTTCTCTCTGGGTATAGTACAGGCACAGTATTTTCTGCAATTACACAAACTTCTCAAAACCCAAATCAAATCTCTCCATTAGTGATCCTCTTGACACCATTCGGAATTATGGAAGTGTTTTGCTACGGACTAGCCATATCCAGAAGCTCATTATTACTTATTTCATTAATCAAAAGGCATAACATTCTCCAACAATTGAAGCCCACATTAATAGAAGTAGCGATTGTTATTGGTATACTATTCTTTGCTGCTATAATAGAATGGCATTTTATCAATCTCTATGGTGGAATAAATTCTACCACCTTAAAATAACTTCATCTAGATCTAGAAATCAATAGAGAACCCCACTCATTGTTAACATCCGAGTATAAATATAGAAATATTCTATTAACTTATGACGAATAAGATAATATTTATCCCACAATTACCCAGTAACAACTGGTAGAACAACTGATGGAACAATTGAAAATATATTATATGCCTATATTAAGCAATGCCCCATCTATGATAGCCGCACTGCCTGATATGGGCAATGTTGCCGGAATAGGAATGAATTTTCTTGTTAAAAAATTAAATGCAAAACTATTTGCTGAAATATATGCATACTGGCCCCCATATATTAGTTATAATAACGGCCTTATAGGCTATAAACAAACAAGCTACAAATTTTATTGCACCACCTCAAAAAACATCATCTTATTTACGGGCGACTTTAATCCTAGCGATCCAATAAGACTGTATCAAATAACTAATGAAGTAATAAGGATGGCAGAAAAATTGACCGTAAATAAAATTTATTCAATAGGTGCGACATTAAAACAAAACATGATATCCACAAACGCAAGTGCAAACCCAAGTTCAATTAATCCTATTTATGTAATAAGTAATAACTCTAGCATCTTGGAAACAATCAAACAACAACAAAATAAAAATAATTTAGTAATTTTAACTGGAGAAGGACAAGTAGTCGGATTTAATGGATTAATTTTAGGTTTAGCCAAAAATCAAGGCATCGATGCCCTTTGTCTATTGAGCGAAATTGATAATCCAAATATCATTCAACCAAAGGCTGCACAACTAATTCTTTCTACTCTTGTTCAAATCCTAAAAATAAAATTGCTAGACATGTCAGAATTAGAAGAAGAAGAAAAAAGAAAAAACTTTATGCAGCAGCAAATTAACTACTTTGAAAAAGCGACTCAAGATCCAAAGTCGCCTGGTATTGCATGAATTAGTCAAACTCCAAATACGTTCTGCGATTCACTTGATCGATCACCATTACTGATAAAGCATCAAACTCACGATCTTCCAGATCACTCACACTTCCTCTAAAGACCCTTTCATACTTCTTTGTAAGGAATTCAAATATCCATACCTTTAAGTTGCATGTATCTATTCCATTATTTTTTAGAAAAAACGCAATATCGGATTCCATAAATTCCTTATCTTTAGCTTTAGACCACGGTCTAGGTAATATAATCACATTCACTTTATTCTTTATTGAATTAAGTAATTCCAGTTTCTTTTGTTCAATGTTTTCAGTAACATGAAAAGTAATTATTGTACTCTTATCAAGTGGAATTTTCGCTTTTGATGCGGCAACTTGGATAGAGCTTATACCAGGTACTAGTTCAACATTATCATTCCCAAAAATCTGTAACAACCGGTCTACAACTTCCGATTCCGAAAAGTTTACATCACCTGTAAAGGGAATACTACAAAATTCGTTAGGCTTCATACGATTATAAACTTCCTTATAAGTTATATCCTGATTATTCATCGTAACTTCGATTACATGTTGAGAATCAAAATTTAATAGATGCCTTATAGTAGACAATGTATAGCTATATCCAATGACATAACGAGATTTTCTTAATATCCTCTTTGCAATATCTGTCAAATATTGAGGAGATCCTGGTCCCACTCCAACTAGAAATAATCTGCCAGCCATAACTCTATCTACACTACACTTTTACCTACATATCCCCATCGCATCACATCACATTCAATTGAACTGTGAATTCTTAAAGATAGAAATAACTTGAGACCAATCCATCTGTTGAAACTGTAAAGGATCTTTTGCAGGATACTTTACCCAACTCTTCACTACTGAAAACTTATAAGATTTCTTCTCCTCATTAATTAAATCAATCACTAATGCTGTACCCCATCGCTTTTTTTGAATATCTAATTTTATAATTTTTTTAAACTCCATATCTATGTTAATGGGATCCTTATCCAAGTCGGCTTTCAATTCATTAATACCATAATCTTCTATTGGTCTAAGAACAATTTCACCATGCTCAAATCTTCTACGTTGTCGTCTAGAATACACATCATGAATTTTATATGTCATATTTGTTTTGCTTATAAAGGCAAAGCGTCTGTCCGTGATAACAAGCATTCCTTCCCTACCCCTTTTCATGAAACCACTCTCACCACCCCAAACCCACATCAAATGTGCTCTAATTTGTTCATCCCATTCTAACAAGCGTTCAGCTATAATTACTCACAAATATTAAACTATTCGTACTTCACTGTTTCCTGAGCCCCCTAAAACATTATAATCTCGTAATATTTAGAACAACTGTTGTCTTCAGATAATTCCCTATCCAAAATATATCAAGATAGTGAAGAAATAAGAGTTACTGTAGATGGAAAAAAGATACAGAAAATACGAGAAAATTCGTTAGAAAATTCAGAACAATTTTGGGCAAATGAAGCTGATAATCTCATTTGGTTAAAAAAATGGGATAAGATATTAGAATGGAATTTTCCGTTTGCAAGATGGTTTATTGGCGGTCAAATTAATGCAAGCGTGAATTGCCTCGACAGACATTTACACAAACAACGTAAAAATAAAGCCGCGATTATTTGCGAACGAGAAGATGGTGCAGTTCAGACATATACCTACTTTCAACTATATCTTGCGGTAAATAGGCTTGCGAGCGGGCTAAGAAAATTGGGTATAAAAAAAGGTGACAGAATAACAATATATCTTCCTATGATACCAGAGCTAATTATTGCCATGCTTGCTTGTGCACGTATCGGTGCAATACATATAGTAGTCTTTTCTGGCTTCAGTGCAAAAGCATTATCAGAAAGAGTAAATGATGCAACATCCAGATTAATTATAACAGCAGATTATGGTATTCGACGAGGGAACAAAATCTATCTAAAAAAGGTAGTCGACCAAGCATTACCGGTAATGCCTACAATAGAGAATATCATCTTAATTAAAAGAGGAACAGAGCCAGTATCCGAATCACAAAAAGACATCATATGGAATGATCTACTTCAAAATAGCGAGAGGTTTTGTAAACCAGAAACTCTGGAAAGCACCGATCCACTCTTTATTCTATATACATCTGGAACTACAGGTAAACCAAAAGGTGTTCTTCATGGTACTGGCGGATATCTAACTCACTTATACTCAACAGCAAAATGGGTATTTAATTTTAATGAGCAAGATATTTTCTTCTGTACAGCAGACATAGGATGGGTTACAGGACATAGTTACATAGCTTATGCTCCATTACTGCATGGAGCAACACAGATCATATACGAAGGAGCACCAGACTATCCAAAACCAGACAAATATTGGGCAATAGTAGAAAAGCATGGAGCGACAATTCTATATACAACACCAACGGCCCTGCGGATGTATATGAAATACGACTCTTCTATACCAGACGCGTTCGATTTATCTAGCATAAGATTATTGGGCACTGTAGGAGAACCAATTAATCCTGAAGTTTGGATGTGGTATTTCAAAACCATAGGAAAAGAACATTGCCCTATTGTTGACACTTGGTGGCAAACCGAAACTGGTGGTATCATGATTAGTCAATGTCTAGGCATAGACTCAATACCTATGAAACCTGGATCTGCGACGTTTCCTGTTCCAGGGATCGATATTTCAATCCTTGATGAAAGTGGAATGCCTGTAGATAAAAACATCAGAGGATATCTAGTCATAAAGAAACCTTGGCCCGGCATGCTTATTACATTGTGGAATGATAACGAAAAATATCAAAATACATATTGGAATAGATTTCCTGGCTTTTATTACGCTGGAGATTTTGCTTTAGCTGATGCAGACAACTATATTTGGCTTCTAGGAAGATCAGATGATGTACTTAAAGTTGCAGGACATAGACTGGGTACAATGGAACTTGAAAGTGCATTTGTCTCTTTTACTGCAGTCGCCGAGGCTGCGATAACAAGCAAACCTGACGAGAAGAAAGGCAATTCTATCATCGCATTTCTAGTACTTAAGAGTGGGCATAAAGGAACAGAAGAACTTAGACGAGATCTCACAAATCATATAAGAAATACCGTTGGACCTATAGCTATACCGGATGAAATTCATTTTGTTACCCGTCTCCCAAAAACTAGAAGTGGAAAGATAATGCGCCGTTTACTAAAGTCTATAGCATCTAACACAGAAATAATTAGTGATATAAGTACTATTGAAGATGAGGCGTCCGTCGAAGAGATAAAACAATCATACTTCGAGCTTCATAAGAAATAAAAATGATGTTCATTCACACATGTCAGGCTCGAAAAAGAAAAGATATCATATTACCAAAAATCTAATGAAAATTAGATAGAAATTATCTTAAAACTTGAATGATTTGTAATATTATAGTGATCTACGAATCCAGCTGTAGCAGCAAGAATGTATTTCGCAGGTCTTGTATTCTTGTAAGTACACTGAGCAGCATCTAATGGTGTTTTGCATGGCGATACGTTCTTTATAATGTAGACAATATTTCCTTTTTCGTCGAGCCAAAGTAAATCAATATTGAATTGTATATTCAATAGCCATAAAGAGTACAAATCCGGTTTATCATACACCAGCATAATGGCACTATCAAGTGGAAGTTTGTCATCTCTAAATGTTAGCCATCTCTGTCTTGCTGCAGGAGTATCTGCAACTTCAACTTGAATTGTATTATTATCTATACGCAGAGTACCTTTTGGAAAATCTATTTTTTTGTCTTTGATTGATAAAGGAATGAATAACAAGCCCAAAACTCCTAATATAACCACAGCAATAATTGTTGGTAATAGAACAGTAGTCTTACTGACCACAGATCAATTCTTATTTTGAAACATTTGTATTTTTGCTTAATTTTGTAAAATAAACAGGAGACTTTTATATCAGTGTTATACGAGTTACATAGTGTTTAAATAGTTTCAGCATGGATCGTTTTTTAGTGAATTAAATGCCTGTAGCAATAATTCCAGATATTAGCGAACAACACTGCATTGGCTGTGCACTGTGTGTAGAGATTTGTACAGCTCTTGGTCCAGATGTATTAAGAGTAAAGCCGGTCGAAGGATGGAAGAGAGGCAAAGCATTTGTCTTCTATCCAGAAAGATGTATTTCGGATGGTGCCTGTATTGGCGTATGTCCAACGAAGGCAATATTCTGGATGAGACCAATGGACTATACACCCGGTCAACCAATTCCATTAAAGAAGAATGGCCTTTTCGCAAAGGGCTGGGAAGAAGGTTAACCTCGCAAACTTCTTAACCTCATTTTTTTAATCAATTATTTTAGAAACTATTTACAAAAATTATCTTGCAGTCAATATAACAGATAATTTCTACTTCATTTTGATAATACGTTATTGTTAATAGCTATAGGTAATGAGCTTATATTCTATTATATTGTTATACTGTTTTGCATCAATATATTAAAATAAATAAATCCATTGTATTTAAAATGTGAAATACAGAAGCAGAACAGAAATAGTGGCAATGATCCTAGAAGCTGCGAATGGCGGGGCAACAAAAACAAGGATTATGTACAAGGCATTTCTTAGCTATGCTCAGCTGAGAGAATATCTCTCTGTCCTTATTGAAAACAACCTTCTAGAATACTTAGAAGGTTCACAGACCTACAAAACTACCGAGAAAGGCCTAAACTTCCTCAAAATGCATAACGAGATAGGCGAACTTCTTCAAACCGCGGCTAAAGAAGAAAAGTAAGTGGAGCAGACAAAATAAAAATTTAATATTTATTTTTATTTATCTCAATTTTCTTTTATTTTGTATTATATAATGTCATATAATATTTACACCTAACTTATCAAAGGACAAAAAATTACTGTTTTTTAAACTAAAATTGTAAATTTGTGGATATTATTTTCTATTTTTCTTAAAAAGATTATTGATCGTCTTTCATCTCATTTGCAATCACTTCATTCAACCAGTTAACTTCATTTCCATCATCACTATCTACAACCAAAGCAGTTTTCTGGTCATTGATATTCTTCTTTCCGGCGTCTGCAGCAAGAATTTGTCCATTCTCGTTTTCTAACTCAATATCATTGGGTTTATCATGACGAATAGAATCATCTGAACTAGTATCGTGTATATCATCCGTATTTCCACTTCTCCCTTCTTCAGATTCAGGATTATCGATTGTTTGCTGCGAGATTCTTGTTAGGAAATTATTTATTTCCTCTTTTTCTAAGCTAATATGCTCTAATAATTCATTTACGTTTGTATTTACTTGCTGATATGTTTTGTCAATCATATCATTACTTCTGTATTGTAACTTTGCATCAAAAAGTACAGTCTTAATACTGGTCGCCTGAGAGCTTAATTCCTCTAACCTAGATTTTAGCATCTCTATAACTTCATGCTCTTCTCCTTCCAGGTCCCTCAATCGATTCTCATATTTTAGATAAACAGTTTCAGCATCACCCTTCATGAGATCATTGTTTGACACTAGATCACGGAGTGCCTTGATTCGCTTTAGCGTTAGACTCTTCTGTCTGACCAACTTTTGTGCATCCATTCTCCACCTTGGGATGTAAATCACATAATCTCCTTGAACAAGTAATTGCTCATAAGGTAGTTGCTTCAGGCCTACAGAGCCACAATCTACGCCAATTGATTCAATAGAGCCATCAATGTCAGTCACTAAGCCTACAACTTTGCCTATATGAGTTCCATACATGTCTTTGACTAGCTTACCTACAAACTCGAGCTTAAGTTCGCTCATGAGAACAGATTAGAAATAGGATATAATGATGACATTGTCAAAAATTGTAAATAATTTAGTAAGATGTTTTGGTATTTGTTTATCTACATCGATGGTGATAAAACTCGTGTTGATACATATTTAGGTTGTTTTATTGTAATTCCTATAAATCATGCCCACTGGTCTTTCTTACTATAATGTAGATGATTTCTCATCAGAAGAAACACCTATCCTAAAAAAACACTTTTCAAATGTAGATAAATCTGTTTTCGCCCTGATTACACCAAGGCAAGTAGACAGAGGTGCTTTGATGTCAAGATATTCCAGATCAGATAAAACCATGAGACGCATTTTCCTTGACGAATTTATTAATAATCCTACTAGAGGAGAAGAATTTTACCACAGAGTACTACAAGAATATGGTGATGACTCTGTTGCAGAATTAGGAGAAGCACAGATCGGTATAGAATGGATATCCAATATAGCCGCTAAAAAAATCGAAGATCAAAGAATCGGGCTATCCTATCTCGAAAAATCTTCTAGATATGTCGCTTTTGATAGAAAAATTCGAAATATGTATAAATATTATAGAGATATTAATATCATTAATTCAAAATACGCAGATATGTATACTGAAGCTTGCGATAATGCTTTTGAGACCTATGGTAAAAATAAGTCTCTAATAGAAAAATATATTTCTGAAACTCAAGCAATAAATAATTTCACCTATTATGATTCAAAGTCAAAAATTGAAAGAAGATTCGACAAGCTTACCGACTCTGAAGATATCAAGTCTGCAAAAAAGATCTATACCAATACAATTAAAGCAAAATCACTAGATGTTCTTCGTGCATTACTTCCTGCTTCTACCCTTACTAATTTGGGAATCAGTGGAAACGGAAGATCATTCGAATACTTACTAATTAAGTTATATTCATCTCCTCTAAATGAAGTTAGGAGCTTAGCAACGGCACTACAGATAGAACTTAATAATGTAATATCATCTTTTGTAAGACGGGCAAATGATAATCATGGTATATCCATGCAAGACTACCTAACAGATACTGATAATACTATATCCAGATTAGCAAAAAAATATCTAAAAAATATTAAATATGATAAGACGAGTTCTATACAGTTAATAGATTATACAGACAATTTTAAAGCCGAAACAATTGTAACTTCGGCAATACTGTATCAACACGGAGATGGAAGATCTCTATACAATATTATGAAGGCAGTAAAAGGTTTTTCGCAGGAAAAAAGACATGAAATTATTGAAGCTTATACAAAATATCGGAAAAATAGACGCCATAAACCTGGAAGGGCGTACGAAATGGTAGAATATGTATTTGATATGCTTACGAACTTTGGAATGTTTCGAGATCTTCACAGACACAGATTACTCACTATCGAAAGACAGCTTCTATCAACTAAACACGGTTATGATATCCCAAAAGAGATCATAAGTGTAGGTCTAGAAAAAGATTATAGAGATTGTATGTATCTGTGTAGTAGTGTCTACGAGAAGATAGCTGATACAATGCCATATGAAGCTCAATATGTGGTCAATTTTGCCTACAGATATCCATATTTTGTTAAAATAAACTTACGTGAAGCATGTCATATGATTGAACTACGTACTACTGCTCAAGGACATCCAGATTATCGCTATGCATGTCAAAAAATGTATAGTGATATAAAGAAAGTGCATCCAATCCTGGCTAGAGGCATTCAATTCGTAGATCTAAATGAGTACGATCTTGGCCGATTTGATTCAGAAAAAAAAACCGACAGACGAAAAAGAATGCTATAACAGAACATATTTAGATTATCCAACCTTTCTAATGTATACAATATACCTCAGAACCACCGCTCTAGCGATTGATTTCTACTTTCAATAGAAGTCTTAAGTTTCTCTAATGCTCCATTAACGCGATCTAAGGAGAAATTCATTCTGTCACACAGAAATCCTACTACTTTATCATTATTCACAGGGGTAAATTCTATATCTGGAAGTGTAGATATTTCTGGTTGTAAAAATAGATCCCTAATTTCTCTGTAAGGAATTTGGGATAACTCTTTCTCAATATTTTTTATCTCTTCCAATTTCGAATACTTTCGAATTAGCTTTAGAGCAGTTTTTGGTCCTATTCCACGGATCCCGCCAGGATTAAAATCAGTGCCTATCAAGATACCAACATCAATAAGCTGAGCTTTGGTGAGTTTCATTTGAGAAAGAATATCTTCAAAAAGAAATATTTCCGGCACAATATCAATATATACGCTCTTATTAGGTACTTTTCTCTTACCACTTATAGTAAGATTTCTAGTAAGCCTTTTTGCACCAAATAAAATTGAATCATAATCTTGACTAGCACAAGCATACACCTGGTCCGTATTAGTTAAATATGCGGCTGTTGCCTCACCCTCAGAAATTGCTTGAACAGTAGGAATGCCTAGATAAGATAAAAGTATTTTAGATTCTTCCACCATTTTTTCAGTGAGAACTGATGTTGCCTGACCAAATTTTCGTGCATCATCAAATCTTCCTTTTTCCAATGCATCCTTAAATCTTTCAGTGGCAACTTCTTTTACTTGTTGTCTTCTTTCTATTTCACGAAATTTCAAATAACTCGGTTTTCCGTCGAACACATAAACTAGTTTGATATTGTCAGCTAATAGATTTACATTACGATAAAACAGACCACTTAAGTGACTAGACACTTCACCTTTAAAATTACTTAAAAGTTCTCCTGTTGGACCTCTGATTGTCGCAAGAAACTGGTATATGGTATTAAAGGCATCCACAGCAATTATTCTGTTTGATAGATCACGTAATTTAATAAAAGATGGATTTATGAGTGGTTTTAGATCAAGACCCATATCACAGACTAGATACGATCACTTTTTTACTTTTTTCTATAGAAATCAAGGGAAATTAATACATCTTCCACATCTACTAAGTAAAAGATCTGAAATAAACTATAGCCACAATAGGTCAGAGATACAGGAAAAATAATAATTTACTAATGATTGAGGTTCGAATAAATAAACTACAACTATGGTGCATCTCCGCCATCAGTGGATGCAAACAATTCGATTGATACAATTACTACTTTAATTTTTCGTAATTTATATACTATTTTTACAAAAGCTTGCTGAAAACTATATTTTTTGTTTATCAGCGAAATAATTTCCTTAAATTCAATATCATCTTCTTTTTCAATCCTAGCTTTGCCTTTAATCCAAGTGCCATTTATCTTGCCCCGAATGTCACATGGCGCAATTCTTACGTTCTGATTATTTACTATCCGCCTGATCTTTCCCGAATTTGCATCTGTCCTAACATAGATTCTGTCTCTGAAGTCTATAAACCAAACCGGAGTACGGACAGACCGACCATCTTTCCTGTACGTTTCAAGATTAATGTATTTTACACCAGTTAACTGTGAAATCAAATTATTTGTCATGTCTATTCAATTATAATAAAATGAAGTATATATGAAAATACGAGAAAGGTTGAATGAACTAGAAGAGCCTAAAGTTTAGTTACTTTCTTACTTAATAACTGACACGAAATTAGTAAAAAAGAAAAGTCACCCATAAATACGCAGTAACTATGTATCTGATAATTCATGAAATACAGAAGCAGATCGGATATAATTGGATTG
>WNGA01003789.1_pt1 | contig 30104 bp, 37 predicted proteins | sample 5400061 | NCBI WGS metagenome assembly WNGA01 (sample SAMN13153366, study PRJNA577476) | soil metagenome | isolation source: 100 cm soil or saprolite under grassland replicate 2 | place: USA:California | collected 2016-06-15
CCCGACGTACGACGACGGGTTTCCCAAGGCCCCACCCACCCCGCCCGCCCTCTCCGCGGTGCTCACGGTCGGATCGACGACTCGAGTGGCGAGGCTCTCGTGCGCGCCCTGAAGAGAGTGCGTGCCCCCAACCTTCCTACGACAGGCTTGAGTTCGGCCGTGATCGTCGGTCAATTCCCCGAGCGTCCTTCGATGCCCGACTCCGCGGCCCGAGCGCCGCGTGGAGGGCGGGAGAGACGGGTGGGCCTTCGGGAAACCCGTCGTCGTACGTCGTGACAGGCGTACCGCTTACCGACATTCAGGCGGACGGCTGGACGGTCCGATCGGGTTTCCGAAGGCCCACCCATCTCTCCCGCCCGGCGAACGGGCCGTCAGGGTTCGAACTGAGACACTACCGTTTTGACGCGACGCTTGCGCGAGAGACCGCCGGCGTACGACGATGAGGCCATGCGTGGGCGCGTCGGCGCGGTGTTGCTGATGGTGGCGGCGCTCGCGCCCGCCGCACCGGCGGCGGCGGAGGTCACGCTTCCGCCCGGCTTCAGCGTGAAGACCTACGTCACGGGCGAGGGCTTCGAGTCCGGCGGGGCCAGCGGGGCCGCGGGCTTTCCCACCACGACGACGGCGGCGGTCGACCAGGCCGGCGCGCTGTACCTGGCGCGAACGGGGCGACGTTACGCCGGCGGGGAGATCGAGGATCTCTGGCCCGTCTATCGCGTGCCGCCGGGCGGCGCGCGGATGACCGCAGCCACCGAGCCCCGCTTCCTCCATGGTCCTCCCCTCTGGAGTCCGCAGGTCTCGGCGGTCCGCGGCGGGCGCGATCTGTTCGTCACCACGTTCGACCGTGACCGCAGCGTCGGCGTCCTGTACCGGCTGACAGATGGCCGCGCGCAGATCGTGGCCGGCGGAACGCCGGCCACGGGCTCGTCGCCGCAGCTCGGTCAACCCGAGGGCGTCGCCGGCGACAGCGCGGGGAACCTCTACGTCGCCGACCGTCTGCGGAACGTCGTCGTCAAGCTGGACGCGTCCGGGCGCGTCGTCGATCCGCGTTACGCCGTCGTCACGCGACCGCGGCTGCTGGCCATGGACGACACCGACCGGCTGTGGATCGGCAGCGACGCGGCCAACGAGGCGCCCTGGCAGCGGGGGCCCGGCGAGCTCTGGAAGGTGAGTCCGCAGGGGGCACCGACGCTCGTCCTCACGGGGCCGATGCCGTCGGGCATGATGTTCGGGCCCGGGGGACGGCTCTTCGTGGCCGACCGACAGGCCGCGAAGATCTTCTACGTCACCCCCGAGGGCGCCGCCGTGGACTTCGCCACCTTCACCGACAACGATGCGCCGCGAACGCTCTGCTTCGCGCCGGTGACGCCGGAGACGCGCCGGGCCGGGGTCGCCGGCGATCTCTTCGTCGTCGCCATCCGGCGCGGCGTGTTCAGGCTGAACGAGGTCCTGCGTATCACCGGGCCGTTCGAGGCGCTGCGTACGCGATGACGCCACGACGATGGACCGGGGCGCTGCTGGTCGGCGTCCTTTCGCTGGCCGGCTGCCTGTCGGGACGATCCGAGGCGCCGCCGATCGATCACGTCATCGTGATCTTCCTCGAGAACCGCTCGTTCGACCACCTCTTCGGCCGCTTTCCCGGCGCCAACGGGCTCGCCCGACCCGGCGCCCGCGTCATCCAGACCGATCGGGAGGGACGGGCGTACCTGACCCTGCCGCCCGTCGTTCGCGGGGATTCGTCGCGCCCAACGGACATCGATCCCCGCTTTCCGCAGGGATTCCTGAACGCGCCCTTTGCCATCGATCCCTTCGTGCCCGCCGACCAGAAGACGCCGAACCCGATGCACCGCTATTACCAGCACATCCTGCAGATCAACGGCGGCCTGATGGACCGCTATGTCGCGTGGAGCACCGCGGGCGCCCTGCCCATGGGCTACTACGAGACGGCGAGCTTGCCCCTCTCCCCGCTGGCAAGGGAGTTCACGCTCGCCGACAACTATTTCACGGCCGCGTTCGGCGGTTCGTGGCTCAATCACGTCTGGTTGATCTGCGCCTGCGCGCCGGTCTTCCCGAACGCCCCCGCCGAGATGCGCGCCGAGCCGCGTCTGGATGCCGCCGGTCGGCTGATCGGGCTCGTGAAGGACGGCGACGTGACGCCCGACGGCTTCGCGGTGAACGACGTGCAACCCTGGGCGCCCCCCTACCAGGCGGGCACCCCGGACGCCCAGCGCGTGCCACCGCAGTCCGCGCCCACGATCGGCGAGCGCCTCGATGCCGCGGGCGTGTCGTGGGCGTGGTATGCGGGAGGGTGGGACGACGCGGTCGCCGGACGCCCGGATCCGCTGTTCGTGTTCCATCACCAGCCGTTCGTCTATTTCACGCCCTACGGTGAGGGCACGCCCGGCCGGGCGGCGCACCTGCGGGACGAGAAGGCGTTCGTCGAGGATCTGCGGACGGGCCGACTCCCCGCGGTGGCGTTCGTCAAGCCCATCGGCGAGGTGGACGAGCATCCGGGCTACTCGAGCGTCGTGGCCGGCGAGCGGCACGCCGTCGCGCTGGTCGAGGCCGTGCGACGATCACCGCTGTGGCGGCGGTCCGTCGTCATCGTCACGTACGACGATTTCGGGGGCTGGTTCGATCATGCGCCGCCCCCGCCCGGCGACCGCTGGGGACCCGGTGGACGCGTGCCCATGCTGGTGATCTCGCCGTGGGCGAATCACGGCCTCGTCGACAGCACCTTCTATGACCACACCTCGATCCTGAAATTCATCGAATGGCGCTGGCGATTGACGCCGCTAGGCGCCCGTGATGCCGCGGCGAACAATCTGCTGCCCGCCTTCGACTTCACGGGCGCCGCCGAGCGCGCGCGAGAGAATGCCCGGGTCAGAGACGGCCGGTCAACGCGAGAATGAGCAGGATCAGGACGACCAGCCCGAGGCCGCTGCTCGGGTAGTAGCCCCAGCCCGAGCTGTACGGCCAGGTCGGCAGCGCCCCGATCAACAGCAGAACCAGGATGATGATGAGGATTGTGCTCACAGCGCACCCCCCTTTCCACCTTCTGACATCCTAACAGCAAGCCACATACCAGCTTGCCTCGGGACGGCTGACGCCGTATGGTGCGCACCATGCCATCCAACTTCGTCACCTTGCCCGAAATCCGGCGCGCCGCCCGTAAGCGCCTGTCCCGTGACGTCTGGAACTTCGGAGCGGGCGGCTCCGAGACCGAGACGAGCATGCGGCGGAATCGGGCCGCGCTGGACCGCCTGGCCATCCGTCAAGACGTCCTGGTCGATGTCCGCGAGATCGACCTGTCGACGACCTTCCTCGGCCAGCCGCTGTCGATGCCGGTGGCCGTCGCGCCCATGGGCGGCCTCGTCCTCTTCCATCCCGAGGGCGACGTCGAGATGGCGCGGGGCGCCGGGCTCGCGGATACCCTGGTCGTGCTCAGCGGCGCCACCGGCTGGCCGGTCGAAGACGTGGCGGCGGCGAGCGCCGGCCCCAAGCTCTTCCAGCTCTATCACCATGGCGATCGCGCGTGGGTGGCCGACCTGCTGGCGCGCGTCGAGGCCTCCGGCTATCGGTCGGTGTGCCTCACGGTCGACGTCCAGCTCTACAGCCGCCGCGAGCGCGACATCGTCAATCGCTACAGCCCGCGTCAGGCCATGTCGGTGGCGCCGAATCCCCGGGGTCCGGATCCGACCTATCCGGCGCGGCTCACGTGGGACGACGTCGAGTGGCTCAGGAAGACGACGCGCCTGCCCGTCGGCCTCAAGGGCATCATGACCGCGCGCGATGCGCGCCGCGCGGTGGACAGCGGCGTCGAGATCATCTGGGTGTCGAACCACGGCGGCCGTCAGCTGGACCATACCCAGGCGACGATCGACGCCCTGCCGGCCATCGTGGACGCCGTCGCCGGGCGCGCGGAGATCGTGATCGACGGAGGGTTCCGCCGCGGCACCGACGTCATCAAGGCGGTGGCGCTCGGGGCGAGGGTCGTCGCGCTGGGCCGGACGATCCTGTGGGGACTGGCGGCCGACGGCGCGGCGGGCGTCGCCTGCGCGCTCGACATCCTGCGCTCCGAGATCCGCACGACCCTGGGCCTATGCGGACAGACGAGCATCCGCGGCCTGCAGCCGGATTCGGTGCTCCGCCTCGACGACTGACATGGCCGGTCCGGCGTGGCTGGTCCTGATGATCAGCCTTCCGCCACATCCTTCGAGCTTGCGGGTGCGGGCGTGGCGGAAGCTTCGAGCGCTCGGCGCCGTCGCGCTCAAGAAGTCCGTCTACCTGCTGCCGTTCACGCCCGAGCACGTCGAGCAGTTCCAGTGGCTGAGCCAGGAAGTCCAGAAGGACGGTGGTGAGGCCACGCTCCTCAAGGTCGATCAGATCGAGAACATGGCGCGGGCCGACGTCGTCCGGCTCTTCCACGAGGCGCGCAACCAGGAGTACCGGGAGCTCATCGAACGGTACCGCAAGGTCGCGCGCGGGCTGCCGCGCAAGGGCGGCCCGTCGCGGCAGCACGAGGCCCTGGTCCGCCTCACCCGCGACATCCAGCGGATCCGCGAGATCGATTTCTTCGACGCGCCCGGCCACGAGGAGGTCAAGCGGCTGCGCGACACGATCGAGATGCGGCTGCAGCCGCCGCCGACGCCGGCGGCGGCGCCGCCACGCGTCGCGCTCGAATCGCTCAAGGGCCGGCGGTGGGTCACCCGCCCGCGTCCCCACATCGATCGTATCGGATCGGCGTGGCTCATCCGGCGCTTCGTGGATCCGAACGCGAAGATCCTCTTCGCGCCCCCGGATGACTTTCCGGCGGACGCCATTCCCTTCGACGCGCTGGGGGCGGCCTTCGGCCATCAAGGCGAGGACTGCACCTTCGAGACCTTCCTCAAGAAGTGCGGCTTGCGCGACCGGCGGCTCGCCGCCCTCGCCGAGATCGTCCACGAGGCCGACCTGCGCGATCAGAAATTCCGTCGCGAGGAAGCGCGCGGCGTCGACCTGGCGATCCGCGGGTTGCTGGCGCTCTCCAAGGACGACGACGAGGTCCTGGCGCGCGGCCTGGTGCTCTTCGACAGCCTGTATGCCGCGCTCGGCGGGGGCGGTCGGTCGACATGACGCGTGACGACGTCGCCCAGGCGATCTTCGGTTCCTTCGACGGTGTGGTCAGCGTCATCGGGGTGATGGTCGCGTTGCTGGCCCGGCCGACGCCGATCATCGTCGAGGCCGCGGTCGGGCTCGCCGCCGCCTCGGCGGTCGGGATGGCCGCGGGCGAGTACCTCGGCGATGACACTCGAAATCTACGGCGGGCCATCGTCATGGGGCTGGCCACGATCGTCGGCACCATGTGCCCGGTCGTGCCCTTCATGCTGTTCGCCAAGGAGCTGGCGATCGCCGTCGCCGTCGTCCTCGTGCTCGCGATCTCGCTGGCGATCGCCCGCCTCCGGGCGCAGGTCTCGGCCGCGCGCGCATACGTCGAGACCTTCGGAGTCCTGCTTCTCGCCGCCGGCGTGACCGCCCTCGTGAGCTGGCTCACCGGCTCGGTGTAGGCTCGGAGGGGGGCTTTGCCCCCTCCGACGCTCCGCGGGCCCGTCGGCCCGCTCCGCTGCCTCTCCCCAGAAACAGGATTGCGCGGGCAACGCCCGCGCGCGAACAACGAGTGCCTGACGGCTGTGCTCTAGATCGTGCTCGCGCGGCGGGCGCGGATGAGGCGGCGAACGAGGAAGAGGAGGGCGGCGAGGGCGATCAGGAGGAGGGCGAGGTGCTCGACCTTGCCGACGACGTGCTCGGTGCGATGCAGCCAGGGGCCCACACCGTAGGCGAGCGCGTAGCCGATGCCGACGGCGCAGGGCACGTACAGGAGCGCGCCCAGGAAGTTGGCGGCGGCGAAGTGCGGGGCGGGAAGGCCGCCGGCACCCGCGAGCGGTCCCGCCATCACGCGCACCCCGGGGATGAACCGTGCCGCGAACACGCCCGGGGCGCCATAGCGGGCGACGAATCGTGCGATCGCGTCCATGCGTTCGTGTGTGATCCCGACGCGGGCGCCGTAGCGCTCGAGGGCGGGCCGACCGACGCGGCGCCCGATCCAGTATCCGACGTTGTCGCCCACGACGGCGCTGAGGATCCCCACGGCGAGCGTGAGCGGCAGCCGCATCTGCCCCTCGTGCACGAGATACCCCGCCAGCGCCAGGACCGTCTCCTCCGGCACCGGCAGCCCCACGTTGCCCAGAACGACGACGACGAAGATCCCCAGATACCCCCAGTGCCGCAACAACTCCGAAAGATCCGGCATACGGCGATTATGTCCCCGGTTACGGGCCTGGGAGGTTCAGCATGGCTGTTGTTCGAGCGCCGGCTTTGCCGGCGCAACTGTTCCTAGGGGGAGGCAGGCCGCGGAGCGGGCCGTCAGGCCCGCTCGCGGCCGTCGGAAGGGGGACGAAGTCCCCCTCCGAGCTACGGACAGGTCCCGAAGTTCGTACCCACGTCGGGGCGATACGCGCCGCCGCAGAACGGCGGCGCCGTGACCGCGGTCGTTGTGGTGATCGTGGTGACGGTCGTGGCGGGCGAAGCGGCCGGGCCCGGCACGACGGCGGTGGGTACCTGGGCGATGCGGGAGTGGATGTCGCCGGCGAGCCGCTGATGCTCGCGCACCGCGGCGAGCACCTTCGACGCCCACGCGCGCACCTCGGCGTCCTGACCTTCGCGGACCTCACGTTCGAAGACGGCGACATCGGCCTGGTGGTCCCTGACCATCTCGGTCATGTACGCCTGATCGAACTGAGCGCCCGTCATCGTCGCCAGCCGGTCGATCGCGGCCCGATGCTTCGCGTCGGGCTGCTGGGGCAGCGTCACGCCCTTTCGCTGCGCGAGCTGCATCAGCTCCTGGTTGGCGGCGCCGTGGTCCGTCATCATGCGCTGGCCGAACTGCCGGACGGCATCGCTACCCGCTCGCTGCGACGCGAGCCGGCCCAGTTCGACTTCCGCCACGCCGCCGCTCGCGGCTTCGAGCATGAACCCGCGGTCGACGGCGGACATGGCCATCTGGGCCTGCGCCGGCATGGCGACGAGCGCGAGGACGGCGGCGAAGATCACCGCGAAGATCGTTTTCATGGCTTCCCCCTGCTTTCGGACATGGTCGTCGGCCGAGCCGACACGAGACCGAGAGGCAAAGGCAGTGCCGGCGAGGCCCGGTGGCTCTCTCTGCAGGCGGATGCATACGCTACGATGGTCGAGAGGTGGGCCATGACGAGGTTGGCGGCAGAGAATTGTGTGGCGTGCCCGCCGGATGCGCCGGCCATGACGGCGGCCGAGACGGAAGCGCTGAAGACCGAGATCCCCCAATGGGCTGTCGTGGAGCGTGAGGGGATGGCTCGACTCGAGCGGGTGTTCCGATTCGCGAACTTCGTCGAGGCGCTGGATTTCACCAACCGCGTGGGCGCCCTCGCCGAGTCCGCCGACCATCATCCGGCCATCACGACCGAATGGGGCCGGGTGACGGTGGGCTGGTGGACACACGCGATCGGCGGTCTACATCGCAATGATTTCATCATGGCGGCGAAGACCGACCAGCTCGTCTGAGCCGTCGATCGTCGCCGCCACGGGAGAGCGGGGGCCGCACCCAGACGGCGCCCCGCCCGACGGTCCGGCTACCGGATCAGCAGTTGCTGCCGCCCCTGAGCTGCGCGGTGATGGTGTCGCCGACCTTGAAGTCCCGGATCGTGTCCTTCGACGCCTGGAACTCGTGCGTCTTGCCGTCGGCGCCCTTGATCGTCACCTTGCCCTGGTTCGGGTCGACGGCCGTGACCTGCCCCTCGACCTTCTGAGGCGCGCCCGCCTTGACCGCATCACATCCTTGCTTGGGAGTCGTCTGCCCGAGCGCGGCCCCACTCCACGCCATCGTGCAGGCGACCAGCATCGCCAGCAGCGTCACCCAGATCTTCATACTTGTCTCCTCCCGAGGTACCTGTTTGCCCTGGACACGGGTGTCCTCGCGTGCTCCCTGCAAACCCTGCAATCGGCATACCCGTATGCGACGCCGCATCAGCCCTAGCGGCGGGCCGCGGCGGGATCTCGCAGCTCCAGCTCCGTGAGGACGCCATAGTGATCCGAGGGCCAGAGGAGGCTTCCATCCGGCAGGGGATGCGGCTGGTCGAGGATCACCCGGCTCCCGCGCACGCGGCCCCGGACGTCGTGACCCGGGACGAGGAACACGTAGTCGACCCGACGGGACGCCGTGGCCACGGGCGCATCGATCCGCTGCCAGACGGTGACACCGCGTGCGTCCGGGTTGGCTCGACGATAGGTGTCGATGAACCCCACCTCCTGCGTGAGCGCCCGGATCGCGGCCGAGGTCTCGACGCTGTTGAAATCACCCATGAGCACGGACGGCAGGCCGTTGCGGCGCCCCCCGACGAGCTCCCCGACACGACGGGCTTGGCAGGAGCCCCTCGACGTGTGCGCGGAGAACACGTCGAGGATTCCCCCCGGCGTGTCCAGCCGAGCATGCAACAAGATCCGGGGGTCCACGGAGCGTTCGCAGCGCGGCAGAACGTGCACGTCCCACCCGACGATGGGGAAACGGCTCAGGATCGCGGAGCCTTCGTGAAAGCCGAGCGCGCCGACGACGAGCCGACTGAGCAGGCCGTCGCCGAAGATGTGTGAGGTCGCCGGAGCGTACACGTGGTGCAGACCGAGCCGCCTGGCCAGACGCTCGGGAACGTTACCCAGCCGACGGCTCACGGAGGCCTCTTGGAGCGCGATGACATCGGGACGACGCAGGGCCAGCTCACCGGCGACGATCTCCAGCCGGCGCTCGAGGCGCTGACCGTCGCCCGCGAAGCCAGACCACGGACCGCCATGGAGCACGTTGAAGCTGACGACGGTGATGACGTCGGGCGGCTCGGAGGCAACAGCCGGCGACCAGAGGCTCGTGACGAGGAGCGCGACCGCAACCACCAACCTCATCGGACACGATGCTACCAAGCCTGCTAAGATCCACCACCGAGAGAGGGCATGCCATGCGGATCAGCAAGCGGTTGTGGAAGTTCATCGAGCGTGAGCGCCTCTGCCGGGTGGCGACGGTGAACGAGGACAGGACTCCGCACCTCGTCCCGGTCTGTCACGTCGTGGTCGACGACACGATCTGCTTCGGCTCCGGCAACGATGCGCGCAAGGTGCTGAACCTGCGATCCAACGATCAGATCGCCGTCACCGTGGATCTGTACGCCGAAGACTGGCCGCAGCTCAAGGGCGTCATGGTCCAGGGCCGGGCGCGTCTGATCGAGCGCGGACCGCGCTTCCGAAGGATCCGCGCGCGCCTGTACCGCAAGTATCCGCAATACGAGAGCGAGGCAGCGCTGGGAGAGTCGGACTCGGTCGTCGTGGCGGTCGTCCCCGACCACGTCTTTTCCTGGGGCTTCGAGGCCGGCAAATGAGCGGGCTTCGCTACGGCGCTCCCGCGCCCGATTTCTCGCTCCCCTCGACGGAGGGGGAGACCGTCACGCTTACCGGGCTCAAGGGGCGCGACGCCGTCCTCGTCTTCTACTGCTACGACTGGGGTGGGATCTGAACGCCCGAGCTGAGCGGCCTGGTCCAGGTCGCCGAGCAGCTGCACAAGCGGGGAGCGGTGCTCCTGGCCATCAGCGGCGATAGCCATTTTTCGCACGCGGAGTTCGCCAAGGCCCGCGGGTTTCCGTTTCCGCTCCTGACGGACATCCACCGCGCCACGATCCGCGCCTACGGTGTGCTCGACGAGGACCGGAACGTCGCCTACCGGTCGACGTTCGTGATCGATCGCGAAGGCGCGCTGCGCTGGGGCCAGACCGGGGACCGGCACATGGTCCGGGACGGCGCCGAGATCCTCCGCGTCCTCGACGTCATCGAGACGGCGAGGACCGGCGGCACGCGCTGACGCTCGCCGCGTCAGATGCGGCAGAGGCCCGGCTGCGGCCTACTGCAAGGGATACCGGAACGCCGGCCAGCCGACGCCCTGGATGGGCTTCGGCGCGTAGGGCTCCGCGCGCGCGGCGGGCGGGGTGCTGGGCCGGCGCTGGGACTTGACGCTGGCCGCCTTGGTCGGGGTCTTGGCGGACGCCGCCCGACCGGGCGCGGGCTTCTTCGCCGCCTTCTTCGTGGCACTCTTCGTCTTCGTAGGTCGTTTCATGGCGCGAAATTTACCCCACGCGTCGAACGCGGTCAATCCATCCTTCGGCGGATGACGGCCGGCGCGCGCATCGGCGTGGCCGCGCTCGCGCTCGCCACCGTGACGGCCGCCGCCTTCGCGGCGGACGATCCGCGGGTTGCCGACCTCGTCAAGGCGCGCGCCGTGCGGGTGGCCCTCGACGTTGCCAACCCGTTGCTCGCCGCGCGCAGCCCGGTCACCGCGGACTACCGCGGGCTGACCGTCGGCGTCGCGAACGCGCTGGCCGTTCGCATCGGCGTCGCCCCACGGCTGCTGCCTTACACCGAGCCACCCGAGATCATCGACGCGCTCAAGGACAAGGCGCTCGATGTCGGCTTTCTCGCCATCGATCCGACGCGCGCCGCCGTCGTCGACTTCTCGCCGGCGCTCGTGGAGGTCGACAACGCCTATCTCATCTCTCCGGGCTCGTCGGTCCGCGAGATCGGTGAGCTGGACGGCGTCGGCGTTCGCATCGCGGTCGTCAAGGAGTACGGCGCGGATCTGTTCCTGACCCGCGTGCTTCGGCGTGCCACCGTGATCCGCAGCCCCGACCTGACGGCGGCCGTCGATCTGGTCATCACCGGCCAGGCCGATGGCGCGGCCGGCCACCTGCCGTCGCTCCGCGCGCTCGCCCCCAAGCTGCCGGGAGCGCGGCTCCTCGTCGACCGCTTCATCCGCGAGTCCTATGGCATCGCGGTGCCGAAGGGCCAGCGGGACCGGCTGGCGTTCGTCACCGAGTTCGTGGAGGAGGCGAAGGCTTCGGGGTTCCTTCAGCGCGGGATCGACGACCTCGGTCTCCAGGGCGTTCGCGTGGCGCCACCCGCCCGATGACGCCCTAATAGGCCACTCGGCGCGAGGCCTCGCCGATGTGGATGTGGGCGCCGGTCGCCTCGCCGGGCACGGCACCCCGGAACGCGAAGAACGAGAAGCCGGCGCTTCTCAGATAGGCCATGAGCGCGGCGCCCTCGGGGCTGTCGGGAACGATGGCGACGTCGAGCGCCTCATGGTGATCGAAGCCCAGGCGATCGTGGAGCGGCGTCTGTCCGAATGCGCTGACGGGAAGCGGTCGGCCGAAGCGGCGCTGGAAGAAGCTCTGGATCTTGGGCGCCTCGGCCAGCGACCAGCGGGCGGTCCCGTGGTATCGCACGAGCATCGGCGTCGTCTCCTGCCGGTTGGGAGCGGGGGCCGGCCGGTCGGTCACGAGTGCTTCCACGAGGGAGTGATCGGTCACGACCATCTCCCGACGGGTCTCGGCCAGCTTGGCCTGGGCGGAGGCGAGCGCCCGCTCGCTGTCCTCGACTTCCCGTCTCGACACGATGCCGCGGGCGAGGAGCTCGCGGCGTTGCTCGACCTGGGTCGCCGCGCGGGTCACCGCGGCCTCGTGAAACACGACCAGTCGCTCGAGCGCGGCCTGATACGCCCGGATGGCGGCGATCAGGTCCGCACGCGCGGAGGCGCGCTGATCGGCGGCGGGGGACGCGGGAGCGAGGCCCAGGAGTACCACGAGGATCAACCCGACGGAGGATCCCCCACGCCACCACATACTTGGATCTTCACACGCTTCGCGGGCGCCGGCTAGGAGCCCGGCGTCAGAACTTCGGGGACGGTTCGCCGATGTGGATGTGCGCGCCCGTGGCCGCCCCCGGCACGCCGGAACGATAGGCGAGGAAGGAAATCCCCTCGCTTCGAAGATAGTCCATCAGCGCCGTGCCCTCGATGCTGTCCGGCAAGAGCGCCACGTCGAGCGCGGCTTGATGATCGAATCCGAGCCGGTCGTGGAGCACTGTCTGCCCGAACGCGCTCACCGGGAGCGGTCGCCCGAAGCGACGGACGAAGAAATCCTCGATCTTCCAGGCGTCGGCCAGCGACCAGCGGCCGTGGCCGCGATGCCGCACGAGCGTCGTGGCGCCGTCCCGCCAGTCCTCGGGGGTGCGACGTCCGGCCACGCGCGGCGTCGTCAGGACCTCCATGATCGCGTGATCGGCTTCGAGGATCTGCCGGCGAGTGGCTTCGAGCTTCTGCTCCGCCGCGGCCAGCGCGCGCTCGCGTTCCTCGAGGTCCCGCCCCGGGCTGCCCGCTCTCGGCATGAGCTCGCGGCGCCGCTCGATCTCCCGGCGGATCCGCAGCACGGTGACCTCGTCTTGCTCGCGCACACGCTCCAGCGCCTCGCGGTAATCGCGGATGGCGAGCACCAGCTTCACGCGGTTGCGTCGCGCCTCGTCGGCGGTGAGGGCGGCCGGTGCCGCGAGGAGAGCGATCAGCAGGAGGGCGGAGGCCAGCCGTGGCACGCTCCAATCTTGACATGTCCCGCCGCCGACGCCTAGATTCCCCATGCGACCGCTCCTCGAGCGAGATCCGGAGGGCCACGCTGAGTCTCTCACCGAAGCCGACCGTGACGGCCATGATGGCCGCGCTCGTGGCCGTCCCGCTCCTCGTCGCGCCGGGTCATGCCCAGCGTCCGGTGGAGGTCGCCCCCAAGTTCGTCGTCGATCCGTTCTGGCCCAAGCCGCTGCCCAACCGCTGGATCCTCGGACAGGTGTCCGGTGTCGCCGTCGATTCTCGCGATCACGTCTGGATCATCCAGCGCCCCAGGACCTTGACGCAGGACGAGCGGGGCGCGGCGCTGACCCCACCGCGCTCCGCGTGCTGCGTTCCCGCGCCGCCCGTGATCGAGTTCGATGCGGAAGGCCACGTGCTGCAGGCCTGGGGCGGCCCGGGCGTCGGCTACGACTGGCCGGCCAACGAGCACGGCATCTTCGTCGACCATCAGGACAACGTGTGGCTCGCCGGCAACGGCGACAAGGACCGCCAGGTCCTCAAGTTCACGCGGTCGGGGCGCTTCCTCTTGCAGATCGGCAAGCCGGGCGCCGGCGGACACGATGCGGACACGCACAACCTCGGCCGGCCCGCCGACACCCGTGTCGATCCGACGACGAACGAGCTCTACGTCGCCGACGGCTACGGCAATCACCGCGTCATCGTCTTCGACGCCGCCACGGGAGGCTACAAGCGTCATTGGGGCGCCAACGGCCGGCCACCCGGCGAGCCCGGCGTCAAGCCCTTGGGCACCCCGGTGCACTGTGTGCGCATCGCGAAGGACGGGCTCGTCTATGTCTGCGACCGCCGGAACAACCGCATCCAGGTGTTCCGACGGGACGGCGCGTTCGTCAAGGAGATCGTCGTGGCGCCCGACACCCGCGGCGCCGGCTCCGTCTGGGATGTGGACTTCTCGGTAGACGGCGCGCAGACCTACCTCTACACTGCCGACGGTGAAAACAACTACGTCTGGATCTTGCTGCGCGACCCCGGGCGGACCGTCGGGCGCTTCGGCCGCCATGGACGTTACGCGGGTCAGCTCCACTGGGTCCACAGCCTGGCCGTCGACTCGAAGGGGAACATCTATACCACCGAGGTCGACAACGGCAAGCGCGTGCAGAAGTTCCTTCACCGGGGCCTGGCGCCCCTCGAGCCCTGAGTCCGGCGGCGAGACGGGAGGATTCGCGTGAGAACAGGACGAGGCGGATGGTCGCGGGGGGCGATCGTGGGTGCGCTCCTCGTGGTGGCCGGTTGCGCGTCGGCGTCCGAGAACACGGCGGAGATCGCGCCCATCTGGCTGCGCTCTGCCTCCGGCATCCACGCGCGGTGCGGTCTGGAGATGATCCGGGAAGTCCAGCGCGCCAATGACCTGACCTGGTCCGAGCGCCTGGTCTACTGGTGGAGCGCGCGAAACGATGCGCGCCGCGCGGTACAGGACGAGGAGGCGTGGCGCCGACGCTGCGTCGAGCGATACCGGCAGCAAGGGTTCGAGGTCGTCTCGACGCCTCGCTGACGATTCCGCGCGACGTCATGTCATGCGGCAGTGTCCGTCGCGCGGCGATCAGGCGGCATCCGACGCCCGGGCCTCGGCGAACTCGGAGGCGGCCCCTCCCTCCAGAAACCGCGCGAGCGTGATCCACGTCCCGCTGCCACAAGCCGGGCACGCCGAGGCGCCGAGCTCGAAGCACTTCTCGCAGTCGAGGCACAGCGCCAGACGTCTGAGGGGTAAGTGAAGTTGCGGGCGAAGCGTCAATGTGTTGCGCCCCATCAAGCCGACCTCCTTCCGAGTCGTGGCCAGGCGGAGACTGTGTACCGCCGACCGGACGGGTAGGGAGTGCATTTTGCGAGCCACGCTTTCCGGCGAGGAACGTCCTGATCTTCCTAGCGATTGCTCGCGGGCGCGCGCCCAGCGTTCAGAGAATGTGGAAAACTTTTCAGGAACTCCGTGCCCGCGTCGCGAAGACCTCGGCGTAGAGCGCGTCCGTGAGTCCCCGCACGAGAAGATCGTCGACCAGCAGCACGGGGACGCGCATGAAGCCGTCTTCGTGGACGAGATAGCGCTCCGCGGCGTCGTCATCCAGTGCTCCGCCATGCGCGTCGAGGCGAACGATCTCGGTTCCCGTCTTGATCAAGAGCCGACGCGCCCGCCGCGCGATGGCCAGCGTGGTGTCGCGATCGATGGGGGCGTGCTCCACGAGACGGCTCTCGTAGTCGACTGCGCGCTGCGAGAGGAACTCTCTCGCGCGTGTGCACGTCGGTCAGCCGTCGCGGTTGTAGAGGATGGCGCGCGTCATGGCGATGGAGCATGATAACGCGGGTGCTCGCGTCGGAGAAGGCGGGCCGAGCGCTCGAGGCCCAGCGCGACCGGCGCTTTCGTCGGACGACGGCGCTCCGCGTCCGGAACGAGCGACAGGCGCTCGCCTTCGTCGATGACGTCGGGTTCTGCTCGACCTTCTACTGTTTTCCCGAGGGCGTGCCCTGCCTGTGGGAAGCCGTCGCCGGCCGGCCGCGCCCGCGGTGGCCGCGCCGCTCGCACCACGACGCCGCCATCGGCCGCACCTGGGAGCTCAAGGACACGTTGCCCGCCCGGCAGCGGGTGTACTACGGCAAGCTCCTCAAGGGACGCCCGCTCCTCGTCGCCCTCGACGTGCTCCCGGCCTTCTACGCGCTCGTGCGCGGCCGCCAGCGCGCCCGCGACTATCGAACGGAGTACGAGGCCGGGCACATGTCGCAGACCGCGCACCGCCTCATGGAGGCGCTGGTGCGCGAGCATCCGCAGTACACGCGCGACCTGCGCGCCAACACCTTCATGCTCGGCCCGCACCGCACGCGCGAGTTCGAGCGGGCGATGGCCGAGCTCCAGCAGGGCCTCTGGATCGTGAAGACGGAAGAGCGGTACGAGCCGACGTTCTCGTACCGGTGGGATCTGCTGGAGGCGTGGCTACCCGAGACCGTCGCGGCGGGACGCCGCCTGTCCCGCGAGCGCGCCCTCGAGCATCTCGTCGCCCGCTACGCGAGGGCGGCCGTCTTCACCCGTGAGCGCCTGCTCCAGCGTCTCTTCGGCTGTCCCGCCGCCGACGTGACGCGCGCCGTCGGACGGCTCGTGGAGCGCGGCGCCCTCGTGGAGCGGGGCGTGGACGGATGGCCGGGACGGTGGCTCGTCAGCTCTTCTTCGAAGACTCGGTGACCTGGCGGTCGAACCCGGGCAGGATGGCCTTGAAGAAGGCGTTGCGGATGAGATTGGTGACGGCCTGCCACGTGCTCCCGCGCGCGCCCTGAAGCGGCCCGGAGATGTCGATCTTGGTCGCGACCTCCCGCCGCGGGACGTTCTTCAAGACCTTCGAGACCCCGCTGATGGCGCGCTCGTAGAGCCGACGCACGAAGCCCTTGTCGCGGTCTTGCTCGGGATCGTAGGCCTTGACGTCCTTGAACAGCGGCTTGATGTAACCGGTGAGGTAGCCGTTCTTGGCGTGCAGCTCGGAATAGAACGAGAAGTTGCCGGCGACGACGTCGAACCTGCCGTACGCGCGCAGCAGATCGTTCATCGCCGTCATGTCGGTGTTCTCGATCTTGATGTTTGCATCGAAGTCGGGCCCCTTCTCGTCGGGACGGAAGTTGGCCACGACGTGGGTCGCCCCGTTGCCCATGAACTTGCCGCGCAGCTCGATCCGACCGATGCCCTCGCTCAACCGGTTGCTGACGTTGCTGACGCGCAGATCGGCATCGCTGAGGAACATGCGGAACTCCGGGGTGACCGTCTTGTTCACGAGCCCCACGTTGGCGTGCATGACGTGGACATCGCGGATGCGGAGGATGAGATCGCCGCGGTTCGCCACTTGCCGCGTGGCGCGCTCGGACTTCACCGCCACCGTCTTGGTCACGCCCACCTTCTGCGGAGTGTGCACGTAGTCGATGCGGATATCGCGGATGACCGCCTGCTCGAGATCGACCATCTTGATCGTCGGCGCGTACTCGACGCGCCCCCGGGCCGCGAGCGTGCCGCCGTTGACGGTCACGTTCTGCCGGGTCGTCAGCGGCCGGAAGTAGTCGAGCTCGATGCCGTCCAGCGTGATGGCCGCCTTCACGCCGATTTGGGGCTCGGCCAGGAAATCGGCGTTGCCGTCGATGGCCAGCTTGCCCGCCTCGAAGACCTGGGCATCGGCGCGCAGCGCCGAGGGGTAGACACGGTCCCGCGAGTGGATGTTGCGGATGTTCTCGGCGAGCACGTTGACGCGTTTCAGGGTCAATGGCTTGAACGGGCCCTCGTCGACATAGGTGACCTGGCCCTCGATGATCTTCACCTGGTTGATCTTGAGGGGATAGATCGCCTCGAACGCCTGCTGCCAGCCGTGCTGATCGAGCGGCGTGGGATCCTGCGCCTCCTTCTCGACGTGCTTGCGGTCGAGGTAGAGGATGGGCTCCACGATCCGGAAGTTCGCCACCACGCGGCCGAAGATGAGCGCCTTCCACTGCACGCTGGCCTCCAGCCGCGGGACGTCCAGCACCGGCGGATCCGGATGCGCGTCCTGGATGAACACGAGCCCGTAGAGTGTCAGGGAGGCCCCGATCGGGTGGAAGCTGGCGCGCTCGATCCGCGCCGAGTAACCCTTCAGGCGTCGGTTCATCTGGGTCTCGATCGCCCGACGGATCGGCTCGTCGACGAAGAACGAGGCGATGACGATGAGGGCGAGCAGGATGCCGACGCCGGCGAGCACCCGTCGCCCTCGCGTGCCGATCCGGGGTCGGCGCCAGCGGGGCAGCCATCGCCGGCCGGAGACTCGGGACCGGTGTCCCCGCCGATGATCGATCTCTGGCGGCGGCTCCGGCAACGCGCGTTCGGGAATGCTCATGGTTCAGTCTTCGATGGAGCTTCCGCCTTCCGGGTGCAACGTGAGTGCCAGCGGCGCGTGTTCGAACAATCGTTGACGCCGGCTCTGGTGGCGACATACGATGCGCCATGCCTCGCCGCGGCGGCGGCGCCTGATGTCGGGTTTGCTGATCCCGGAGATCGCCATCGTCGAAAAAATCGTGCGCGCCGCGGCCGTCTACGCGTTCCTGCTCCTGGCATTCCGGCTCACCGGAAAGCGTCAGATCGGTCAGCTCACGCCCTTCGACCTGGTCGTGCTGCTCATGATTTCCAACATCGTCCAGAATTCGATGATCGGAAACGACAACTCGCTGTCCGGTGGGCTGATCGGCGCGATCACGATCCTCGTCCTGAACTGGGCCGTGGTCGAGCTGACGTACCGCTTCAAGCCCATGCGCCGGCTGCTGGAGGCGCGTCCCACCGTCCTCATTCACGACGGCCGCATCCTGCACGATCGCCTGAGAGCCGAGCGCATCACGATGGACGATCTGGAGGCGGCGCTCCGACGGGCGGGCGTCGCCGATGTCACGCGCGTGCGCTTCGCCGTGCTCGAGGAGAGCGGAGGGATCAGCGTCGTTCCGTACTCGGAGGGGGCTTCGCCCCCTTCCGACGCTTCGCGGGCCTAGCGGCCCGCGTCGCCGGAATCCTCGGTGGCACGGCATCCGCATATTCCACGGCGGGGGATGTTGTCCCGAGGAGGACACGACCATGATGACCGTCGTCGGGGTGTTTGGGTCGCGCGAGGCGGGCGAGCGTGCGGTGCGGCAGCTCGCCACGGTGGGTTTCACCGAAGATCGGATCAGCCTGTTGACGCCCAGCTCGTCAGAGCAAGAGATCCATGCGGTGCCCACGACCGAGGCCGAGCCGCCCGGCATTGGCCGCGCGATCGGCGCGGTCGCCGGCGGGGCCGCGGGCGCGTCCGGGGGTATGCAGGCGGCCGCCCTGCTCAGCATGGTTTTGCCCGGAGTCGGTCCCGTGCTTGTCCTCGGCGCCATCGGCGCGGTCCTCCTGGGGGTCGGCGGTGCTGCGGTCGGCGCGGCGCTCGACCGGAACCTTCGCGAGGGGTTGCCACGCGATGAGGTCTTCGTCTACGAGGACGCGCTCCGTCGCGGCAAGACCGTCGTGATCGCGATCGCCGAGGACGAGATCCGGGCCGAGCGTGGCCGCAAGGTGCTGACCGAGGCCGGCGCCGAAACCATCGATGCCGCGCGCGAGCAGTGGTGGCTCGGGCTCCGCGACGCCGAGGCCGCGCAGTACGCGGCGACCGGTGGCGATTTCGTGCGGGACGAGGCGCGCTACCGCCGGGGCTTCGAGGCCGCGCTCAGCGTGGCGCGCGACGGCCGCACCTACGCGCAGGCCACGGAGGAGCTGCGCGCCCGCTACCCCGACATCTACGACGACGAATCGTTCAAGCAAGGCTTCGCCCGCGGTCGCGCCTACCTGCGCGCCGGCGCGCAGAGAGCCGCCTAGGCGGCTTGGGCGGCCGGCAGCGTCAGCTCGACGATGCGTACGGCGGGGCGGTCGGGCTCGGCGTGCTGCAGAAGGAGCGGGAGCGAGACGTTGTAGACGGGGGCGCCGTCGCGCGTGCGTCCCTCCAGGCGGCCGCGGTGGGCATGGCCGTGGAAGACCGCCGCGACCGGGTATCGCGTGAGCGGCTCTTCCAGTCGGCTCGAGCCGAGGAACGGATAGATCTCGGTCGGCTCGCCCTCGAGCGTTTCGTGGATCGGCGAGTAATGGAGCAGGGCGATGCGCAGTCCGGTGCGGAGCTTCGCCAGTGCCGTCTCGAGCTTGAGCGCTTCCCCCACGGCCTCGTGCACGAACGCCTTGATGCTCGGCTCGCCCCACGGCTGGAGCGCGCGCTCACCGAATCCCCCGGCGAACCCCTTGACCCCGGCGAATCCGACGCCGGCGATCTCGACACTATCGCCGTCGAGGATCTGAACGCCGACCTCCTTGAGAATGGCGACGACGGTCTCGGCCTTGCCCGCCTCGTAGTCGTGGTTGCCGAGCACAGCGATCGCCGGAGTCTTCGCGGTCGCGAGGTCCTTGGCGAGCAGGCGTGCCTCCTCCTCCAGCCCGTGATCGGTCAGATCGCCGCACAGGAGGAGCACGTCGGCGTGCTGCGCGGCGTGCGTGAAGAGCGACTGCAGAAGGGGGCTGGGCGACTTCGGGCAGTGCAGGTCGCCGATGGCGGCGATCCGGATGCGGCCCGTCCCGTTCATGCCGCGGCGGCGGGACGCTCGCGATCGATCGCGTCCGTCCAGCGCGCGATGTCCTGGGCCGTCATCGCCCCGAGCCTCAAGCGACAGTCGGCATAGCCCCACTGCTCGATGTCGGCCAGGTACTGCTCGCGCGAGAGGAACGTGCCGCAGCACAGACGCTCACCCGGGACCAGATCGCCGTCGGCGGCGAGACGTGCCGACAGCTCACGCATCACGCCGTCGGGAATGCGCCAGCGTTCGCCGGGATAGATGAAGCCGAACAGCACGAGATGGCTGAGCAACACCCGCCAGTGCGATCCGAACCGCCAGAGAAGACGCGCCCAGTCCAGGTGCGGGGCGCACGCGCGGAGCAGGTGCGCCACGTCGGCGCCGTCGAAGCGCTCGCGCTCCATGATGAAGGCCTTGGACCAGATCGTCTCCTCGGGCGGGCACAGCTTGACCGGCATGCCGAGCACGGTCGCCTCGACCGCGTGCTCGAACCATCCGTCGTCGACCACGGCGACGCCGTTGCCGGCGCTGAAGATGATGTCGATCACGCCCTCGGCGGTGACGGCCTTGGCCAGCCAGTGCGGGAACGTGATCTCGGTCCGGCAGCCGACCGTCGCGAACACGGCGAGCGCGGCCTCGAGATCGCGACGTCGCAGGAAGACGTCCAGATCCTTCGTGTCCCGCGCGATACCCGTGTAGCGCTCGAGCGCGAAGGCGCCGCCGATGAGGAACGGGACGCCGGATTGGGTGAGCTTCGGCAGGGCTTCGCCATACAGCCCGCAGACGGCCGTGCCGGGGGCGCTGGATGAGTTCATTGACGAATAGGGGTGCAGCTTCCATGCCGTCGAGACATGCGGCCGCGCCATCGAGGCATCTTGTTCTCGCGGTCGGCCTCTCGTACGCTGCCTGCGGTGCCGCCCGCCCCGCCGGTGGCCGGCCGAGGAGCGACCGTGAGGTTTGGCATCTTCTATGAGCATCAGCTTCCGCGTCCGTGGGGAGAGCGGAGCGAGTACGAGCTGCTCCAGAACTCGCTCGCCCAGATCGAGCTGGCCGACGGGCTCGGCTACGACTACGCGTGGCTCGTCGAGCACCACTTTCTGGAGGAATACTCGCATTGCTCCGCACCGGAGGTCTTTCTCGGCGCGGCGACGCAGCGGACCCGGCGGATCCGGCTCGGCCACGGGATCATCCAGCTCCCGACCAATCACCCGATCCGCGTGGCCGAGCGGGTGGCCACCCTGGATCTGCTGTCCGGCGGTCGCGTGGAGCTGGGGCTCGGAGAAGGTCAGGGGCCCGTGGAGCTGCATCCGTTCGGCCGCCGCGTGCGCGACAAGCGTGAAGCGTGGGAAGAGGCCGTGCGCGCGCTCGTCCCCGCGTTCACGCGGCAGCGCTGGGAATGGCACGGGCAGTTCTTCGACTTCCCGGCCCGGAACGTCGTTCCCAAGCCGTTCCAGAAGCCTCACCCGCCGCTCTGGGTCGCCTGCTCCAACATCGCGACCATCGCGAGCGCGGGGCGCTGGGGCATGGGCGCGCTCGGCTTTCAGTTCGTCTCGCCCGACGCCGCCCGCGCGTGGGTCAACCGCTACTATCTCGAGCTGACGACCAATCCCGCGAAGCTCGCGGAGTATCCGACGAATCCGAACATCGCGATGGTGAGCGGCTTCATGTGCGCGGAGACCGATGCCGAGGCGATGGACAAGGCCTCGGGCTGGACGTTCTTCGTGTTCTGTCTCAGCCATTACGGCCGTCACGGCATCCCCGATCCTGGCGAGGGAAACATGTGGGAGGCCTATCAGGAATGGCGACACACCGACAAGGCGCAGGAGACGTTGCGCAGCGGGCTCATCGGCTCGCCGGAGACGATCCGCCGTCGGCTGCGCGAGTTCGAGGCCACCAGCGTGGACCAGGTGATCCTGCTCAACCAGGCCGGCCGAACCACCCACGACGACATCTGCCGGAGCCTGGAGCTGTTCGCGCGCGAGGTCATGCCGGAGTTCCACGCGCGCGAGCCCGAGCACGAGCGCTGGAAGGCGGACGTGCTCGCCGGCCGCATCTCGCTGGAAGGGGAGCAGGCCGAGACCTACAAGCTCTACGCCCACCAGAACGAGGACATCGTCCGGCTCACGCCGGAGGAGCTGAAGGCCAAGATGGCCGCCAAGGAGCGCACGAGCGATGCCGCGACTCGATCGCCTGCCGCCGGTCAACCGCAACAACCTGCTCGCGTTCCCCGCGCAGGTCAATGACACGGCGCCGTTCGCGCCGCTTCGCCGGCCGCTCGGCGCGTGCCGTCTCGCCATCGTCACCACCGCGGGGCTGCACCGCCGCGCCGACCGGACGTTCGGGCCCGGGGAGCAGACGTATCGCGCGCGCGCTGACGGCGGTTACTTCGACGCGCGCTGGCCTGCGGTGAGACTCGCGAGGTCGAAGCGGCGGTGGGGGTCGAGGAGGGGGGACCAGAGGTCGCCGAGCTTGGCGAGGCGGGCGGGGACGTTGTCGATGCGGAAGTCGTCGATCGCGATTCCCCGGGCGACCTCGTCCCACGTCACCGGTGTGGAGACGCTCGCGCGAGGCTGGGGGCGCACCGAGTAGACCGACGCCAGGGTCCGGCCCCAGGCATTCTGGTTGTAGTCGACGAGGACGTGCCCGCGAGGCCGGTGGGCCCTGCGGTACTCCGCGGTGATCAGCCGGGGGTGGCTCCGCGCGAGCTCGAAGGCCAGGGCCTTCGTGAACGCCCAGACGTCCTTCTGCGTCGGCCCACGCACGATCGGCACGTAGACGTGCACGCCCTTCGAGCCGGTGGTCTTGGCGTAATTCGCCATGCCGAAGCCGTCGAGGGTTTCGTGCAGGATGCTCGCCACCTCCAGGATCTGCGCGAAGGTCGCGCCCTCGACGGGGTCCAGATCGAAGTGCAGGTAGTCCGGCCGGTCGACGTCGTCGCAGCGCGCGTACCACTGGTTCAGGTCGATGCAGCCGAGGTTCACCACCCACAAGAGCGAGGCGAGGTCCTGGACCATCGGGAACTCGATGACGTTGGGTAGCGCTTCATCACCATCGCGCGGTCCTGGACGTGGGGCAGCAGCCCCGGGGCGACGTGGGCGTAATACTGCAAGAGGTCGCCCTTCGTCACGCCCAGGCTCGTCCAGAAGACCTTCCGGAGATTCGTCAGCTTGACCTGCCGGCCGTCGACCTCGATGACGGCGTCGTCGCCGTCGCGCGGGATGCGGACCGTCGGCATCGCCACGGTGGTCCGCCCGCGCCGGCGTGGCGACGCGGCCGCGGGGTGACGATCGCGCGTCGCGCGTGCCTCCTCCCCCTTCGCGGCGCGAGCCGGCCGGCGCGGCATCAGCGGTGCCCGGACGGCGTCGTCGCCGGCGGGGCCGGGCGCCCCAAGGGCGCGAGTCGGGGCGGCCGGGCGCCCGTGCGCACGGCGCCGAGCACGGGGCCATAGATCAGCTCACTCCCGGCGAGCACGCATCGCAGGAGCAGGCCGCCCCGGCTCATGTCGCCGCGTCCCACGAAGTCCAGCGGAAAGACGAGGCGCTCGCCGAAGATAGCGCCGAGGATGTCCACGTACTTGGCCGAGGCGATGCTCCCGAGGAGGACGACCTCGTCGCGGACACGGAGGCGCTCGGCGAGGGCCGCCGCCGTGGCCTCGAGGGGCCGGCGGTAGCGGGGATTGCGCGCGTCGATGTCGATGAGCGCCGCGCGGCGCAGGACGTTCGTCGTGAGCGGCGTGGACGGCGGCTGTAGCCCGGCGTTCGAGGTGATCACGAGGACGCCGGGCGCTCCCGCCGGTGGCCGGGCGAAGGTCTCCGCATAGGCGAGCTTGCCGCGGAAATAGAGACCGGACAGGAAGCTCATCACCTCGCCCAGCGGCGCGCCCTCCGGCGTGCGCAGGCGGCGCGCCAGCGCGAAGCTCGCGCGCGGGGACAGCACCATCTCGGCCCGCTCGCCGTCGCAGCGGGCCGGGGACAGCAGGAAGATGCGGCGCGACATGGTCTCAGTGTAACTGTTAACCGTTGACTTGCCGCTCGCCAGGGTGCGACGCTGCCGTCATGGACGATCGCGCGATCGACCGTGGCGGCGGCATCATCGAGTGGGAGCATTACTGCGAGCGATGTGGCGCCCGAATGGAAGAGCAGAAGTGCAAGATCGTCTGCACGAACTGTGGGCTCTCCCGGGACTGCAGCGATCCATGATTCGCAACGTCGACATCGCCTGGCTCGCTGGACTCGTCGAAGGCGAAGGTTCGTTCCACATGTCGACCCGTTCGATCGCGATCATACTGACCATGACGGACCGCGACGTCGTTGAGCGGGCGGCGACCCTGCTCAATGGGCGGGTGTACAAGCTCGCGCAACCTCATGTCGGGCGACCGCGAAAACAGGCATGGCGTGCGTAAGTCAAAGGGCCTCGCGCTGCCGGTTGGATGATGACGGTGTATTCGTTCCTGGGAATGCGACGCCGCGAGCAGGTCCGGCGAGCCCTAGCCGCCTGGCGAGCGATGCGGTTTGTTCGAACGTCTGCGCTCGTCGAACGCGGGATCGCCGCGGCGTTCCGAGCCGGCGCCCAGAATAAGAGTCCGGCCTCTTCGAAGGTGAGGGTAACATCTCGATCAATGGGCGGTCGTTGACGATCCGGATCAAGATGACCGACAAGGACGTGGTCGTGCGGGCGGCAACCCTTCTTTCCGCCTTGGTGTATGAGCATGATCCAGGCGGCAGCCGAAAGCGGACGTGGGTAGCGCAACTGAAGGGTGACGCTGCCGCAGCATGGGCGATGACTCTCTACGCCTGGCTCGGCGAGCGCCGCCGTGCGCAGGTCCGCGGCGCGCTTGCGGTCTGGAAGACGCAGCGACGCGGTGTACTTTCCGAGAGTCTCGCAAGAGCGATTGTCGTTTATCGAACCGCCGGATTGAGCCAGGCCGAAATCATGAAGCTCTTCGGCGTCGGCAGAAGCACCATCTATCGCCACACCAAGGGCTGCGTACCTCGCTACTCCTGTCGTTGGATCAGGCGCGAGTTTCACAGCCCAGTTTCCGTCTATTGAGAGATTGCAGCGACCCATGATCTGTGCGTCATGATGTCCTGCTAGGTTGGCGGTGATGGCCGACTGGGACGACCCCGAGCTCCTGCAGCACGTCTTCGACGAGACGAACGTGTTGCGCAAGCCGTTGCGCGGCATCATCACCGGCTATCACGTGCTCCCCTACATCCTCGTCGGCGCCGACCACGCCGAACCCGGACACTCCGTCGAGGTGCGTGGGCGCATCAAGGTCTCGCCCCGCCTCGTGATCGCGCCGGGACGGGACGGTCCCACCTACGGCGAGCTGTTCGGCGAGCGCGAGCTCATGGATCAGCGGATCATCGCCCGCATCTTCAGCTTCAAGTACGCGGGGCGCGTCAGCCTGGAGAGCGACGATCTCAAGATCCGCCGGCAGGATCGCGACGCCGGAAGTCACGTCGAGCGCGTGCTCGAGGAGCTCTCGCGGCGCGAGATCATCGACACCGGCGTCATCGTGTCGCCGGATGCCCGCTTCTATCCCGTGTCCCTCGATCGCTTCATCCGCGAGATCCTCGACCAGGAATTCCGCGAACCCTGATCGGGGGTTCGGGCCGCGTCGTGGCGCGGCTCACCTTGACACCCCCGAGCCGACGATGCTAACTGTCATGCGTAGTTATCGGCCTCGGGAGGATTCTCCATGACTCGAAACGTCGTCGGTACTCTGCTCGCCGCCATGACCGTGGCGACGGCCGCCGTGCTCACGACCGCGCTGATGGTGGACGCGCAAGGGCCGATTCGCCTCGGCGCGTCGCTGTCGCTCACGGGCACCTACGCGAAGCTCGGCAAGAACCAGCACGAGGGCTACCAGCTCTGCATCAAGGAGCTCAACGCCAAGGGTGGATTGCTCGGCCGCAAGGCCGAGCTCGTCGTCTACGACGACCAGTCCATGCCCCCCACCGGCGTGCGCCTCTACGAGAAGCTCATCACGGAGGACAAGGTCGACGTGGTGATGGGGCCCTACTCCTCGCCCATCACCGAGGCCGTGGCCAACGTCACCGAGAAGTACAAGAAGATCATGGTCACCCCGCTCGCCGCGACCACCTCGATCTTCCGGAAAGAGCCGCGGCGCAAGTACATCTTCATGATCCTGTCGCCCGCCGAGGTCTATCTCGAGGGCCTCATCGACACGGCGGCGAAGCGCGGACTCAAGACGGTGGCGGTCATCAACGAGGACACCCTCTTCTCCAAGGCCGCCGCGGCCGGGGCCGTCGACCTCGCCAAGAAGAAGGGCCTGCAGGTGGTCTTCCAGGAGGCCTATCCCAAGGGCAACACGGATTTCTCGGCCCTCCTGACGAAGATCAAGTCGACCAACGCCGAGGTGATCGCCGCCGCCACCTACTTCGACGACGCCGTCGCGCTCACCCGGCAGATGAAGGAGCTGAACGTCAACCCCAAGATGTATGGCGTCACCGTGGGGGGGGACCTGCCGGAGTTCTACGACACGCTGAAGGGCAACGCCGAGTACATCTACGGGGCCACGCAGTGGGAGCCCGTGCTGAACTATCCCGGCAACAAGGAATTCTTCGAGAGCTACAAGGCGGAGTTCAAGCACGAGCCGTCGTACCACTCCGCGGCCGGCTACGCGGGCTGCCTCATCTATGCCGAGGGCGTCAGGCGGGCGGGAAGCCTCGAGGCCGACAAGGTGCGTGAGCAGCTCCTCAAGCTCGAGATGCGCACGATGTTCGGCGACTACAAGGTCGATCAGGACGGCTTCCAGCTCGCCCACAAGATGGTCACGTTCCAGTGGCAGAAGGAAAAGAAGGTCATCGTGTGGCCCGACGATCTCGCCCAGGGCAAGATCCTGTTCCCGACGCCTCCCTGGAACCAGCGCTGAGGAGACTCGGAGGGGGGCTTCGCCCCCCTTCCGACGGTCGTCGCGCGCCTGGGCGCGCGCTCCTCCCTGCCTCCCCCCAGGAAGATTGCGCCGGAAAAGCCGGCGCTCGGACGCGCGCAGTACCCGAGGGCAAGTGAATGAACGTCGTCATCACGCCGGCGATGGTGGGGCAGGTGGTGATCTCGGGACTCTTGTCCGGGGTGTTGTACGGGATGGTCGCGCTGGGACTGGCGTTGATCTTCGGTGTCATGCGGATCATCAACGTCGCCCACGGGCCGTTGCTCATGCTGGGCGCCTACACGACGTTCTTCTTCTACTCGAGCCTGGGGCTGAATCCCTACCTGACCGTGCCCCTGAGCATGCTCGTCCTGTTCGGCGTCGGAGTGCTGCTGGAGCGCACGCTCGTCTTTCGGGTCGTCGACGCGCCCGAGCTCTCGTCGCTGCTCCTGACGTTCGGCATCTCGATCGCCCTCGTCAACGCCGCCCAGCTCGCCTTCACCTCCGATCTGCGCGCCGTCGAATACCTCACCGGGTCGTGGATGGTGGGACCGTTCGCGCTCTCCAAGTCGCGCGTGATCGCTTTCGTGTTCGCCGGCGGCCTCACGGCAGCCGCGTTCCTCTTCCTCGGCTACACGCGTCTGGGCAAGGCCGTCCGCGCCACCTCGCAGAGCCGCGAGGTGGCGATGGTCTGCGGGATCGACGTGGGCGCGATTCACCGGCTCACGTTCGGATTGTCCAGCGCGCTGGCCGCGGCCGGCGGCGCCCTCATCGCCGTCATCGTGGCGATCCAGCCCGAGATGGGCCAGATCTGGACGTTCAAGTCGTTCCTCGTCATCGTGCTGGGGGGGGCCGGCAACTACCCGGGGGCGCTGCTCGGGGGCATGCTCCTCGGCCTGGTCGAGCAGCTCGCGTCGCTGTTCCTCACCACGCAGCTCTCGGAGGTCGTCGCCTACGTGCTCCTGGTGCTGGTGCTCCTGGTGCGGCCCACCGGGCTCCTGGGCGGCCGGCAGACATGAAGCGCCTCGCCGCCGGCGGCGCCCTGGGCATCGCGCTGATCGCCCTCGCGGTGTACCCGGCGTACGGCACGGGCTACGGCAACCGGGCGATGCTGCAGATCTTCATGTGGATCGCGCTCGCCGGGTCCTGGAACATCATCTCCGGGCTGACGGGGTACGTCTCGTTCGGCCACGTGGCCTTCTTCGGGGCCGGGGCCTATACCGCGGGGATCCTCATCGCCTCCCGCGCGTGGTCGTGGCCCATGGCGGCCGTGGCGGGGGGCGTCGCCGCCGGCGTGCTCGCGCTCGGCATCGGGGGGCCGTGCCTCAGGCTCAAGGGCCCCTACTTCGCCATCGCGATGCTCGGGCTCAACGAGGTGCTGCGCGCCCTCGTGTCGTACTTCGAGCGCCTCACCGGTGGCGGGAACGGGCTGTCCCTGCCCACGCTCGACGCCACCGTGCCGATCTACTACGCCATGGGAGTGACGGCGATCGCGGTGACGCTGGTCGCCCGGCTGATCATCGGATCGCGCTTCGGGCTTCGGCTGATGACGATCCGCGAGGACGAGGTCGCCGCGGAGTCGATGGGCATTCCCACCTTCCGTCACAAGCTGCTGGCGTTCCTGCTGTCGGCCATCGGCCCCGGCATCGCCGGCGCGCTCACGGCGCGCGACCAGGGCTACATCGAGCCGCTCAGCGTCTTCCCGCTCGCCACGACGATCACGATGATCGTCATGACCCTCTTCGGCGGCAAGGGGACGGTGTGGGGGCCGGTCCTCGGCGCCGTCGTCCTGTTCGTCGCCCAGGAGATCGTGTGGGCGCGTTATCCCTACATCCATCCGCTCTTGTTCGGGGCCATCATCATCGCGGTGGTGCTGGCCATGCCGCGCGGCGTCCTGGGGCTCCTGCAGCTGAAGTATCGCCTGCCGAGGACGATCTGACGCCCGGCGCGGCGCTCGAGGTGATCGAGCTTCACAAGCACTTCGGCGGCGTCCACGCCGTCAACGGCGTGTCGTTCGCCCTCGAGCGCGGCCGGATCTACGGTCTCATCGGCCCGAATGGCTCGGGCAAGACCACCCTGTTCAACTGCATCACCGGCGTGGAGCGCCGCGATTCGGGGCGCGTCCTGCTCGACGGCGTGCGCATCGACGGGCGCAAGCCCTATCAGATCGCGCGCCGCGGCGTTGGCCGGACGTTCCAGGTCATCCGCGTGTTCCCCGAGCTGACCGCGCTGGAGAACCTGCTCGTGGTCACCAGCGGGCCGCGCGAGGCGGCGGAAGCGCGCGCCCGCGAGCTGCTGGCCTTCGTCAAGCTCGAGGGCCTGGCCGGTGAGTATGCGGGGAACCTCTCGTACGGCCAGCAGAAGCTCGTGGAGTTCGTGCGGATGCTCATGCGTGATCCCTCGCTGGTCCTGCTCGACGAGCCCGCGGCCGGCGTGAACCGGACACTGCTGAACGACCTGCTCGAGGCCGTACGCCGCCTGCGCGATCAGGGCAAGACCGTCTTGCTCGTCGAGCACGACATGAAGGTCGTCATGGGCCTGTGCGACACGGTGTTCGTGCTCGACGACGGCGAGAAGATCGCCGAGGGCCCGCCGGGCGTGATCCAGACCGATGAGCGTGTCATCGAAGCCTACTTTGGGAGGTAGCGCCCTCCCCCCAGGACAGGATTGCGCGGGCGAAGCCCGCGCTAGGATCGGTTTTCTGGCCGCGTGGCTGGTCGTGGCGGGGTTGGTGGTCGTCGTGGGATATGTGGGGTGGTTGTCGTTGGGGTGGCCGTTGATCCACGATGCGCCGATCATGCATTACATCGCGTGGCGCATCGGCGACGGCGCGGTGCCCTACCGCGATCTGTTCGACATGAACTTCCCGGGCGTGTATCTGCTCCATCTCGCGGTGCTTCGCACGTTGGGGGCGGGGGACGTCGCGTGGCGGGTCTTCGACCTGGCATGGCTCACCCTGACATCGCTCACCATCGCGGCGCTCGCGGCACCGTGGGGGCGCCTGGCGGTCATCGGCGGCGCGCTGTTCTTCGCGGCCTACCATCTCGGGGGTGGCGCCTGGCAGGTGGGCCAGCGCGATTTCCTGCTGTGCCCGTTCCTGCTCCTGGCCGCGCTCGGTGTCGTCCGCTGGGGTGAGCGCCGCGACTGGATCACGCTCGTCCTCGGCGGCCTGGCGCTGGGCGCCGGGGCGACGATCAAGCCGCACGTCGTCATCTTCGCGCTCGTGCTCGTGCTGCTCCTGCTCCTGGCTCCCGGCCATCCCTCGCACGCCCGCTGGATGGCCGCGCTCGTGCTCGCGGCGACGGTGACCGTGGTACCGTTGGCCGTCGTCGCGTGGCTGGCCGAGAACGGCGGGCTCGAGCCGTGGCGTCGGATCGTCGTCGACTATCTGATCCCCCTCTATGCGCGCCTCGGCCGGCCCGCCGTCTGGAGCGTCTATCGATGGCCGCTGTGGCCTCCGATCGCCGCCGTCCTCGTCCTCTCGCTCGGCCACGCGCTCGTCACGTCCCGCCTCACTTTTCGGCACGCCGTGGTGACGGCCGGACTGGGCTACGGCCTGCTGCACTACGTGGGGCAGGGCAAGGGCTGGGAATACCATCTCTATCCGCTGGCCGCGTTTGCCGCCGTCCTGCTCTTTGCGGA
>WNGA01007963.1_pt1 | contig 30102 bp, 26 predicted proteins | sample 5400061 | NCBI WGS metagenome assembly WNGA01 (sample SAMN13153366, study PRJNA577476) | soil metagenome | isolation source: 100 cm soil or saprolite under grassland replicate 2 | place: USA:California | collected 2016-06-15
GGAAACGCTCATCGTCAGAAGAATCGCGGGTCGTGAATCGTGCCAACGGCGACCAGGCGCACGTACAGGTCGGTCAGGGCGACGAACACCAGGCTGACCCAGGCGTAGAGCATGTGGCGGGAGTTCAGCGCGGTGGTCCAGCGCCACAGCCGGAAGCGCACCGGCGCCTTGGAGAAGCGGTCGACGTGCCCGCCGCACAGGTGCCGGCAGGAGTGGCACGACAGCGTGTACAGCCCCAGGAGCACCGCGTTGACCACCAGCACCAGCGAGCCCAGGCCCATGCCCCAGCCGTCACGGAAGTGGAAGCCCTGGATGCCGTCCCACAGCAGGATGATCGGGAACGGCAGCGCCAGGTAGAAGAAGTAGCGGTGGATGTTCTGGAGGATCAGCGGGAACTTGGTCTCGCCGCTGTAGCGCGCCCGCGCGTCGCGGACCGCGCAGGCGGGCGGCGCCCACCAGAACGAGCGGTAGTACGCCTTGCGGTAGTAGTAGCAGGTGAGCCGGAAGCCCAGCGGGAAGGGCAGCACGATCAGCGCCGGCGACAGCGGCCACCAGCTCCCGAAGATGGCGGCGGTGGCTTGGTCGCCGCACTTGGACGCCAGGCAGGGCGAGTAGAACGGCGAGATGTAGGGGTCGGCGAAATAGTTCTTGTCCACGAACGCCACCCAGACGCCGTAGACCACGAAGCCCAGCAGCACCAGGACCGTGACCAGCGGCTGCAGCCACCAGGTGTCCCTCCGCAGGGTGGGGACCCGCAGGTGGCCGCGCCGGTCGATGGCGGTGGGTGGTGATGCCATGGACTACTCCTTGGTCGTCTGGGGGGCCGCGTACGCCGGCCCGGTGACCTGGGTCACCGGCAGCTTGTGGGTGCGGCGGACGCGGCTCGGGAGGTCGGTCGCCAGCCAGCGCGAGCGGCGGCCGGGCAGGGTGGACAGGATGATCTCGTCGAACTCGTGACGGTGCAGGACCACGCCGATCGCCTCCAGCGGGTCGGCCACGCCCACCTCGCCGCCGGCGTCGGCGCCCAGCGACCGGAGCCGCGCGAGCGCCTCGCGGAGCTGCTCGCGCGCGAGCACGCGCCCGAGATCCTCAGCGGGCCGGTCTGCGTGGATCTCGTCGGCCTCGTCCTCCAGCAGCTCCCTGGCCGCCAGGCGGTCGTCGTCGCCCGGCTGGGCGCTGGCCGCGACCCTCACGTGTTCTGGCACGCTGGCAACGTACTCCTGGTCGAGCTGGCTGGCAGGGGTCGCGGGCACCAGGACGTGGAAGTGGCTGGGGCCCGCCCGCATGCGCTCCTGCACGCATGCCAGCAGCTGGTCGCCGCCGAGGGTCTGGTTCGCCACCACGAGGTACCGACGCACGATCACCACCTCCACCAGGGGTCGCGATACCCGGAGCATAGATCGGCGCGGCGCCGGCCCGCGACCGATCTCGCGAAGCGGCGCCACAGGACGGCCCCCGTGGTGGCAGCATGGCAGCGACATGACGGAAGACCTGAAGATCGTGCCGAGCGGCGCGAACGGCGCAGGCGCCCGGGACCCCGAGGCGCTGGTCGAGGAGTTCGCGCGTTCCTACCCGTTCGAGCTGGACGAGTTCCAGCGGCGGGGGTGCCTGGCCCTGGCGGCCGGCCGGGGCGCGCTGGTGGCGGCGCCGACCGGCGCCGGCAAGACGGTGGTGGGGGAGTTCGCCGTCTGGCTCGCCCTGCGCGAGGGCGGCAAGGCCTTCTACACCACCCCGCTGAAGGCGCTCTCCAACCAGAAGTTCGGGGACTTCGTCGCGCGCCACCACGCCCGCAACGTCGGCCTGCTCACCGGCGACAACTCGATCAACGGCGAGGCGCCGGTGGTGGTGATGACCACCGAGGTGCTGCGCAACATGCTCTACGAGGGCAGCCCCACGCTGGAGGGGCTGCGCCACGTGGTGATGGACGAGGTCCATTACCTCCAGGACCGGGTGCGCGGCGCCGTCTGGGAGGAGGTGCTGATCAATCTCCCCGTGGACGTGAAGGTGGCCGCGCTGTCGGCGACCGTGTCCAACGCCGAGGAGTTCGGGGAGTGGCTGGAGGCCACCCGCGGTGCCACCGAGGTGGTGATCGAGGAGCGCCGCCCGGTGCCGCTCGACAACTACTACCTGATCGGCCGCGAGCTCCAGCCGATGCTGGTCGCCAACGACGGCGAGCTGGTGCCGAACCCGTCGCTGCTGCGCCGCGGCGAGCGCGAGTGGCGCGCCGGGCGCGACACCAAGGGCCGCCACGGCCGCGCCGGGCCGCAGGCGATCCGGCGCGACTGGGTGCCGAGCAGGGTCGAGGTCGTGGACCTGCTGGAGGAGCAGGGGCTGCTGCCGGCGATCTACTTCATCTTCTCCCGCGCCGGCTGCGACTCGACCCCGCCGACCTGGACGCGCTCGGCTACGCCGACCTGTCGGAGTCGCTCCAGCGCGGGGTGGCCAGCCACCACGCCGGCATGCTGCCGCTGTTCAAGGAGGCGGTCGAGGAGCTGTTCGCGCAGGGCCTGGTCAAGGTGGTCTTCGCCACCGAGACGCTGTCGCTGGGCATCAACATGCCGGCGCGCACGGTGGCGATCGAGCGGCTGTCCAAGTGGGACGGCGAGCGGCACGAGCTGCTCACCCCCGGCGAGTACACGCAGCTCACCGGGCGTGCCGGCCGGCGCGGCATCGACACGCGCGGCGCCGCCGTGGTGCTGCACCAGCCGTTCGTGCCGTTCGAGCGGATCTGCGCGCTCGCCTCGACCCGCAGCTACCAGCTCGTCTCGTCCTTCCGGCCGTCCTACAACATGGCCGTCAACCTGGTCGCCAACTACCCGCGGCCGGCGGCCGAGCGCCTGCTGGCCTCGTCGTTCGCGCAGTTCCTGATCGACCGCACGGTGCACGGCGCCGAGCGGACGCTGGCCCGCAACGCTGAATTTCTCGAGGGTTACCTGCGCTCGGCCCACTGCGATCGGGGCGACATCCGCGAGTACTGGGAGCTGCGGCGCCGGATCCGCGCGCGCGAGAGCGGCCTGGCCGACGCCGACCGCCGCGCCCGCGACGAGGAGGCCGCCAGCGCGGTGCGCTCGCTTCACCCCGGCACGGTCGTGCACCTGCCCGGCGGGCGGCGGCGCGGCCTGGCGGCGGTGCTCGGCCCGGCCGGCGGGCGCGGCGGCACCACCGGCGTGCTGGTGCTGACCGAGGACCGGCGCGTCCGGCGGGTGGCGGTGCGCGACCTCGGCACCGGGCCGGTGGTGGTCGGTCGCATCACCCTGCCGCGGCCGTTCAGCCCCAAGAGCCCGCGGTTCAAGGCGCGGGTGGCCGAGGCGCTGGCCGAGATGGACGCGCCGCAGCCCGCCAAGCCGCGGCGACGGCGCGCCAGCGGCGCCGACGACCCCGAGCTGGCCTCCCTCCGCGCGCAGCTCCGCGCCCATCCGGTCCATCAGTGCCCCGACCTGCCCAAGCACGAGCGCTGGATGCTGCGCTGGGACCAGCTCCAGCGCGAGACCGAGCGGATCAGCAAGCGTGTGCACCGGCGCACCGGCTCGCTGGTGCGGACCTTCGATCGGGTGCTGGCGGTGCTCGGCCAGCTCGGCTACGTGGAGGGGTTCGCGCTGACCCCCAAGGGGCAGACGCTGCGCCGCGTGTACAGCGAGGCCGACCTGGCCGTGGTCGAGGCCATCCACCGCGGGGTCTGGCGCGACCTCGACCCCGCCGAGCTGGCCGCCTGCGTGTCGAGCCTGGTCTACGAGTCGCGCGGGGAGCAGGTCCCGCCCGGCGAGGAGGCCGCCCCGCCGACCACCCGCGTGCGCCGGGCGCTGCGCGCGCTGGCGGAGCTGCAGGACGAGATCCACGGGCACGAGGAGGCCGAGGGCCTGGAGCTGACGCGCCCGCTGGACGCCGGCTTCGCCAACCTGGCCTACCGCTGGGCGGCCGGCGACAGCCTCGAGGACGTGCTGGCCTGGGAGGAGATCACCCCCGGCGACTTCGTGCGCGTGACCAAGCAGCTCATCGACCTGCTCCAGCAGGTCGCCCAGGTCGCCGAGGACCCCGACCTCGCCGAGGTCGCCCGCGGCGCCGTCGACGCCTGCCAGCGCGGCGTGGTCGCCTACTCCGGCATGGTCTGACCCGGCACCTTGGCGGTCTGCTCCCAGCCCCAGGCGGTGCGGTAGGCGTTGGCGGCCGCGCGCAGCTCGCCCTGGTCCGTCAGCCACTTGGCCTTGTCCAGGTCCAGCTCGACCGCCCTGGTCAGGTGCTCGTGGGCCAGCCGCACCCGCTCCAGCAGCGGCAGCGTGGGCGGGGCCTGGTCGACCTCCCCCTCGGCGGCCCGACCGCCTCCTCGTCACTGGGCATGGCTCGACCATGGACCCTGCCCGACCCGGCGTGCAACTACACTGGAGCGCCGGTCATGTAGACGTCGTGCAAGCCGAAACCTCCAGGAGCCCGTCCCGTGACGACCACCCAGAGCCGCCCGCCGGGCGAGCAGTCCATGTTGCCCTACGGCGCGCCGTACCTGATCGGCGACGCGGCCAGCGCCCGGCGCGACCTGACCGAGCTGCGCAGGCAGCTGGCGCACGCGGGTGTGGTCGCCGAGGCGGCGGTGGCCAGGCCCGCCGGCCGGGCGCTGGAGATCGCCGAGCGGGCGCTGGAGCGCGGCGCCCGCCTGCTGGTGGCGGTCGGCGACGACCGCATCGCCCACGCGCTGGTGGCCGCCCTGGTCGGGCCCGACGGCCCGCGCCACCCCGAGGCCGTGCTCGGCCTGGTCGGCCTCGGCCGCCAGAACCTGGCGGCCACCTTCGGCCTGCCCGAGGACACCGAGCGGGCCGCCACCCACCTGCTGGGCTCCAACCTGTTCCTGGCCGACGTGGGCAGGGCGCGCTGGCACGGCCCCAAGGGCAGCCAGCGCGTCGGCGTCTTCGGCAACTGCGCCGAGCTCGGCTACCCCGCCGAGGTGTCCAGCCGCCTGCCCCGCACGGCCTGGGCCGGACGGTTCGGCGGGTTCGCGGCGGCGCTCGGCGGCCTGGCCGCCACCCGCTCCACCCCGGCGCGGCTGGCGCTGGAGCGCGGCGCGGTGGACTTCCGCCTTGCCGGCCTGGTGGTCGCCAACGGCCAGTTCACCATGCACCGGATGAAGGTGGCGCCCCGGGCGCTGCCCGACGACGGGCGCATGTCGGTGATCGCCTTCGAGGGACAGCCGCTCACCATCTACTCCCGCTCCAAGGAGCTGTACTACGGCGAGCACATCCCCCACCCGACCATCCGCGAGTACCAGTCCAAGCTGATCGAGGTCGACACCGCCGAGCCGCTCACGATCGCCCTGGACGGTTGCCGCGTTCCGGGCACCCCGCCCCTGACCATCGACGTCCTCCCGGAGGCCCTGCGAATCAAGGTGTAGGGCCGAGCCGTCCATACTCCCCAGCCATGGCTCTCCTTGCAGCCTTCATCCTGAGCCGGACGCGACCGATGGGGGAGGAGCGTCCCGCTACTGCCATTATTTGGTGGGGATCTGTACCGGTGTCCGCTAGGATCCGGCCATGCTAGTGCTTCAAGCGTTTCGCTACGAACTCTCTCCTACTGCCGCGCAACGGGTGGCGCTGAGTAACCATGCCGGTGCGGCCAGATGGGCCTGGAACTGGGGGCTTGCGGTGCGCCGCAAGGCATGGCGGCGCCGTGGTGAGACCTTGAATGCGATGGCGTTGCATCGGCTGCTGGTCCGGCTCAAACGCACCCCCCGCTTCGCCTGGCTGTACCAGGTGTCCAAATGTGCCCCGCAGGAGGCCTTGCGGGATCTTGACCAGGCCTACGCCAACTGGTGGCGGGGGCGCAGTGAGCGGTGCAGGCGGGTCGGGGCTCCCCGGTTCAAGAAACGCGGCCGCAGTCCGGATCGATTCCGGCTGGCCGGGGCAATTCGCGTCGAGGATGGCATCGTCGTGCTGCCGTGGATCGGCCGGATCAGGACCAAGGAACCGACGGGCAAGTTCGACGGGCGGATTCTGTCGGCCACCTGCCGGCGTGAGGCCGACCGCTGGTACTGCTCGCTGACCGTGGAGGTCACCCGGCCCGACCCGCTTCCGGTGGATGGGCCGGTAGTGGGAGTTGACCTGGGTGTCAGAAGGCTCGCGGTTTGCTCGGACGGCACCTTGCTCGACGGTTCAAAGGCGCTCAACCGCGGCCTGCGGAGGCTACGGCGCAGAGCAAGGGCGGTCAGCCGCAAGCGGCCCGGTTCGCGGAACCGCGCCAAGGCGGCGCTGGCGCTGGCTCGCTGTCATCGGCGCATCCGCAACCAGCGCGCTGACGCGCTGCACAAGGCCACCACGACGTTGGCGAAAACCAAGTCGGTGATCGTGGTGGAGGACCTGCATGTGGCCGGCATGGTCCGCAACCGCCGGCTGGCTCGTTCGATCAGTGATCAGAGCTGGGGAGAGTTCCGTCGCCAGCTCGCCTACAAGTGTGGCTGGTATGGCAGCCGCCTGGTGGTTGCGCCCCGGTTCTTTCCGTCATCGAAGAGCTGTTCTGGCTGCGGGTTCATCAAGGACAGGCTGCCGCTGGCGGAGTGGGTGTTTCGCTGCGAGGTGTGTGGACTGGTCATCGATCGGGACCTGAACGCTGCCAGAAATCTCGCCCGGTTCGCTGATGCCGGGCGGGTCGCCGGGAGTTCCCCGGAGACTGAAAACGCCTGTGGAGCGGGGAGCGCTGGCCGCCTCAGCAGCGAGACGGTGGAACTGCCTGCCACGAAGCAGAAACGGAAGCGCATCCCCACGCCAACGCGAACGGATGCGTAGATTCCGATGAGCGGTACGATCAGCCAATGAGCACGAGCCCACGCGCGGAGCGACTGGCGCGCGCCCGCAAGGAGATGGCCGATCGGGGCGTGGAGGCCGTGCTGGTGGGCCCGTCGGCCGACTTCCGCTACCTGACCGGCTACCTGCCGCCGGGGCTGGAGCGGCTGACCATGCTGGTGGTGCCCGCCGAGGGCACCCCGCGGCTGCTGGTGCCGGCGCTGGAGGCGCCGCTGGCCAGCGAGCACCTGGGCGACCTCGAGGTCGACCTGCTCGCCTGGGAGGAGACCGACGACCCGGTCGCCCTGGTGCGCGACGCCCTGCAGAGCGCCGGCATCGCCCGGGGGCGGCTGGCCGTCGGGGACCAGCTCTGGAGCGCGTTCCTGCTGCGCCTCCAGGAGGCGCTGCCGGGGGCCTCCTTCACCGTCGCCTCGACCGTCACCCGCTCGCTGCGCATGGTCAAGGACGCCGCCGAGATCCAGGCGCTGGCGCGCGTGGCCGCCGCCATCGACAGCGTGATCGACGGGCTCGCCGACCTGCGCTGGGCCGGCCGCAGCGAGCGCGAGGTCGCCCGCGACCTGGACGCCGCCATCCGCGCCACCCACGACGAGACCCTGTTCGTGATCGTCGGCTCCGGGCCCAACAGCGCCAGCCCGCACCACGTGCCCGGCGACCGCGTGATCCGGCCGGGGGACCCGGTGGTGGTCGACATCGGCGGCCGCCTGGACGGCTACGGCTCTGACACCACCCGCACGCTGGTCGTCGGCGAACCGCCCGCCGGGTTCGAAGAGCTGTACGAGGTGCTCCGGCGGGCCCAGCGCGCCGGCTGCGAGGCGGCCGTCCAGGGGGTGCCGGCCGAGGCCGTCGACGCCGCCTGCCCCGCATCGAGGACGTCGTCGTGTGCACGGCCCCGGCCGGCCCGGCCGCAAGCTCCGCGGCGCCGGCGCCTGGCGCCCGGCGGCTCAACCGCACCTCCCGCGACCTGCGGGTGGTCCCGGGGTAGTGCTCACGATGGTCGGGCAACGCCGCCAGGCCTGGTGCGCCCGCTGCGACGAGCTGCGGGCCTGGAGGCCAGGCTCGCCCTGCCCGGTCTGCTCCGCCTCGCTGGTGGCGCTGCCCCAGCTCGCCCGCACGATGGGGTGGCGCGGCGGGCGCGACGCGCTGGCGCAGCGGCTGCGGTCCCTGCTGCCGCTGGCGCGGGCGGTGGCCATCGCCGCGGTCACGCTCGCGCTGGTGGCGGGCGCGTTCGCGGGCGGCCGCTCGAGCCGCCCCTCCAGCTCGGCCTCGGCCTCGGCGTCGACCACCACCCGGGCCAGCGGGCGGCCGCTGCCGGGTGGCGGCCTGTCGACCGACGTCTCCAGAGTGTTCGGCTGGAGGGTGCCGCACGGCACCGTGACCCTGACGCTGGACCGGATCACCGCCAGCGGCGGCACCACCCAGATCGACCTCGAGGTCGGCGGCCTGGAGCGCGAGTGGACCTTCGGGGGCGTGATCGGTCTGCGGCTCACCGATTCCGCCGGCCGGGAGCTGGCCGTCGGGAGGCCGAACGAGCCGCTGGCCGCCGACGAGCTGGTGAGCCTCGGCGGCGGCAGCGTCCGTGGCACGGTCTCGCTCACCCGCCGGATCGACCCCAACGCGGTGGCCGGCGCCACGGTCGCGCAGATCATCGAGCTGCGGCGGTCCAGCGAGACCCTGCGTGGGGCGCTGGTCGACGCCGAGCTGAAGCGGTCGATGGACACCTCCCCGCAGACCGCGCCCGACCGCCAGGGCACCTGCCCGACCTGCTCGCTCGAGGTGGCCTGCGTGGATTGCGAGACGGTCAGGGTGATGGGCGCCACCTACCGAGACGGCCGCGTGGTGGTGCTGCTCTCCCAGCCGGGGCAGGAGGCGTCGGAGGAGAGCCTGGCCGCCGCCGACATCTCGGTCTCCACCGGCGGCGCGGGCGGCCAGGTCGGCTCCTTCGAGGACACCGCCGAGGGCGGCGACACGGTCGTCGAGTTCACCGCCAGGGACCTGGCCTCCAGCACGCCCCGTGGCCAGGGGCGGATGCCCTTCGAAGTGGTGGCCAGGGTGATGCGGAGCCAGCTGCTGACGGGTCCCTGGCAGGTCGACCAGCGCGGCGGGCAGCGATGAGGGGCTGGTGCCCGCGCTGCGACGCGGTCCGCGAGGCCGAAGGGACCTGCCCGGAGTGCCAGGCGCCACTGGTCGAGCTGGACGAGCGGCCGGCCCGGCCCGCCGCCAGGCCAGCGGAGGAGGCGGTCACCGAGGTCAGCGCGGTGGCGGAGGCGCCGCCGCGTGGGCGCCTGCGGGTCGCGCTGGCCGTGGCCGCCCTGGTGCTGGTGGGCCTGGCGTTCGTCGCCGGCCGCGGCACCGGCGGATCGGCGGCATCGGCGCAGCGGTCGGCCAGCGCCACCACCCAGACCACCGCGCCGCAGGCGGTCGAGCTCCAGCGCCAGCTCGGCTGGCGGAGCAAGCCGAGCAACGGGATCCGCGTCGAGGCGGTGTCGCTCAGCCGCATCCCCAGCGACACCGTCAACGGCGACGTCCAGACCAGCGACAACGCCGGCTCGCTCACGCTGCGGGTAGACGGCCTCGCCAATGGTCAGCGCCTGCTCGGCATCACCGGCCTGCACCTGGTCGACGCCGGCGGCGGGGTGTTCGCCGAGCCGGACAGCCGCCAGATCGGCGGCGTGGAGGCCGTGCCGGTCCAGTCGGCCGGCCCGGCCGGCGGCTACCTGGTGGACCTCGGGCCGACGCCGTCGGTGGAGACGCTGGCCAGCATCGAGCTCGACGACCTGCTCGTCTCCGCGTCGACGGCCGGCCAGGACCAGGTCGGCCTGAACACCGGCGGCAACTGGCCGGCCCGCCCGCCGATGCGGGCGGTCGACCCCACCACCTCCAGCCTCAACCTGCCCGTCGCCCGCGCGGACGGCGGCGCCGGGGGCTCCACGCTGCCGCTGCGGGTCGCCAGCGCCTTCGTCGGCGCCGGGCGGGTGGTGGTGGTGCTCTCGCTCGCCGACACCGGCGGGGAGGTCGGCAGGGAGCTCGGCGCCTTCCCGGTCAGCGTCGACGTGCGCGACGGCAAGCGCCTGGTGTGCTCGCGCCAGACCGTGATCGGGCAGGGACAGCCGCAGCTCTCGCCGCTGCTGGTGGTCGACTGCCCGACCTCGCCGGCGCCCAGCCTGACCGCGGAGCTGGCCGCGGGCGTCGACGCCGTCCGGGTCGGCGCGAACCTGAAGGCCTGAATCGCGCGGATCGCTCCGCAACGGCGCCTCGAACGTTCTAGTATGCGTCCAGTGTCGGTGACTGCCTTGCTGCCAGGAGCGCGTGCATGCCCACGGTTTCGCCCGATGATCCCGCGGCGTCCGGTCCGAGCTCGACGCCTGGAACCGGCCCGTCCCGTTACGGCCCGCCGCTGGTGCGGCGGACCATCGTGGCCGACGCGCTGCTGGACCCGGCCGAGCGCCAGCGGCTGGGCTTCCCGGCGGGCGAGAGCGAGCCGCTGCCGGTGGTCATCGAGCTCAACCTGCGCCACCACGAGGGTCTGACCGGGGCCACGCGCCGCTTCCTCGAGCTGTACCAGGGGCTGCCGGGGGAGCGGCTCGACCCGGAGCCGGAGCTGGTCGCCGAGACCTACTATCGCTGCCGGCTCTCGGTCGAGCAGGTGCGGGCGCTGGTCGCCGCCGACATGGTCGACACCGACCCGGCGCGGACCGCCCTCTACCGGATCTGGCCGGACTTCCCGGTCAACCCGCTGATCGACCTGTCGTGCTCGACCGTGAAGGCGGACGCCGCGCGGCGCTCCTACGGCGCCGGCGGGCGGGGCATCAGCTGGGCGGTGATCGACTCCGGCATCGACGCCGACCATCAGCATTTCCGTGCCCACGACACGCTGGGCGGCGACGTCGCGGACCTGCACAGGGATTTCACCCTGCCGGGCAGACCCGAGGGCGGCGCCGCCCTGCGGGACGGGTTCGGCCACGGCACCCACGTCGCCGGGATCATCGCCGGCGGGCTGGCCGCCCGGCACGTCGGCGCCCGCGGCGTCCAGCTCCGGGTGGTGGAGCGTGTCGTGGACCCCAACCAGCCGGGCCTGCCGCGCCTCCACGAGCGGAAGGTGGACCCGGGGACACTGGCCGGCATGGCCCCCGAATGCAAGCTGGTCAGCCTGAAGGCGCTCGACGACAACGGCGGCGGCAGCTCTATGAACGTCGTGCGGGCGCTCGAGTACGTCCGCAAGGAGCTGAACGGCTCCGGCAAGTTGCTGCGGGTCCAAGGGGTCAACCTGTCCGTGGGCTACGAGTTCGACGCCAAATGGTTCGCCTGCGGCCAGAGCCCGATCTGCGCCGAGGTCGACCGGCTGGTGCGCTCCGGCGTGGTCGTGGTGGTCGCCGCCGGCAACACCGGCTACGGGTCGCTCAGCTCCTTCCAGCGGCAGACCGACGTCGGCCTGACCATGACCATCAACGACCCGGGCAACGCCGAGCTGGCCATCACCGTCGGCGCCACCCACCGCGACATGCCGCACACCTACGGCGTCTCGTATTTCTCGTCCAAGGGCCCCACCGGCGACGGCCGCGCCAAGCCGGACCTGGTCGCCCCGGGCGAGCGGATCACCTCGTGCGCCGCTGGCAAGGAGCTGGCCAGCGTCAGCCCGGACGCGCCGCCGCCCGGCCCCAGGCAGGTGGCGGTCTACGTCGAGGACAGCGGCACCAGCATGGCCGCGCCGCACGTCTCTGGGGCGATCGCGGCCTTCCTCTCGATCCGTCGCGAGTTCATCGGCCAGCCCGACCGGGTGAAGCGGATCTTCCTCGAGTCCGCCACCTCGCTCGGGCGCGAGCACTACTTCCAGGGCAGTGGGCTGGTCGACCTGATGCGGGCGATCCAGTCCGTGTAGGTGAGGCCCGGCACGGGAGCCGGGCCACGGCAGGACAGGAGGGGCAACGATGGGGGAGATCGCCGGGCTGCCGTACTGGGAGGTGGCCTTCGACGACAACGGGCGTCCGAACGCCGGCGACGCCGACACGCTGATCAGCGGCGCGCCCGGGCTGGGCGTCACCGACCTGATGGTGTTCGCCCACGGCTGGAACAACGACCGGGGCCAGGCGACCAGTCTTTACCGGCGCTTCTTCGAGCAGGTCCCGGGCCTGCTGACCGGCGGCGGCGCCGGGCTCGGCTTCGCCGGGGTGATCTGGCCGGCCAAGCGCTGGGCGGACGAGACCATCCCCGGCTCGGCTGGCGGCGCCGCGGCGCTGGCCGACGCGGTCGGCCCGCCGGCGGACCGCGCGCTCGTCGAGGACCTCACGGACGTGTTCACCACGCCGGAGCAGCGGGCGGCCCTGGAGCAGCTGGGCGGCCTGCTCGCCGACCGCCCCGACGACCCCCGGGCGCTGCGCCGCTTCCAGTCGCTGATGGGCGAGCTGGCGACCGGGGAGGACGCTCGCCCCGCCGGCGAGGACGGCGGCGAGGTCGCGATGGTCTCCGACGACCCGCAGGCGCTGTTCACCCGCTTCGCCCGCGCCGTGCCGGCCCCGGCCGGCGAGGGCGGCGCCGCCGGGATCGGCAGCCCGTTCTCGCGCCTGTGGGACGGCGCCAAGGAGGCGCTGCGGCAGCTCACCTATTTCGAGATGAAGAAGCGCGCCGGCGTGGTCGGCCAGGCCGGCCTCGGGCCGCTGGTCGGGCGGCTCGCCGCGGCCGCGCCGGAGCTGCGGGTCCATCTGATCGGCCACAGCTTCGGCGCGCGGCTGGTGTCGTTCACCCTGGCGGGACTGCCCGACCCCGGGGCGGGCGCCTCGCCGGTGAAGTCCCTGCTGCTGCTCCAGGGCGCCTTCTCCCACTTCGCGTTCGCCGACGCGCTGCCGGACGACCGGCGCCGCGGCGGCGCGCTCAAGGGCATGGCGCGCCGCGTGGACGGGCCGCTGGCGGCGTCGTTCTCCGTCCACGACCTGGCGGTCGGCAAGATCTACCCGCTGGCCTCGCTCAGCTCCCGGGACGACTCCGCCGCCGCCTCGGACCTGCTGTTCCGCTGGGGCGCCATGGGCCACGACGGCGCCCAGGCGTGCGCCGCCTCGGAGCTGCCGCTGGGACCGGTCGGCCAGCCCTACCAGCTCGCGCACGGCAGCTTCACCAACCTGAACGGCGACGCGGTGATCTCCCAGGGCGGGCCGCCGTCCGGCGCGCACAGCGACATCTTCCACCCGGAGGTGGTCTGGGCGGCGATCAGCGTCGCCGGGCTCGCCATGGCTCCCTGATCGACTCCCCGGAACGCCGAGCGGGCCGCGCCACCTGGGCGCGGCCCGCTCGGCAGTGCGTCAGCGGCGCTGGCGCCTCACCATTCGAACTCGCTCGGTGAGGAGGTCGAGCGGCGGATGGTCGGCCCCGCGGTGGGCGGCTGCGCCGGCGGGACGTAGGGCGCGGCCGCCGGAGCCGAGGGGTTCACCTCGCCGTTGCCGCCGTCGACGTTCGGCTGCCGCTCGAGCGGGTCGCGGGTCGGGTTCGGCCGCGCCTCGACCAGCGCGGGCTGGTGCCAGTCCTGGCCGAGCAGCTCGAGCACGGGCCGGAAGGCGGGCGTCGCCCTGGCGACGCCCTTGGACATCATGATCTCCTCGATCTCCTCGCCCTGGACCTCGTCCCGCTCCAGCAGCCGCTCGGCGAGCGCCCGGATGGCCGGCTCGTTGCGCCGCAGCAGCTCGACCGCGTCGTGCTTGCACCCCATCAGCAGGCTGCGCATGGCGTCGCGGTTCTTCGGGTCCTCGAGGATCGCCTGGATGGACCCGCCGGTGTAGGGGTTGTCGCCGAGCAGCGAGTAGGCGATGAGGCTGTCGCCCATGCCCAGGAACCCGAGCATCACCGCGGCACGATAGGTGGCGTTGGCGAGGTCGGAGCCCGGGCCGCCGGTGGTGTCCCCGAACCAGATCTCCTCGGCGGCCATGCCGCCGAGCGAGACCACGATGTCGCGGCGCATGTCCTCGCGCAGGTTGGTGTGGGTCTCCTCCAGCGGGGTGTGGTAGACGACCCCCAGCGTGTCGCGGCGCTTGAGGATCGATGCGACCTGGATCTGCTGGTCGAGCAGCAGGACGTAGGCGAGCACCGCGTGGCCAGCCTCGTGGAAGGCGACCATCTGGCGGTCCCTGGCCGACATCTTGGTGGCGTCCTTGAGGCCGATCTCCTCGGTGACCTTGGCCGTCCACAGGTCGGCGAAGGTCAGCTTGTCGCGCCCGTCGATCAGCGCGTAGATCAGCGCCTCGTTGACCAGGTTCTTGATCTGCGCCGGGCTGAACCCGTAGGTCGCGCGGGCCAGCCGGGCGATGTCGACCGGCTCGTGCGGGACCTTGTCGAGGTAGTACTTGAGGATGTCCTCGCGGCCGGAGCCGGTCGGCCGGCCGACGTGCAGCTTGCGGTCGAAGCGGCCGGGCCGCAGCAGCGCGGGGTCCAGGGTCGAGGCCTGGTTGGTGGCGCCGATGACCATGACGTTGTACTGCGGGATCTTGGGCTTGCCGAGGTGCAGGATCCGGCGCACGTGGCGCCAGAGGCCCTTCGGCATGGTCATGCCGTCCATCTGGATCAGCAGCTCGTTGACCAGCATGCCGCCCATCCCCATGCCCATGCCGCCCGGCATGACGAAGCGCCGCGGGCTCTGCGAGGGCGGGCTGGCGACCATCGCGCTGGAGATGGCGCCCCGGGAGCCGCCGACCGCGTCCAGCTCGTCGATGAAGATCACCGAGCCGCCGTACTTCTTGGACAGCCTGCGGGCCTTGCGGAACAGCGAGGCGATCCGAAGGTTGCCCACGCCCATGAACATGTTGCTGAAGCTGGTCCCCACGATCTCCGGCTGGCCGCGCACGTCGTCGAAGGTGACGTCGTATTCGCGCGGGTAGATCACGTAGGTGCGGCCGCGGGACAGGAACCAGAACAGCCCCGCGAACTGGATCACCATGAACATCACGAGGTAGATGACCAGGGTGAGCACGCTGAGGATGGTGAACGGCAGCGCCGTCGTGACCTTCCAGATGTTGAACGGCGGGGCCAGCGGGTGGTGCGTCTGGATCAGGTAGCCCCGGAATTCGGGCGAGACCCTGGGATCGCCGCCGAGGACGCTCCACCAGTCGAGCCCGCGGTTCATCCGGTACATCAGGTACAGGATGGGGAGGGCGATCGCGTAGAGCACGAGGATCCAGAGCAGGATCTTCAGCGTCTTCTTGAAGGTGTAGCGCATGACGTTGTTCAAGGCATCCCGCCTTCCTCGACCTGCGACCCCTGCGTAGGAGTATATCCGTATCCCCGCAAGCCCCCCAGCGTCTGTTGCCCGAGTCGAGCCCTCCGGCTCGCCACGTCGGGCCGTGTCGCTACCATCGGGGAGCCTTCAGGTTGGGCTTTACAACCTGGGTAGGTTCGTCCGATATTGTCGGAGCCGCGCCGCGTGCCGCCACGAGCCGATCGGCTCGCTGCCTGGACGATCATGGGCGCGCCGTCTCGAGGAGGTCGTTGGTCTGTGCCTGGCCTTGCGCTCGTCGCTCGTACCGCCTGGGGCGCCGGGGGCGAGCCGGCCCATGGTGGGGGCGGCGGCGCCTTCGGCCGCCGCCGCGACGTCGCGGTGCTGGTGCACGAGGGCCGCATCGCCGCGGTGGCCCCGGCGGCCGAGGCCGGCTCGCTGGGCGCGGACCGGGTCGTCGACCTCGGCGACGTCACCCTGCTGCCCGGCTTCGTCGACTCCCATGTTCACCTCACCGCCACCGGGCTGGGCGCGCACGGTGCCAACCTGCGCGGCGCCCGCTCCGCCGCGGACCTGCTCGAGCGGGTCGCGGCCGCGGCGCGGCGCTCGGGCGGCGGGCTGGTGTGGGGCGACGGCTACGACGAGACCACCTTCACCAGCCCTGAGCTGCCCACCCCCGAGGCGCTCGGCGCCGCCGCCGGCGGTCGCGCCGTGTACCTCTCGCGGGTCGACGGCCACCAGGGGCTGGCCACCCTGGAGGTCCTCGGCGACGCGGGAGCGCTGGCCGCGGTCGGCTGCGACCGGGGGACCGACGGCGTCCCCACCGGGGTGGTCCGCGACGACGCCAACCACCGCGCCCGCCGCCACGCGCTCGGCCAGCTCCCCAAGGCCACTCTGGTGGCGGCCCAGGACCAGGCGCTGGCCCTGGCGGCCCGGCGCGGGGTGGTGTGCGTCCACGAGATGGGCGGTCCCGACGTCTCCAGCCGGCGCGACTTCGAGCTGCTGCTCGGCCGGCTCGACGCCCTGCCGCTCCAGGTCGTGTGCTATTGGGGCGCCTTCGACCTGGAATACGTGGTGGATCGCAAGCTGTCCCAGGTCGGCGGCGACCTGTTCCTCGACGGCTCGCTGGGCTCGCACAGCGCCGCCCTGTCCACCCCCTACGACGACCGCCCGGAGACGCGTGGCTCGCTCTACCACGACGACGCGGAGCTGACCGACCTCTACGTGCGGGCGACCATGGCCGGCATCCAGGTCGGCGTCCACGCCATCGGCGACCGCGCCATCGGCCAGGCGCTGCGCTGTGCCCGCCGCGCCGTGCGCGCGGTCGGCCACGCGCCCTTCGCCGCCTGCCGGCACCGGATCGAGCACGTCGAGCTGCTCGGCTCCGACGGCGCCGACCGCATGGCCGAGCTGGGGCTGGCCGCCGGCGTCCAGCCGGCCTTCGACGCCGCCTGGGGCCGCCCCGACGGGATGTACGAGCACCGGCTCGGCTCCCGCCGGGCAAAGAGCATGAACCCCTTCGCCGATCTGTGGCGTCGCGGCGTGCCGATGGGGGGCTCGTCGGACTCCAGCGTGACCCCCCTAAATCCCTGGCACGGCGTGGCCGCCGCCGTCCACCACCACCGCGCGTCGCAGCGCCTCGGCCTGCCGGTCGCGCTGGAGCTGTTCACCCTCGGCGGGCGCGTGCTGGCCAGGCAGGAGCGGACCACCGGCCGGATCCAGGCCGGCCAGCGCGCCGACCTGACCGCCTTTCCCGGCGACGTGCTGGCGGTCGACCCGAGCAAGCTGGAGCAGGTCGACGCCGTGTTCACGATGGTCGGGGGGCGCCTGGCGCACGGGCCCGAGGAGCTGGCCATGGACGCGGCGTTCAGCTTCGGCGGCTGGACGTAGACTCGACTCCAGAGCGGCTCGGACCACGGATCAGCCAACGGCCGGGCCACGCCGCCCGTCAACGATGACTCGACGCCAGGCCCGATGAAGGGAGCAGCGCATGGCCAAGTTCCGCGTCACCTACGCCACCCTCTCCGCCGACAACGAGGACCTGCACGCCGCCTACGAGCAGGGCGTCGCCACCGCCAGGTCCTGGCTCGGGCAGACCTTCCCGACGTATGTAAATGGCGAGGCGCGCGACGACGGGGCGGTTTTCGAGCTGGTGAGCCCTAATGATCACAGTCTCAAGCTGGCGAGCTTCCATGCGGCCACCGAGCGCGACATCCAGGACGCGGTCACCTCTGCCAGGGCCGCGGCGCCCGCCTGGGCGGAGACGCCCTGGCGCGAGCGGGTGGCGGTGCTGCGGCGCGCGGCCGACCTGATCAGCGACCGCTCCAACGAGCTGGCCGCGCTGATGAGCCTGGAGGTCGGCAAGAACCGGCTGGAGGCGCTCGGCGACGTCGAGGAGGCGGCCGACCTGATCCGCTACTACTGCGACCAGGTCCAGGCCAACGACGGCTTCGACCACAAGATGAGCCAGCTCTTCGAGTACGAGCACACCCGCAGCGTGCTGCGGCCCTACGGGGTGTGGGCGGTGATCAGCCCGTTCAACTTCCCGATGGCGCTGGCGGCCGGACCCTCGGGGGCGGCGCTGGTCGCCGGCAACACGGTGCTGTTCAAGCCCTCGCCGCAGGGCTCGTTCACCGGGGTCAAGCTGTACGAGTGCCTGCGGGACGCCGGCGTGCCGGCGGGCGCCTTCCACTTCCTCCCCGGCGGGGACGAGGTCGGCGCCGCGATCGTCCGCAACCCCGGAGTCGACGGCATCACCTTCACCGGGTCCTACGCGGTCGGCATGCACGTCTACAAGACCTTCGCCACCGCCTACCCCAAGCCCACCGTGATCGAGATGGGCGGCAAGAACCCCACGGTGGTCTCGGCCAAGGCCGACCTCGACCTGGCGGCCGAGGGGGTCGCCCGCTCCGCGTTCGGCTACTCCGGGCAGAAGTGCTCGGCGTGCTCGCGCGTCTACGTCGAGCGGCCGGCGCTGGAGGAGTTCCAGGCCAGGCTGGTCGAGCGCGCCCGCGCGGTGGTGATCGGCGACCCGGTGCAGCGGCCCGTCTACATGGGGCCGGTGATCGACCAGGACGCGGTCGACCGCTACCGCCAGGCCGTCGAGGAGGCCAGCAAGGAGGGCCGCGTGCTGGCGGGCGGCGAGCTGCTGGCCGGCAGCCGCGACCTGCCGGACGGCAACTACGTGGCGGCGACGGTGGTCGCCGACCTGCCCGTCGACCATCGCCTCTTCAAGGACGAGCTGTTCGTGCCGTTCGTGGCCATCGCTGGAGTAGACTCCCTCGAGCAGGGTTTCCAGCTCGCCAACGACACCGAGTACGGGCTGACGGCGGGCTTCTATTCGGCCGCCGAGGACGAGGTCCAGCGGTTCCTCGACACCGCGCAGGCGGGGGTGGTGTACGTCAACCGCCGGGCCGGTGCGACCACCGGCGCCTGGCCCGGCGTCCAGCCGTTCGGCGGGTGGAAGGGCTCCGGGAGCTCCGGCCGTGCCGGCGGTGGTCTCTACTACGTCCAGCAGTTCATGCGCGAGCAATCCCAGACGGTGATCCGGTGAATCGGAGGGCGACCGCCCCGGGCGGGGCTACCCCGTCGGCCTCGCCCGGGGCCCCATGGGCCGCCGAGGAGCCGGGCGCATGGCTGGACCCTGGCCGGCCCGTCCCCGATCTGGTCACCGACGTCCCCGGCCCCGAGGGCCGCAGGGTGCTGGAGCGCGACGCCCGGGTCACCAGCCCGTCGCTGCCGCGCGCCTACGAGCTCGTGCCCAGGCGGGGCTTCGGCTCGGTGGTCGAGGACGTCGACGGCAACCTGTTCCTGGACATGAACGCCGGCATCGCGGTCGCCTCCACCGGCCACGCCCACCCCACGGTGGTCGCCGCGGTCAGGCGCCAGGCCGGCGAGCTGCTGCACTACTCGGCAAGCGACTTCTACCTGCCGATCTATTCGGAGCTGTGCGACGCCCTGGCCGGCACGGCGCCGATGTCCGCCCCCGCCAGGGTGTTCCTCACCAACTCCGGCACTGAAGCGGTGGAAGGCGCCGTCAAGCTGGCCAGGGCCGCGACCGGCCGCCAGTACGTGATCAGCTTCTTCGGAGCCTTCCACGGGCGGACCTACGGCTCGGTCAGCCTGACCGCGTCCAAGGCCAGGTACCACGCGGGCTTCGGGCCGCTGCTGCCCGGCGTGCTCCACGCCCCCTACGGCTACTGCCACCGCTGCCCGCTCAACCTCAGCTATCCCGACTGCGAGCTGGCCACCGTCGACTACCTCGAGCAGACGCTGTTCCGCTACGAGGTCGACCCGGGCGAGGTCGCCGCGGTGATCGTCGAGCCGATCCTCGGCGAGGGCGGCTACGTCGTCCCGCCGCCCGGCTGGCTGGCCAAGCTCAAGGCGACCTGCCAGCGCCACGGGATCCTGCTGATCGCCGACGAGGTCCAGTCCGGCGCCGGCCGGACCGGCAGGATGTGGGCGATCGAGCACACCGGCGTCGAGCCGGACATCCTCTGCTCGGCCAAGGGCATCGCCTCCGGCCTGCCGCTGGGCGCCTTCATCGCCCGCGACGAGCTGATGACCTGGAGGCCCGGCGCGCACGGCTCCACCTACGGCGGCAGCCCGCTGCCGTGCGCGGCCGGCCTCGCCACGCTGGAGGTGCTGCGCGGCGAGCGGCTGCTCGACAACGCCCGCGAGCAGGGCGAGTTCCTGATCGGGGGCCTGCGCCAGTTGCGCGCCCGCTACCCCTGGCTGATCGAGGACGTTCGCGGGGTCGGGCTGATGCTCGCCCTGGAGCTGCCGAGCGGCCACCTGGCCGAGGAGCTGCAGCTCGGCGCCTTCCGCCGCGGCCTGCTGGTCCTGGAAGCGGGGGAGAGCGCGGTGCGGCTGTCACCGCCACTGGTGATCGACCGGGAGCAGTGCCAGACGGCCCTGCGGCTGCTGGCCGAATCGCTCGACGAGGTGGCGACCTCGTTCGAGGCGGAGGTGCGGTGACCACGATGCCGGGGAAGGTCGCCAGCATGCGTGACGCGGTCGCCGAGCTGGTCCACGACGGCGACACGGTCGCCATCGAGGGCTTCACCCACCTGATCTCGTTCGCCGCCGGGCACGAGATCATCCGCCAGCGCAGGCGCGACCTGGAGCTGTGCCGGCTGACCCCTGACGTGATCTACGACCAGATGGTGGCCGGCGGAGTTGCCCGCAAGCTGGTCTTCTCCTGGATGGGCAACCCCGGCGCGGGGTCGCTGCACGCCATCCGGCGGCGCATCGAGCGCGCCGATCCCGAGCCGCTGGAGATCGAGGAGTACTCCCACTTCGGCATGGTCGGGCGCTACACCGCCGGCGCCGCCAACCTGCCGTTCTTCCCGCTGCGCTCCTACGACGAGAGCGACCTGCCGGCGGTCAACCCCAACATCCGGCAGGTGGCCTCGCCCTTCGGCGACGAGGTCGTCGCCGCGGTGCCGCCGCTGCGCCCGGACGTGACCATCGTGCACGCCCAGCGCGCCGACCAGCTCGGCAACACCCAGGTCTGGGGCCTGCTCGGCTGCCAGCGGGAGGCGGCGTTCGCCGCCCGCCGGGTGATCGTGGTGGTCGAGGAGCTGGTCGAGGAGGCCGTGGTCCGCGCCGATCCCAACCGGACGCTGATCCCCGGTCTCAAGGTCGACGCCGTGGTGGTCTGCCCAGGCGGCGCGCACCCCTCGTTCGCGCAGGGCTACTACGACCGCGACAACCGGTTCTACCTCGAGTGGGAGGCGATCAGCCGCGACCCCGAGCGGCTGGAGGCCTGGCTGGACGAGTGGGTCCACTCGACCGCCGACCACGCCGAGTACCTCGCCAAGCTCGGCGAGGCCCGCTGGAAGGAGCTGCGGCCCGGACCGGCCCCATCCGGCAGCGTCGACTACGGGAGCTATGGGTGAGCGGCGACGGCGCGGGCTGGTCGCGCTCCGAGATGCTGGTGGTCGCCGGCGCCAGGGCGCTGGCCGGGCATCGTGTGTGCTTCGTCGGCATCGGCCTGCCCAACATCGCGGTCGCGCTGGCCCAGCGAACGGTCGCGCCCGAGATCGAGCTGATCTACGAGTCGGGCGTCTACGGGTCGCGGCCGCAGCGCCTGCCGCTGTCCATCGGCGACCCCGGCCTGGTCACCGGGGCCACCTCGGTGATGGGCATGGTCGAGCTGTTCCAGTACTTCCTCCAGGGCGGCCTGGTCGACGTTGGCTTCCTCGGCGCCGCCCAGCTCGACCGGCACGCCAACATCAACACCACTGTGATCGGCGACTACGCCCGGCCCAAGGTGCGCCTGCCCGGCTCCGGCGGCGCCTGCGAGATCGCCATCAACGCGCGCGAGGTGTTCGTCCTGATGCGCCAGTCGTCCCGCTCGTTCGTCGAGCGGATCGACTTCCGCACCAGCCCGGGCAACCTCGGCGGCGCCAGCGGCCGGGCCGCCAAGGGCTGGCAGGGCAAGGGGCCGACGGTGGTCGTGACCGATCTGGGCCGCTACGACTTCGACCCGCTGACCGGCGAGATGCGGCTGGCCGCCATCCATCCCGGCGTGAGCCTGGACGACGTCCGCGCCGCCACCGGCTGGGACCTGCGGGTCGCCCCCGACCTGGAGACGACCCCCGACCCCAGCGCCGAGGAGCTCCGCCTCATCCGCGAGGAGCTCGACCCGCACGGAGCCTACGTGCGGTGAGCCGGGGCCACGTGTTCGGGCGTGGGCAGGGGCTGCCGAGGGTGGTCCGGGGCCGCGGCTGCGAGCTCTGGGACGCCGGCGGGAGGCGCTACCTGGACGCGGCGGGCGGCGCCGTGGTGGTCGGCGTCGGCCACGGGGTCGAATCTGTGGCGGACGCCATCCGCGCGCAGGCCGCCGAGGTCGCCTACGCCCACGGCACCACCTTCACCTCCGAGGCCCTGGAGGCCTACGCCGAGGAGCTGGCCGCGGTGGTGCCGGTCGACGACGCGCGGGTCTACCCGGTCTCGGGCGGCAGCGAGGCGATCGAGACCGCCCTGAAGATGGCCCGCGCCTACCACCTGGCCATGGGGCAGGACCGCCACGTGGTGGTGGGCCGCTGGGGCGCCTACCACGGCAACACGATCGCGGCGCTGGACCTGGGCGGCCGGGAGCCGTTGCGCGCCCCCTACCGGCCCTGGCTCGGCCAGGCGCGGCACACCCTGGCCGCCTACGAATATCGTTGTCCCTTCCCGGACACGCATCCACGCGGCTGCGGCGCCCGCTATGCCGCCGCGCTCGAACGCACGATCGTGGACGCCGGCGCCGACGAGGTGGCGGCGTTCGTGGCCGAGCCGATCGCGGGCGCGGCGCTCGGCGCGGCGGTCCCGCCCGACGACTACTGGCCGGCCGTGGTCGAGGTCTGCCGGCGCCACGGCGTGCTGGTCGTCGCCGACGAGGTCATGACCGGCTTCGGCCGCACCGGTCGCTGGTTCGGCAGCGACCACTGGGGCGTGCGGCCCGACATCCTGGTCGCGGCCAAGGGCGCCGCCTCCGGCTACTGGCCGCTCGGCCTGGCGGTCGCCAGCGGCCGGGTTCACGAGACCATCTCCACGCGTGGCTTCACCCACGGGTTCACCTACTCGCACCACCTGGTCGGGGCGGCCGCAGGGGCGGCCGTGCTCAGGGTCCTGCGGGAGCGCGACCTGGTCGCCGCCGCGCAGACCCAGGGCAAGCGGCTGCGCACGGGCCTCCAGGCGCGGCTGGACGGCCATCCGGCCGTCGGCGACGTCCGCGGCCTCGGCCTGCTGGTCGGGGTCGAGCTGGTGGCCGACCGGAGCCGGCGGACGCCGTTTGCCCGCGGCCGGCGGGTGACCGAGCGCGTGGTCGCGGCGGCGCGGGACCGGGGCCTGCTGGTGTACTCGTCGACCGGCCATGTGGCCGGCGGCGACGGCGACCTGCTGGTCCTCGGACCGCCCCTGGTGATCACCGACGCCGAGGTCGATGAGACGATCGAGACGCTCGGTACGGCGATCGAGGCGGTGCTGCCGCCGTAGCGGCGCCTGGCCGGCGGGGGCTGTGGACAGCGCCTGTCGAGATGACCTGATCGTGGGTTACGCTCTGGTGCACCGAGCAGGGAGCGGCGAAATGGTGGGACAGCAGGCGCCCAAGGCGTCCCGTCGCGGCACGGCCCAGCGACCGACCGGCGGGCGACGGATCTGGCCGCTGCTGGCCGCGGTGGTGCTGCTCGCGCTGGTGGCGGCCGGCAGCCTGCGGAGTGCCCCCGGTTCCGGCGCCGGCACGCCCCGCTTCCCGTCCGCCCTCCTCCAGACGCTCGGGCTGCTCGCGCTGGTCACCGTCCTGGCGGGCCTCGCGGTCGCCGCCTGGACGATGCTGCCCGGCAAGAACCAGCTGGTGCGCCCCCGGCGGAACCCATTGTTCGTGCCCCTGATGCTGATGGGATTCGTGCTGCTGCTGGCGCTGCTGCGCCGGCTCGGATGGCTCGACCGGCTGGGCTTCCCCGGCCTGCGGCCGGCGCCTTCGCCGACCAGCCCGGCGGGCCCGGCCGCCAGCCCCGGCGGCCGGCTGACCGGCGGCGATCCCGGCTGGATCCCCTTCGTGGTGGTCGGTGTCCTGCTCGCCGGCCTGGCCGCGGCCATCGTGCTGCGGAGCGAGCAGGCGCGCCGGCGCCGCGCCGCGCTGGACGGGCCCGGGCGACAGCTCGCCGAGCTGCTCCAGGGAACCCTGGCCGATCTCGAGGACGAGCCCGATCCCAGGCGCGCCGTGATCGCGGCCTGGATCCGGATGGAGGGTGGCCTGGCCGCCGCCGGCCTGCCGCGCCACGCGGCCGAGGCGCCCCTGGAGTACGTCGCGCGCGTGCTCGAGCAGGCCAACGTGCAGCCCGCCTCGGTCCGGCGCCTGGCCGACCTGTTCGAGCGGGCGAAGTTCAGCCAGCACACCATCGACGAGGCCATGCGGGCGGCGGCGATCGAGGCGGTGACCACCATCCGGGCTGAGCTGGAGGCCGAGCAGGCTCGTGCGCTCCAGGCGGCCCGGGAGCAGCCGGAGGCGCGGGAGCGGCGCGACGCCGAGCGGAGCGGGATGGTGGGCCGGCCGTGACCATCTCGGCGGTTCGGGGCGGTGTGGTCGTGGTGCTGGCGACCCTGGCGCTGGTGGCCGCGCTGGAGCTGGCGCCCGAGCGCCGCCAGGTGGTCGTCTCGGTGTACCTGCTGGTGCTCGGCGCCGTGGCGCTGCGCCTGCTGGTGCGGCTGGTGCAGCTCGCCCACCCGCCGGCGCGCGTCTCCGAGCTGGACGTGGTCCTCGACCACAGGCCGGCCCGGCCTCCGCCCCCCGCCGAGCTGGAATCGCTCGGCCGCATGCTGGCATTGGCCAGCGCCAGTGGCGTCTACGTGCACAACCGGCTCCGGCCCGAGCTTCGGGCGATCGCCAGGGAGCTGCTGTTCGCCCGGCTGGGGATCGACCTGGACGCCGAGCCCGAGGCGGCCCGCGTCGCGGTGGGGCCGGCGGTCTGGGACCTGATCCGACCCGACCGGGAGGGGCCCGACGGCTACGAGTCGCCCGGCCTGCCGCCGCCGGTCCTGGCCAGGATCGTCGCGGACCTCGAGGGGGTGTCGCAGCGGTGAGCGGCCGTGCCGGCGGGGCGGCCGGCGAGCCCGACGGCCTCCCAAGCCTCAGCCTGGACGAGGTCTGCTCGCTCTCGCGCGAGCTGCTCGACCAGGTCGAGCGTGCGGTGGTCGGCAAGCGCGAGGCGCTCGAGCTGGTGCTGCTCGGGTTGCTGGCCGACGGCCACGTGCTGCTCGACGACTTCCCCGGCCTGGCCAAGACCCTGATCGCGCGGTCCTTCGCCCAGGTGACCCGGCTCGGCTTCGCGCGCGTGCAGTTCACGCCGGACCTGATGCCCTCCGACGTGACCGGCTCCTCCATCTACAACCAGCGCCTGGCCGACTTCGAGTTCCGGCCCGGCCCGGTGTTCACCAACCTGCTGCTCGGCGACGAGATCAACCGGTCGCCACCCAAGACCCAGGCGGCGCTGCTGGAGGCGATGCAGGAGCGGCAGGTCACCATCGACGGCCAGACCTACAAGCTGGAGCGGCCGTTCCTGGTGATCGCCACCCAGAACCCGATCGAGTACGAGGGCACCTACCCGCTGCCCGAGGCGCAGCTCGACCGCTTCCTGCTGCGCCTGGAGGTGGGCTATCCATCCCCGGACGCCGAGTGGGAGATGGTCGCCAGGCGCCTGGAGCGGCGCGCGGACGAGATCGAGCTCGACGCGGTCGCAGGCGCCGCCCAGGTGGTCGCGGCGCAGCGGGCGATCGAGCAGGTCCACGTCGCCTCCAGCGTCGGCCGCTACATGGTCGAGCTGGTGGGCGCCACCCGATCGAGCCCGCGGGTCCAGGTGGGCGCGAGCCCCCGAGGGACGCTGTCGCTGCTGAAGCTGTCGCGCGCCAAGGCTGCCGTGGCCGGGCGCGACTTCGTCACGCCGGAGGACGTCAAGGCGGTCGCGGTTCCCGCGCTGGCGCACCGGCTGATCCTGCGGCCGGAGCTGTGGGTCCGGCGGGTGCGCACCGAGGAGGTCGTCCGCGAGCTGCTCGACCAGGTGCCGACCCCGCCGGCCGAGGAGCCGGCCGCCAGGAGGCGTTGACCGTGGTGGCGTGGTGGCGGAAGCCTGCGGCCCGGTGGCGGTGAGGCCGCCATGACCGCGCCAGCGGCTCCGGCGCCGACCAGGCGTCCGTCGCCCAAGCTGAGGGTGTACACGGGGCTGGCGGCGACCGCGCTGCTGGCCGGGCTCGCGCTCGGCCGGCCCGAGCTGGTCGCGCTCGGCGCGCCCATGGCGCTGCTGGTGGTCGCCGGGCTGGCCATGGCCCGCGAGCCCGAGGTCGAGCTCGACGTCGCCATCGACCGGGAGCGGGCGGTCGAGGGGGACGAGGTCGTCCTGACACTGACCGTGCGCTCCGCCGCCCCGGTGGCACGCCTGGAGCTGGTGCCGCTGGTGCCGGACCGGCTCAGCCTGCCCGGCCAGCCGCGCGCCCGCTCCATCCGGCTGGCCGCCGGCGAGCCCGCGCGCGTCGAGCTGCGGCTGCGCTGCGAGCGCTGGGGCGCCCAGCTGCTCGGGGGAGTTCACCTGCGCGCGCACGACCCGCTGCGCCTGTTCGCCTGGGAGTGGTTCGTGGCCGGGCACCAGAGCCTGATCGTCTATCCCGAGCCCGCTCGCCTGCGAGCGCTGGTGCACCCGTTCGAGACCCAGGTGTTCAGCGGCAACCAGGTGTCCCGCCAGCGCGGCGACGGCATCGAGTTCGCCGACGTGCGGCCGTTCATGCCGGGGGACCGGTCCCGGTCGATCAACTGGCGCGCCACCGCGCGTCGGGGAGTGCCGTGGGTGAATGAGCGCCACCCGGAGCGCAACACCGACGTGGTGCTGTTCCTCGACAGCTTCGTGGACCTCCGGTCGGCCGGGAGCGGCTTCCGCTACGAGCCGGGGACCAGCACCCTGGACCGCGCGGTCTCCGCCGCCGCCTCGCTGGCCAGCGCCTACCTCGCCAGGCGCGACCGGGTCGGGCTCGTGAGCTTCGGCGGCGTGGTGCGCTGGCTCCAGCCCGGCACCGGCCAGGCGATGCTGTACCGCCTGCTGGACACGCTGATGGAGACGCAGATCTTCGCGACCGTCGGCTGGCGTGGCATCCGCCACCTGCCGTCGCGCACCCTCCCGCCCAAGGCGCTGATCGTCGCCGTCACGCCCCTGCTCGACGAGCGCGGCGTGACCGCCCTCTTCGACCTGCTCGCCCGCGGCTACGACCTCGCCATCGTCGACGTCTCCCCGCTGTTGGAGGGGTCGAGGCCCGACGCCGCGGCCGGCGGGGCGCCCGGGGCGTGGCGGCTCGGCGGCGGTGGTTTTGGCCGGCGGCAGCGGACGCCGCGGCCCGCGCGGGCCGCGGCGCTCGCCGAGCGGCTGTGGGCGCTGAAGCGGGAGGCGCTGCGCCACCGGTACCAGGAGCTCGGCGCGGCGGTCGTGGAGTGGCGCGTGCCGACCGAATTGGAGCAGGTGATCTACGAGGTGGAGGCATGCAGGCGCCGGATCGCGCCCACACCCGGTTAGGCGTGGCCGTGGCCACGGTGGCGCTGGCCATCGCGCTGGCGCTCGCCCCGCTGGCCTCGACCCGCGCGCCGCGCGCCCCGCTCGCCTGGCTGGGGGCGGTCGCCGTGCTCCTGGCCGCCGGCGCTGCCTGGCGGTTCGTCTCCCTGGCCGGCCTGGCCGTGGCGATCCTGGCCACTGAGTACGGCCTGTCCCTCTATCACCAGCGCGGACCGGTCGACGCCCGCGCGCCGCTGTTCGCCGCCGGCCTGCTCCTGCTGGTCGAGCTGGCGTACTGGTCGGCGGAATCGCACCGGCTGGTGCGCGACGACCGCGCGGTGCTCGGCTTCCGGCTCGCCGTCCTCGCCCTGGTCGGGCTCGCCGCCGTTGCGCTCGGCGCCCTGATCCTGCTCGCCGCCGAGCTGCCCCTGGCGGGCGCCATCGCCCGACTCGCCCTCGGCATCGCCGCCGCCAGCACCGTCCTGGCCCTGATCGCCACCCTCAGCCGCCGCGCCCCCCACCGCTGACCCGCGGACGGGGCGGGATCGCTTTTCCATACCTGATCAGGTATCGTGAGGCGATGACCGATGTCGCGGTATTGCTTCGAGACGCCCGCCTGACCGCGGGCTTCACCCAGGCGGAGCTTGCCGCTCGAGTCGGAACCTCACAGCCGGCCATCAACCGCTACGAGCACGGAGGTGTCGAGCCGTCGATCTCAACGCTTCGTCGAATCCTTCATGCCTGCGGCCTGCGGCTCGAATTCGAGGTACAACCTGAACCGGTGGCCAGCCGGGTCGTCGGTGACCGAAGCCTTCGCGAGCTTCTCCAGCGCCAGCGGGGGCGAGTGGTCGAGCTGGCCAGCCGTCGCGGTGCGACGAACGTGCGGGTATTCGGGTCGGTCGCGCGAAACGAAGAGACCGAAGTCAGCGACATCGACCTTCTCGTCGATCTGGAACCAGGGCACACGATTCTCGATCTCGTGGGACTCCGTCGCGAATTGACCGAGGCATTGGGCGTGCCTGTCGACGTGACGACGGTTGGAATGCTCAAGAAGCATCTCCGCTCCGACATTCTCGCCGGGGCCATCCCGCTGTGACGGACTCCACCCGCCGACGGGAAGATGCCGCCCGGCTCGCCGACATCCTCGCCGCCATCGACCGAATCGATCGGTATCGGCGCTCAACCGACCACACCGCGTTGCTGCGGGCGTTGCGGACTTGAGGGCGCTGCTCGGAGCAGTGCGGCTCGTGGTCGAACCGCGGCGAAGGGCGCCCCACCGCTGACCCGCCGGTGGGCCGGGGGTCACCGCTGGGACTGGCGTGGGGTGGAGTCGCGGCGGGAGCGGCGGGTGGCGCGGCGGCGGACCTCGGCGCGGGCGGCGGCGAAGCGGTGGCGGAACCAGTTGAGCAGTCGCTTGGCCCAGTCGAACTCGGTGGACAGCAGGGCGAGGCCGGCGAGGATCGCGGCGATGCCGGGGCCGGGCGTGACCAGCATGATCAGCCCGGCCGCGATCAGTACCAGACCGACGACCAGCACGACCACCCGCCAGGCGTGGCGCGCGAAGCGACGCAGGATCGGCGCCATCAGGTCTCCCGAGAGCCTGGACGCGGAACCGCGGGACCGCCCCGGCCCGCCGGGCCACCCTGGGGCGCCGGCCCAGCCTGTGGCGACCAGCCAGCAGGCGCCGGCGCGGCGCCCTGCGGCGGCGGAGGGGCCGGTGGCGCGTTCGCCGGCGGGGGAGCTGTCGGTTGCGCCACCGGCCCGAATGGCCCCGCGCCGCGGCCGCGGGGGAAGCTCTGACCGAGCGCGATGGCCCGCGAGAGATCGGTCGGCGACACCACCCCCACCAGGCGGCCCTCGTCGAGCACGAGCGCCAGGGTCTGGCGAGTCACGCGCCGCAGGGCGTCGAGGGTGACCAGCCCGGACAGCCGACCGTCGAACTCCTGCACCGGGAAGGCGAGGTGCGCGTGCTCGGGAACGAACCGCTGCAGGAAGGCCTCGACGGTGAACCAGGCCGGCCCGACGACCGGCTGGGTGCGCATCACGTCGCGGACGCGGCTGTCGCCGAGGCCGATCCGCAGCGCGGCGACCTGGGCCTCGCCGCGGGCGGCGCCGAGCACGAACCATCCGACCAGGGCGGTCCAGAGGCCGCCGGCGTTGCCGGCGAGCACGAAGCCGAGGACGCCGAGCCCGATCAGGATGGCGCCGACCCCCTGGCCGACCCGGGCGGCGGTCAGCGCGGCGCGGGTGCGGTCGCCCCGCAGCCGCCACAGGATCGCGTGCAGGACGCGACCGCCGTCCAGCGGCGAGCCGGGGATCAGGTTGAACACGGCCAGCGTGCCGTTCATGACGCCGAGCCACAGCAGGGTCCCGGCGACCAGGCTGCCGGCGCCGAGCTGGGCCAGCAGCAGCGCCATGCCCCAGAAGACCACGCCGAGCGCCAGGCTGGTGAGCGGCCCGATCCCTGCGACCAGGAGCTGCACGCGCGGGGTGGGCAGCTCGCCGCGGATGCGCGCCACGCCTCCGAACAGCCAGAAGGTGATGTCCTCGACCTCGACGCCGGCGACCCGCCTGGCGGCGATGGCGTGGCTCAGCTCGTGCACGACCAGCGAGCCGAGGAACAGCCCGGCTGCGGCCAGCGCGGCGATCCAGTACGCCTGGCTCGAATGGCCTGGGAATCCCGAGGGGAGGACCTGGGAGGCGAGCGACCAGGCCACCAGGCCCAGCACGATCACCACGCTCCAGTCGAACCCAACTCGGAAACCACCGATGGTGAACTTGGTGGCCCGACTTGCTTGCATCTGCTTCCTCCCGGCTCCGACTTCATCGGCGGCAGCCGAAGGTCTCTCCCGCGCCGCGTGCCCGCGGAGCCGGCGCACCGGGCAGATGCCGTGATGGCGGTGCGTCCGAGCCGGGATACTCCCCCTCGTTGCCGCCAGGGTATGCCTCCCCCCGTCAAGCAGATGTAAAGCGGCCGACACTCGCCGTATGCTCATGGCCAGCATCCGCTCAGTCTGCGATCGTCACAGGAACCGCATGATTCGGTCGGATCGTCCGCGACGGCGCGGAAGGGAGGCCCGGTACATGGCGGTGTCGGAGTACTGGAACC
>WNGA01002161.1_pt1 | contig 30097 bp, 21 predicted proteins | sample 5400061 | NCBI WGS metagenome assembly WNGA01 (sample SAMN13153366, study PRJNA577476) | soil metagenome | isolation source: 100 cm soil or saprolite under grassland replicate 2 | place: USA:California | collected 2016-06-15
GAGAACATGGGCGACGGTGGTGCGCTCCTTGCCGTTCGCCCCGTACTCCGGCCAGTACCGCGTGAGCGGGGCGTCGTACTCCAGCACGCCACGCTCGACGAGCGCGTGGATGGTCGTTGCCGCGACACCCTTGCCAGCAGACCAGACGTTGATCAGCGTGTCACCGTCCATCGGCCGGCCCCTCTCGGGATCGGCCAGGCCGGCCCAGGCGTCGACGACGAGCTGACCGTCGAGATAGGCCGCCACCTGAATCCCGGTCTCCTGGTCGGTCGATACCAGCTGCTCGAGCAGTTGTTGCACTTGGTGGTTAACGTTGGTCTTTGTCATGGCCATGTCTCCCTGCGACTGGTGCTTTCCAGTTCAAGCTGCTTGGCGCCGATATGCTCGAACAGCCGGATACCTTCCCTGAGGAGCACCGGCATGAGGTGAATCAGCATTTCGTCCAGCAGTCTTGCTCTGACGCACTGCTGCGCAATACTTAGGGTCGGCTAGCGTCATGAGCTCGATGAGCTATGACACAGCTTTTCCCCAAGAACGCCCTATGTTTGAGCTAACGCGAAAGGAGAAACGCCGATTTCGGGGGATCTTGCTCGTCGACGACCGTGCCGCAGGTGGTGTTGATAGCGGTTTTGGGATTACCTCGAGCAACGCTGCTCCACTGATCCCTTTGATCGATACACACGCTGGTGCTTAGTCGCTGATTCTAGCAAGCTGTCGCGTGTCATGCATCGTCAGACGTACCTGTTGAGGATACGTGTTTTTCCACGGGACACACTGGGATCTGGACATGCTGCGGGCTGCTCGCAGCGTTCCGACACACCCCTGCCAGCTTCGGTGGCATGTGGTATGCTTTGCCCGTTGCGAACCCACAGACGTCGCGTGGCAAGCGCTGCCACCTTCTATCCACTCCATACGTCTTACCTGTATGATAGCGCGCAGGTGAACTAGCGTAGAGTGGAGTGGGAGCATGACCGGGATAAAAAGCGGGACAACGTCTCCACTGTTGCTCGCTGAGACGTCGCAAGGACCCATCAGAGGAGCAAAGCTATCTTTTGGGCCCTGGCTCCGCTCTCGCCGCACCACGCTTGACCTGACCCAGCGCACGCTGGCCGACCGTGCTGACTGTAGCGCCGAGACGATCCGCAAGCTTGAGGCCGATCGCTTACGCCCATCGCGGCAGTTGGCCGAGCGTCTCGCGCTCGAGCTCGGCGTGCCAGAGGCTGCGCAGCGCGCGTTCCTGGATTTCGCGCGCGGGCGGCTGCCGGTGGTTCCGCCTGCGCTCGAGCTATCAGCCACGTTGCTGGACACCAAGCACCTGCTGTTCAAATTCCATCCACTCCCGGTGCCGGCGACCCCACTGATCGGTCGCGCCGATGCTGCTACGACGGTCTGTGCGCTGCTGCGCCGCGACGATGTGCGCCTCCTGACGCTCGTCGGCCCACCTGGCGTTGGCAAGACGCGCCTGGCGACTCATGTGGCGGCGAGCGTTGCCGGCACGTTTCGCGACGGTGTGTGCTTCGTCGAGTTGGCCGCCCTTCACGACGCCGATCGGGTCATCCCAGCGGTCGCGACGGCGATGGGCCTCAGTGAGTCTGGTTCGCAGTCATGGCTTGAGACACTGATCGGCTCCCTGCGCGACGCACAGACGTTGCTCCTACTGGACAACTTCGAGCAGGTCTATGCGGCTGGGCCGGCCATCGCGCGCCTGCTTGAGGTCGCCCCCAATCTGAAAGTGCTGGTCACTAGTCGAACGGTGCTCCATCTGAGCGGCGAGCATACGTTCACGGTGGCGCCGCTCGCGCTGCCCGACCTGCACCATGATGCCGCCACTGAATCGCTTGCGAAATCCCCTGCGGTGACTCTGTTCGTCCAGCGCGCCAAGGCCGTGAACTATGATCTTCCGCTGGATGCGGCACAGCTGCGGACGATCGCCGAGATTTGTATTCGCCTCGATGGCTTGCCGCTGGCGATCGAACTCGCTGCCGCGCGCGTCAACGTCCTCTCCTCACACGCGTTGCTCGACCGCCTCGATCAACGTCTCGATCTGTTGCATGGTGGCGCGCTCGACATCACGGGCCGCCATCGGTCGCTGCGCAGGGCTGTTGCGTGGAGCTATGATCTGCTGGACACCGACGCGCAGGCGCTGTTTCGCCGGCTGGGCGTGTTTGCCGGCGGCTGCACGCTTGCGGCCGCCGAGGTGGTCTGCAGCGAGCCGGACACGCTCCAACGCGCCGTCGGTCACAACGCCCAGACGAGCATAGCGCATCCCCTCAGCTTCCTGGATCGCATAGCGGCGTTGGTCGACCACAATCTGGTGCAGCAGACGACCGCCGCTGATGGCGAGACACGTTTCAGCATGCTGGAGACCCTGCGCTCATTTGCGCTGGAGCACCTCGAAGCGGCGGGCGAAGCGGCGCTGGTGCGCCGCCGGCACGCCGACTACTACCTACGCTACGCCGAGGAAACACAGCCGTGGCTCCAGCATCCCGACCACATGATTGCAGATCGGCTAGAAACGAATCACGAGAACTTCCGCGCTGCCCTCACATGGAGCCTGACGGATGCGGGGGACAGCACGACGGGACTACGACTTGCGATCGCACTCTATCCCTTCTGGAAAGTCCGCGGCCATTTGAGTGAAGGGCGGCGATGGCTACACGCCACCATCGCACGTAGCAACGATCAGAGGTCTGTTCTTGTGGCCCGCGCGCAGGCGTGCGCCGCTGAGCTTGCGCGGCTGCAGGACGATTACACCCAGGTGGCGGCGTGGGGCGAAGCGAGTTGGACGTTGGCAGACACTCTAGGTGATCGGGCCGCAATGGCGCTCGCGCTCGTGGTGCTGGGCTGGGTCGATTATATGCGCAACGACCTCGCAGCGGCGCGACAACGGTTTGAAGCGAGCCGCCAACTGTTCGGTGAGCTTGGGGATCAGCGCCAGATCGCGAGTGTTCTGCACGACCTCGCCTACCTGGCCATGGCTCAGGGTGATTATACCGGCGCGCTGGCCTCTTACGACGAAGAACTGGCGCTGTCGCGCGCCATCGGCCATCGGCATGGGATGTTCTGGGCGCTTCATGGGATGGGATGGGTCGCGGAGTGCCAGGGCGACCTGCGGCGCGCCGCTGCACTGTACGACACATGCCTGGCCCTGGCACACGAGCTGCGCCATGCCGATGGCATCGCGTTGGCTATGTCCAGCCTCGGCGCAATCGCGCGATATGAAGGGAAATTCGAGCGAGCGATCGCCTATTACCGGGAGAGCGAGAGAGTGTGGCGGCGGCTCGGACGCAAGGCTGTCCTGGCGGGGATGCTGCAAGAACAGGGCTATGTCGCTCTCCAGCAGGGTGCAACGTCACACGCAGCCGCGCTGTTCACAGAGAGTCTGGTTATGGCACAGGAACTGGGGCGCACCAGGACCATTGCCCTGAGCCTTGTAGGGCTCGCGGCTATCGCAAGTGCCATAAGTGAGTATGTACAAGCGGTGCGATTGCTTGGAGCGGTCGCCGAGCTCTTGTTGGCTAGTAACCATGTGCTGGAACCGATGGTTCGATCAGACTACGACTGTTCTATGGCGGCGGCACGTGCGCACCTGGACGATGTGACGTTCGATCGGGCGTGGGCAGCGGGGCAGGCTTTGCCATTGGAGCAGGCAATTGCGGAGGCATTGGCGCTTGGCGCTGCAGCAGAGTCGGCGATCACCCCGAGCGCCCAATCGCCGTATCCAGCCGGCCTGACCACGCGCGAGGTCGAGGTGCTGTGCTGTGTCGCACAGGGTTTGACCAACGCCCAGGTGGCTGCGCAGCTCGTCATCAGCCCGCGTACAGTGAACACGCACCTCAGCGGCATCTATCGCAAGCTCGGCACCTCATCGCGTGCTGTCGCCACCCGCTTTGCGGTGGAACACGGTCTGGTGTGATGTCGTCCATTCTACCTTAACCCGGTCAGACCTTCCAGATACTAATCGTTCTTGGCTTGCTCCTTTCCTGTCCGGCTGCTACTACACCGCATTTACTGTGGGCGAAATGTCGCCATCCGGCACAAGCTGGATATAGGTCGAGTAGTACGGGCTGCATTCATCGGCAGAAGGTCGAGCGACGCGTGGAATTCATACCATTCTCCTCGCTGTCTGGCTCGTGCTCACTTCTCGGCGCGTGGCCCATTCTGCTCTCGGCGAAAAGTGTGATATGAGCCCTCCACAACAGCTTGCTGTGGGTTGTCCAATCGACTGACTTCCTATCTTCTTGCGTCCATAGCCCGTCGAGAAAGCAGCGTGAGCGCGGCGCAGCCAATCCTTATCATGTTAGAGCCTGGTCGGACCATGCGCCGCGCTACTGTCTGCGCTGCCTGCTTAACCGCTGCCTACTTCATCTTGGTAAACGTGTTGTTCATCCAAGGCTTCCATGCTCCGTTCTCGTCGCGCAGCCACCAGACGACGGTGATGGCGCCGTCGGGATTCACCTTAATCTTGCCGTCGCCGTCCAGCTCATACTGGAAGCGGGCAGGGCCTGTGAACGTCAACTTGCCGCCAGCAACTACTCCTTCATACCTACTGCCGGCATCATCAAAGGGCCCCTGGTTGTCGAAGAAGTGCGTGCAGAACTTCTTGGTCGCCGCGTCGTAGCCCCAGTACATGACCCCCTTTTGTGGCGGAGCGTCGCCGAAGACGGTGACCCAGGCGCTCACCAGGAAGTAGTTGCCCTCGAACCAGTCGTAGGTTTCGGTGCTTTCGACCGCCACGCCCGGACCGAGCACGCTGTCCTGGGTGTGATCGATTGTTTTCCACGTGCCGACCAATGGAGCAAGGCGCTTGAGCTCAGGATCCGGAGCAGGTAGCTGCTGTGGAGTCTGGGTGTTATTGTTCTCTACCATGATCATTTCTCCTCTGGTATCACGTTCCACGTTTCGCACCGCAGAGAACAAATACCCGCTCAGGCTGATGGTCATACCCATTTGTGGTATGCAATTGGTTTGCGTGATCATAGGGCTGGCGCAGCACCGACCCTGCGAGGGTTACGCCTCCTGGTGGCGCGAATCCAAGCCTCTGCCACCGCAGTATGCAGGATGAAAGCTACTGTGAACGACACGGTTGAAAGCGTAGCGATCTTCTGTCAACATTCAACCTACGCACCCCCCGGCGCGGGCGCCGGGTCTGAGCCGATGCGCACGGGAACTGGTGGGTGCGGTGCCGGATAACCGTTCTCCTGCACCCTGTTCCCGCGTCCTTTCAACCCTCCCACATAGTGCTGGCACCCTGATTACGGTTGTGTGGTCTGCTGCTGCTTGCGGCTAGTGCGCAAATCCCACAGCGCTTCCAGATGTGTCGACATCAGCTCTGCAAAGGCCACAAACTGTTTCTCGTCCTCGGCACTAAACTCACCCTCATACTTATCTGAGAGTTGCAGCAGCCCCCAATTCGTGCCGTTGCGGTCCACAATCGGCGCCGCTAACCAGCCACGCATGGGCGGGTGCGCGCCGGCTTGGCTGCCAAAGCCAAGCCAGGCCGGATGGGCTTCCAGTTCCGCCTGTGTCAAGCGTATCGGTCGATTGTACTCGAGCATCCAGGCGTGAATGCCGACACCTTGGGCTGGTGTGCGATAGTCGGCCCAGGATGCGTACTTCTCCGACAAGGAGAAAAACTTGTGGACCGCCTGCCAATCGCGCTCTACAATGATGGCAACCGCGCCCTGATGCGCGCCAATCAGGACACGGATGAGTTCCACGGCCGTACTGAGCACGCGGTTGGCCTCGGCGATAAACGCCTGATCAATGGCGTCTGGGGTGGGCATGAATGGATTGGGAGTTGCTCCAACCGGTGATGGCCACCAAAACCGCCAGGCCTAAAAGCGACAACCACGCGAACCAATCTCCAAGTCGGGCATAAAGCGTGGGCACTCCTTTGGTCGGCATCTGAACGATCATATTGCGATTAGTTGCTCGGAAATGATCCAAGACCGCCAGAGTCCGCCCCTGATAATCATACGCGGCTGACAGCCCATCGCTGGTCGGACGCACTTGATTGAAACCCTGTTCGATGCCGCGATAACTTGCCATGACGGTGTGCCAAGGATCGATCGCGATCCAATCGCTAGACGGGTTGAGCATGGTATCGGCGTTCAGCGTGCCTGCTTGCTGTAACAATTGCGGAAAATCGAAATCGAAACAGATCGCGGCGCTGAGCCGCCCGTACGGCGTATCTAGGCTGCGCAATTTGCCGTCGCCCTTGATGGAAACCTGAGCTTCGGGACCCGGCACGGGGTGTGTTTTGAAATATTCCCAAGCCACTTGACCTTCAGGCGTAATCAGCACGATTTTGTTCTCGCCAGCGGGATCCTTGTCCTGATGGAAGCTCACGATCGCCATGCCGAGATAAATCTTATGCTTGGCGGCCAAGGCGCGGCCTCGTGCGAGCAATGCCTCCTCGTCCTCCTTGAAGACAACGATATTTGCCTCACCCCACAAGATGATTTTAGCACCAGCCTCAGCCTCGCGCTCGGCGCGGGTCAGCAAATGTTCGCTGACGCTTCTAGACCAGTCGCGGAACTGCGCAACCTCCTCGGCTATCGCTTTTTTTTCGCGCACATGCTTGATTCCGGATCGCAGTGCCGGATCCACATCGTTGCGCACCAATCCCGCCACGCGTATGGTTTCCGATGCGGGCGGGAAGAACGCCATGCGCGCCCCACCCGCTAGGATAACGCCAATCAGGATAGAACCATAAATAGCGGCTGACTGACGAGCTCGCACAGATACAATGCCATCTTCCCACACCAAATTGCCGATGCTGGCGAACCAGCCAATAAGGAAGGTAATTCCCCACATTCCCGTAACTGACAGCAATTGCAGCAGCGGCAGATTTCCGTATTGCGAATAAGCAATGGAGCCCCAGCTGCCGCCGATAGTGAACGAGGTCAAATAGTCCATCCCCGCCCAAGCAAAGGGAAAGACCAACGTCGCGGCCAAACCAGTCAAACGTGGCGTCAAGAACCGGTCAAATAAGTAAGGAATAACGAGGATGAGGCCGAACATCGCGTTGAACGCAAAATAAGCGATGCCTGTCATCGGCACCATGCCGCGGAACTGTATCGCAAACGTGACTGCAAGCAGCACAAAGGCTATGGATAAGCCGAGCCAGAGCCGTTGCTGACGGACGAAGCGCAGCAGAAATAATGGTGTTAGCCACGCGGCCAGCCCGATCGTGTTCGCGCCATTGGCAACTAATAACAATCCTGATGCAAGAAATAACCATACCCATTCAAGTCTTACGCGACTCTTCCTGATCGTTTCGACAAAAGTTGTCATAATTTCACGCCTTTCATATTTCAAACCTTTTAGTGTCTCTATGATTCATGGATTTCATTCTGATGACAATTGTGATGAGGGCGCTGACACCAAATATATTCCTGTTCTCCCGTTTCTTCCTGCGACGCGGATCAAAACGTTGAATGGACAAACGGAGTCGACCAAATCACGGATTTGAGTTAGCAAGCCACGCAGGGCGGCTTGATCCGAAATCCAATCTGTGCAGATGTCTTTCTATACTACCGTGCGATGGCGACGAGATTCGGGTCGTTTAGACGCTGCCCGCGTAAGCGGGCTGTACGCCTCGACGATGATGCCGCGCTGCTGGCAGAACTCCGTAACCTCGCGTGGGTAGAGCAATGGACTGAGTTCTTGGCGGATGCACCGCGCTGCCATTGGTCGGCCAGGAAGATCACCACGCCTATGAGCGCAATCGCCAGGCCTATGAAGCCGCGCGCCGGCGCTCGCTCGCCGCGTGCCGCCAGAATGACCAGTGTGAACAGCGGCACCATCGCGATCAGCAGCGAGCTGGCGAACGGCGAGGTGCGCTCCAATCCCAGGACGAAGCCAAGCTGGTAGAAGGTGTAGCCGGTCAGCCCGGCCAGCGCGAAGTGCGGCAGGTCGCGCCCAGCGATGCGCCAGGGCCGCCCGCGTGCGGCCAGCACCGCGAAGGCCAGCGTGATCATCAGCCCAAAGCGCACGAAGGTGAAGGCCAGCGGAGACAGCTCGGCGAAGGCATGCTTGGTGACGATAAAGGTCGAGGCCCACAGACACACAACCACAAGCTGCGCGAGCTCTAGCCCCACCGACGCCAGAAGCCCGTTCTGCATGTGGGAGCAGGTTCATGCCGACGCCGAGTTCACCAATTGCGCGACTGCTCGAACACCTGGCAATCGATGCCGACGGCGTGCAGGCTGAGCGCTGTCGCAAATCCGCCAATACCCCCTCCAATGACTAGCGCCTTTATGGAACATACACCTGACACATATACGGCCGCTCGATCACCACGGCGACGATGCGCTCGTTCCCGTCGAACACATCCTCCAGCTCACCCCGCACCTTGAGGCTGATCTCACTTACGCGATCGACCTTCAACGGGTCGCTACGCACGATGTTCATCACTTCGTCCACTTGGTACCAGCGCACGATGCTTGAATCCTTCGCGGCGTAGAGCGGCAGGTTCGGTGTGTCGGCAGTCGCCCAAATCAGCATGCCGCCTTGCACATAGACCAGCGACAGATGAATCTCACCGCTGTCGGCCACGGCCGAGAAGCTCTCACGGACCTCGGTCTCGCCGCGCCGCTCCTTGCTGAAGGTTTGCGAGCGCGTAATGTGGGCGAGCTTGCCGTCGCGGTACTTGCCCGGAACGCCGGCCTCATCCTCGGTGTAGAGAAACCAGTGGAAATGTGCCAGCGCGCCGCTCGCCTGGTTGCGGGCCTGCGAGATGAAGGCGATGTAGCTCAGCTGCGGCAGGCCCGCCGACTGGCCGTCATGGGTTCTGACGGCCTAGACCTCATGAAACAGGACAAGCATGTTTGCGCCTCTGAGCGAGGTTCCGCGCAGGTCATCCCCGGCGTACGGGGCCAGCTCCCAACCGCTTGGAAGCCGGCGCTGGAGTGCGGCCGCATTACCTTCAAGCGCAATCATCGTCCGCGCCGCGGCGATGCCGTCGGAATAGGTCAGGTCCAATTCGGTAGTAGCATCCCTGGTCATAAAGTTTCCCTCCTGCTAGCGAATCGATGGCCAACGCCCGTCCACATCCTCCAGGTCGCCTCCAGCGCCGATACGCCGTGCACCAAGCTCCACACCTAGCCGATTTGCCACTTGCAAAGCGACGTCGCGCTAGGCGGCGCCGTCTGCACCAGTCAACAGCACGAAGTGCTCGCCAAACAGGTCGCAGGTGCACAACCGTTTGCCCTTGCGCTCCAGAATCATGTGTGGAGCGCGGGTGCCAGGGCGGCCACGTGAGACGTGCAGATGCTCTGGCTGCCGAGCGCCGGCTTGACAGCAGACTGCCGCCTGGCTATACATATCGTCGCTACGGGCCATGATGATCCCTTTCACCCTAGTGCATGGTGCATTGTGCCGCGAATTTTCAAGAATCGGAAGGTCGATTCTTGCGCTTATGCGCGTGGTTGGATGCCGGCGGCGCGCCGGATGACGCCACGCGTCACTCCGATATGTCGCAGTTCGCGTTCGACGATTTGACCGTCGCGGAGCTGGTAACGATCAGTGGCGAACTCGGCCGCGGCCGGGTCGTGGGTCGCCACGAGCAGCGTGACACCCTCGTGGTCGGCCAGGGCGCGCAGCAAGCTGAGGATCTGCTGCCCGGTCTTGCTGTCGAGGTCGCCGGTCGGCTCGTCGGCCAGGATGATCCGCGGGCGGATGGCAAGCGCGCGGGCGATCGCCACGCGCTGCTGCTGGCCGCCGCTCATCTCATAGGGCCGGTGGTCCATCCAGGCGCTTAGCCCGACAGCACCCAGACAGCGGCGCACCCGCGCGTCCCACTCCTTGCGCAGCACACCGCCCGAGAGCCGCAGCCCCAACTCTACGTTCTCGTAGGCCGAGGCGGTGGGCATGAGCGCGAAACTCTGGAAGATGAAGCCGATCCGCCGCCGCATGGCCGCCAGCTCCGCGCCGCCCATGTCGTTCAGCCGCCGGTCATCGACTATGACCGCACCGCTGGTCGGCTGGTCCAGCCCGCCGACGATGTTTAGCAACGTGGTCTTGCCGCTGCCGCTCGGCCCCATCAGCACCACCAGCGCGCCGCGCTGAACCTGCATGTCGACGCCGCGCAGCGCCTTGACCCGGCGATCGCCTGCGGCAAAGGTCCGCTCCACGCCCTGAATGTCGATGACAATGTTTTTGTCTTCCATAGCGTTTTCGGTTATCAGTCGCCAGTCGTCAGGTGGCCGCACTGACACCTGACGACTGGCGACTGACAACTACTGTTGTTTTGCTCGCCGCCACAGCCACCATTTCCCCTTCACTCGCCCGTTCCCGTACAGCGCCGGCGGGTCCGCGCTGTAGAGGCTGGCATAAGAGGAGTCATCCCCCTCGTTACCTTCAGAGGCCTCGCCGGCCACGCCCATGCCGATGCGCTCGTCGTCGCCTGGCCGGATCAGGATGCCGCCATCGACCAGCTCGACGCGCGCGCGCCGCTTGATACCGGCAACCGCGCGCTGGTCGCCCGGAAGCTGGAGGCGGCCGGCGCTGTCGAGCACCACAAGTTCCTCGACCACCGACCGCTGACCACCGACCACCGAAGGCTCTTCTTGCCGGTCGTCGGTCGTCGGTTGTCCGTACAGTCTCGGTGCTGGTGCGGCCGTCGCGGATGGCGATCACGCGGTCGGCCCACTCGGCCACGCGCGGGTCGTGGGTCACAAGCACGATCGTCAGGCCGTAGCGCTCGCGCAGGTCGCGCAGCAGCGTCAGGATCAGCTGCGCGGTCGGCCAATCGACCTCGCCGGTCGGCTCGTCGGCCAGCAGGATCTGGGGCTTATTGGCCAGCGCGCAGGCGATCGAGATGCGCTGCTGCTGTCCGCCGGAGAGTTGTGGCGGCTTCTGACCAGCGTGCTCGGTCATCTCGACGGCGTCGAGCAGCTCTGAGGCCCAGGCGCGCCGGGCCCAGGGGGCACCCCGCCAGCCGCGGCTGGCCAGCGTCATCAGCAACTCGACGTTCAGGCGCGCGCTTAGGTATGGCAGCAGGTTCCGCGCGGTCTGTTGCCAGACGAAGCCGACCTGCTCGCGGCGGTAGGTGGTCAGCTCAGCCGGGCTGAACTTGAGCAGGTTCTGGCCGTCGACCTCAAGCCGGCCAGCCGAAGGGCGATCAAGCCCGCCGAGCGCGTTGAGCAGCGTCGACTTGCCGGAGCCGGACGGCCCTATGAGCGCCAGGATCTCGCCGCGTGCGACCTCAAGATCGAGCCCCTGCAAGGCCACGACTTCGAGGCCGGCGACCTGGAAGATCTTGACCAAGCCGGAGGCCACGATAAAGTGTTCGGCGTTGTGTTCAGTCATAGAGTTAAGAGTTAAGAGTTAAGAGTTAGGCTGAGGTAAATTCTAAACTCTTAACTTTTAACTCTGAATTACTAGTTGGCGTCGCCAAGTTTGACGGCCTGGAACAACCGCATCCGGCCGAGCGTCCAGGAGAGCGCCAGCAGCGTCAGCAGCAGCGCGACGGCGAAGACCAGGTAGATCAGCGTCACCTGCTCCCAGGCGATCTGCGGTGGGTACGATGGTGTACCAGGATGCGGCCCTGCACCGACTTGCAGCAAAGGCACGACCAGATTCGCCGCCAGCAGGCCAATGCCGGTGCCCGCGCCGATCCCGGCGGCCACCAGCAGCACCTGCTCGATCACCAGCTCGATCGCGACCTGGAGACCGGACATCCCAAGCGCGCGCAGCACGCCTAGCTCGATCGCCCGCTTTCGGGCGGCGATCAGCGCCGAGATCAGGAAACCGAGCAGCGTCAGCGCTCCCGCTGCGATAAAGCCGACCGAGAGCAGACCGAACAGCCCCTGGCGGCGTGGCTGGGCCTGCTCTTCGGCTACCAGCGCCGCCGCGTCGCGCGCATCCACCACTGCGATGCCCAGGCCGCGCACGCCCGACACGATGTCGTCGACCTTCACATTCGGGTCGCGGTTGATCCAGACATCGTAGGGATACTGGCCGCCCATCTGGTCGAAGATGTAGTTCAGGTTCGCTACGATCACCGGCCCATCCTGCGGGTAGTAGCCTGGCCAGAGATCCACCGCCGCGACGATCTTGAACCTGACCTCGCGCCGGTCGTCGAACAACGTCAGCACCGCCGGCAGCGTATCGCCGACCTTCAAGCCCTTCGCCAGCACGTCCTTGCTGACGATCACACCCTCGGGCGTGCGTGCCAGCAGGTTCATCAGCGCGCCGAGCGGCTGGCCGCCGGCCCAGGTGCGGTCGAAGCGACCGATGACCTTGGGGAAATCGACACGGTCGATGCCCACCAGCTGGGCCTGCTGGCTGACTCCACCGAGCTGGATGGCCGCGTCGTAGCTGCCGACGCGCGCTGCCGCCGTGATGCCGGGCACGTCGAGGTGATCGCTCACCGGCACGAACAGCCAGCGCGCCTCCTCGTGAATATCCTTCTTCTCGGGCTGATCGTCCTGGTCCTGCGGCTGCTCGGTGCTCTGGCCAGTCTCGAGCAACTGCGTCGCCGCGCCGATCTGATAGGTGATGGCCTCGCGCAGCGCCCCGTCGAGGGTGGCGGCCATCGAGGCGCTGAACGATGCCAGGCTGAGCGTCAGGATCAACAGCAGCAGCGGGCCACGATAGGCGCCGGGCTGGCGTGCCAGCGCGCGCAGCGCGACCAGCGGCGCGACCCAGGCGGGCCGTGCCGAGAGGCGCGCCAGCAGCTCCAGGAGCAGCGGGATCAGCCGCACGGCGATCAGGCCGAGCGCGAAGCAGAACAGCATCGGCACCAGCAGCAGCAGCGGGTTGTCGAGCGGATTGGCGCCCTTGAGCGCGCCAAGCTGGATACCGTTGTTGCGCCGAAGCTGGTAGATGCCATAGACTGGCGGGATCAGCAACAGAAAGTCGAGGTAGAAGCGCTGCCAGAACGGCTTGCGGACCGCGCGGGCGGCCTGCTTCTGCTCGTCTACCAGCGTCCGGCGGGTGGCGACCGCTGCGGGGACAAGTGCTGCCAGCAGACCGAGCGCGACCGCCGCGACGCCGAAGCCCAGATTATCCCAGGTCAGCGTCAGGGGCAGCGGCGCGGCATCGGCGGCGATCTGCAAAAACGAGCGCGTCCGGCCCATGAACTCGGCGAAGAAGAGGCCCATCGCCGGCCCGACCGATAGCGCGACGGCGCCCAGGAGCAGCCACTCGACTACGTAGATGCCCAGGATCTGCGCGTCGCGCACGCCGCGGGTCTTGAGCAGCGCGATCTCGGCGCGCTGCCGCGCGACCAGCAGTGCGGCCACCAGCCCGACGAAGTAGAACACCAGGCCGAGGATCGGCGCGCTGAACACGAACAGTTGCAGCGTCAGCGCCGCCGCACCGCTGCGGTAGCGGTTGAGCGCCTCGGCCGGGCTTTGCTCCAGCTTCAGGCCCTGGACGATCCCGGCGGCTCGCGCGCGCAGGCTCTCGACCCGGCCGAGCAACGGCGTCGCCTGGGCCGCGGTCAGGCCCTCGCCCTCCAGCCGCGCGAACCACAGCACCTGACCGACCTCGCCCTTCAGCACCGCCGCCACGGGACCGGTGAAGGTCGCCTCGGGCGCCAGGATCACGTCCTTGAAGGCGCTGGGCGGGAAGAACCAGGCCGGGTCCTTGGCGTTGGCCGGTGCCCACAGAGCCGTCACGCGGATCGGAATCGAGGCGACCTTGTCGCCCGCCGTTCCCACCAGCGTAAACTGATCGCCGACGTTCACGCCCAGCTCGTCGGCCAGGTCGCGCAGCAGCATCACGTCGATCGGCTGCTTGAGATCTGTTGCCGCCGCAGGGGCCTTCCCATCGACGATCGTGATCCGCTGGTCCATGCCGCTGAGGAAGCCGAGCGTGACGTTTTTCAGGAACTGGTTCTGCCCGCCGGCCGAAGGCGGCAGGAACAACTGTAGCTGGCCGGTGCGCGCGTGGCGGGCCAGGCCGGCCAGCGGCAGGCCCAGGCTGCGCAGCCCGTCGCCCTTGATATAGTCGTCGGCTTGCTTGACCCGCTCCCATTCCAGCGGCTGGTTGGTGTCGCTGACGAAGTAGCGGAACAGGAGCGCGAAGGGCGAGCGGTTGTTCTGGCGCTCCTGTTTCGCCAGCTCGCCTTTGAGCAGGCGCAGGCTGGCGGCCTCGGCGTAGACCGGGATGCTGACCGCCAGGGCTACCGCCGCGACCAGCGCGACCAGCGCGCAGAGCGCCAGGCCGAAGTTCGCACGCAGGCGCTTCAGCGCCGTCGTGAAGACCGAGATGACTGTAAGTAATACGTTGAGCATAGTTAAATAACAGATGGCAGATCAGGGATTAGGGCCAGCCAATCTCTAGCGCCAGCCAATCTCTAATCCGTAAATCTCTAATGTCTCACTGGCCAACGATCACATCGCCTTCTTTCACGCCCTCCAGGATCTCGAGGCGATCCTCGGTCTCGATGCCGACCTTGACGGTCACGCGGCGCTCGCGCTCGCCCTCGCGCACGACCACGAAGCGGCGGCCCTCGAAGGCGCGCACCGCGTCGGGCGGTAGCCAGAGCACATTCTCTTTGCGCTCCAGCACGATGCGGATCTTGACCACCGTGGCGGGCGCCAGCTGCTGGCCCTTGGTATCGGTCACCGTGAAGCGCGTGGTGCGATCCTGCTCCTGCACCGCGCCGCTGCCGCCGGAGCCATACGGCGCCGGCATCAGCCGGATGACGGCAGGCATGATCACGTCGGGCCGCGAGAGCAGGCTGACGGCAGCTGGCTGCCCCTGTTGGAGTTGGCGCATCTGATCGCCACTGAGTTCGCTGGCCACCTCCAGCTTGGTCGGGTCGGCGATCTCCACAACCGATGCGTACGCGTCTGCGGTATCCCCCTCGCCAATTGCGAGCGAGAGCACCTGGCCGTTCTGCGGCGCGATCACCTGGCCGTCGGTGACGTCTCTGCGGGCGTTCTCCAGCGCGCGTTTGGCGGTCTCGACCGCGGTGAGCGCGGAATTGAATGTGCCCTGCCGGGCCTGCTGGAGTGCGAGCCGCTTGTGCTCCACGCTGCGGCGCGCCGCGATCAGCGCGGCATTGCCCTGGCCCTGCAGCAGCTGGTCGAGTGCCGCCTGCTTATCCTGCACATCCTGCTCGGAATTATGGTTCGCGACGATCTCGTCGTGGCGTTTCTGGTCGAATACTCGCTGAGCCAGCGCCAGGTTATGCTCGGCCTCGCGCAGATTGCGCTCAGCCGTGGTCAATGCGGTCTTGAACTGCTCTTTCTCGCGGTCGGTCAGCTTGCGATGTCGTTGCCGGCCGGTTCGGGGATCGGTTTCCATCTCAGTCGGGTGTGTGCCATAGTTCTGCACCCAGTCGTTGTCCCACCGGGCAGTGCTGTAGGCCTGCTGCGCGTCCTGGAGCGCCTCGGCTTTCAGTAGCACATCGTGCTCGGCATTCGTCTTGGCTTCCGAGGCCGTGGCGCTCCCCGTCCCGGCGTCCTGCTGCGCCTGCTCGAGATCGCGCTGGGCTTTGTGAGTCGGATCGTCTTCGCCGCCGGGCAGCAGCCGCACCAGATCCTCCTGGGCCTCGTGCAGGTCCAACTCGGCCTGGCGGACCTCGTCGGCGTGCTGCTGCTGGGCGCTGGCCAGGTCGCGTTGCGCCTGCGCCAGCCCGTCCTCGGCCAGGCGCAGCGCCGCAAGCTTATCGTCTTGCTCGAGCTCGGCCAACACATCGCCGGCCTTGACAGCGTCGCCCTGTTTGACGCTGACCTTGTCGACCCGACCGGCGCGGCGGAATGTGAGCCGCACCAGGTCAATCGGGGTGACGCGCCCATTGACGTCGAGCAGGCGCTCGATCGTGCCGCGCTGGACGGTGTAGGTCGGGCGCTCCAGTGCCGGCTCCGAGGGCAGCGGCGTGGGCGTCGGCGGCTGCTGTTGCGCCGTCGCCGGCGTGCCGCAGGCCGCCAGGAGCGGGACCACGAGCAGCACGAACGCAAGTATGCCAATCAATTTCGTCTTCATGTGATATGCTCTGGGTGGCGACCTGCGCAGCAACGGAAGGGCTGTACAGGTCGCCGTTCTCGGTCGGGTATCCACTTTCACAAGACTTCAACCGCGCAACCGGAGCGTCAGTTGAACCTGTTGATAGTCTAGCGAATCGGCGATAAAGAACTGATGAAGATCGTGTCAGGAAGCGATCAAGTTCACGGGGGAACTCTGCGTCGAGCAGGCGCTCGACTGTGCCGCGCTGGACGGTGTAGGTCGGGCGCTCCAGTGCCGGCTCCGAGAGCAGCGGCGTGGGCGTCGGCGGCTGCTGTTGCGCCGTCGCCGGCGTGCCGCAGGCCGCCAGGAGCGGGACCAGGGGCAGTGCGAGCGGACGTATGCCAATCAATTTCGTCTTCATGTGATGTGCTCTGGGCGGCAACCGAGGGCCTCATAGGTCGCAGCTCTCGATTCTCGGTCTTTACTGCTGGCCGTAGTTCGGGTCAACCTGCTGGCCGCACGTCTGCCCATCCCCGCCGCTGCGCACACAGGCCACGTACTGCTCGGTGAGCGCCTGTGCGGCGGCCAGTTCCTGCTCCAGGTTCTTCCCTTGCAGCGCCCGGTCGATCGCCTGGTAGAACCAGTAGTAGTCAAGAGTCGTCATGGCGGGTGCGTCGCCGCCCGGCGCATGTTGGCCAGCGCGATCGAGCGCGGCAACATACGCGTCGTAGGCTGCGGCCAGGCCTGGCTGTTCCTGGTTCAGGGCATCGGAGTGGGCAGCCGAGCGCCGCACTGGGATATTACCACTGGCGCCCAGGCCTATACTGGTGCTGATGTATTTGAGCCATGTCCAGCAGGCTTGCTGCTTGTCGGTCTGGGCTGAGATGTACATGCCGCTGGTCGAGACGTCGTCTGCATCGAGCACCGCCTGTGCCAGCGGCGGCGGCGCCATAGCCATCGTGAACTGCGGGCGATCCTGCCCATATGCATACAACCCCCACGCGAACCACATGCCGGCGCGTCCATCCCCCGTCAGCGCGCCATGGTCGGCGAGTTGCCCAGTCGAGGAGGAGTCGTCCAGCCGGGTGTGCGGCGTCTCGTTCTTGAGCAGATCGACCATCTTGCGCACCGCCTCCACGGCCTTCGGGTCGGTGAAGTTCGGCTTGAGCGTCTCGCCGCCACCCTGCACCGTCGCCGCGCCGAATAGGTGGACCAGGAACTTCACGCCCTCGGATGTGCTTCTGGGTATCACGAACCCGTATTGCTTGGTGTCGCCCTGGCCGCTGGTGAGAGAGCGAGCCGCGCCCACGAAATCGTCGATCGTCCATTCGGCTGCTGGTGGCTGAAGGCCGGCGGCGTCGAACAGGTCCTTGTTGTAGACTAGCATCCGGACCTCCATCCCCCACGGCAGGCCATGGAGCTGGCTGCCCTGGCGGTAGGGCGTGAGCAGCGCGGCCGGATAGTCGTCGCGCTGGAAGCTCGGGTCGGCGTCGATCAGCGGCTGCAGGTCGAGCGTCGCGGTCAGCTCAGATTGCGCGGGCGGCAACGGCGACGCGAAACAGTCGACCTGGGCGGCAGCTTGGGGAGCGGACATGATATCGTTTCCGGTGAAGGTGTCCTTGAGCTGGACAAAAATCCCTTGGTTGGACTGGTTGAACTCCTGGACCAGCCGGGTCGCCTGGTCGTCGCCCTTGGGCAGCGGCATGCCGAATGTGATCGTCGTGGCACCGGCAGGCGCGATATTCGGCACCGGCGTCGCGACGACAATCGGCTCGACATTCGGCGCCGCCGTGGGGGTCAGCTGGGCCTGGGCGACCTGCTCGGCGATCGCCGCCTGGGCCTCGCTGGCGGCCTGGGCCGCACTCTTACCGTCCATGATGTTCTGGATCGCCTGGAGCAGCGGCTCGTATGCATCAAGAACATTGGTACCGGATGGGGACGGAGCCGGGCGGGTCAGCGCCGCCTCTAGCGCCGCCCTGGTCTCGTCGTCCAGGCGCGACCAGTAGCCGCTCTGCTCGGCCAGCGACTTGCGCGCTGGCAGTGAACTATTCTTGCTGGGCGGGCCACTCCCCTTACCGCCGCCCGGGTCGGCGACGAGTTGCTTGCTCAGAAACGACAGCCAGGCCCAGGCCTCGTTGGGGTGCTGCGTGCCGCTGCTGATCACGTAGCCGTGCGAAAAGTCCTGCGTGCCGCCGGGGAAGGCCGGGTGCAGCGCTACGCCTTGCGTAAAGCTCGGGGCAGCTCCGCCATCCGGCTTGAGCTTGCCGACATTCCCGGCCTCGCCTGAACCCCACATTGCCACCTGCTGATCCCGAACCATCTGCGCAACAGCGTCCCGAAAGTCGGAGCCCTGCGGCGGAAAGTAGAAGGCGCCCGATGTGAACAGGTTGGCCATCCGCTCTAGTGCCGCCACGACTTCGGGGCGCTCGATCTGTGCGCTTCCGGGCGGAGTCGAGGTCAGGTCCAGGTCGGCGCTCTTCAGCTCGGCCAGCAGCACTCCGAGATAAGCATCCTCATCCGCCAGGCCATACATCGTGACGGTGCTGCCCTGCTTCTGGGCAAGCTGCTGCGCTGCGGCCTCGACATCCTGCCAGGTCCAGTCGGGCTTCGGCGCGTCCAGCCCGCGCGCCGCCCACAGATCCTTGTTGTAGTAGAGCAGCGGGACATTCACAGTCTGCGGCAGCATGTAGATTGCGCCGTTAGCCGACGTCGCGCGGCTGAGCGCGCCGGGGTAGAAGTCGTCGCGGTTGAAGCTTGGGTCAGCGTCGATCAGCGGCTTGAGGTCGTACAGCAAGCCGAGCTGGAACTGCTGCTTGCTCGCTTGCACCTCGGCGGTATCAGCGAGGCTGACGATCTGGCGGGTGCGCTCGTTCTGGTCGACGTCGGCCCGGTAGACCTTGTCGAGCGAGACCCACTGCACTGTGATGCCTGGATGCTGGGCGTTGAAGGCCTCGATCAGCGGCTCGTAGACGTGGCGCATGAAACTGTTGGCGCCGAAGGTGATCGTGACGTTGGCGTCCGATCCGGTGGTTGGCGCACTGCCGGCGGCACTGCTATCCGTGGGGGCCGGTTGGCCACCGGCTGGCGTCGGTGGCTCAGACGCCGCCCCCAAGCCGCACGCGCTGAGCACGAGCCCGGCGATCAGCGCCAGAAACAAAACAGAGCGTTTGCACATTGAGGTCACTCTCCTTTTTCGTAGCCGTGTGACTGAGCCGGAGTATAGCCGTCGTTGCTGAAGAATTGCCCGGCCAAAGCTGAAGTTTCGCTGAAGGATCAGGCCAATGTGGCCGAAATCCACCGGCGGTTTCAGACAAGAGACAAAAGACAGGAGACAGGAACACGTGCATGTCTCCTGTCTCCTGTCGAAACTGTGGAGATACTTCCACCGATGTGTGCTAGGGGTGTTTCTGTTCCTTGGGAGCGGCTCGCCCGCAATCAGCAATCAGAAGGTGTGAGCTACTCCGCCAGACTCTGCAGGGGCGCCGAAGCACTGTGGTCCTGGGCGCCGGCTGGCTGCGTGGATGGCTTGGGCAGCCCTGGCAGCTGGATCGTCACACAGGTGCCGACGCCCGGCGTGCTCTGGATATCGACCTGCCCGTGATGCGCCTGGACGATCGCCTGGACGATCGCCAGCCCTAGTCCACTCCCGCCGCTAGCGCGCGCCCGCGCGCTGTCGACCCGGTAGAACCGTTCGAACAGGTGCGGCAGCGCATCGGCGGCAATCCCCACGCCGGTGTCCTCCACCTCGATGACGACCCGGTTCTGACCCTTCTCTGCGCTCAAGGGCATGGTTTTGAGTTCTGAGCCTTCGACACGGCTCAGGCCAACGTTTTGAGTTGCCGGAGGCGAGGCCAACTCAGAACTCAAAATTGAGCACGCAGAACTCGCGTGCAGCATAATCTGCCCGCCAGGGGGCGTGTACTTGCGGGCGTTGTCCAACAGGTTCAGCACGACCTGCCGGAGCCGGTCCGAGTCGCCCTCGACCCACAGCCCGGGCGCCACATCCACAATCAGCTCCTGTCCGCGCAGCAGCGTCCGGCTGTGCTCGCCCAGCTCCTCGAGCAGAGCGCCCAGGTTGGTCGGGCGCAGCGCGATCTGTGGGCGTGCGTCGAGCCGGCTCAGCGTCAGCAGGTCGTTGGTGAGCCGGATCACGCGGCTCAGCTCGCTGTCGAGGTGCCGGAGCAGGCGCTGGGCCGTAGCACGGTCGCTGTCGGCGGCGCCCATCAGCAGCAGCTCGACCGAGGCGCTCAGTGCAGTCAGTGGGGTGCGCAGTTCGTGGGCTGCGTCGGCGACGAAGCGGCGTTGGGCGGCGAAGGCGGCCTCCAGGCGCGCGACCATCGCGTCAAACGCGGCGCCGAGCTGGGCGATCTCGGTGCGGCCGGGCGGCAGCCCCACTCGCTGCCTGAGGTCGCCGGCCGCGATCCGGCCGGTCGTCGCCACCACCTGGTCGAGCGGCCGCAGCACCCGCCGCGTCGCCGTGACGCCCAGCGCCGTCGCGACACCGACCACCAGCACCCAACCGATCACCAGTGAGACGGCGAGCTGGTTGAGGCTGGCGTCGATCGAGTCGGTCGGCACACAGATCTGCGCCAGGGCCAGCGGCTGGTCCTGCTGCCAGAGCACCGGCAGCAGCAGGGTCAGTTGCTCCTGCTCGATCTGCGCAATGTACTGCCTTACCTTCAGCAGCTTAAGAAATTTCTCGCGGGCATTGGCTGCCAGAGCAGCTTTTGACATGTACAGCGACGGTGCGCAGGTTGGGCCGAAGCTGTTTTGGGCGAGCACAGAGCCATCGAGCGCGAACATCACCACGCCGCGGTCTTTTGCGCTGACCTGCTGTACCAGTCCGGTCAGGTACTTCTGGAATGCCGTCTGGTCCGGGGTTGGAGTGGGGAAGAGATCGGTGACGAGATTGGGATCGAGGGACATCAGCTTCTTGCGCGTGTCCGTGGGATCTTCGTCGGGCGGAAACAGCTCGAAAACGAGCTTCGATACAATCGCTTCCATCTCGTCACGCGGGGGCAGAGCCGAGCCGGGCGGGAAGACTTGGTCGGCCAGCTTAGGGTTGAGGAGCGCGAGCTTCTTGCGCGCGACCACTGGGTCTTCGCCGGGCGGCAGAATCGCGGCCACGATCTTGGCGTAGTGCTGTTTCAGCATCTCCGGATCGGCCTTTTGTAAGAGGTCAATCCCGGCCTCGAGCTTGAGATCAGGCCCTGCCGGAATCAGCGCTCGCAGCTCCATCAGCTGCTTGGCGATCATGCCGTCGTACTGAAACGTGCGCTGCGTATTCCACAAGGCTAGCCCGCCAGCAGCCAGCACCAAGGCCAGGATCGTCGCGTGGAGCATGGTGATTTGCCAGCGAATCGGGAGTGTGCGGAGGATGGAGCGCATGTTAGCCTCGCAGAGTATAGCCGACGCCGCGCACAGTGCGGATGAGCTGGCGATCGGTGTCGCCCAGCTTCGCGCGCAGCGCGCTGATATGAACTTCGATCAGGTTGGGGTCGGCGACGTAGTCGTAGCCCCAGACGCGGTTGAGCAACGTCTCGCGGCTGAAGACCTGGCGCGGGTGCATCAGCAACACTTCCAGCAGCTCGAACTCGCGCGGGGTCAGGTCGATCGGCTGCCCAGCGCGCCAGACCTCGCGGGTCTCGCGGTCCAGCTGTACATGGCTCACGCTCAGCCGGCGGCGCAGGCTGAGGTGGTGCCGGCGCAGGATGGCGCGGATGCGCGCCAACAGCTCCTGGAACTTGAACGGCTTGACCAGGTAGTCGTCGGCGCCGCCCTCCAGCCCCGCCACCCGCTCCTCCAGTTCGCCCTTGGCGGTGAGCATGAGGATCGCTACATCACTCTGGGCGCGCAAGCGCTGGCAGACCGCCAGGCCATCGAGGCCGGGCAGCATCCAGTCGAGCACGACGAGGTGCGGCTGGAACTGGGCGGCCTGCGCCAGCGCCGCCTGCCCGTCGATTGCCACTGCTACGTCGAAGCCCTCGTAGCGCAAGCCGGTGCTGATCAGGTCGACGATGACCTCCTCATCATCGACAACCAGCACGCGGATCGTCGCCAGTGCAGCATCGCTCATTGAGGTTTCCTACCATCGATCCGGCGGCCGGCGTGCCGCTGCGTATCATCATACCATCGCTCGTGCCTGTGCGCATGGACCGGCCTGCGCGGGAATAACGATAGTATAGGCACGAAACCTGAAGCGGCAGCCGGCGAAAGCTGAAGATTTGCTGGAGGCAGCGCGGCGTCGTTTCGTTACAAGTTCACGAGGGGAGCTCAGCGGGCGCTGGTTCAGCAGCGACTGCAGCTGGGCTGCAAGCGAGGGGTGGGTCACGTTCTGGCGCAGAGCGAGAAAGAGGCCCACGATGCTCTGCGTGATCTCGGGCCGCACGCCCACCAGGGTGAGTCGAGCGCCGAGCAAGGTAGATGCAGGCTAGTAGACGACGTTGGCATGGCCCGCATCTAGCGGGTCAGGATCTCGTGGGTCTTGGCGTGGACCGGCATAAGCGCCCCGTCGTAGTTCGTCAGGATGACCACGATGTAGCCCAGGTCCGGGTAGATATCGAGCTGCGCGCCGACTCCCGGTGCACCCCCGTTGTGCCCGACGATCCGCACCCCGTTGAGCTTCGAGTCGGCAAAGCCAGAGGCGTACTTGTCATCCGCCAAGCCGGGCCTCGGCGCCGGCACCTTGCGGGTGATCACGGTGTTGGTGAGCTCCGGGCTGAGCAACTTGTGCTGCACCCGAGCCTGCGCGAACCTGAGAAGATCGGTGACGGTTGAGGAAGCTCCGCCGGACGGGTCGCCCGCTGGTAAAAGGTTGTTGCGCACGTCCACCTCGCTGGGATACGCGCCAGCCGCCGTCGCACGATACAGGCTATAGCGTGCTGCATAGCACGGTGTTGTCATACATCTTCACGCCGCTACTTGCGCACACGCTGATGCCTCCATTAGGCGCCTTTCAAATTATTCCAAATCTACGTGTGGATCAGCAGCCCTAACCTTACATTATGTTCTATGGCGGTAGGATTCACGAATCGTTGCCAAACTCCAATGACAGTGCGTTTGTGTCTTCACGATCTCGGCGCCGATCAGGTTGCTTTCGGCTGCTCGCCCGCGCACGAGGCCCTACGCAGCCTGCATGTCTTGGCCACTATCAAGCACCACCCGCTGCATATTCCATGGGCGCTTCGAACACGCGCGCGGATGAGCCCGGCGCTCAAAGCCGAGGTCGAGCTGTTTGCGTTCTGGTACCTGCACAGGCCCATTCTGTTCTGGGAAATCTGGCCCCACATCGATGTGTGGCCCTGGGCCGACGACCTGTCGGCGCTGCGCCAGGCGCCTATCGCAGACTACGCTGAGCCGCTCATTGCAGCAGCTCTGATGCGCACCACGCTGGGGCTTCGGACCCCACTAGAGCGATTTCTCCATAGCCCAGAGCTGCAACAGGAAGCGCTAAGGCAAGTCGAAGCGCGCCATCCAGCATCGCTGCCGATCATGGATCAGCTGATCGCTGACCCGGAGCGCAGCCGCCAGCGCTTCGCCGACTTCCTGGCGGCCTACTGGGAGGCTTGCATCGCGCCGGAGTGGCCGCATCTCGAGACGCTCCTGCAGCACGATATAGCGCGCCGGGGCCGTACCCTGTACCAGCGCGGCCTGCTGGAGATGCTCGAGGAGCTATCGCCCGACCTGCAAATCAACCATCAGCGTGGTGAACTGGTTATGCGGCGGCGGGACCGCGTGCGCGACGAGGCCGAGCAGATCGATCTCACGCTCGCCGAGCATGGTCAGTTGCAGCTCGTGCCCTCGTTCTTTGTCTGGCCAGGGCTGAGTGCGCTGGTGCACAAGGTAGTTGAGGAAGACGAAGAGCAGCAGGCCGTGCTGATCGTCTACTCGCTGGCAGAGATGCAGGAAGAAGGGCAAGCCCCTCTCCCTCCTGAACAGCTGCTCAAGCTGTTGCGGTCCGCTGGCGATCCGACACGCCTGCCGGTCCTCCAGCTGCTAGCCCAGCGTCCGCGCTCGACGCGCGAGCTCGCAGGGCTGATTGGCTTGACTGAGGCGGCGATCTCAAAGCATCTGAAGCTGCTGCAGGAGGCCGGTTGGGTCGCGCCCGAGCGTCGGAGCTACTACGTGCTCTACCGGCTGCTCCGCGAGTCGTTGGCCAGCCTCTCGCGCGGACTCGAGCAGATGCTTGCGGGGGAGTGAAAGGCTACGACCGATACCCACGTGTTATATTACATCTGCTTTGATCGTATGCACTGCCGCTAGGACCCTCACCCTCGCCATGCACGAGACATGGCTACGGCGAAATGAACGATGCACGCTCCACCTGGCCATTCCAGAGGCGCCGCTGCGCGGCCTCAAGATCGCGGCGATTTTGAAACGTGGACTCGGCCCACACCTGTACCGAACATGGCGGCGCGGCTGAACGACAGGACGTTGGGCGGGTGCCATCATTGCCTGTAAAAGCCGCTTGCAGCGCAGCTGCAGTCGCCGCCGAACGAGCGACCCGCAGAACTCCCCCGTGAACTTGATCGCTTCCTGACACGACCTTCATCAGTTCTTTATAGCCGAATCGCTAGACTATCTACAGGTTCAATCGACGCTCCAGTTGCGCGGTTGAAGTCTCGTGAAAGTGGAGGACAATTGACTATGCAGAGCACATCCATCGATCGAGACGCTTGGCGCGCCGTGCGCGCGCTGGCCGCGCTCCTGGCGGCGCTGCTCGCGCTGAGCGCGTGCGCCGGCATAGGCGCGCCGGCCGCCACACCTCAGCCTGGCGCCAGCGCTGCGGCCGCAGGGACGGATGCAACCAGCGCCCCCGACGGCACCGCCTCGGCCAGCACCGTGACGATCAGCTTCGCGGCGCCGGAGTTCGAGCGCTCGGCCTACGAGCCGCTGATCGCGGCCTTCAACGAGCAGAACTCCGATGTCTACGTCGAGTTCGTGCCGCTCCTGATGCAGCAGGCGCAGTCGCCCGACCAGCTCGTCAGCGCCGCCGACACCGGCGCGACATTCTTTCTACGCCCCGAGGACATCAAGAACGGCCTCGTGCGCGATCTCGCGCCGCTGATCGACGCCGACCCTCAGTTCGATCGCGACGACTTCTATCCTGGCGCGCTGGCCGCCGGGCAGGGCGGCGTTTACATCGTGCCGCGCACACTGCGGCTCGAGCTGCTCTCCTACAACAAGGATCTGTGGTCCAGGCGCGGCCTGCCGGCGCCAAATCCGGACTGGACCTGGAGCGACCTGCTGGCCGCCGCCGAGCAGCTAGCTCAGAAGCGCGGCGACACGGTCGACGTCTACGGCTTCGCCGGCGGCGGCGGCGACGGTCTGGCGGCGCTCGGCGGCCTGCTGACCGAGGCCGGCGTCGACAGCTCCGCCAATATGGAGCAGCTACGGCTCGATCAGCCGAAGATCGCCGCCGCGATCGAGCGCCTGGCTGACCTAGTGAAGTCCGGCGCGGTCTATGCGAACTCCGCCGGCGATCGCCCGGCGCCCGACGAGATCCTCAAGCTGATCGCCGATCAGCGGGTCGCGATGTGGTTCGGCGCGCCGGTGATGATCGGCCCCGACGTGCCCAAACCTGCGTTCGCCGTCGGCACAGCCGCGCTGCCGCCGATCGGCGTGTCGCTGGAGGGTGGGGCCGAGGGCTATGTCATGAGCGCCGGCACGGCGCACCCGGAGGCCGCCTGGCGCTGGCTATCGTTCCTGAGCCGCCAGGAGGTGCGCCAGCCCTTTATGGAGGCCGGCACCCCGAACAGCGTGCCGGCGCGCAAGTCGCTGGCCGAGCGCAGCGGCTATTGGAAGAAGCTCGACCCCGAGGTGACCGCCGCGGTGCAGGCCATCCTCGCGCGCGGCATCTCGCCGCTCGCCGACACCCCCCCCGACCGGCGCGCGATCGAGGCGCTCGGCAAGGCGCTGGCGGCGGTGGTGGGCGGCCGGCCGGTGGCCCAGGCGCTGGCCGAGGCCCAGGCCGCGCTCGATCAACAGATCGCCGAGGCCCAGAGCACCCCCACCGCCACGCCGGATACCGCGCCGGTGGTTGTGGCCACGCCCGGGCCCAGCGGGCCGCCGCCTGGCGCGACGGCGATCACCTTCAACGTGCCGCCGTTCCAGGCCGAGCAGTTTCGGCGCCTGGCGAGCGAGTTCAACAAGCAGCATCCCGAGCTGTTCGTGCAGCTGAAGACCACACTCCCCGAACGACCCGACGAGGCGAAAATGACTCCGGCGAAGATGGCCGAGGGCGCCGACTGCTTCAGCTGGCCCAGGTCGGCCGCTGCGAGGCAGATCAGTGGGACGCTCGATCTTCAGCCGCTGATCGACGCCGACGCCAACTTCAAGCTCGACGACTACCCGGCCGCGCTACTGGCGCCGTATAAGCGCGGGACCACGCTCTTGGGCCTGCCCTACCAGGTGCGGCTGCGGGCGCTGACCTACAACCAGAATGCCTTCGACGCCGCCGGGCTGAGCTACCCCAATGCGAGCTGGACCGCCGACGACTTCCTGAACGCCGCGAAGCAGTTGACCAGCGGCCAGGGCGGGGACAAGCGCTACGGCTACGCCGCGCTGGCGGTGCAGACCGACGACCTGCTGTTCTTCCTGAGCCTGCTCGGCGCGCAGGTCGAGCGCAGCGGCGCGCCCAACTTCACCGACCCAAAGGTCGAACAGGCCGTGCGCTTCTACCTCGACCTGCTGCGCAACTACTCGCCGCACGAGCAAATCCAGGGCTACAGCCGCAGCCTACCGCCTGGCGACGATGCCTTCCGACTGATCGACGAAGGCCGGGTGGGTATGTGGTTCGGTCTGTCCGGCGACATCATGATCGTGGCGGTGGGCGGCCCTGGTGAGGCCGGGCGGCAGAATTACACCCGGGCGATCGCGCCGCCGCCGGGCGCCGACAAGGCGCGGCCCGATAGCTTTCAGACCAGCGGGCTGTATATCTCGGCCACGTCTCAGCACCCCGAGGTCTGCTGGCAGTGGCTGAAGTTCCTCTCGGGCGATGTGTCGGCGCTGGATGAGGGCGCTTTTCCGGCCCGCCGCTCGCTGGCCGAGTCCGACACATTCCTGAAGCGGGCGCCCGCAGGCGCCGACGCGGTCTACACGGCCTATCGTCCGGCGCTGGATCGTGCGCCGGAGGCTGGCGGCGCCGCGCCGGATCGGCCAGAGCTCGACCTGTTCTGGTTCTTCCGCGCGGCCGACCGAGCGTTGCAGGGCGAGGACCTGGGACGTGAGCTGGCCGACGCGCAGGCGCGGACCGAGCAGTATCTCACCTGTGTGGGGAGCGGTGGAGCGGCGAGTGGCTGCGCCAAGCAGGTTGACTCCACATACGATGGGTTCGCCGGTTCTGATTCGTAGAAGTGACAATCGGGTTGCGTGTTTCTTTTTGCGTGGCGGGCGGCGCACGTACCTACGCAACACGCAATACGCAAAGTGTATCAGGGCTAACTTCGCTACGTAGATTTGGTATACTGCACGCTATGTGTTGCGTGATCTCGCCCGCCACGCAACACGCCATACGGGACAAGTGCGATGACTCGCAAAATCCTGGTCGTAGACGACGATCGCAAAACCGTAGATCTGCTCAAGCTCTACCTGGAAAAGGATGGCTACCAGGTGCTGGTGGCTCACGACGGACGCCAGGCGCTCGAGCTGACACGCCACCGCCGGCCCGACCTGGTGCTGCTTGACCTGATGCTGCCGAGCGTCGAGGGGCTGGATGTCTGCCGCATCCTGCGGGCCGAGGCACGCACCCCGATCATCATGCTCACCGCCCGAACCACCGAGGACGATAAGCTGCTTGGGCTGGATCTCGGTGCCGACGACTACATCACCAAGCCGTTCAGCCCGCGCGAGGTGGTGGCGCGCGTGCGCGTGGTGCTGCGGCGCGCCGGCGCCGAGCGCGAGCAGAGTCCACAGTCGCTTCGCTTCCGCGAGCTGGTAGTGGACTTCGTCGGCCACGCGGCGCGCCTGCGCGGCGCGCCGCTGCGCCTCACCCCCAAGGAGTTCAAGCTGCTCGAAACCTTGATCAAGCAACCCGGCCGCGCCTGGAGCCGGCTGGAGCTGCTGGAACAGGTCTTCGGCTTCGACTATGAGGGGCTCGAACGAACTATGGATGTCCATGTGATGAACCTGCGAAAGAAAATCGAGCGCGACCCCACGCGGCCGCAGTACATCCAGACCGTTTACGGTGTCGGCTACAAGTTCGCCGAGGACCAAAATGCTGCATAGCCTGCGCTTCCGCGTGCTGCTCACGCTGATCGGTGTGGTTCTGGTTGCGGTCGGCACGGTGGCCCTGTTCGCCAGCCGCGTCACGTCGCAGGAGCTACGCCGCTATGTCATGCTCGACGACGAGCGCAACCGCCGCCTGACTGACACGCTGATGACCTACTACCAGCAGAAGAAGACCAGCGGCAACCCCCAGGAGCTAGTGAATCAGATCGGGCAGGAGAGTGGTGAGCGAGTCATTCTAACAGACGGCGAAGGCGTAGTTCAGGCCGACTCTCAACAACAGCTGGTCGGACAGACGATCACGTGCGAGCAGCCCATCCCTGCCGTGATCATCAGCATCGGCGGCACGTTTTGCGCGCCGATACCGGATCGCGTCGCGACCGATTTCACACAGCCGATCGCCCAGGCGCAGCGGGCCGGCGATATTGTGTTCATGGGCATGTCATTCAGCGAGCCGGTCGGGAGAGGCGTTCCGCCGATCAGCACGACGCCGACCTACGAAGCGGCAGCGGCGAAGATCGTGCCAGGCATGCCCGCGATACTTATCCGGCGCACACAGGGCCAGGAGCTCGACCCGGTCGAAGCAGGGTTCATCGGTGCGGTCAACCGCTCGCTGATCTGGTCGGTGGTGGCCGCGGGTATCGCGGCGCTGCTGCTGACGCTGGGGCTCTCGCGCCGCATTCTGGGCCCGGTCGAAGCGCTGACGTGCGCCGCACGCGGCATGGAGCGCGGCGACCTCAGCCGGCGCGTGCAGGTGGCCTCGCACGATGAGATCGGGGAGCTGGCGCGAGCCTTCAACGCCATGGCCGATGGCCTGGCGCAGCAGGAGCGGCTGCGTCGTAACATGGTGAACGATATCGCCCACGAGCTGCGCACACCGCTGACCAATATCCGCGGCTACCTGGAGGCGCTGCGCGACGGCGTGGCCAGACCCGAGCCGGAGCTGCTCGGCTCGCTGCACGACGAGGCGCTGCTGCTCAACCGCCTGATCGACGACCTACGCGACCTGGCATTGGCCGAGGCCGGCCAGCTGCGCCTGGAGATGCGGCCGATCGCGCTGAGAGAGATCGTCGAGCAGACGCTGAGTGTGCTGCGGCCGGCGCTGGACGAGAAACAGCTGACCCTCGACGTCGAGCTGGCGCTCGACCTACCCAAGCTCGCAGCCGACCCTGAACGCGTGGGTCAGGTGCTGCGCAACTTGATCACTAATGCGATCATCCATACGCCGGCGGGCGGATGGATTCTGCTCAGAGCGGCCACAGCGACTAACGATCCCTTCGACTGCGCTCAGGGCAGGCAACGACCGACGATGAGCGACCGCGAACTGGAAGCACTATCGTTCGTCGTCGTCACCATTTGCGACAATGGCGGTGGCATCGCGCCCGAGCACCTGCCGAATGTCTTCGAGCGCTTCTACCGTGCCGACCGCTCGCGGGCGCGGGCCACCGGCGGAGCTGGGCTGGGACTGGCGATCGTCAAGCAGCTGGTCGAAGCGCACGGTGGGCGGGTCTGGGCTGAGAGCGCGCCAGGCGAGGGGGCGCGCTTCCGCTTCACACTGCCCGCGGCGCGCGCTGAGCTTCGCCATTCGCCCACTCACACTTGAGGCTGCTTTCATCTTCTAACAACGCTGCCGCCGCCAGACCGTAGTTTTTTGATAAGCTGCCGAAGCCACCGCTGCGGCACGATGGTCTGCTCGAAACCGGGAAGCAATGATCAGCGCCCAGCTTGTCAACTACCTCACCAGCACTCGTTACGCATCTCGTCGGTGCTCCCAGCCAGCGGGACAGGTAAGTGTGAACAATCACGACATCGTGCGCTTCATTTCAGGTTGCAGCGCTGCACCTATAGAGCCGAAATTACACGTATCCCCAACATACCCGCTCTACTGCCCTAGCATCTGATCCACCAGCAGATAGAGCAGTGGCGCCAGGGCGAGCGCCGGGAGCAGCGCTGCGACGCGGAT